>Ga0208371_1000202_pt1 | contig 17856 bp, 11 predicted proteins | sample SubbioCR12Aug_1A_FD_184827 | JGI IMG/M metagenome (GOLD analysis project Ga0208371, IMG submission 184827) | Serpentinite rock and fluid subsurface biosphere microbial communities from McLaughlin Reserve, California, USA - CR12Aug_1A (SPAdes) | ecosystem: Environmental > Terrestrial > Deep... | reverse complement strand
GGCTGTATTCAATTTAAGTGTTGATTCCAGCACCTGAGTAGGAGGTCCGAAGCGCATGGAACAAGAACTGGTGAGGGGTGAGGTTGTCTTGGAAGCGGTCAAGGAGGCGTCGCCAGCCGAGATAGTTCGCCAGATATTTCGTGGCGACACCATGGAAGCGTGCCATCCAGGACTTGAGGCTGGAGTCGTAACGGTTGACACCCTGGACATGCCAAGTGCCATTGCCGCCATTGCCATGGTAGGCGGAGATGAAGAAGCCCGATTGCACATTCAGTTCCTTGGCGACGGTCCAGTAGGACGCATTACCGTCGGTGCTCAATACAGCATCGGCACCCAGCGCTGGCCGCAACGCTTCGGTCAAGTCAGTGGCCTTGGCGCTCGGGAGTATCTGATCGAAGACAGTTCGAGTGCCACGCTGCAGGGCGACTACCACAGCAACCTTCTCCGCGCCCTCGCCGGTCTTGAGTTTGCCGCCGCGTTTCTTCGAGGCGCGGGGCAGGCTCTTGCGTTGCCCCTTGAAGGATTGCGCAAACAGGGTTTCGTCGGCCTCGACCACACCGGTCATGCCCTCCGGCTTCTGCGTATTCAGGAAAGCCAGGAATTTGTGCCGCCACCGGAAGGTCTTGTCCACCGAGAAGCCCAGGCGCTCCGCCGTCTTGCGGATCGACAATCCATCCGCCAGACAAGCCGCGTTCTCCAGCAGCTTCGCTTTGGTCCGGAGCCGGTGAAAGGGTGTGCCCGTCAGTGCGGTGAAGGTCTTGCCGCAACCCTTGCACCGAAACCGCTGCGTCCCGTGCGCCAAACCGTGCTTGACCACCTCCGCACTGTCACAGTGCGGGCAGCCTCCTTGCTCGGCCAACCTCGACGCCACCAAGCGCTGCACGCCGTGCCCGTCCTTCCGCTGCCTGAGTGCGTCCGCCAATTCTTCGACTTGGGCCTCCGTCAGCCCTTCCAGTTGTGCAACCAGTTGTTTATATGAGGCTTGTTCCATGTTCACCCTCCCGTCGAGGCCGCCATTGTACCGGAGCAACACTTAACTTGAATACAGCCTTGTAATGGCCATGGTATGGTTATCATGCTTACCCCAGTGATGACTGGCGTATTGGTTATTTCGCTACTAACTTATTTTTAAGGTTACCTTGTTTAAATATTGCGTGTCACTTTCGCAGCTAAAAATATTTGCAGTATCGATGCTTAGACGGATCCCGTCGTTGGATCGTTATCTACAAATAAAACGTCGTGAATTATTGTCCGCATGGGGTGGTTACCCAGATTGGAAGACATGTTTATCAAGTAGTCGCCTTTCCAAGGCTCCCTCTTCGATTAATGATTTACGCCGAGTAAAGGTTTTAATTGCCACTAGTGTGGGCTCCCATCTTGCTGCCATGCAGATGGAGACTACCCTTGCTGCTGCCCTGACCTTGCGCCATGCAGAAGTACACACCCTACTCTGTGATGCGGCCTTGCCTGGTTGCCAGATGTGCGAACCGCGGCTGTTTCCAAAGGCAAAGCGTTTTATAGATTACGGCCCAGCCAAAGATCTGTGTGGTCACTGTTACGCCCCTGGCCGCCGGGCTTACGAGGGGATTGGTATACCGATCCATGCGTATTCCGACACATTGTCGGATGAAGATCGTCGGTTTGCCGAAAAGATTTCAAGCGAACTTCCTCTGAAGGAAATAGAAAGTTTTGAGCTAGATGGCCTGAAAGTTGGTGAACATGCTAAGGCTGGGGCGCTACGTTTCTATGCACGGGCTACCCTCGATGAGGAACCTTTGGGAGAGTCGGTATTGCGCCGTTATTTGAAGGCATCCCTGTTGACTGTTCTGTCAGTCAGAAAGCTTTTTGCAAAAGAGAAATACGATGTTGCAGTCTTCCACCACGGTATCTATGTCCCCCAAGGCATCATTGGCGAAGTCGCACGGCAGATGGGGGTGCGGGTGGTAAATTGGAACCCGGCTTATCGCAAGAACTGTTTCATTTTCAGCCACGGCGATACTTACCACCATACCTTGATGGACGAACCGGTTTCGGTCTGGGAGGGTATGGATTGGCCTCCGGAACGCGAGGAGACTATTACACGTTACCTGCGTAGTCGCTGGCAAGGCGAGAACGATTGGATTCGTTTTACCGAAAATCCATTTTTCGAGAAAGATCGTATCCTGAAGGAAATTGGCTGCGACACCAGTCGCCCGATCATCGGTTGCCTGACCAATGTGATGTGGGATGCGCAACTGCACTACCCTGCCAATGCTTTCCCTAATATGTTGGAATGGCTGTTGCACACAGTGCGCTATTTTGAACGGCGGGCGGATTTGCAATTGGTGATTCGAGTCCATCCCGCTGAGATACGTGGGGCGGTGCCCACACGGCAGCCGGTTGTGGAGGAATTGAAAAAGCATTTTCAGACACTGCCTGCCAATGTTTTTGTCGTTCTGCCAGAAAGTAACATCAGTACTTATGTGCTTGCCGAGTTGTGTGACTCAGTCATTATTTATGGCACCAAGACGGGAGTGGAGCTGACCAGTGTTGGCATACCGGTGATCGTCGCCGGTGAGGCATGGATTCGGAACAAGGGGGTGACTTCGGACGCAGACACGATAGCAGGCTATGAATCGATCCTAGATGGTTTGCCGTGTAATGAGCGCCTGTCTATGGAGACTGTTAGCCGGGCTAAAAAGTACGCTTACCACTTCTTTTTCAGGCGCATGATTCCTGTCGAGGTGTTCGAAAACGGCCCGGGTTGGCCACCGTATCGTTTTGTCGGGGAACTGGATGATCTTGAAACCGGAGCAGATGCTGGTTTGGATTGTATTTGCAACGGAATTATCTCTGGTACCGCATTCGTTTTTAACCATTGACACCAAGACACAGACCTTCCAGCGCTGACTTCTAACGTGAATTTTATATGACTGAGCAACTTAATACGCCAATAACCTTTGATCAAGCTTTTTACGATATTGAACCAGTAGGTTCATTGGAAGAGCACACAAAATGGATGCGAGAAATAGAATTCTATTTTGAAGGATACTCGGAAAGACTTAATGCAAACTTGGCTGGATCAAATGGTCGTGTGGCCGAGTTGGGGGCAGGAAGCTGCGGGTTGTCGGTTTGTCTGTCGCGATTACCAAATGTAAAGCGGGTAACCTCACTGGATATCAGTGCAAAACGCATGGCCAAGATGATTGATCTCTCAGTATCCGTGCTTGGCGGTGAGAAGACAAAAATCACACCGATCGCCTGTGATTTCAACGGGGTTCTGCCATTCGCTGATGGAGAGTTGGATGCACTTCTTTTCGACGCGGCACTCCATCATACGAGGTCGATGTGGAATACTTTGGCTGAGTGCCATCGCGTGCTCAAAAAGGGGGGGCTATTGATTGCTCAGCGAGAATCGTATCTGACTTCATACAGGGCCAAGCGACAAATTTCAAAACTATTAAAAACACCAGAAATTTCCGCCAATGTTTCAGAAAACATGTATTTGCGTGAGCAATACGAGTACTACCTCCATGTTTCTGGGTTCGATGTTAATTTTATTGCTAGAACCCAGAGTAATTTAAAAGCAATCCTTTTTCCAGTTAACGGGTTGCTTTTTACGGATGGAGTCCTGTGGTCTGAGAGTCGATAGGTATAGTTGTGACAGTTACTCCCATTGGTTGGGTGCTCATTCCTTTTAGTCTGATTTGGCTTATTGCGAGTAAGAAATGGTTATTTTTCCTGACCATTTTTTTTATTCCATTCTCTGCAACTTGCGTCATGGAGTTTCATGGGGGGAATTCATCTCACCCTGTCCTTGCGTCTTTCTATTTCGGTGTACTATGGATTGCGCGATCTCTGCTGGGGTATCCAAGAAAAGGGGTGGCCAAGCTTTTTGTACGTTTTAATATACATGAATTACTGCTCCTCTGTTTTTTCTTAGTATGCCTGTTGTCGTTGATGGTGCCAATATTTTTTGGTGGCGGAATGAGCGTCTATCAAATGGATACCATGCAAATGGTGCCAATTGGATTTGACTTTAATAGAGTAATACATTTATTTAATCTTTGGTATGGGGTTGTTTTTTCTATCGCGCTATCAAAACTCACTTCAAGCGAAGATACGTTGATTACTGTGGTTAAAGTTTATATCGTGGCTTTGATTTTTGCCTTTATTTGGGGAGTGTGTGAGATTGTGTGCAGTTACATGGAAATTTATTTCCCGTACTTTTTGTTTAACAATACTCAGTCGCACGTAGATTTGGCTACAGGCCTTGTTTCGAGGGTTTTTCATAGTATAGGTATAGTTCGAATGGCTTCTGTGGCAGATGAGCCTTCCATCCTTGCACAAAACTTTCTGATAGGCATTGCTGTTCTCGCTGCTTTTACGGGTTGTGGTAGTGCCTTATTCTCAAAATCGTTCGATAGGCTGTTGATTGTATTCCTGTCTGCTGGGTTATTGTTAACATGGTCTTCGTCTGGGATAATAGGGCTTGTCGCATTGTTCGTGGTATTGACTTATCTCTTTACAAAAAATAAATATGGTGTACCAATGGCTGCGTTGTTTATTATTGCAATCATGGCTGTGGGTTTGTTTTTTTATTCCGTGCAGGATAACTCTATTTTTCAGGCGGTAATTACCGGGAAGCTTGACTCCGATTCTGGCACAGTGAGATCTGATTCTATATTTATGGCTTGGTTAGCCATTGCTCAATCGCCCTTGTTCGGCTTGGGGTGGGGTAGTGTTTCATCTTTTGATCTCGTGTTTTTTTTGTTGTCCAATACGGGGATATTTGGCTTTTTTGTTTTTTTTGTTTTTGTTTTTTTTGTTGCTGGTGAGCTATTAAGTAAATTTAACTCCGTTAACGGGCGGCTTTCGCTGATCTATATCTCTGCGTTTTCTGCGTTCATGTCGTATTGGTTTGTTGCATCAATTGCAGGCTGGTCATTGAATTTTCAGCATTCCTTCTTTGTTATTGGTGTTTCTCTTGCTGCGCTAAGAATTGCAGCTTATCGGCATAAATCTGTCTCACCTAATATACTATCTGGTGACGGTTATGGTCGTATGTAATATACGAAGCTTATCATCCGTATTGACAGGTGTGCAGCGCTATACATCTGAATTACTTATTCGTTTTGACAGTAATTGCATTAATGTTAAGCCAGATCGGTCTGCACATGGTGTGTATGGCCATTTATGGGAACAATTCGTTTTGCCTTTTAGATTGAATAGCCAGTTACTTTGGAGCCCTAGCAACACAGGTCCACTCTCTGTCGAAAAGCAAGTTGTTTCAATCATGGATGTCTCGCCGCTCGATCATCCAGAGTGGTCCAGTCGCAAATTTTCGGCTTGGTATCAATTTTTACTCCCTCGCCTGATTAATCGTACGAGGGCGGTATTAACGATTTCCGAGTTTTCCAAGCAACGCATACTGCACTATTGCCCCCATGCGGAAAGCAAGGTTCATGTCACCCTGCTGGCCGCCGACAGCCGTTTCCAGCCTGTTGCCCAAGATGGTATTGCCAAAGCAGTCAGGCAACTCGGGATACCTTCACCCTATTACTTGGTTGCGCTGGGCTCGTTGGAGCCTCGCAAGAATTTGCAAACTTTGCTGCAAGCATGGCAGCAGATACAGTCAAGGCTGCCGGAGGATGTGTGGTTGGTGTTGGCTGGTGCCAAGGGGAAGTCGCTCGTTTTTGGCAACCAATCCTTTAACGATTTACCACCGAGGGTTCATTTGACGGGGCATGTGTCTGATGCCTTGTTGCCAGCGCTTTACTCCGGTGCCATGGCTTCTGTCTATCTCTCACACTACGAGGGCTTTGGACTTCCGCCTCTTGAGGCTATGTCATGCGGTACGCCTGTGTTGACGTCCAACACGACGTCATTACCTGAAGTAGTGGGAGATGCGGCGCTGACGGTTGATCCGCTTGATGTCGAAGCCGTTGGGGTCAACCTTACACGTATCGTTGACGATAGCGCCCTGCGTGACACCCTGCATCAACGTGGCTTGGCGCGTGCGAGGCTGTTTAGCTGGGATAAGACGGCACAGCAAACTTGGGCTGTATTGAAACAGGCGGAGAATGCATGAAAGTTGCGTTCATTCACGATTGGTTGGTTACCTATGCGGGTGCAGAACGTGTCTTGGAGCAAATGCTTAATTGCTTCCCTGATGCCGATTTGTTTAGCTTGGTTGATTTTCTACCGGAGGGCCAGCGCGGGTTTATTCGTAACAAGCCTGTTTCGACCTCATTCATTCAAAAATTTCCGAAGGCTAGGAGCAAATATCGCAACTACCTTCCTCTTATGCCGTTGGCAATCGAGCAATTTGATCTTTCGGCGTACGATCTGATTATTTCCAGTTCCCATGCCGTTGCGAAAGGCGTGCTAACTGGCCCGGATCAATTGCATATTTGCATGTGTTACTCGCCTATACGCTACGCATGGGATTTGCAACATCAATACCTCGAGGAATCCAATCTACAGCGTGGTATCAACAGTTGGTTGGCGCGATGGATACTTCATAAAGTTCGTTTGTGGGACATACGGACGGCCAATGGCGTGGATAGTTTTATTGGCATTTCGCACTTCATTACGCGCCGGATCAAGAAGGCCTACCGCCGCGAAGCTGCCACGATCTATCCGCCAGTGGATATCTCGGGTTTCTCCTTCCAGGAAGAAAAATCTGATTTTTATCTCACCGCGTCGCGTATGGTGCCGTACAAGAAAATGCCGATGATTGTCGAGGCATTTTCCACCATGCAGGACAAGAAGCTCGTGGTCATTGGTGAAGGGCCGGAGTTTGAGAAGTGCAGGGCGGTTTCCGGACCCAATGTTCAGCTCATGGGCTGGCAGCCCTTCGAGGTGTTGAAACAGCACATGCAATGTGCGAAGGCGTTTGTCTTCGCCGCAGAAGAGGATTTCGGCATTACCCCCCTTGAGGCCCAGGCTTGCGGTACGCCGGTGATTGCTTACGGAAAAGGGGGGGTGCGTGAAACCATTCGTGGTCTCTCCCATGCCTCTCCAACGGGTATTCTGTTCGATGAGCAAACTCCTTATGCTCTCATTAAGGCGGTGGAATTGTTTGAGCGCACGCAAGCATCCATTGACCCATCTGCTTGTCGAGAGAATGCATTACGCTTCTCACCCGAGCGGTTTCGTCAGGAATTCTCTGAATTTGTAGATGCGGAGTGGATAAAATTCATGGGGTACGTCCAATTAGGCCGTTAGTGTGCCCCGCGCCGGTTGAGGACAACGTCGACCGTTTTGAATAGGATCGCAATGTCGTACCACAGAGACCAGTTCTGTACGTACCACTCATCTAGGGCGGCTCGATCTCCAAATGTGGTCTGGCTTCGACCGCTGATCTGCCACAACCCTGTGATTCCTGGTCTGGCTTGGCTGTAGTAGTTGATTGATTTTCCATATTCTGGCAGTTCTCTTGCGAGGAGCGGCCTAGGGCCGACTAGGCTCATTTCTCCCCGGAGTACGTTAATCAGTTGGGGGAGCTCGTCAACGCTTGTCGCGCGTATCCAAGCGCCTACTTGAAGGAGCCGGGGGTCGTTCTTGAGCTTGAAATTGCTTGAGTAATATTCCTGCCATTCCGGCGTATTATCGCGACGCCACTCCTCCAAAATAGCATCTGCATTCTTTGCCATACTGCGGAACTTCATGAAACCGAATTCTCCGCCACCCTTCGCAAGTCGGGGCTGCCGGAAAATTACCGGATGCCCATCTTCACGAAAGATCTGCCAAGCTACATAGGCCATGATCGGTGAGGCAAGTAGTAGCGCAACGAGTGCCAAGAGTATGTCAAAGCCTCGTTTTATCCATTGAAAACCCTTCCTGGATAAATTATTGTGGATGGTCAGGAAAAGCACTTCGTGGCTGAAGAAGTGAGAGAGTTGGGTACCGAAGAGTGGCAGGCCGCGAATCGATGGAATCAGATGAACGTTATTACTGCGGGAGAGCAGGTGTTGTACGAGTGCTTGATTACTTTCGTCGGCCAGTGATTCGAGGGCAACCACGACTTGTGCCTTTGACAAGAGGGTACCAGCATCGGGAGTGTCGATGATCGGGAAGGTTTCTCCACCGATTTGAATTGAATCTACTTCTGTTTCGTTAGTGCTGGTTCTCACGAAACCCAGCAGGCGGTATCCCATGTTATGTTCACTGCGTAGGGCGAGCCATGCTTCGCGGGCATTTTCACCTGTGCCGACAATAACGGCAGGTCGCAGCCAAAGGCCGAGATCGTTGAGGATTTGTCGTGTTCCGACCCGTCCTAGCGGTAGCAGAATCAGGTTGAGCAACCAGACAGTCAAGAGGTTGAAGCGGCCAGCCTCAAGGCCAACGACAAACGTGGCTGCCCCCGAAACCATGCCCATGATGGTCAGCACGCGCAGCATTTCGCGCAGTTCGTCCCAGAATGGTCTGCGGCGGGCGTAATGTTCGAGCAGCATCCAGAACCAGCCAAGAGTCATGGCGACGATGATGCCGTGACCAAGAACTGTGTTGTGGTCGATCCGACTCCAGCGTTGGATGTCGTCGGATATTGGCCAGGCAAAAGCGAGGAACGTACCAAGCAGCACCAATGCGTCAATGCCGACAAGTGTGAATTTCTCGATCCAAGGGTGAGAGACAAGTGCCGAGGCGTGCGGGCTAAGGGATGAGCGGTGGCGATAGGTGATGAGAATCGCCGCCACAATACTGGCGAGAATCGCACCCATGCCACCAAGTAGTATGGTGAAGACAGTGTGGTTGGCTTCTGCTTGATTTTTCTCGAAAGCAGTGCGTGGGCGGGGAGTGGCGGCAGGGTAGCAAGTGACTTTGCTTCGGTCGCCTCGGGCGGCTGCTTGGCGTTCGCTTTCTTGGCAAGAGAGTAAAGCGATACCGGCCTGATCTGATGTATAGGTCACGATGCCGTTCGCCATGCGTGCAGATGGGATTGGAAGAGGTTCAGAACTAAAAAGGTCGGTGATGTCCTTCGATGGGTTTTTGAGGCAGGCCAATCTTTGGGTGCGACATTCTTGGCAGCTGGCGACAATGGCGTTGGCTACGTTGTTACTGATTGTCTGGCAGGCGGATTGCTCTTGTCGAGGCGTGAGCCAGAAGTCCAGTTGTATGCCGTTTCTTACGTCGACCACAATGTGCGGATAGTAAAGCGACGGGCGCGGCAGCAGGATCAGGCCAAATGCCAACAGAGATAGAACGGCGAGAAGGATTAGTGCGCGTCGTGGCTGTTTTGGGGGCTGAGCCCCTTGGATACTGGGGGTAGTGTCGAGTATTGTGTTCATGCTAGGTCAGTCATCTCAAGCGTGGCCAGGGGCCATTCCCTGTCGTTGTTATTTTTGATGGTGTGTGGGTGCAAGAAACTCACCCTCAATAAGCATTTCTCCATGAAGCATGCCTTCTTAGTTCTTGAATACGCCGTAATTGGACTGGATCGTTCATCCGCCGCATTTTCGCTTCACGAAAGAAAGCAAAAATGATCGAAATGATGGTCATAGCCATGATGCTGATGACGACGATAAACGCTCGTTTGGGTGAAGATTTGATATCCGGTTGAATGGCCTTATCCATGACCTGAATGACGGAAGCGTCCCTCGCTTCGTCTATCTTGGCGAGTTCATATTGCTTTGCAAGAAGTTCAAACAGAGTTTCGTGGTACTTCACTTCCCGAAGTTTTCTTACATACTCCAAGCCGGTTTCTGGGAGTTTTCCCGTGGGAACCTGGCGAGTGTCCCCTCTGTCTTCGAGTTTACTCAGCTGATTTTTCAGGCCTGCCAACTCTTGGGTTGCGAGAACATAATCGGGGTGATTTTTCGTCGCAAAGGTGTGCATGGCAGATAACTGAACTTCTTTGGCCGCAATCTGCGCACGGAGATTGCCTACTGCCGAGATGATTGATGCGCCTTGGGCGTCAAGCTGCAGCAATCCCGTTTTTTCCTGTGTCTGCTTCATGGCCATTTCCGCGCTGGCGAGATGTTCCTTGGCAAGGTTGAGCTGTTTCTCGAAAAAGAGACGGCGTTGCGAGGCCTGGGTGACGGCCAAGGTCTGTGTCAACTTATAAAGTTCTTCAACATAGGCATTGGCCACATTGGCAGAGAAGGCGGGGTCTTTGTCGCTGAACTCGATGGTGATGATGCCGTCTTTGCCTGAGCTGATTTTGCTTTTGTTTTGGAGCGTTTTTCGGGCGCTATCCATGTGTTTCGATTCAAACCGTGCCATGAGATCAAACCGGCGGATGAGGTTGTCGGCGATGGTGCGGCTTCCCAGCATGGAAACATACAGGTCGTTGGGGTTTTTCAGGCCGAGTGAGCTGCCCGCTGCACCGGCCAGCCCACCCAACTGACCGAGCAGGGCCGCTGCGGAGGATTGTTGTTGTTGCGGTGGCAGGATTTTTGTCGTGGCGGTGTAGATATTCGGCATGAGCAGGGTGATGCCTGCAACGAGCACCCCCGCCAGAAGCGGCAGCCCCAGGATGAGCTTCTTGTGTTTCGCCAGAACGATCAACAGGTCAAGCAGGTTGATTTCACTGTCCTCGGTATCTTGTGAGGCGGCCTGGGGTGGGGTTTCTGGTGTAGTCATGGAAAAGGGGCTGATTTCGCTCAGGTTATAGGTTCTTCAGGGCCTTCAGGCTGGCAACACCCATGCCAAACTGGTAGAGGATCTGGGTCCAGTCTTTCAGTTCTTTGGTCCAGGATTTCTTTTCCGCCAGGATGGGGACGACGATGGTATCGCCGGGCATGATGTCGATGTTTCTGAGCCAACCGGTGAACCAGCCTTTGTGGGTGGCAACCGTGCTGCCATCGGCTTTCAAGACATAGAGGGCGCTTTCATCGCCGTCTTGGGTCACGCCGCCCGCCTGATCCAGATAGTCGGAAAGGGTTTTTCCGGATTTGTGCAGAAATGCGCTTTCGTTATTGACCTCACCCACGATATTGACGGCAGAGGGTGTGGCAGGAATGAGCAGGCGGTCGCCGTCTTCCAGCGGAATATCAGGCAGTAGAGCCACGCTGTTGTTTTGGGGGGGGACTTCCAGCACAACGCGCCCCGTTGCTTTGACCTCTCTCAGGCGGGCGACCAGTTGCTGCTGATAGGCGCGTTGCATTTTGGTGGCCTCTATTTCTTCGACAGAGGTGGCCGACTGTGTGGTTTTGTTGGCTGACAGGGTCAGGCTTTTTTCCAGTCTGTCGAGCACGTTGTCCAACTTCTCCTGCTGTAACTTGCGCGTGGATTCACGGTAAAACTCTGCCGCATGGATATAGGCCTGCGGTGTGATGCCGCCGATGCGGGAGATGATCTGGCGCAAGGTTTCGCCTGGCTGGGCTTGGTAGATGCCGGGTGTGGCGACTTCTCCGTTCAGGTTGACGTAGACCTTGCGTTTTGCCAAGGGGGCCTGGACTTCAGCATTGGTGAACAGGGCAATTTCATCGCCCGGCAGCAGAGGCTGGTTGTGGGGGCTTTGCGTGCTGGCGAGCGCTTCTGCCAGGTTGAAGGGAACCACGCTTTTGGTGAGATCCTTGAGCGATTGGCGGCTGATGTTGGCGTAATCCCAGTTGATTTCCACGCGTTTGTCAGCATTTTTGGTGTTGAGCCAGTAGTCGTAATACTCGATCAGCCATTTGGCATTCGGGATGATGTCCTGGATGTGCATACCCTCCCGCCAGACAAAGCGTTTATTGCCGCCGATGAATTTTGCACTGAGTTGGATGGAGTTTTCGGTGGCAGGGAGTTCATCGTCCCAGCCGTAGACCGTGACGATGTCGCCTGGTTCGAGCATCAGGTTTTCGGTGCTGTCACCCCGAATGGCTTTGCCCAGGTTGAAGGCAATCAGATGGGTTGTGAGCTTGTCTTTATCCAGACGCTGGAGGGTGGCGTAATCCCAGTTCACTTCTTTGTTGTTGTAATTCTTGCTGGTCTTTCCCTTGTTCTGCCCTTCCCAATAAGAGAGAGGAATCAAGGCGTTGCTGTCGATCAACAGGTCCGCAATGCGCATACCCGTCTTCCATGGATAGCGCATGGGATTGGCGACGTTGCCTTTCAGGGTGATGGCGTTGTCGAATTTCGGGCTGATCGGTAGCACTGTCAGGATGTCACCGTCCTGCAAAAGGTGGGCCATACCCGCCTCATCCAGTGTGATTTCCTCCACCTTGCGGGAGGTTTTTACAGTGTGATCAATGCGCTCCAGGGCCGCGAGACGTTGGGCGGCCACAATGGGTAATCCACCGCCTATGTCGATAACCTCACGCACGCTGGCTTGTTTGCCTTTCAATTCGTAGATGGCTGGCAAGTTGAATGCGCCGGCAATGGCGACCTTGGGGCCTGCAGGCGGAATCACGATGACGTCACCGGCTTGCAGGCGCAGGTCGTGGCTGTTGTCGCCTTTGATGATGAAGTCGTACAGGTCAAGTTCGGTGACAACCTGTCCACCGCGCTTCAGTTGGATGTGGCGCATGCTGCCTGTGTTGGCGGGGCCGCCGGAGGCGAAAAGCGCATTGATCAGGGTGGAAAGGCCAGAAAGGCTGTAGACGCCCGGTCGTTTGGCACTGCCCACGACATAGACATGAATCGAGCGTAATTGCCCCAGGGTGACGTTGAGGTCGAAGTTCTTGAAAACACGCCCCAGTTTTGTGTGCAGATAGGCCTCGGCTTCGCCTGCGCGGATACCGGCCATGCCAATCGTGCCGACCTTGGGGATGTTGATCTGCCCGTTGCGGTCGACGAGTGTGCGGAGTTCGGCATCGACGCTCCCCCAAACGCGAATGAACAGCTCGTCACCCGGCCCCAGGACGTAGTCAGGGGTCACCGGGGTGTTGTCTACCGGGGCGAAAGTGCTGGGTGCGCGCTCGAACAGGTGGCTACCAAACAGGGGCAGGGAAGTCCCCGTGGTTTTTGCAATGAAACGCTGGAATTCGTCGCTGACCTGGGGGGCAGGATTTTCCTCGCGGCGTTCCTGGACAGCTTTTTCAGGGGCGTCGCCGGTTGGTCTTGCAGAGGGGAGATTTTTGGCATTGCCGCTCGGAAGCAGCACGGGCAGTGTTGTTGTCGGTGCTTTGATAGCGGGGCTGGCGGCGATATGGCTGGAGTTGGATGCAGTGGTCGTGGCGGTGTTGGATGCGCTGTGAGTGTTGCCGACGTCATTGGTGCTGGCACCGAACGTCATGGCCTGGGCCGAGAAGGCAAACAGTGACAGCAGGCTGGCCAGTACGGTGGCTCTCAAGTAAACGAAGGGCCGCCCCGAGTTGACTTGACCCCCACGGGGGGCAGGCTGGGCGAAGCCCGGCCCTGGGGGCGATCTGAAGAAGCTGCGCCCGGAGAAAAGGGGTGTGGCGGGTACAGCCGGAAACTGTGCGGGTTCCGTATCGTGCTGAGAGGCATGGAGGCGAAGCCGAGTCATTGTTGCAGTCCAATCATTGAATTTGAATTTCGGCACGGTGGTCATGGCGGTAACAGACCAGGCTGAAGAAGGGGATGTCAGCATGTGTGTTTTTTATCTCGTTTTTGCTGGAGAGACAGCCCCGTTCGACGCGCCGCCGATTTTACCAAGGGAAGCGCTGAATGAATCGATTTGCACCGATTCGCACCGATTCGCGGCCAAGGCCGCTCCTACACGCCATTGATTTCGTAGGAGCGGCCTTGGCCGCGATATGAATAAATCAGCGTTTACCAAGGGGATGCTACCAAAGGGCCATGTACCAGGGGGCAATGAAGTGATTGCCATGTGTTTACCACGTGTTCATCCAGTCCAGCATCAGAAACAAACCCACCATGGCTGCTGTGGTGCTGGCAACCAGTGCCGCACCTGCAGCGCAGTCTTTGGCCAGTTTCACAAAGGGGGCTGCTTGTGGGTGCAGACCGTCGAGTGTGGCTTCCAGCGCGGTATTGAAAAGCTCTGCCATCAGTACCATGCCGGTCAGGATCAGAATCACTGCTGCCCATAACCACCCTGGGCGAATAACGACCATGAGGATCAAAACGCCAGCCCCGATATGCGCCTGGGTGCGGAAGCTGGTTTCTTGGTGATAAGCGGCCAGGATGCCTTGCCATGCCCAGCCGAGGCGGTTGAGGAAGGCCGCATTTTTGTTCATGGTGTCTCCCATTCCAGCCCCATGACACCGGGGCCGATATGAACCTTCGGGCCTTGTTTGCTGGGTCTGTTGCGGTCTTCCCAGAACAGGCTGCCCAGGGAATAGCCGAGGAATGCGCCACCAACCGTGTCTGAGAACCAGTGCTTGCGCCCACTGACCCGTGCCACATTGGTGAGTGCTGCTGCACCGTACAGCCAGGGGGCGTTGTAGGCCTTGGCGTAGGGTGTCAGTGTTGCCCATGCCAGGGTAGTGTGTACCGATGGAAACGAACTGTTGCTGTTGTTGCTGGAAAATGGGGTGAGTTTTCCGGGGCCTTGTTCCGTTTCCGGGCGCGCGCGTCCCACTGCGTATTTGCCGAGCAGAGCGAGGCCCAAGCCTGCGCTCCCCGCTTCGAGCGAAGCCAGGCTGGCTTTCGAGAGCGCCGCGTCATGTCCACTCAGGGCGGCTATTCCAGATAGCCCAAATGCGGCGAAGGGGAGTAGGTCACCCAGCGTTTCCACGCCTTTCATGAAGTTGCGCCCACCGTAGTCGCGGGCGAGCTGATCAGCAGATTTGTCGAGCAAGCTGGATGCCAAAGTGACCCCGGTGGCTGTAAGGACGCCTCCCCAAAAAGAGGGTTCAATGGCGGCCTTGCCAAGCAGGCGTATGTCGTCCACGACAATGGCGTCGAGCGGCCTGTCGAACAGGGCGATGCCGTTTTTGGGGGCGTATTGCGGGTATGCAATGTCAGCGAGCTGGGGTGTGCTTTCCCCGCCAAAAGGACGCCACTTCAGGGTTTGCCCACTCTGGCCTTTTGTCATGTTGAAGAGCCCGTACTTGCGTTCAAGCTTGGCTCCACCATCGCGCAACAGGGGGTGCCAGAAAAAACCGGCAAGGGTGCTGCTCGAACGCGGCAGGAAGGCATCGAACGGCATCTTGACGTAGATACCTTTATCGAAACTGCCTTCGCCAAACTGTTCTGCGGAAACGTTGGTTTTGGTAGCGAAAGCCCCCATACGTACGCCATTGGAAAACTCGCGTGAGAGATCCACGGTGATGCCGACATCGCCGGCAAGGTAACGCCCGGCGCTGATTTCAGCTTGAACCCCTTGAAAGCCGGTGTCCCAGTAGAGCGTGGTGTGGCCGGTGGCAACCTGATAGTCGCGGAAGCCCAGATCCTGTTCAAATGCGCGCTGACGCACTGCATTGATGTCGACACCCAGTGCAAACGGGCTGCCCATGGGGCGATACAGCCATTCCCCCCCCACACCACCGTACATGGATTCGAGTAAGCCACCATACACGCTGTAGAACTGGCTTGCCCCCAGTTGGCCGACATGCGTGAGTTGCAGATTGGGCAAAGTGACTTCAGAAGAGGTCAGGAATTCACGGACGTAAGTACGCACGCGGGGCAGGTTGCTGGGGGCGGTATACTTGAATTTGTCGTAGTTATCGAGCAGCCGCGCGCGTATCTCGCCGGAAGTCCAGGTATTGGCAGACCATTTCCATACACCAGAGCCCGTGGCAGAAAGCTGGTGCAGGATGAAACCATCCGGCCCTCCCATCTGGTAGCTGTAGTTCAGCCCGAACTTGCTGTTCAGAGGCGATACGGGGGCGTGAAAGACCGTATTTTCTCGTGGGGAAAGAAAGCCGTTTTCTTCTGTTTTCTCGAACACCACACTTTTGCGGATGTGGGGGGGCTGTAGTTGTGTTTTGGCTTCAACCCATGCCTTGCGGTCAATCAGGTATTCATTGAGTTTTAATCCATGGCCGATGGATTGGATGCGAAACACCAGGATGCCTTGTGGGGCATCGCGGTGCAGCACGGCCGTGATCCGGTCGAGACGGTCGCCCCAGTAGCCCGCATCCACTTCGTCGAAACGCACAATCAACTCGCTGCCAGCATGCTTGATATGGGTAACACGCCACTGGCTTTGCCGTTCGAGGGTTCGAGCTGTTTGTGTCCAGTCTGGCTGGGCATTGGGGTAGGTCGCCTCGATTGGCGGCATGGGGGGATCAAAAAGCTTGTCCGTGTGGAGCTTGTTGAGCGGACCATGAAAATTGATACCAAACAGGGCGGTATCGCCACGCTCCACTCCCAAGGAAAGGTCGACTACCGGGGAATAGCGATAGACAGCTCCGAGGTTGAAGGGGGTGCGTTGTTTTTGGTGGTTGTTTTGTGCCTCATGCTGGTAGTCGTTGCCGTCATATTCCAGCTTGAGTACCAGATTTTCCCAAGGCGTCTGGTATTGCACGCCGCCGAACAGGGCGGTGGGGCCATGAAACAGGGTGCTGAAATTGGCTTCTCCTCCGGAGGTGGCTGATTCGGTTTCCGTGGGCCGTGTCTTGAAGCCAGAGCCGAGAAAAGACAGCGGATTGGGCAAATCGCCCCGGCCACCTACGTTGCCCCAGCCCAGACCGAGAGTCCAGTCGAAGTTGCCGGTGCGTTTGCTGGCAACCACATATTCCCCGGCGAATAGCCCCGTGCCCGTGATGTCGCGCACGCCGACGGCAATTTGTGGCATGAAACGGGTTTCTTTGCTCAGGCGAAGTTTGATATCGACGCTCTTGTCCTTGTATGACTGCGAGCCTGCAATGGCTTCCCCATAGAGGCGGTTGCTGACATCCACGTAGCGAAAGCTGGTTTCCATCCAGTTGAACGGCTGAAGGGTGAAATTCAGACGGGTGTAGGGGGGGGTTTGGCTTAGGCCGATAGCAGCTTCTCCGGCGGGAGCCATGCGCGCACTTGGCATTTGCAAGAGGCCCACGCCACCCCAGTCGTTGTTTGTCAGGGGGAGATTTTTTGGGGGGGGCTCACTGGTTTGTGCGTGCGTTAAAACGATTGTGCCGTCGGGGGCGGGCCCTTGTGTCGCCAGAAAAAAGGCAAGGTGATCCAGCGCAGACCAGTGCCAGGGCATATCAGGGTGATCGGCAAGAATCCACGCACCAGGAGCGGGTCGGTCTTGTTTCTCGCTGTTCCAGTGGGCTGTGCCATGACGTTGCACGATTCCATCTGGTTGAATGATCCAAACAAACTGGGGCGCAGCCGTAGCGTCACATTGACGGATGTAATCCTGTGCATGGTGGTCGGCTATATGGTGGATGCGACAGATTTCCCCGTTGGGTTTGAGCACACTGACAGTTTGGGGTCGTGACGGGATCACGATGGTTTGTCCTGGAAGGAGAACCGGGTCGGCCTCCGGGTGAACTTCCAGCCAGCGTGGGTCGGTGTTTTTGAGTACGACACGACCGGTAATCGGTAAAGACTCTACAAAACCCAGCAAAGCGCGGCGGTCTTGTTCAGTGACTTTGGGGGAGCGGGGGATATTTCTGAGTTGTTCAAGCAGTCTGTTTTTCAGGGCTGACTGAACGTTTTTTTCTTCGTCAACCAACCACATCAGAGCTGTCGGATAAGGTTGGATGAGTGAGGATCGGGGGGCAGGTGCCAAGAGGACGGGGGCCAACCAGTGTGACAGGCGAACCTCTGCTGAAATCGGGTAATTGTCACCCGGTGGCGTCAATGCACTTTGGCAAATCGCTGGAAAAGCCCCCTCTGCCATGGCGAACATGCAGACGCACAGGGGTTTGAGCGTAAAAGAGAAGAAAGGCCTGCCCGGTGGTTTCATGACAGTGATTACCGGGTGGGGGGCCATGTCTGCCAACTCACCTTGAGTTCAGGGGTGAGGTACTGCTCTCCGTATACCACTTGCATCTCTTCTTTTGAGACGTTTTGCAAGGCATAGCGTGCAGGGGGCAGCGAAGAGGGGGGGATGCTGCGCTCTTCAATCCAAACCAGGGCAGTTGGGTC
>Ga0208371_1000201_pt1 | contig 17861 bp, 16 predicted proteins | sample SubbioCR12Aug_1A_FD_184827 | JGI IMG/M metagenome (GOLD analysis project Ga0208371, IMG submission 184827) | Serpentinite rock and fluid subsurface biosphere microbial communities from McLaughlin Reserve, California, USA - CR12Aug_1A (SPAdes) | ecosystem: Environmental > Terrestrial > Deep... | reverse complement strand
AGCGTCTACACGCGGCCCAATAAGCCGCGTATTCTCCCAGTAACGAAACGGGACATAGACGCGATCAAAGCGCCGAGTGTTATAGCTCCGGCGCTTATGATTCACGCCTCTACTGAGTGCCACGTTACCCCGCCCAATGTGGCGGACCAGATGGCGGCATATCTTGGCCACGTTTCGAATCTTCTTGAACCTTCGTGCGGAACAGGTAATCTGATAAACGCAGCAAGCGCCGACAACATAACGGCAATCGAAAAAAATTATGATCTTTGTAAAATAATCCTTGAAAGAACAGGCATTCAACCAATATGTTCAGATTTTCTTGAGTACGAACCGGAGACTCTTTTTGATGGTGTTTTGATGAATCCTCCTTTCAGTAAGGCACGGCATCACGTAAGACATGCGATCAATTGTTTATCTCCTGGTGGTGAGATTATCGCCCTTGTACCGGTTACGTTTAAAAATGAGTTATTCAACGCAGAAACGCTTGAAACATTAACAAACGACACGTTTTCATCAGCCAAGGTTTTTACGAAAATTATAAGGATGATAAAATAAAAAAAGTTGATGTTTGATGTAGTGAAAAAAGTCACCTGGGGGGCTGCAACCTCCCAGGCGACGAACAACAAATCCATCACAGCAAAGTAAAGGACTTAATGTGACAATACCAGATTAGAGATGAAAAGAAAATATTTGATGAATTTTATAAAGGTACGTTTATGGCTCAAGATATACATGGTGTATGTTTTACAATCGAAAAAACAATAGCTGAAAAGCTGAAATCAATTTCGGAGACAAAAGGTCCATCCAGAGCCAGGATTATTGAAAAAGCAGTTGAAGAATATTTGAAGAATAAAGATCCAAAGGGGAGAGAAGAAGAAAAGAAAAAACAATTGTGCTTTTATCCTTCGGATGAAGTGAACAAAAAATTAAAACTTGTTGCACAGGAAGAAGGGCGAAGCGTTTCAAATTTAGTTTCATACATTGTAAATAAATTAATAAGAAACAGTGAGATTGATGAATGATCGATTCCAAAAAATTCAGATATTATGAAGAGTATGAAACAAAAAATCATGGGAAAGTGAAACTTTTAAAATACAAAAATGAGAGTGAGAAAAAACGAAAAGTTTGTAAAGTTGGCGAAGATCCTCTTGATTTCTTTTTTATCGCGGAAAGCGAACTTATTCCACAAAACAGAGAACGAAAAAAACACGATATTAAAAGAACGGCCATTGAAGCACAAAGAGAGTATCACAAAGAAATGATTGACCAGGGATATAAGCCAAAAACATTTTATATTTCTGGACCAAACCAAAAAAAACTTGAAACTCTCAAAGAAAAAAGCGGTTTAAAAAAATGGAATGATTTCATGAATCATTTAATAGATCAGTTATAAACTAAGCTGGAAATGAAAGTTTTATGATTTCGATAATGAGAATATTACCACGTCATATTATCCGATATGAAAGCCCGTATCCGTGTTTTCAAGTGAGGATCAGGTTAGAAAAAAAGGAGTCATGCAAATCTTTTTTTGACGCTCATTACCCGAACCAAAGAGCAACCCTTGACGCTGCAATTAAATGGCGAAATTCAGAATGGGACCGAATAGGAATATTAAAAACAGAGAGAAATTCAAAACCACGTTTAGATAGATATGAATTTGATGGGTATATTTACTGGAGGGTCAGATGGAGAGAGGGACCACTTGAAAAACGTAAATCGAAACGTTTTGTTGCGGGAACATGTGAAGATCTCGCCAAAAGATATGCAGAGATAAAAAGAGATGAAGTATTTGATGATTTCTATAATTGGTATTACGTGGATTCTTCAAAAATAATTCGAGATCAAATCTCAAGTTTGGAACGTGATGACATATTAATATCAAGCTAAATTGAAAAGATTCAATTGTAAAAATAAAAGGGGAGGGGGGGCAGTAGGGAAAAAAAATGATCTTAATAAAAAGGATGAATAACGATGAACAAACAGAGCATTTTAAATGGATTCATGCCCCGAAAAGATGAAATGGAACGGTTTAAAACAGAAATCAATCTTTCTGAATATGCCGCATATCGAGGGTATGAATATGATCGGAAACAGAGTTATCAGAATGTTATTGTCATGCGGTCAGGTCAGGAAAAAATAAACATTTCAAAGGGCGCTGATGGACATTGGGTTTTCTATAGCCGTGAGACTGAAAAGGGCGGTTCAATTGTTGATTTTGTCCAAAAAATTGATGGAAAAAATCTGGGAGAAGTCAGAAAAGAACTACGGCCATGGATAGGCGAACCAGAAAAAAAACCCGTTGTTCTTGAACGGAATTATCAACGAACAGTTGAACCGGTAAAGAAAGATCGAGAATCTGTTTTAAAAGAATTTAACGACATCACCGAGACAGACGGGCATCGTTATTTAAGAGCGAGAGGGATCGAAAGTCTTGATTCAAGATTTCATGGAAAGGTTTTCGTAGACAAGTTAAACAACGTCGTGTTCCCGCATATCGACAGGGAAGGCGTTTGCTGTCTTGAAAAAAGAAATTTCGATTTCAAAGGAAATTCAAGGGGCGGTGATAAAGGTTTGTGGTGTTCCAATTCTTACAAAACCGATAACTGTTTAGTGATCGTCGAGGCACCCATTGACGCTATTTCATACCACATTTTAAAACCCACAGAAAACACCCGCTATATAAGTTTCGGCGGTCAGATGAATGATAAACAGATGGAGATATTAAAATCTGCAATCAATAAAATGCCGGATCATTCCACCATTATTTTAGCCACAGATAAAGATATCGTTGGCAAGGCCCACGCTAATAAAATAGCCTCATTATCAGATAATAAATCCCACAAAATCTTTCATGATGTTCCAGCGATCGGGAAAGATTGGAATGAACAACTGATGAGCGTGAAGGGGATTAAATCCATAGATCGAACATCAAAACATCATGAAATAGAAATGAGCATGTAAAGAGAGTTCATAGAGAATTGAAGGCTGATTTCGATTCTCGCTTAAGCTCGTTTTTCCTGGGCACGTGACGCAATATTTGCATTTTTTAAAAAACCATAACATCAATTAATAATTATATATATCAAAAGTATTGTGTAAACATAATGTAAACAGATGTTTTTAAAATATTGATATATTGTTATATTGTGGTAAACATCTGTTTACATAATTGAGGAAAATATGGGTACTATAGCAACTATCAAAATGGTCATATGTATAATCGTCGCTATCGTTGCGGTCAGTTTATTATCGGGCTTAATTAGACTCACGATCCGATTTGTATTCAACTTCATATTTATCGTTATTCTCTTTATTATTATCGGAGCTTTCTTGTAATTATGCGACCCCTTAATATTTCATCATCACAGGCAAAAGATTATTATTATGAGATGGACCCGTACTTTTCACAAATGGAAAATGGTGTTTATCAAAGCGGCATTTATCAGTCCCGATGGCATGGGAAAGTATCATCCATGTTCGGGATCGAAAACATGGAAATTAAAAAAGAAGATTTCGCGAATGTCGTCTCGGGGAATGATTTAAGTGGATCAAAAATTATTCCTGATGGGAAAGATAAAGAAGGGATAGCACTTCATCGTGCAGCCATCGACATTCCGCTTTCAGCTCCAAAATCCGTTTCCGTGTGCGCGTTTCATGTGGGTGACAACTCGCTCATTGATGCTCAAAACAAAGCCGTTAATGAAACGATAAAATATATGGAAGACAATTATCTTTATGTGAGATACACCACCGATAAAACCCGCCCAGGTCAAAACCCAAACGGTCTTTTTGCAACATTCAATCACAGTACAAGCCGATCAAATGATCCGCAATTACACACCCACACGCTTGTTATGAATATGTCACTCTCTAACTTTGTTAACGATTGGAGAGCGACGTGGAATGATAAAATATTCGAAGATCAAAGACACATTCACATGGTTTATCATAATGCGCTTGCAAAGCACGTTAAAGCCTTGGGGTATGAGATAGAAAAAAGACCGAATGGGTTTTGGGAAATCGCAGGATTCAAACAAGAATGGATTGATAATTTTTCCAAAAGACAAAAAGAAATCGATCAAAAAGAAAACGAGATTAAGAATAAAATCGTTACAGAAAATGATTCAATTTTACGTAATATTGCAAGACTTGAATCACGAAATGAAAAAGATAAACGCATAACGATAGATGAATTAAAAGAGTTATGGGAAAGCCAGGTATCAAAGGATAAAATCAAAGAAACAGTTGAAAACGTTAAGACTGAAAACCGTGAAAAGGTCAAATTATCCCCTGATGAATATTTGCGGATTGCTTATAAAACGATCAATGAAAACGAAGCCACATTCAACAAATATGATGTGATCGACACCGCGATAAGTTTAAGTATCGGCGATTTTTCGCCGGAACAGTTTGAAAAGAAATTTGATAAAATGGTTTCCGAAAATGAACTTATCAGGATTTCAGTTAATGAAAATAGCAGAGGTCTTATTAGCGAAGTTTACACAAGCTATATTATTCTTGAAACGGAAAGAGAAATCGTAAACGAATTTAATAATGGATTATACAATTCCACCCCACTTCATAAAAAAGAGGTGGTTGATAATCACATTGAAAACCATTATTCCCATTTTACCAGCGGCCAGAAAAACGCCCTTGTTCAATCTCTCACAACCCGCGATCAATACATGATTATCCAGGGAGACGCCGGGACCGGGAAAACCTCTCTCATGAAAGCCATGAAAGAAATCGTTGATAAAGATCATCTTAACATCGACATCAAAGGGTTAGGGTTCACCGGGAAAGCAGCGGATGAACTTGAAAAAAAATCCGGGATACAATCCCAAACTATTTCAAGTTTTCTTCATAAAAGGGGAGGGGAGGGTGAAGAGAAAAAGGCCCTCTATATCGTTGATGAAAGCTCCATGGTAGGCAGCATTCAAATGCTGGATATCATCAAACGAGCAAAAGAAACGGATTCAAAAATCATATTTGTGGGTGATGGGAAACAGCTTCAGGCCATTTCTGCCGGTAAAACATTCAAGGTTCTTTCTGAAAATAATAAGGCTGTTTTGATGGAAGAAGCCATCAGGCAAAAGACGGGATATATGATTGATACCGTTAAACACATCAAAAATTTTCAGACCGGGAAAGACACTGACGGGATAGAAAAGGCGTTTGATACCCTCCAATTAAATGGACGCGTTTTTGAAATTAAAGACCAGAAAGACAGAATTAAACACGTTATCAAAGATTATCTTTATGAAAAAGAATTTGAACGAAACATCATTGTCACCCCCAAAAATGACGACCGGAAAAAGATCAATTCCCACGTTGTTGAAGTGATCGCAAAGGAAGCGAAAGAGAAAAGGCCATCCATTGAAACAGAAATCAGGTTGCCTGTTTCTTTAGTCGGAGAAACAAAATTACATGCCAACAGTTATACCATCGGCCACAAGGCTTTCACGAGCAATAAAGGAATTCATACCTGTTTGGATGCGGGATCTCTTCTTGATGTTAAACAACTGGAACCGGATAAGGTCACTCTCATTTATAAAGATAAAGACTATGTCCTTGATGCTGAAACAGTATCGAAAGACATTTCGGTTTTTAAAAGGGTAGGGCGCAAAGAATCCAAAGACCCAGGATTTTTTAAACCTCAAGAATTCTATTATGTGAAAACAGATAAAGCAGATGGTGTTTTTCAGGTCTTACACATTGATCAAGAATCACGATCAATATCATTATCCCAAAACAAAAAAGAGGTGACGTTATCCTTTGATCAAATTGAAACAGCTTCGATTTTTAAAAGCGCCGGTAAGTTAAACGAGATTAATAATGATGAGTTGAATAAGTGCGTTTTTGTCGCAGAACAAAACATCGAAACCGGATTAGGTCTTTCTATAGGCCAGGAAATGACCATCACCTCAAAAAACTCCATTACGAATACCGTTGATGTGGAATACAAAGGCGAAACACTGACCCTTGATCTTAGTGAAAATGGTCACATGCTGTCAGTTTACGAAGCTGAAAAAAGGGTTTTTTCAGAAGGGGAAAAGATCGTTTTTCTTAAAAATGATTCAAAGCTTGAGATTCAAAACGGTCTTACAGCGATCATTGAAAGTATTGATAAGTTCGGCAACATCAAAGCCGTCAATGATGACCGGGCCGTATATTTTAACGTCAACACGTATCAGTATGTGGACTATGGGTATGCGGTTACGGTCCACAAATCCCAGGGCCAGGATGCGCAGAAAGTTTATATCGTATCAGACACCGAATACAAGGGTTTGAACAATACTGAAATTTTTAATGTGGGCGTTACCCGTGGCCAACATGACGCCTACCTGTATGTTGATGATGTCAAAACATTCAAACAACAGGTCAAGGGCGAACAGAATAAAACATCCACGTTGGATTATCTGAAACTTGATCTAACCAAAGGGTATGAATCAAAAGAAGAGGGGAAGAATAAATAATGAGTTCACCTGTATCATGTCGTCTTGAGCTTGTGGATCTTCATAAGCTCCAGCGGATAAAGACCTCAAAGGGATTGAAAAACAATTCTGAAGCTATCAAGTATTTGGTCCAGAACTATGAGAACGATGACAAAGAAATAAAGCAGATCAAGAAGCTTGTAGAGCGTCTTGAAAAGAAGATCGACAATCTTGAAGAAAATATATCCATGGCAAAATCAACGGATCAGGGAAGTGCGCCATCATCCCAGAATGATGAATTGACCAGGATCATATTAAGGATTGTGCTTCGGCTTGCAGAATCAAACCCGCGAGCTTGCGCCGCATTAAGAGACGAATTACCGGAACTGTTCGAAAAATAACTGAAAGGAAAATCCATGGTCGCGAACAACAAGGGAAAAGGTCACGGTTACGAAGGCTTTGAAACCTTTTACAACCCTTTGAAAATGTCTATCAAGATGAATTTTGTCATCATCCGGGCGATGGTGTTTCTTTATTTTGCCCTCACAACAGTGATCATTTATAAACTTTATGAGTGGCACAGGTTCAAGGTTTTTTTAATATGGGCCTTGTCTCATCTTCTTTCTGTTGCGGGTCTGAAACCCCTTTTAACCATTCCGAACTCGAACGGAACAGCGGTTAAAATGTCCGCTTATGCCGTTTCTCACAGCATGGAAATTTACAATTACATCAAGAATATCATCACCATTTATAAATGGTGCGCCCTGGTCTTTATTCTTTATCCCGTATGTGTTTATTTCTTTGTGATCCGCTCACAAGGCATGAAGGAAAAGAAGTTTATAAGAGGGGCGCGGATTATTTCATCAAAAGATTTTGATTCCATGCTTGAAAAAAACAATGAAAAAACTGATCTGCCTTTCGGCCATCACCTGGAAGACGGGAAGAAGGGCAAGCCCGTTCTTATGCCAGTCAGCGCCGAGCGGAAACCCACATCAATCATCGGTCGGCCAGGTGTGGGTAAAACCGTTTTGATGTCTCAGATAATCGCACGTCTTAAAGAACGCGAAGAAAAAGCGGTGATTTATGATTTTAAGGGGGATATGATTTCGAGGTTTTACGATCCGAAAACAGATATCATCATCAACCCCCTGGACCGCCGATCAACAGGGTGGAGTCTCCTTGAATCCGAAATTCAAACAAAAATGGATATCAATTCTTGCGCTGCCTCACTGATCCCGCTACCGCATACGACCAACAACGCAGACCCGTTTTTCAACGAAGGGGCAAGGGATGTTTTTGCCGGAATTCTGTATTTTCTTTATGAAAACGGCCTCAGAACGAATAAGGATAGATCGTGTGAGGAACGAACCACGATCTTATCCGGTGGTTGAACAAGCCCGGCGGAGTTGAGTCGGAAATCGTATATAAGAAAATATCTTTTTTGTGGTGGAGGTCAGGAAGGCCCGGAATTTGTGTATAGCTTTCCTGAGGGCGCAGGTGTTGCGGAGCCCTTTTGGGGCTTTTTTAAAAATCAAATTAAATCATATTGTTAGAGTCCTCCTGTGCGCGATTGAGCCGGGCTTCTGCCAAAGGCGGCATTAACCGGATTTGTTCCCCGGCTGCTTAAAACCGATGACCAGCATCGGCGATTTGCAGCAGGGGCAGATGAATACCGGTCTTTGACGAAGTTCCGGGGCATGGATTTTAACATGCAGGACAAGCTGAACAAGGGTCAGCAACTTTTTGGCATTGCTGTGAAGAAACCCGTAATCCCTGACCCTTCGGAAGCTCCGTGGAAGAACATGCCGCAGGATAAGCCGGAGGAACTCCTCGCCCTTAAGTGTTCGAAGGCACGACTTTCCTGACTTGCTTTCCGTGTATCTGAAGGTCACCTGTCCGTTCTCATGGGCGATGATATTCCGCTCACTGATCACACCCCGGTACAGATACCGGGACAGGTACGTCAGGGCGGTGATGCCGGTTCCCACACGGACGCAGTCCACAACCCATTCCGAGGGAGCGCCTTTGGGAACGGCAAGTTTCTGTTTGTTCAGCCCGTCGAGAAAACGGGCACGAAAGACTTTGGCGAGGGCTTTTTGATTGAACAGATACTTGCCTTTTTTCTTTTTGAACTGCCGCCTTCGCTTATCGATGCCGCCACCCGGAACGACGACATGGATATGCGGATGAAAGGTAAGTGCCCGGCTGTGGGTGTGAAGCACCGTGGTCATGCCCAGGTCGGCTCCCAGATGCTTCGGGTTTCTGCCGAAGTCCGTAAGCGTGCCCGACACGCATGAAAACATCAGGGAATACACCGTCCGCTGATTATCGTAAGCCAGACTTCTGAACTCACGGGGCAATGTGAAGGTCACCATGAAATACGGAACGGGCAAAAGCTTGTTCCGCTGCCGGTCGATCCAGCGGCTTGTTTCATGGTTCTGGCACGTGGGACAGTTGCGATGGCCACAAGACAAGGGCTGCCACGTTGCGTGATCGCAATCGGGGCATCTCACATAAAGTTCACCTGCTTCGCATGTGCGGCAATGGCGCATGGCGTCCAAGGCCTTAAGGTGTCCGGGTAGCACCTTGTTCTTGTACCGGGAGACAAAGGCGTCGTGGTGTTCGTCGATGATGGCGGCGATTTTCATGGTCCCACCTTCCGGAAGTTCACATGGATGGAGTTGACCAGATGGTTGATGGCCGTCATGCTGTCTTTTGCCGTGATATCGGTGAGGTGGGCGTAACGGGCCGTAGTGGTGGGGCTGGCATGGCCGAGAAGAGCCTGGATATGGCGGAGGCTTAAGCCCTTTTCAAGGAGATGGGTGGCGTAACTGTGGCGTAAGGAATGGATGGAGACTTTTTTTTAATGCCGCATTCGGCGACCACGATCTGCATGGCTTTCTGAACCCCGCCCCGGTCCATGGGGCCTTTGGCCTCGCGGATCGTCTCCATGTTACCGTTGGCGTTGGGGAACAGCAATGTGGGATGCCGGTGTTTTTTCCAGAGCTCCCGAAGTCCGATCAACGTGAGGTCGGGAAGGGGCACCATCCGGTCCTTATGACCTTTACCCCTTCGAATATGAACGAGTTTGCGGGCGGCATCGATGTCTCCTACCTGAAGGGCCAGGGCTTCTCCCAGACGAAGCCCCATGGAATAAGTTGTCAGTAGAAAGACGCGGTAACGCAGCTTCCGGGTGGTTCCGATGAGCCGTTCAATCTCGGCAGGCGTGAGGATGTCCGGGATGGTCTTGACCTTGGGCGGTTTGACGATATCCACCCATTGCCAGTCACGTTTCAGGACAAATTTCCAGAAATGCTGAAGCCCCACTCGATCAATCTTGACGGTGCTCCAGGAGTGCGACTCCACAAGGTCGGCAAAGTAGGTCTCAAGATCCTCCGGCTTCAACTGATCTGGGCAGCGATCAAAATAGTCCCTGACCCGCCGGATAGCTCGTGAATAGGACTCTATGGTCTTCTGGGCCTTACCCTGAAGCTTCAAGGTCTTCAGTTGCTGCTGATAAAACTTGTCAAATCGGTTCAATTCTGATTGATTCATTGTTAACTCCTTTTAATGTTGAAAACGAATGTGTTCCCATTGAACACTCCAAGGAGTTATACACGATTTTTTTGTCTTTGTGCTTTTCCGCCGCGAGAGCGGCTTAGTTCAACAAACAAAGACATCTGGGAGTTGGTATCAGCGCCGGGGAAAACGATCAACCAAGCCCTTAAAAGCACATCGGGCGGGGCGCGAGGTTTGCGCTACATTGAGGATGCAAGTTCAAAACAGGCGATCAGTATTTTATCGGTTATGATGCAGTATGTAAAATGCTTCGAATACATGACCAATTTTGAAGGGGGATTCTGCATCAACGACTGGATTAAAAACGGCAAGGGGATGATTTTTATTTCAAACTATGCGGATATCAAAGAAACGCTTAAACCCATCCTCAGTCTTTTTATTGATCTCTTTTCAAGAAAACTTCTTTCCATGCCTGATTCACTGGATCGAAGCATCTTTATCATGCTTACCGAGTTTGGAACCCTTCAACGCTTGAGTTCTGTGGTGGATCTGTTCACGAATGCCCGATCCAAAGGGGGAAAGTGTTATCTCGACATCCAGGATTTTGGACAGATTGACAAGCTTTACGGCCAGGACCACCGGCAAAGTATTTTAAACGCTTGCGGTAATTTCGTCACGTTCGCCCTGGCCGACAACACCGCCGCGAAGATTGCGTCAGAGAGGTTAGGGGAGGCTGAATACAGCGAAATGGAAAAAACGTCATCCATGGGAATTGATGATCGTAAGGACGGCGTTTCTTTTTCTGAGAAGTCGAAGAAAGAGGCGCTATTCTTGCCGAGTGAAATCATAGATTTGCCTGAACTTACTTCCATTGTTCGTTTTGCCAATTACGGCATGCTGAAAACAAAACTCGATTATGTATCTTATCCGATTTTACACAAACCGTTTGAAATGATCGAAGAAGTGAATTTGTCTTCTGCCCAGGACTTTGAAAGCAGAATTACGGAGGCGGCACAAGATGACAACATCGAAGCAGCATAATAAAGAAAAAGAATCAGAAAAGCGGGTTTCTGAAATGCTGAAAACCGCTTTCGGGCCAACGATTAACACACTTCTGGACGATCCAACCGTTACAAACATCCGGTTGAATCCGAACGGGAAACTCTTTTATAAAAAGCTGAAAGAGGGAAAGTTTCTTTCTGAAGAAAGCATTTCTAAGCAGTCGGCTGAACAGATCATAAGGATTGTGGCGTCATCGAGGGGGGAAATATGCGATTCAAAAAACCCCATTATCTCGTCCGAGCTTCCGGTAACGGGGTATAGGTTTCAAGGGATGTTGCCCCCGGCAGTTGAAAGGGCATCCTTTGCGATTAGAAAAAAAGCCTTACTTATCTATACCCTGGATGATTATGTCGCCCAGGGCATTTTAAAACCGGAATGGTCCGAGTTTATTAAAAAATCCATCAAGGAAAAGAAAAACATATTGATCGTGGGGGGGACCGATTCTGGAAAGACGACGTTTGCAAACGCCGTTTTGTCTGAAATCGCCGCTTACAATGACACCATTCTTATCATTGAAGACACATACGAATTGCAATGTAATGGAAATGATGTTGTCATATTTAGGGCCTGTGATGGGGTTGCGGACATGCAGACTCTTTTAAAGTCAGCCCTTCGTTTTGATCCGGACCGGATCATTGTGGGGGAGGTGAGGGGAGCGGAGGCCCTTACATTACTTGACTCATGGAACACCGGGCATCCTGGTGGGCTTTCTACGGTTCACGCGAATTCTGCAAGACAAGCTTTACGGCGCATTGAACAACTTGTTTTACAAGGATCGCGGCATGTATCAAAACAGATGATTGCAGATGCTGTGAACGTGATTGTTTACATCGAATCGGACGGTATACGAAGGCAGATCAAAGAAGTAATGGAAGTGACGGGTTTGAAAGAAGATTATGTTTTAAATCAAATTAAATGAAGGGCTTTGTCGTTGGATTAAGGATGATCAATGGCTTTTTACACTTCGACCTTTAATCATTAAAGGAAACGTTATGCCGACAATACCTAAAATTAATCTTCAGGACATTTCTCGTTCAGGTCATGTCACACGGTGGCACAGTGTCCGAACATTAAGAAATCAGACTCTTGCAGAACATCACTATATGGTAAGTATGTTTGTAAATAAAATGGCCAAAGAGATCCCCGCTGATCCCATGAGTGATTCAGAGCGGTTATTATTGATAGAATATGCCATGTGGCATGATACTCCTGAGCTTCTTATGGGTGATTTGGCTTCACCACTCAAAAGAAGGATAGAAGAAATTTCAAAAGGAGAGAACCCGATTGAAATTATTGAAAATGAGATCGCGCCATGGTTGACAAATCTTAAAGATAAAATAAAAAAGAAACCGGAACTTTATATCATTTTCAAATTAGCTGATATGATGGATGCAATTATTTTTATCTTCCAGGAGGGGGTCGGGGAACATTCAAAAGTCGTTAGAAAAAATCTTGAAGAAGCTTTTCATAAAAAAGTCAGATCTGGAGAAATGATAAAGCCAAGTTATAACTGGAAAATTGCTGAGTCGATGTTGCATGATTTATTGCATGCTACAACAAATCAGCTTGAGTTTGAAATTAAAGAATAAAATAGATGTGTTTATGTTTGCGGGTTGCTAAAGGGAAGTATCAACTCATCTGAATTTTCGGTGGGTTGGGAGTACACTTCTATCAAAGGGATGTTGAAATGTAATTGAAATAATGGTGGCAAAAGTTAGGCATATTAATAAAAGAAATACAGATTTTGAATCGAAAATAAATTTTAAGTGACGGATTCAGGTTTAGAACTAAAATAAAGATAAAATGGTGGATACGAATTTTATGGCTGATACAACTCTCCCTCCAAAGGTTTTTGTTTCTTATTCCCATGATTCGCAGGAACATAAAGAATGGGTTTTAAGTCTTTCTAAAAAACTGATGGACGATGGAATAGATGTTATCCTTGATCAATGGGATATTGGATTAAGCAGTAATGAGATTAAGTTCATGAACAGGGGGATTACAGAATCTTCCCGAGTTCTTATTATCTGCACAGAAATTTATGTTGATAAGGCTAATGCGGGTAAGGGTGGTGTTGGATATGAAGGAACCATCATCAATGAAGAGTTTTATGAAAAATTAGAAACAAATAAATTTATTCCGATCATTCGCCAGAATACAGATAGATATTTGATCCCAGCCTTTTTAAAAGGGCAAATATATGCAAATTTTTCGGACAATGCAGATTTCGACAAAGAATATGAAAAGCTTATTCGGGAGCTACATAATGAGCCGGTATTAAAGAAGCCACCTGTAGGGGAAAAACCATTTTTAAATACCGGAGTAAAACCAATCATAGAGACCCAACCCCAAATTATAACAAACAATAACCATGAATTTATTTCAGTTACCCCTAACTGGGCAACGTTCTCAGGTCAAGATCAATACGGCTCATATGCCGACTTCACTTATATCAGCGTCACCCAGCGGATGCGATGGATCAAGCCGGGTACGTTTATGATGGGATCACCTGAAAATGAACCGGAAAAATATGATGATGAACGACAGCACCGGGTCACGTTGACCCGTGGATACTGGCTTGCGGAAACGGCTGTCACCCAAGAGTTATGGGAAGCGGTGATGAAAGAAAATCCCAGCACATTCAGAGGGAAAAACCGGCCCGTGGAAACAGTTAGCTGGAAAGATAGTGTCAGATTCATCCAGACCATAAACGATCTGAATCCGGGGCTTGATCTGCGTTTGCCCACAGAGGCTGAATGGGAATACGCCTGCCGTGCGGGAACCGAAACTCCGTTCAGTTTTGGCAGGAACATCACAACGGATCAGGTGAATTACGATGGGAATTATCCGTATGCCAAAGGTAAAAAAGGGAAATATCGGGAAGAAACAGTTGATGTCAAATCACTTCCGGCAAATCCTTGGGGTTTGTATGAAATACACGGAAACGTGAGGGAATGGTGCTCGGACTGGTATGGTGGGTACCCTGAAAGGGCCGAGATAGATCCTCGTGGCCCTGAAAACGACGTTCTCCGTGTGATGCGCGGCGGCTCCTGGAGCGGCCTCGGTAGGAACGTCCGTTCCGCTAACCGCCGCAGGGACGTACCCGGCAACCGCCGCAGCAATACCGGTTTTCGTCTTGCCCGAGGTCAGTAGTCCAGAGAGGCGGAGTCGGGATAGCTGGCGAACAGGTCGCGGGCATGTTATGTGTAGTGGCTTGAAATCATGAATGCTCTGGCCTAATGAAAACAAAGCTGCGACTTTGTCCTGTAGAAATTCCGTTATGATAGATCGCCCCGGAATTATCCCTAAAATTGTTTTAATTACCGGTAATAAATAAGAGCCTTCTGAATGTTAGTATTTAGGCAATAACTAACATTTAAGCCTGCAAAATCCGCACCCCTTCATTTGATCAAATCATATATCGATTCAGATAATTATTCATCTCAAACCCAGGGCAGAACTTTTCTATTGATTGACGAATGTTAATTATATATAGTTAATTAACATATAATTAACGATAGGTATTGACCATGAAAAACCCCAATGCGCCCGGAAAAGGAGTCGGTAAAACCGTTGAGCCGATCCGACTTTTGAAAGACATAAGGGCCATCAACGCCATTTTAAAAAAGAACCCCCGCGATCATCTTTTGTTCGTTATGGGGATCAATAACGGATTGAGGACAGGGGATCTTTTGAGGCTGAAGGTGAAGGATGTGAAATATTCAAACCCGGATGATTCCATCATCATCATCGAGCAGAAAACGAAAAAACGAAACGTCCTTAAAATTAATAAGGCGGTTTATAAATCCCTTCAAACATATCTTGAAAAGCTTGATCCTGATGATGACGATTTCCTTTTCGCAAGTCGAAAAGGGGGGGAGGCGCTTTCAGTTCCATCGGTGAATCGCCTGATCAAGTCCTGGACGAATCATGTCAAACTTGAAGGACGGTACGGAGCTCATTCTCTCCGTAAAACGTGGGGATACATTCAGCGGATGAAGTACGGCACACCGATTGAGATCATTTGTAAAAGGTATCTTCATTCAAACCCTGCTGTCACCATGCGGTATCTCGGCATCCAGGACAAAGAGGTTGACGAGATCCTGTTACATGAGATTGGATAACCCTATATATAAGGTAGAATTCTATGAAAATGAGATTATTGAAAAACCCGGTTCAGCTTTCTCTTTTTGATACGGTCATCCTTAAAAGTGAAAACCTCACGGCACCTCAGTCCCCCCGGAAAGCGATTTATAAAATCTGGCTGATCCGTGAACCAGGGGGATTTGTTGTAAAGAAAGAAAGCGGTGGGGAAATGAAAAAGCATACTATCCGTCAATGGGTTTTTCCTTCTCTTAGCCAAGCAGAAACGTATTATGAACGGAAAATCAAAGACAAGACTAACCCTACCCGGAAAAGCAGGGTTTATCAAAAACCTATTTAATATAACCGGTAATATAAAAGGTGGCTTAAAACGCTAACAATAGATACCTAAAGCAAAATATTCACACCATTTCAATCATTGATAACTTGTTATCTTCATAAGTTTTTTATATATATTAAATAATTTATGAATTACCACGTATGATAAATAGCCGACTTATTATAGGGGTCCTTTATGGGTGGAAAGCGGGAAAAAACTTCATGTGATGTTTTACTTTTATTTGTAAATGATAATGAGCAAGCGGCTGTTTTCGAAGCAGCGAGAAAACATAATTTACACCCTTCAATCAAACCCTCAAAAATTCTCTCATATCACGATTTCGGTGAAATCAACGGTTTAAAGGTGTTTGGTCTTCAGACCAAAATGGGCGCAACTGGACGTGGTGCTACAGGCCCATCAACATCCGAAGCAATAAAGGATGTTAACCCCGAATATATTATTGCTGTGGGAATTGCCTTTGGAGTGAATGAAGAAAAGCAACAAATCGGCAACATCCTGGTATCTGATAAAATATTTTGCTATGAGCCCGGAAAGATTGAAAAAGATGGTACAAGAACAAGAAGAGGCGATGAGGTCTCTGTACCAGATAGGTTGTGGGGAAAATTCAAAACTACTTCGGCATACTGGAAAGATGCTAAAATTATCTTTGGGCCGCTTCTGTCAGGAGAAAAACTGCTCGATCATTTTGATACCAGAGAACAACTTAAAAATGAATATCCAGAGGCCATAGGTGGCGAAATGGAGGCTGCTGGAATCTATTCGGCCTCAGAGATGAACAAAAAAGACTGGATTATTGTAAAAGCAATTTGTGATTTTGCCTATCATAAAGAAGATGTTAATAAAGAACAAAACCAAAAAACTGCTGCCACCAATGCCGCTTCGTTTGTTTTCTATTGTTTAACCTCCGGGGCATTTCCGGCTAAAAAAAAAACTAAAAACTCCAAAACCGAATCTTCGGGCAATCACAATACACATGCTAACCAGCTTACCACTGTGCTTCCGTGTTTGTCCCCAGATGAAATAATAGGACGTCACAAAGATCTGGAGGATTTGCATCACCGATTATTTAACAATAAGAAGGTCGGCCTGGTTAACGGATTGGGAGGTATCGGAAAAACAACGCTCGCCCAGGCTTACCTGGGTAAATATTTGAATGAATATAAAAACGTGGCGTGGGTCAGCCTCGTTTCTGATAATATCCACCAGGATTTCATTAACACGCACGGTCTTTTGGAAAGTCTTGGAATTCAATGCAAAGATAAAACCCCAGAGCAACTGTTTCTTGATATTATGCGTCAGTTACAGGGATTTAAGGACCAACCCAATTTAATAATCATCGATAATGGGGATATGTTGTTGAGCAGATGGCATGACTCACTTCCCCATATGTCCCGGTGGCATGTTCTTGTCACGTCCCGTGAAAAAATTGAAGGGTTTGATCCCATAGATCTCGACTTTCTCTCGAAAGACGATGCGGTGAAGTTGTTTTTGAGTCATTATACCCTTGGTAAAATTGATGAAGATAACATTCGAAAAATTGTTGTTGCCGTGGATTTACATACTCTGACCGTCGAAATTCTCGGAAAGACAGCACAAAAACAGAGAAGCTCTTTTGATGATTTGATGAAGGCCATTCAGAATGACATCCGGGCGAACGTGGATGTTCGGCACAAGGGAGAGAAAATTGAACGAATCACTTCCTATCTGTGTTCCATCTTCACGTTAAGCAAGCTGAGTGAAGCAGAGATTAATCTTCTGAAATTGATGTCATGCCTTCCATCTGAATTTCATACTTTCGAACGCCTTGCGATGTTGATTGGACCCTCGTACAAATCTGAGGTTGTCTCTCTATCAGAAACCCTCGAAAACCTTTCAGACAAAGGATGGTTGCTTAAGAATCCTACTACGGAAAGCTACAAAATCCACCGCATCATCATCGATGTCGTCAAGCGGGAGGCCCCCATTCAATTATCTGATGTTGAAGGCTTGCTGGAAACCATCACCAAAAAACTGAGCATTGACCAAACCAAGGATAACCCGATAGAAAAATTCCCTTGGATACCTTATGGGCATAGCATGTTGTCGGTTTTCCCCTCCAATGAAGATGCGGCTATTACTTTATTACAAAACAATCTGGCATTAGTGCTTAAAGCTCTTGGCGATTATGCGGGAGCCAAGGATCTTCTTGAAAAAGCCATGAAATCCGATGAGACGAACTTGGGTCCGGATCATCCGACAACAGCGGTGAGTTATTCCAATCTGGCATTAGTGCTTCAAGCTCTTGGCGATTATGCGGGAGCCAAGGATCTTCTTGAAAAAGCCATGAAATCCGATGAGACGAACTTGGGTCCGGATCATCCGACAACAGCGGTGAGTTATTCCAATCTGGCATTAGTGCTTCA
>Ga0208371_1000200_pt1 | contig 17887 bp, 19 predicted proteins | sample SubbioCR12Aug_1A_FD_184827 | JGI IMG/M metagenome (GOLD analysis project Ga0208371, IMG submission 184827) | Serpentinite rock and fluid subsurface biosphere microbial communities from McLaughlin Reserve, California, USA - CR12Aug_1A (SPAdes) | ecosystem: Environmental > Terrestrial > Deep... | reverse complement strand
CGCCCTTTCGGCATTCAGCTTTCCATGTTCGTGAAGGACTTGGAGCCTGTCTCGCGGGACCGCGCGGCGGTCGTCGCGGTATGGGAACGGGCGAAAAACTGCTTTGCCCTGCCCTACCTGACAGGTCGAGGCCTCGGGCCGGATGTCCTCTTGCTGCCTCGCTTTGCGGGCCGCGTGCGCGTGGAAAGCCACTACAGTAACGTGCTCTTTGCGCACTACGATAAGGGCGGGCTGTGCGGCTATGAAATCAAGAACAAGGGCTTTACCGGCTTCGCCCCGGGCGGCGTCAAGGGCCTTTGGTACAGCCAGGCCTTGCCGACGGACCTCCAACTTGTGTTGACGGAAAGCGGCATTGACGCGCTCTCCTACCATGCATTGCATCCGGACGAACTTTGGACGCGCTATATGTCAACGGGCGGGGAGCTCAACCCGCAACAGCCCGCCTTGCTGCGCGGCGCTATGGAAAAGCTGCCTCCGGAGGCGGTCGTCCTGCTGGCCTTCGATAACGACGAGGGCGGGGAAAAGCTCGCGGCTGAAGTCAAGGCTATCGCTCCTGCGGGCCGTGAGCTGCGGCGCGTGGTTCCAGATGTCGGCAAGGATTGGAATGAACTGCTAAAAAATCGGCTCGGGCTGACATAAGGGCGGGCAGTCGGAAAAGGAACGGGGGTGGGGCTCGAAATCCGGGGCCGCCATGCTCCTTTTCGGGAATTGGCGGCATTCCCTACCCTGCCGGACCTTCGGGCGCTGTAGGGGGCTTTTTTGAGGCCTTACGCTTGGAAGGCCTCTCGGGGGATTGGGGCGATGTGGCGGGTTCTTCTTTGTAGGAAACCTGCGCAAGAGCTGTAGCCAAATCAACTTGGGCTTTTCCGAGGGCTTTACGCTCTTCCTCGAGGGCTTGCCGGTCTTGCTGATGGGCTTGGCGCTCAACGTCCAAGGCTTCCCGCAAGCCCTGAACCGTGGCCGTTGCTGTGGCAAGGTCGGCGCTTGTTACGGCATGCGCTTGGCGTTCTCCCTCCAAGTCGGTACGGGTCGCGGTATGCGCCTGACGCTCGTTATCCAGCTCGGTTTTCAGTCCGGCAAGGGTTGCACTGTAGGATGCCGCTTCCTTTTGGGCTGCGCTCAAATCCTTGGCATGAAGGTCGAGGGTGTGTTGCAAGTCCTTGGCCGTGGCATGGGCCGCCGTCAGATCGGCGCGGGCCTGCGCCAGATCGTCTTTGATTTTACGTGTTTCGGCGGCTTCGGTATCAAGGGCGGCTATCCGCTCCAAGAGTCCGGTTTCCCTTTCTTTCCATAAGGTTTTAAGCTCGGTTACGTTCTCGGCCTGCACTTTGAGCTGGGCCACCTCTTCAGCGGCTCTTCGGAAGTCTTCCCCTGCCGCGGTGAGTTCGATTTTGAGGGCTTTGATTTCCTCTTTGGCTTGGGCCTCCCCCTCCGAGGCCTCCGCCCGAATGGTTGCAACGGTTTGGCTCGCTTGGACGCGGGCTTCCTCCGCCAAGCGCAGCGCGGCAAGCACTACCTGTTCCACCTGTCCGAGGGCACGGCGCACGGTCTGCGCTTCCTGAGTGGTGGGCTTTTCGCCCTGCTCGTCGGCTTGGGATTCCAGAGCGACAAGGATACTTTCCCAAAAGTCCACGGCGGGCTGGTCGCCTTGTGCTGCCTCGATCCGCGCCTTAAGTGCTTCGGGAACTCGGAAAGCCTTTGTGGTTGTCGTGCTCGGTTCCACGCGTTCTCCTGTTAACATTCAAGTGAGTATCTAAGCCATGTTAGCAAAGTTAACTTGTAAACTATTGTTAACAACAATAGCGGATTACTACTCTATACTCTTTTTTTCGTAGGGCTCAAGCTAGAAACAGTCGCTTATGTCTCACACTGTGTTGACAGAATAAGCGTTTTAACAGAAGCTGGGGCTGTCGCTTCCCGTCACAAAATCACCTTGCTTCATGCCAGCCAGCACAGCCTTAAAAGAACAAAGTCCTTTTGAAACCGGCGTTATCAATTCCCTAACCGAAGCCCGTACCGTTCTGGCGCACCACTATTGGGAGCAACGAGCGGCAGGACTGGTGAAACGCCCTTACATGTGGGTAAGCCTGTCGGAACCTCCGGTCTTGGTCGTTGCCATCGAGATGGCCAAAATCAACGGCGACCGCACTTTGATCAGCACCCGGCCCTATCAATACACGTTAACAGGCGGGATTGATGAAGTCCGAGAATTAATCAACAAACCGTACAGATCGAGCACGCCAAAGCCGAAGGTTCCGCAGAAAAGGCAAAAACAGATTTTGAAAAAACCGATGAGACAGCTTCATGCCTTTGGCGGCCCCGGACAATAGGAAAAAGAAAGCCGCTAGGGGGCGCAGGAGGGCCGTCAGTGCGTTTTGTCGATAAGGGGGGCACCATTTCTCTAATCCGTACCTGAAAAACGCTCCTAGGGGCTTCTTAGTGCTTCGTTCATTTTTTCTTTTTCCTATTGCCCGTCTTTTTGGTTTTTGGGGCACTTCCGGCAAAAGTATTCGATAGGGTGAATTGCCGTTAGACCAGAGGGGCACAGCCCCTTTTCAAGATTTGAGCGAAGCGAACTCCTTTGTTCGGTGGGGTTGTGTCCATGGTTATAGAAGGTTATAAGAGGTTATCGGTACGCCAAAATCGACCTTAACCATTGAAAAATAATCAAAAAATGTGTTTTAGAGTGTCCACGCTATCCCGTGTCTTTGTCCACGCTATCCCGTGTCTTTGTCCACGCTATCCCGTGTCTTTGTCCACGCTATCCCGTGTCTTTGTCCACGCTATCCCGTGTCTTTGTTCGGCTCTGTTTCTTGCTTTCAGCAATCTTTTGGACGATGTGCCGTGCTTGGGTCGGGGTGTGCTTGATCTGCACCTTGATCGAGGTCTTTGTTGCCGTGTAGTCGGACAGAAAGCCTGTTCCCTTCAAAGCCTCGTGCGCTTTCAAAAGCTGCGCGTTTCGTTGTCTTTGGTTGCTGTTGGTTAAACCAACAATTGCGGCCAAGGTATCAAACGTATGGGCTGCGGGCGCGGCATGTGTCGAATAATAAGCATGGAGGGCTTTCGCGGTCTGGTTCCGGCCAAGGCCTGCGCGTTGCTGCCAGTCAATGCTTGCCCACATGCCATAACCAAACAGAACGGCAAACTTAGGATTGATGGCAAGTTTGTAATGCTTGGTGACTTCATCCCTAAGTCCACAGTCAATCAATCCGCCAAAGTATTTCGTCTTGTGGTCGGTCATGTCGATAGTACCGCCACGCAAGCGGATAAAAACCGAGTGCAACCACTTATAATCATTCGCGCCTGTGCTTCGGCCTAGGGCCTTTAAGACCGTATAGGCAGGTATTTCACGCTCGGTTCCGAAGGGATCATCCTTCATGAGATCGAGAAGAACGAGGTACACGTCAAGGTCGGATTGATCGAACTGCCAACCAGAAAAATAGGTCGTCACGCCGTCAACAGAGCCAAGCTTTTGCTCTTGCAGGGCTTTGCGTTTGTTGGCGCTCATGGCCGGAAATAGAGCGCACCGAAACATGGCGTTAGGGGCTGCTTTGCGGGTGATTGCCCAGTGTGGAAACAAAAGCAACTGGCCGCTTTTATCCGCCGGGGGCGGCGTGGGCTGTTCCTCTGGAAACTGCGGCGGCCAAGGGCTGTCGAGGTCGATGTTATGTTGCCGACAAGCTTCTATCGTTTGATTTCTGAGATTACTATAAGGGCAATCAGCAATATATTCCCTTATGCTCTGCCCCTTCCCCGGCTTTTTCTTGGCCACCATATCCCACTCCTCAACAAAACAGCATAACAACAAATCCTTTTTTGCGGTTATGCAGCTTTGATCTTACCTGCAAGAAACTGCTCTAGCAGGTTGTTAATCACGTCCTTGATTTTCAAGCCTTCTATACCGCACTTCCCTTTAAGCTGGCGATGCAAATCAGCAGGAACCTCCACCACAAGCCGCGCGGGTTTCTCGTCGGTCTTGGGGTTGGATTTTTCCTTAACCCATTCTTCAGGGTCAACGGGCTTTTTGGTGGCGTTCGCTAGTCCGGTCTTTTTCGTCATGGTTCATCATCTCCAAAGCTTCACGGGTTAGGGATTCGATTTCCTTGGCGGCAGGGCCGTTCGGCTCGGTTTCCAAAACCGAAGCGCCCAAAGCAGCGCTTTCTGCAAAAGCCACACGCTGACAAACGGCGGTTTGTAAGACGGGAAAAGGGTAATTTTCCAAAGCCGTAAGCACGTCCCGCGCCAAGGCTGTATTTGTAATTTTGCGGTTTACAACAAAAGCAGTTTTTAGGTTTTCTTTAAAATTACTTGCTTCTTCAATGAGCTGCACAATGTCCGCCGCTGACCATATGTCATGCGGGGAAGGCTGCACGGGGATAAGGATAAGATCAGCCGCAAGAATGATTGAACGGGCTATGCCGCTGACTTGGGGCGGCGCGTCAATAACGAGGTGGTCATAGTTGGCGGCATGTGCGCTCATCTCGCGGTGAAGCTTGTCGGTGGGCAACCCCACAACAGGAAAAAGGGGGGGTGTGTCCCACCTTTTACACAAAAGTTAGATGGCAAACGTATTTTCAACTGATCTCACCTGAGCTCCGAATGTTGAGGATCTTTTTGACATGAAGTGGAATAGCGACCATTCTCCCTCAAAAAACGAAATGCCGAAGAGGGAGAGTAACTGCTATGCCGATTACGATTCAGGCTCAATTCGATTCTGCCGTTGTGGAAGCCCACAAGGATGTGTTTACCCGTTCCTACCTGGAGGGAAAGAGCACGATCATCGAATTCGACATGAGAAAAAGGGATTATCAGAAGGAATTTGGAACAACGATCTCCTGGAGTCGTAAGAGCTATAGAGTTGATGTGCATGAGTTTTCAACTTTTCACAGTCCCATCCTCTATCGGTTCCTTGTGGCTCAAGGGTACTATAGTGACGAGAAGGGGAAACGGATTGATTTCACTCCAAAGATAGCCGAAGTATCCACTCATCAGCACATGAGCAAGAGTGTCATCCGACTGAGCTGTTTTCTGGCTGTGATCTGTGGAGTGAGCCTGAGGAATATGGCAACCATCTTCAGATTCTTGTTTGAAATCCCTGCAACCAAATCAACCATCAAAAGATGGATTGATGAGGTCGGGGAGCATCTTCCTTGTGAGGAAGAGATTTTGAAGAAGCTCAAGGATATCAAAGAACCTACTCAATGTCACATCGATGCCTACTACCCGATGGGAACGAGCCGGTGTGTCATGGTGATCAAAGATGATTTCGACAGGATCCTGATCACCCATGAGACGGATTCGGAGAATTGCGTTGAGGCTAAGAAGTTTTTAAAGAAAATGAAGGGATGCGGCATAAAGGTGACGGCAGCTTTTTCAGACTACTCCAAAAGTTTTACCGAAGCCATTAAGGAAGTGTTTCCGGGAGCACGATTTCAGGCGGATCATTTCCATACGGCAAAGAATGTCTGGAAACACCTCAAGAAGGCATTGCTCGAATACAGAAAAGATCTCAAGGGCACCGGCGAGAAAGAAAAGAACCAGGAGATGATCGATGTGGCCTCGAAGCTCTGGAAACTGAGATGGTCTCTTTTAAAGAAGCCCTCCAACCTCAGTGTGGAAGAGAAGTCGGCCATTGAAGCACTCGAGAAAAGCGATAGCTTCATTGCAGGATTTCGATCCATCTTGAGACAAATTGTCAATCTTTTCGATCATTCGAGTACGGAGTTGCAGGCGGAGATCAAGCTCAAGAATCTGAAAAGCGAGATCGATCAAACAGAAAGCAGCCACTTGGCCAAGATCGGCAAGTTCTTCGATGATCACTGGCATGAGGCCATGCAGTATCTGAAAAAGAGAGGTTTAGGCAAATACCGACGATCCTCAAACTCGGAATCGGGCATGAGGATCTTGAGACGTTTGGAAAAGAACCATGATGGAATCCGATCCGAGGTCACCCGAAAGAACTACATTAAGATCTACCAGATGATCAAGTACCTCTCTTTGGATGTGACCGATTTTCTCGATCCGGCGACCTCAGTTCAAAATGGCTCTGAGATTGAATCTATACAGATGTAATAACTGGGACACACCCGGTCATCATGTCTTGGTTTCCTTTCAGTTTCGGGTTGCATCTCTTTGATGCAACCCTTGCTGACGGCGAGTCCGGGGTAGCAAACGGAAAGCCCCCTTCGCGGGGACCCAAAAAGCATTTTTCTTGCGCCTCTTTCTTGGCGAAAGAAAAACTGTCTTTTTGGGCGGAAGGGGGCTTGGAGTGCGCGAGGGCAGAGCCCTTAGACTTGCGAAAGGGGGCGTTACCGCACTTTTAAAGCGGGGCTGCTACACGGGTTACGTATTAACGTATCGGAATATCTACCATAAGCCGTTTAGCCGAGAATGGCTGTATTCTTGAAGAATAAAATTCGTGAACTATTTAATTCAATCCGTGAACTACTCTAAGTATGCTATTAGCCTACCTTTTTTCTCTATATTTAGCCAAATATGAAGTGAATCCTTTCTAGAATGTAATTGCATCTCTGCTAAAATCTGCATACTAACTTATCTGTGGCGAAGGAGCGGCGTATGCAAGATTTATTGAGGCAGTTTTTTGAAGCAGTTCGTGAACCGGGGTTTGGGATCATCATCGTTGCAATCGCGGCCATCGTGGTGGCTGGCATGTCTGTTTATGGGATGACCTTGGCGATCAAAAAGAAGGGGTAAAGAAGTGGAGGCATGGGCAAAATTCCCAACTAGATGGATCGTGCAACAAAAAGGCCTGATTTCTATCGAATGGAGAAAGTATAAAAGTAATGGTATTGCTGCGTTACTGGTATTGATTGCTCTTGCTGTTAAAAGGAATCTTGACAACAAAAATCGGCAGGCCGGGGACGACGCTTCGGTTGTCATGGCCACTTACGATGACATTCAGGAATTGGTGAGCATATCGAGGATCAAGGTTTCCAAAGGCCTTGCTTTGCTGCTTGAGCTGAAAGTCATCGAACGAGTTGAGAATAACCGTAGCAGCTACCGCATGGTTGACATCAAAACTAACGGCGCATGGGCAAAACTTCCGCAAACTCGCTTGATGCAAGCGGGGGGGCGTATCTCTGTATTTGACTCCTTCTATTTGCGGTCAAATAGTGAACTTAACGCCCTGAAAGTATATTTGTACATGATAGCTGCTCGGAATATCCAAACTGGGTATGCCCATATCAGTTATGAAAAAATTACTGGCTACACGGGAGTTCACGCGAGCAAGCTTAAACAGGCGAAGTCCCATTTGATTAGCTTAGGACTTATCCATGTGGAAGATGACATAGAATTCTCAAAAGAAAAAACAAAACCGGCGCTACGGTATAAGATACTTGGTTTACCAGTGGTAATAAGATCAGCCTAATAACTGAACAGAGGACGCGGGGCGGGGACAATGGAGCGGAAATTACCGCCACAACTTCTCAAACCTCGCCGGATTGCTCGCCGTGTAAATGACGGTGTGCTGAATGTTCCGGTGCCCCAGGTAGTCCTGAATGAGGCGCGTATCCGCGCCCTGGTCGGCCAGGGCAAAGCCGCACCCGTGGCGCAGCATGTGCGGATGAGCGGGCAGGGGAAGCTCCGCGAGTTCGCCGTAGCGGCGGATCGCAAGCCATGCCGTCTTACGGCTCAACGGGCCGCGTCTCTCACTTACAAAAAAAGCAGCCGTCTCCGGCTTCATTTTCGCGCGGATCGCAAGCCATGCCTTGATCGTTTTGATTTCATCCGCCCTGAGCGGGTGGGTAGTGGACAGTCCCTTTTTAAGTCTCGCCACATGCAATACACGACTTTCGGTATCCACCTGGGACAGCTCAAGCCCGCAGGCCTCCGAGACGCGCAGGCCGTGGCGAAACATGAGAAGCAAAAGGCACCTGTCGCGGGCCTCGTTCCTGCTGTCCTTGGTTGCGGCTATGAGCTTGTCCACCTCAAGGGCTGTGAGGTGCTTTCGATCATCCACGCGGCTTACACCAGCTCAAGGCGAAGTTCACGCCCGACAAGCGCGGCGGCGCGTTGCAGGGTTTCGATTGTGACGTTGCCCTTGGCCTTAAGAATGCGGTCAACCTGTGCGCGGCTTGTGTGCATGAGCTCTGCCATCTGGGTTTTGGTAATGCCCTTCTTGAGCATTTCTTCGGCAAGCTGCCACGAGATCACGCGCGTAACCGCCTCCGCCTTCGCGGCGTCGTAAATGCCTTCCTCTTTCAGGAAATCATCGAGCGTCGATCCCCAATGTTGATTTTTCTCGCTCATGTCGTCATCTCCTTCATCCGCTTACGCGCTAATTCAAGTTCGCCAGGTGGCGTCTTCTGTGTCTGCTTGATGAAACCGTGCACAACGCCAATCCGCCCTTCATGTACAAAAAACAATACCCGTGCGATCCGGCGGCTTGGCAGGGTGCTGCGCACTTCCCATAACCCGCCGCCAAGCGAGCGACACAACGGCATACCGACCGGCCAACCAACCTGAACGGTGGCAAGGTCGAGCCCGATCTTTCGACGATCGGCATCCGGCAAACTGCGCAACCAGTCCCTGACCGGTTCTACGCCAAGGGATGTGCGATAAAAGACAATGGGTATCTCGCTCAGTCTTGTGCCGGTCATGAAAACAACCCTTCTAAAGAAAATGTATCATCTATAGTACGTTTGCGCAAGAGGCAACGGTTTTTTTCGGTCTTCATCGTTTTGTCCAATGTTTGGGTTTTTGAAGGGGGCGCAAACCCGCATGAACCCTAGGTCACGGTTTCAGACACTAGACAAAATAATTCATTTTGTCTAGTCGCTGTCTTTCATCAGGAGAAATCGGATCAAAACGATAAGATTATCGTGTACATTATTACGGCAATACAATATTTTAAGTTCCATGCTGTGTATAAAAAAGCGGATACAGATAGACCGAGCATGTTTTAGTAAACCAGCATTGGGGCTATTCTATGAAATTCCAAGAAACGATGAAGCTGTTTTTGTGGGGCAGAAAGCGAGCCAGAAATCTAATTTATGACCCAAAATGGCTTTTGGCCGTGGCAGGAACACTTGCGATGCTTGGAGTGGGACTGGTAACACAAGCCCAGGCGGACACTACCTACACATACACGGGCAAGGCGTTCGATGTCCATGATAGTTTCTGCCTTCCCGGAGTTTCTTGCCAACCCGGCAACATAACGGCAGCTATCACATTCGATAAAAGAGTTACACCGGACTACACAGGCCCTGCCATTTTTGACGTTGGAATACATGCCGCGCTAGGGATCGTTTCGCTTACAGTGTCCGCCTTTGGCATTACAGACACTCATATCGTCACGGATACGCTTTGTCATGGGGCCTTAGACCCAAGTAGCTGCACGTATAGCTGTGGCGTCAACTTCAAGAATGGGAAGATTGTAGATTGGCAAATTCTTGTCAATGATCTGGTGGGCAGTAATGCTATCGATCTTAGTTCCCATGGACATTTGTCCTACCACACGGATGAGGATAAGGTTGGGGTTTGGCAAACGTCAGACATATCGACACTGGTTTTTGGCATAAATCGAAACCTGCCGGGCGATTGGACTGGTGGCGATGCACTTAGTATTGTGGCCCCTAAGAAAGACGACACTCCTGCGCTTTCCACCAATAATTTTACACAAGCTGATGTCCCATTTAATGCTCGAACGGATAAACCGGTTTCTGTGCAATGGGATACCAAACTTGAGTATGCAACCAGCGGCGGAAAAGGCAGCGTCACTCAGCAAAGCACCTTTACATCACAATCCAATAATAACCCAACGATAAATAACTATATTTCATGCGGTGGACGCCTTACAGTCAATGCATCGGCAACGATAAACGGTTACTTAACCAATGCATCGCCGATTAAGTATGTGTATATTGTAGGTACTAAAATTAACAAGAACCTAATTGCGTCCCGTCTCATCAACTTATATACAAACAATGGAACAACTGCAAGAGCAACGCCTCATCTAATGACGGGAATTGCCCAGAAAGAAAGTAGCTCTGCGCAGTTCGAAACACGCACGCTCTATGGCCTTTCTAAGCTCTGGCCCAAAGAGAGCCCTGACGGAGGGAGTCATATCGGTATAATGCAGATGGAACCCACTATGAAACGGGCTTGGGACTGGTTAATTAATACTCAGGATGGAGTGTCATGGTTTTCTAAAGAAAAATGGCAGATAGCACTACTTTGGGAGAATAAAATACGTAAAGCGTGCACAGGATTGCCTCCTTTAACTAACGAGCAGAGGGAAAATATGGCTTTGGTGTGCTATGGCCCAGACGCCAAAAATGATGTTCACCAACAATATTATGATGCTAAGTGCGTAGGCGGGACAGCAATAGATAAGGTGTGTAAAGGTGGAACTTGGCGGTGGATTAAAAACGTCACCGGAAATCCAAGAGGTATTAATTACGCAGATACAGTTCGCTCATTGATGGTTAAATAAAGGCTTCAAATATGATTAGACTAAGAATAGTATTTTTCTTTCTCGCTTTAATATTGGCGCAATCATGGCAAAATACTTATGGGGCCTGTGATACTACCTCAGAATCTATGGTCCCGTTGGAACAACTCGACTGGGTTGGTGATGGTGTTAACTCGCCGAGCAAATCACCTCCTTCGAAAAATGAAGTAGAAATGTTCCTAAAAGAACAAATGGAATCAAAAGGGAAACTAGGATTAATGACCAGCCTATGTAGCTTTCAGTTCATAGATATGAATAATGATGGTGTGCACGAATTAGTTGTCTCAGTCGATTACAGTGATAGACATTTCTGTAACGCAGTGGTTGTTGTTAGCAAAAATGATAACCATTTTAACATAGAAGAGCTTTCCGCATGGCACGTTGACGATATAACTGATGTTATCGCTAATCTTGATAATAGTGGCCATAAATATCTTATCATCCCACAGGACCTATCTAATTATGAAGGGGCTCACTGCGTGGCTACATGGCCTCGAATATACCAATGGACGAAGGATGGCTTTGCTGAAGTCGGTTATAATTTCCCAAGCTTCTATAAGAAACATCTTGAAATTCTTAAAAAAAGAAGAAGACAATTAGAGATGACTAGTGCTTCCTTGTCCCGATCAGCTTCAACAGAAGATGTGTCTTGTTTGCTTATGGAGGAAGACAAGATTGCTCGTTTCCTAAAAATTTCTCCAAACGCTGGTTTTACAAAGGCTATAGATTGGATGATGAGCAACAATCCGTTACTACGAAGCAAAGCAATCAGGGTGTTTGAAGATATTGGCGATCAAGAATCGCTTTACAATTTGTCTGTTTTGGCTGGAGATTCAGACCCATCAATCGCGATATCAGCGAAAAACACATTAGAAGTAAAGCGTCTAAATAAACTGGGGAAATAGGCGCTTTATAAAAACGAGGCTGCTACAAAGCGATATTAAGACAAAACGTCCTCGTTTGTTTAATGTGAATTCAGGGGCCGCCCGAAAGCGGCCCCGCCCGTGCGTTCATCCGGCATTCGGGGCAAGCAGGGTTCGTCTTGCTGGCCGCCTTGGCCTTTCTCTCTCGTCGTTTGACCTTTCGCTCGGATCGTCTTGGTCGTCGGCTCCTTCCATGTCAACCTGACATGCGCCGCAAATCAGCTTTGCGGACGCCTTGGCCCATGCGTTCATTTGGCATTCGGGACAGGTGAACTTCGTCTTGCTTGCCGCTTTCGTCTTTCTTGCTTTTCGTTGCTCCTCGTCGCCCCATAAATCCACATAGAACGCCTCAAAACCTGTCTTTGCCAAAGCTACATAGGCTTTTTCGAATAACCCGCATGGTTGAATGTAGTGGCCGACCTTCTGGCCCACCTGCTTTCCGCCCTCGGCTCCGGTGTCGGAAGGAACAAGCCCGATTTCGAGCATTTTCGAAGCCCATTCTTTGTTGTGATACCCCGCGCGGGACGGCGTGCCGAAGTGGTGCTGCCACAGGTGCGCCATTTCATGCGCGAGGGTCGATAGGATTTCCTCTGTCGATCTCTCGGCAAAGTGTGCGGGGTTCATGGCGATTTCATCGTGTTTTTCTTTTCCATCCATTGAACCGAACCTCTCGCCCGCAAAATAACCGAATGCCTTAGCTTGCCGTTGCAGGGTCACAAGGCAGGGAGGCAACTTGCCGCCAAACAGGGCTTTATTGAAAAAATCGTATGCGCCTTGGAAGGAATTGTAGGTTTTTGGCGTGGGGAGCACGGCGGGTTTCTCCATGGTCTTTCCTTTCCATAATATGTTTCGTACGAAACATATTATGGAAAACAAGGGGGCAGTCAAGAAAAAATGTATCGTACGAAACAATTTTTAGGTGATGGGATTCAGGAAATTTCAGTAAAAAGCCGTTTCCAGCGCCGGGCGGATCGGCGGCAATTTCGCGCCGGAAATTTCAATAATTCCCACTTTGGCTAATGCCGCAACAGCGTTTTGCTGTCTGGCTCATCGTCGGTGCTTTCTTCGTCCTCGCCTTCAAACGCGATATCCGGCAAGAGCGCGGGCGGCTCCTCGCCCAAACGCGGCGCTGCTCGATGCTCCCATGCCTTGACGGCTTCCTCGGCGCTCGGGGCAATGGGGCCGCAAGCGCGGCACTTCCTGCATGAAACGTGAAAGGCGAGACTAACGGGCGTGCCGTCGCGATGCGCCCCGCCATGACAAAAAAGCTGATTGTAGGCCGATCCGCAATGCACGCACGGCGCGGTTGAAGCAATCGTGAAGGTTTTTTTCATGGCTCCGGCTCCGGGTAGCGTGGCTCAAGACCTAGCACGTCACGGTACAATTCAAACCATGTGCTGAGCAAGCCCGCTGCCTTGAAGGCGCGATAATCCGCCCAGATGCGTTGATCCGCCGTCATGGGCTTTGGAATCCGCCACGGCAAAGCGCCGCCCCCTGTTTTTCTTTTCCGCTTGCGCATAAGGGGGCGCGGTCTGGTAACGGCCTTTTTCGCGCTCTTCCACCAAAGGCGCGGCGCGGTAATAGGGCGCTTGATCCGCGCGGGAGCCGCTGCACTCGAAGGAACATAAACGGGAACGGCGCGGATCGGCCCGCGCATGATCCCCGTCTTTCTTTTTCCTATGGCCTTGAGCACGGCATATTTTTGCGGCCTCCGGCTGCGTTGTAGCTTCGCAGGTGTCTGTACGGCCCCTCCTCCCCGGCTCCCGCTCGGGCCGGAGCGGAAGCCCGTTATCGTTCCCGCTCGCGTCCTCCAAGCCCGCGACTTAATTCCTTCTCGCGTGCTTCAATGAGAGCGACGACATAAGCGTCACCGTGCGCCTTGATGTTCTCCAGGTCATCGCGCGAAAGGCTGCGCACGTCCGTCATGGCTAAATTGTTTTTTTCCCTTATGTCCTGCCTCATATTATCAAGGGCCTTGTTGCGTGCCCTCTCGGCTGCCTTTTGCGCGAGGTATTCGCGCCGCGCCTCGGCGCTCTTCAGGTACTCTTCCGGCGTTACCTTGCGCGGCGTTGGGCCTGCGAAAAAATCCAGCAGCCCGGCAACGCAATCGACAAGTTTTTCCGTCACGCCGCCGGCGATACCGGTTGCCACGCGAAGCCCCTTTCCGGCGCTGCGCTCCATCGCGCGCGCCTCTGTCCCCGCGGGCAGCACAGGTTCCGCCTCATGCTGCGCCGCCTTCATTTTTTCGTCGCGGGCCTCGTGCTCCTTGAGCTGGTGTTTCTTGAAGGCGGCAACGCTGTCTTGGTGTTCGAGCTTTGCCTGTTCCTGCTGCTCCTGGCGTTTCTGCGCCGCCTGCTGCTGTATCTCCCGCGCGGCCTCAATCGTCGGTATCTTCTCCGGATCGAGGTCGTGCAGCTTCACGCGAACCTGGGCGGCGGTGGCTCCCGTGGTGCGCTTGCCGATGGTGTAGAGGCTGCCGCGCTCGTCCACGGCCACGAAATCGCGCTTATCGCCTTTTGCAAGCATAAAGCCCGAATCCTTGAGGGCGGCGCTAAAGCTTTTGCCGTCTTCGCTTTGCTCCCACGCGCTCCGGATCGCTTCGCGCTTTTCCTTTAGCCTTTGCCCCTTGCGCCGCGCCTGCTGGTCTTCGCTAAACGTCGGGGCGGCGAGCTCGCGCACGGGCTTGCGGTCGCGCACCTGTTTTAAGCCAAGCTCGCGCTCAAGCTCGCGGGCCGTCTCCTGGCAGCGCGGCCAGTCCTTGAAAAGATTGACCGCCCTAAAGTTTTGCCCATCGATCCGCGACCAGACCACGTGCATGTGCTGCTCGCCCTTCTGGGTGTGCATCACAACGGCGCGGGGCTGGCTCTCCAGCTCTAACTTTTCCTCAAGCCGGCCGGCGCACGCCTGCCATTGCTCCGGCGCTAACACCTCCCCAGGGGCAAGCCGAAAGCTCACGTGGTAAAAAGGCTGCTCGCACCGCGTCTTTTCGGCCATGGCCTCGACCAGGCCGAAAGACCCCTTGAGCGTCGGCGCATGAAAGCCGCGCGTCTCAACCAGCTCGGCATGATCGTTCTTTTTGGAGTTCAAAAGATAATCGGCGAGCCTTGCACCACTGCCCCGCACTTTGGGCTTAATGATCATTCGGCACGCCCCAGCGCATCGAGGATGTGCTGCAAGCACCCTCCCACCCCTTCAAGCGTCTCGCCGACTTTTACCCGGTCGGGATGGCCGCCCGCGTTCATGTGGTGCGCGATCTGGTTTAAATTGTTCCCCGCGCGGTTGAGCGCGGCGATAGCCTCGGCAAGCAAGGCGCGGTTGACGGATGGAGAGCGGCGGGCACGGGGGCCTTTATCGCCAAGGATGCACGCCCGCCCGTAAGCGGCCATGCTAAGGCCCGCCTTACCGGCGCGGCTTTGGGCCTCCGTAAACTCGCCCTCGGTCATGCCCACATTGCACACCTTCACGCGCTGGCGCTTCTGGCTGCCGTGAAGGGCCTTCTTTTTCCCGTCGTCCTGCTCTTCCTTCGGGGCGCGGGTCGTCATGGTGACGCTGCCTCCTTCGGGTGAATGGGCCGCACCACTTCGGGGCGGGTTGGGGGGATGCAACGGGGGGGAACCCCCCTTGCCAAGGAGAGCCGAACGCCCTCGGGCGGGCGGCGTGTGCGTCGAAGACGCACCTTACTTGCACTCTCTGCCGACACCAGCCATTAACCATGATTCGGCTAGGGAAAACAAGGAAAAAGAAGGGCAATAGGAAAAGGAAGACGGGACATTTTTGCGCCCCGCCCTCCTCCGAAAAAAGATCAATCTTGCTCCAGACCCTCGCCACCATCCTCACCCCAACACCAGCCGGAAGAAAGAGGATTACGGGGTGACCAGCTCTCGGTTGCCAAGGCTCTCAAAGCGGCCTCCGGTGTCTTCCAGTACTCGAACGATAAGCGATTGGGGCCGCGCTCATCCCGCGTTCCGATGAAATAGCCGTTGCCGCTTTTAAGCACCTGCAAGGCGGGCTCGTCTGTCGTCTCGGTCATGGCGGGGTTTCCTTATGGGTTTGGGTTGTGAGTGAAGCCTGGGGAAAAAAAATCCCGCGAGAGTCAAGGCTTCCGCCCTGCTAAAAAAGACAGATTCTTGCGCCTCTTTCTTGGCGAAAGAATCTGTCTTTTTTAGCAGGGGGACAAGGCAGTTTTATTTCGCCTTCGCAAACACGCTGCCGAAAATGAAAAATAGCCGGTTCCGCTCGGCGCCGTATTGGCGAAATAAAATTGACTGCGGAAGCCTTGACTCTCGCGGGATTTTTTTTACACTGGCTTCACTCGTTTAAAGTTTTATTATATTCGTTGCTTTTATCTAAGTAATAATGAGTTCTTATGAGAAAAAGAGGCACTAGAGAAAAGAGGGGGCGGTATGGATTGGATCACCAAAAAAGAAGATCTTTTCTTTTTTGCTGCTGGTTTTATCATTTTTATGGACATTGTTTGGCCGGTTGGCCGTTTCATTCAAAGAAAACTGGCTTTTCAAGCTGCCAAACGCTTTTACGGGCCTCAACCGGCAAACAAGACAGAGCTTGAGGAAAAGCTGAATCTCTTTTGGTCAAGCGAAAGAAAAAAACACATAAAGGGGGATGTTCTCCTAAGCCATGACCGGATCGCCGGTACTGTTAAGAGAAACTGGCAACGAATATGGGAAACGGTTAGCTATATTGCCGGTGAAAATTGGATTAAAGACCAAACGGGACTGACGAAAAAACCTAGAAAATACCCTTGGACGCTTGCGGTTCTTGTCGTTGTTGTATGTAAGCCGTTCGGCCTCATTGGAGCCGGTATTGTGAGTTTATTCAGCGGCAATCCATTCGAGCACAATTTAAAAAGATTTCCGAATGAACTTGCCTCGCTTCGCCGATTCTATGCCAACGGCATCGAACATGCCGCGCCGAAAGCGCCAGCGCCGAAATTGCCGCCGGGTAGCCTTGAAGGACAAGCGGCCCTGTTGTCCCGCGTGGGAATTCCAATCGGCTATCAAGACCCCTTAGACCCCTTGAACCCCACCCCCCTGCACTACAACGGCGACCGGCATTTGGTCACCTTCGGGCCTATCGGAACCGGCAAGAATACAACGTCACAAACGCCGGCGCTTCTCGAAGACGATGCAAGCGCCTTGGTCATCGATGTGAAAGGCCAGCTTTGCGCGATTACCGCAAAGCGCCGCGTCCAAATGGGTCACAAGGTTTTAGTGCTGAACCCCTTCGACGTGCTCGGCATCCCTTCCGCGACGTACAATCCGCTGACACACCTTGACGAAAACTCACTTACCTTTGCTTCCGACTGTCAGAGGATCGCGGAAGGCCTCGTTGACCAGAAAAAAGCCGACCATTGGGAGCTCTCCGCCCTCGATGTCGTCGGCCTGCTGATCCAATGGGTGAAACTTTTTGAAGAAGACAAGTCGCTGGTGCGGGTGCGGCAACTGCTCAATCTGCCGGAAGATTTGAGAATCGCGCACTTTGAAAAGATGATGACCTGCGGCAATGCGGCAATCGCGGAAGGGGCCGCACGCTATACATCGGATTCAAAAGAGGTGCGCGATTCCATACAAACGGCGGTCATTCAGCTTGGTTTTTTGCGGGATCAGACCATTGCGAAAGTCTTGCAAGGTGGGCCGCATGAAATCAGCTTTGCGGATTTAAAGCGCTCCAAAATGACCGTCTTTATTATCATCCCGCCGGAGCTGCTGCACACGCACGGCAAGTTTTTACGGCTGCTGGCTCTCTCGGCCCTCGGTGAGCTCATCCGCGAAAAAACTGCGCCGCCCAAGCGCGTCCTTTTCATGCTCGATGAATTCGCCCAGCTCGGCGCGATGTCGATCATCGAAAATGCCGCCTCAATCGTGCGCGACTATAAAATCCGGCTTTGGATCATTCTGCAAAACCTCCCTCAGTTGAAGGCCCTGTACGATAAAAAATGGGAGTCGTTTTTATCGTCGGCGGGTGTCGTTCAAGTGTTCACGCCAAACGATCTGGAAACAGCCGAATATTTTTCAAAGCGCTCCGGTATAAAAACGAAGATGCGAAAAAGCGAGAGCTCCGGAACCTCGCAAAGCACCCAAGGCGTGTCGTCTTCAGAAAGCACAAGCTATCAGGAAACAGAGGAACCGGTTTTCCGCAAGGAGGAACTATGGGAGATGCCGGAAAGCTCCCATCTGCTGCTGTGCGCAGGCCTGCCGCGCTCGATCATGGCGCGGCGCTTTCGGTATTTCGAAAACAGCCTTTATCAGAGGCAGTACGAAAAAGACCCTTACCACATGAGCACGGAGGAACGCGCCGAATTTGAACGGAAGGCGCGGGCCGGGGAGTGGGTTGTTAATTATGACATGCAGGAAGATGACGGAGTTCTTGATTTAGATGATCCGGTCTAAAGGGTCAACCTGGTGGCCGTCTTTTTAAAAATTCCCACTTTCAGCCTTGAAAACCCGCCGCCAGGTCGCGCATGATTCCCGTT
>Ga0208371_1000199_pt1 | contig 17889 bp, 19 predicted proteins | sample SubbioCR12Aug_1A_FD_184827 | JGI IMG/M metagenome (GOLD analysis project Ga0208371, IMG submission 184827) | Serpentinite rock and fluid subsurface biosphere microbial communities from McLaughlin Reserve, California, USA - CR12Aug_1A (SPAdes) | ecosystem: Environmental > Terrestrial > Deep... | reverse complement strand
TTTTTTGTTGGGGTAGAACGGCTGCGAAGTGGCCGTGTCAGGCAGCCAGTACCTCTACGCTCTCGTCTTCGGCAAGCTCCAGGTTTTTGCGTACACGCCGGGAAAGGTTAGCGAGCTCGGCGACTTGACGTACCACTTCCATGTGCATGTTTTCGAGTTCGCTAATGCGGTCTTCCAGCGTGTCCACGGCTTTATGGATGCGTTTGACGCTTTCCAGACGGCGGCGCAGTTGCATTTGGTGCTCACGTACCTGACCCTCCATGGGGGACATCAGCGCTTTGAGCCAGTTTTCCACATCCCTGTTGAGAATCTCGAAGACTTGCACCACTCGCGAAGCCAGGGTCTCAAAGAAACGTGAGGTCAGGGTGTACTGCTCGGTGGTCAGGAAAGTGTAGAAGTTGTTGAAATGACGTTCATAAGTATCTTTGAGGCGCTGGAGTTCTTTGCGATAACGCAGTATGGAAAACGGTGGAATGGCGACAAGGTTGATGCCGTGCTCCTGATTGAGCTTGCGGTACATGCCTTCCATCATCCGGTTGATTTCTTCGGTCTGTGCGTGGGCGTTTTCAAGTCGGGTATCGACATTGGCGAAGAATTTGCTCATTGCGTTGCGCATGCCTTTGGTAAAGCGGCTGTTGGTCATGGCCTCGCGCGCTTGTTTCACCTCTGAGCGCAATACGTCCATACCGATCTGCGAGAAGAGTTTGATGCTTTGCTGTGAATAAACGGAACGCAAAGCCTGAAACTGTTGCAGGCCACGTTCAAACTGATTTTTGTCGCTGGCAATCTTGCTCATGATGTGCTCGACCACATCCTGGTTTTTGCCTTGCAAGCCACGCAGCTCAGCCTGTTGTTCTTCGATGCTGCGTTTGCGCCCGGCCAGCAGGTTCAAACTGTTTTCGAGCAAGTCTGAAATTTCGGCCTCGGTCTGGTCACGCACGATGGCTTGCTTGGAAGAGATCAGTTCTTCCGACAACGCGCGTTCGAGTTCAAGCAGGCGGCTTTTCTTCAATAGGGCGGCATCGCCGTTGACTTTTGCCAACAGACCTTTCTGTGCTGATACGGGGAAGATCTGCGAGGGATCGACGCCCAGCAGTTCGGCACAGGTTTGGACCTGTTTGTTCAGTTCGGCTTCGATTTGCTCCGGTGTTTTGAGCTCATCCCAAAGGCCGTCAATCTTGTTCAGTGCGATGAGTCGGCCCTTGTTTTTTCCTTGGGCATAGATGTGATTACGCCAAACTTCGATGTCAGATTTGGTGACACCCGTATCGGCCGACAACACAAACAATGCCGCATGGGCGTTGGGCAACAGATTGAAAGTCAGATCGGGCTCGACGCCGATGGCGTTGAGTCCTGGGGTGTCATAGACCACCAAGCCTTTTTCCAGGAACGGGTGCGGAAAATTGATGACCGCATGACGCCAGGCAGGAATGGTGATCATGCCTTGGCTGTCGACTACGTCGATGGCGTCCTTGCTGTCCGGGTTGAATAGCCCAAGGCGGACAGCCTCTTCGGTGGTGACATGCTTGACCCGGCAAACTTCCTGCATGGCCTGATTGAGGCTGTCTGCCGAAGTGGGATCAATGGTGATGGCCTTCCATTCATCCGGATAGGCCCGGTATTCCGAAACGCTGGCGTTGGATGAGCGCGTTTCAATGGGTAACAGTTCGACCATGGGGGGTTTGGCCGCGTTGTAGAGCAACTCGGTCGGGCACATGGTGGTGCGGCCGGCGCTCGACGGCAGCAAGCGTTGCTTCAGGTCAGACAGGAAGATGGCGTTGATGAGCTCTGACTTGCCCCGCGAAAACTCCGCGATGAAGGCGATGTGGAGCGTGTCTTCGGCCAAGCGGTCGAGTAGTTGCTGCAGACGGATATCGCGCTGGGAGTCGTTGAGATCCTCACGGTTCAACCATTGCCGGTAATCAGCAATGCTTCGGGCCAGGTTTTGACGCCATTGGCTATAACTTTCAAATTCATTGACGAGCGAGGTGCTACTCATGGTTTTCCTCCTGCGAGGCCTGTCTGGCCTCTTCCAGCCGCGATTGTGCGGGGTACTCTAGCATATTGGCGCATGGCAAGCGGGTTTCGGGGTGTTAGCGTCGTTTTTGACAACCTGAGCAATAAAAACTGGAGCGAGCGCCCTGTGTGATATGGCAAAGGGGCTGCCCGCAGACCCGGCAGGGTTTTCCTGCGCGTCCATAGACAGCGTAGCTTTGTTGAAAATATCCCGGTTGTCCGTGCTCATTGACGAAGTCTCTCAGGCTGCTGCCGCCAGCGGCAATGGCGCGATGGAGGGTTTCCTGAATGGCGTGTGCCAGCGCATGGCTTTGTTTGCGGGAAAGTTTGCCAGCGGGCAGGCGAGGATCTATCCCCGCCAGAAAAAGTGATTCATTGGCGTAAATATTGCCTATCCCCACAATCAGGCGTGCATTCATGATGAATATCTTGATAGGCACGCTGCGGCCACGGCTTAAGCGGTAGATGACTTGTCCATCAAACTCGGGGGCGAGTGGTTCTATTCCCAGGTGGGCGAGCAACGGATGGTGCTGTGGCTCCAAACACCAGAGCACGGCACCGAATCGTCGTGGGTCGCAAAAGCGCAGGCATTGGCCGTTTTCCAGCAGCAAATCGAGATGTTCATGTTTGCCGGGGGGATGTTCGCACGGTGTCAGTTGCAGACTGCCTGACATACCCAGGTGGATGATCAGTCCCCCATCGCCAAGATCAAACAGTAAATATTTTCCTCGACGCGCGAGTCCCTGGAGGGTGTGTTGCTGGACTTTTTCATTCAGATCCTGCGGGACGGGCCAGCGTAGCCGCGATTCACGAACGTGTGCACCGAGCAGGCGTTGGTTGAGAATGCGGGGAATCAAGCCGAGACGGATTGTTTCGACTTCTGGCAACTCGGGCATGGCGTTGGGGTATGCGAGGTGATTCGCAACTTCTCACAGGCATGGGGGTCTTGCATAATGCCCCGAGATGTCCCTTGGCAACCAGTGGGCACAGTCGGGCTCAAGAGTCCTATGCCCTGGGGGGCCCATAAAGGAAATCATGGATAAGACCTTATTTATTCCCGCGTTGTTGCTAGTTTCACTGTCTGCCTGTGCGCAGGCTCCCGTTGTGGATAAGGGTGTACTTGCGGGTGATCAGGCCGCAGCGGCTGTGGTTGCAGTGCCGTCTGTGTCGCAATTGACGCCTCAACTGATGTATCAGGTATTGCTGGGAGAAATTGCCGGGCAACGTGGCGAGCTGCGCTTGTCTGCCGAAGCGTACGCCGATCTGCTGGAACGCACGCGGGATGAGCGGGTCGCTCGTCGTGCGACCGAAGTCGCGCTGTACGCACGCCAGCCCAAACTGGCGTTGAAAAATGCCCAGATCTGGTTGCAGTTGGCACCTCAGTCTGAAAAAGCCCAGCAAACACTGGTTTCTCTGATGATCGGTGCTGGTCAGCTGCGAGAAATCGTACCGTATCTACAGACGTGGCTGAAGCAAGGCAAGCCCGAGCAGATATTCATGCAGTTGCACGCCATGTTTGCACGTCAGGCGGATAAGAAAACAGCATCTGAAGTGGTTGCGGAGGTCGCGGAAAAATACCCGGAACTTCCTGCAGCCCATTTTGCGGTAGCGCAATCGGGGTGGCAGGCAGGGCAGACCACGCTGGCCCTGCATGAGATCGGCGTTGCTTTGCGACTGAAGCCGAGCTGGGAACAGGCTGCGTTGTTCAAGGCCCAGGTGCTCCAGCAAAAAGAAGGCGATACCGCTGCCCAGGCCTATCTGGCTGATTTTTTGCGGGAAAACCCCGCTTCGCATGATGTGCGTATGGCGTATGCCAAGCAGTTGGCCAAGTCAGGTCGCCTGAGTGAAGCTCGCGTTGTGTTTGGGGTTTTGACCAAAGAGATGCCGCAAAACCCGGACCCGTTTTTTGCCTTGGGGTTGGTGGCCATGCAGGAAGGGGAATTCGAGTCTGCTCGGCAGCATTTTCTCAAGGCTCAGGAATTAGGGTATTCAGAAGAAAACGTACTGCGTTTTTATCTTGCGCAGATGGCTGAGGAGCTGGGGCACCACGATGAAGCGCTGGAATGGTTCAAATCGGTGGCCGGGCCACAACGTTTTGAGGCGCAGCTTCACGTAGCGTTGCTCTTGAGTAAGCAGGCAAGGCTGGAGGAGGCGCGTGCGTGGTTGGCACAGATGCCGTTGAGTCGCGATGTGCAGCGTGTGCGGGTGGCGCAAACGGAGGCGCAGATTTTGCGTGATGCCAAGCGCTACCTTGAGGCATTCGCGGTTTTGGATCAGGCAGTCGCTCGTTATCCGTCCAGTGTGGAATTGCTTTATGACCGAGCCATGGCGGCAGAACGTTTGGGACGTCTGGATGTGCTTGAACAAGATTTGCGCAAGATCATCCAGATCAAGCCAGACCATGCGCATGCCTATAACGCGCTCGGCTATACCCTGGCAGATCGTACTGCGCGTCAGGCAGAGGCAATTTCCTTGCTGGAAAAGGCGATCAGTCTTGCGCCCGATGATCCGTTCATTCTCGATAGTCTTGGTTGGGCCATGTTCAAGGCCAAGCGGTATGGAGAGGCAGAACGCTTTTTACGACGTGCCTATGCTGATCGGCAGGATCCGGATATTGCGGCGCATCTAGGAGAAGTGCTCTGGATGAAAGGTGCGCGAGATGAGGCCCAGCAGATTCTGCGAGGTGGGCTCGGCGCGCATCCCGACAATGAAGTGTTGCGCGAAACGTTGTCGCGATTGGTTCCGTGAGCTTGTCTGGACGGTGGGTTATTCTGGTCGTGTTTGCCCTTCTGTTGGGGGGGTGTGCGCAATGGCCTGGATTCGTGCAGGACGAGACAAGGCGTCAGCGATGGACACCGACGAAGATGCCGGATGCGTTTCGTCTGGAAGGTCGAATCTCGGTGAAAAGCGGCGAGGACTCCTTTTCTGGGGGGCTGTTTTGGCATCATGAAAAAGAGACAGACGTCCTTTTATTGAAAACCCCCTTGGGGCAGGGTGTGGCGGAATTATCGAGTTCTGGCAGCGGTGTTTCCCTAAAAAATGCGGAAGGCCGCCAGTATTTTGCGCAGGATGCAGAAGCGCTGTTACAGCAGGCCATCGGTATGAAATTGCCCGTGGCTGGCTTGACTTGGTGGGCGCTGGGACACCCTCGCCCAGGTGTGGGCTATGAGGGGGAGGCAGATGCGGCTGGATATTTATCATCGTTGCAACAAGATGGGTGGCGTATCGAGTTCACTCGTTATGGCCGCGAGGGGGCGTTTGTCGTGCCTCACAAATTGATGGCACGGCGTGGCGAGGCGCTTGAAATACGTATGGTTGTTGATACATGGGAATGGCCTTGAACCGAATAGAGGGGCGTTATCCCGCGCCGGCGAAACTAAACTTGTTTTTGCATGTCGTGGGCCGACGGGAAGATGGTTATCACTTGCTGCAGACCGTATTCCGGTTTCTGGATGTGGGGGATGAGTTGGAAATTACGTCTCGCCAGGATGGTGAAATCAGGTTACGGGCTCCGCTTCCTGGCGTTTCTGTTCAGCAGGATTTGTGCTGGCGGGCGGCGCGATTGTTGCAGACTCATGCTGGATGCCGTTTGGGTGCCGACATCACGTTGCACAAACGCTTGCCAATGGGCGGTGGACTGGGTGGGGGGAGCTCGGATGCAGCAACGGTGCTCTTGGTACTGAATCGCATGTGGGGGATCAATCTGCCAAGAGCGACATTGCAGGCGTTGGCTTTGCAGCTTGGTGCCGATGTGCCTGTTTTCGTATTCGGCCAGGCCGCCTTTGCCGAAGGGGTGGGGGAACAGTTGACCCCGTGTGCTTTGCCTCCGGCATGCTACGTCGTGCTGACGCCCCCGGTACATGTTTCAACTCCCGCGATCTTTTCTCATCCGGGATTGACACGTGATACACCCTCGGTCAGAATCGCGGCCCTCTCAGAGGGGTTCGGCAGAAACGACCTTGAGCCGGTGGTTCGTGCGCTTTATCCGGAAGTGGCTGAGCACTTGGCTTGGTTGAGCGGGTTTTCTGATGCGCGCATGACCGGATCAGGAGCTTGTGTCTTTGCCGGGTTTGCCAGCCGCCATGAGGCTGAAGCGGTTTTTTCGCTTCGTCCGGGATGGGTGAGTGGTTTTGTTGCTGAGGGCGTTGATTTTCACCCGCTACATGGGGTGTGTGGTTGACGCAAGATTTCCGATGGGGAGTCGCCAAGTGGTAAGGCACCGGATTTTGATTCCGGCATTCGTAGGTTCGATCCCTACCTCCCCAGCCAGTTAATCCATTGCGCTGCTGTTGCAGAGGATAAGTAGGTAAGCGTGTGGCCTTGGTTACACGCTTTTTTTTATGATTCAACGCGCTTGAGGTCGTCGCGGGTGGCAGGAAGTGCTTATGGCTTATGACAGCTTGATGGTTTTTACCGGTAATGCGCATCCTAAACTTGCCGAAAGCGTGGTTCGCCACCTCAGTATCCATTTGGGGCGCGCTACAGTAGGGCGTTTTTCCGATGGGGAAGTGACGGTTGAAATTCTTGAGAACGTTCGTGGCAAGGACGTTTTTGTGCTTCAGCCTACCTGCGCGCCAACCAATGACAGTCTGATGGAAATCATGCTGATGGTGGACGCGTTGCGTCGTGCTTCTGCCGGGCGGATTACTGCTGCGATCCCCTATTTTGGGTATGCCCGCCAAGACCGCCGTGTGCGCTCCGCGCGCGTGCCCATCACTGCGCGCGTGGTGGCTGACATGCTGACGGCGGCGGGTGTGAACCGTGTGCTTACCATGGATTTGCACTCAGACCAGATCCAGGGTTTTTTTGATATTCCCGTCGATAACATCTACTCGACCCCGATTCTGATGGGGGATATCTGGAAACAAAATTACGACAACCTGATGGTTGTTTCTCCTGATGTGGGCGGGGTGGTGCGCGCACGTGCGGTAGCGAAGCGCTTGGAATGTGATTTGGCGATCATCGACAAGCGGCGTCCGAAGCCGAACGTGGCCAAGGTCATGCATATCATCGGTGATGTGAAAGATCGCACTTGCTTGATCATGGACGATATGGTCGACACCGCCAACACGCTGTGTGAGGCCGCTTACGCCCTCAAAGAGCATGGGGCGAAGAAGGTTTTGGCGTATTGCACCCATCCTGTGTTGTCCGGTAGTGCGGTGGAGCGCGTCAACAATTCGGCGCTTGATGAGTTGGTCGTGACCGATACGATTCCCTTACGGGACGATGCACGCGCAAGTGAGCGCATTCGCCAGTTGTCCATTGCCAACCTCATGGCTGAAACGATTCGACGTATCAGTGATGAAGATTCTGTAAGTTCGTTATTCATCGAATAACGACTTGTACTTCTGGCCATCTGGTCGCGGATGGCTGCTTTTAACCAGTAGGAGTTGTTGCCATGCAAATTGAGATCAATGCAAACAAGCGTGATGGTCAGGGCACCGGAGCGAGCCGCCGCCTGCGTCGCGCAGGCCGTGTTCCGGGTATCGTTTACGGTGGAGCCAAAGAAGCACAATCCATCGATATGGACCACAAAGAGCTTTTCTTCGGGCTGAAAAATGAAGCGGCCCATTCTTCCGTGCTGATGTTGAATTTGGGCGGAGAAAAAGAAATGGTGCTGCTGCGCGATTACCAGATGCACCCGTACAAGCCGCTGGTGCTGCATGTGGACTTTCAGCGTGTGGATGCCGGTCACAAAATCCATGTAAAAGTGCCGTTGCACTTCAAAAATGCAGATCTCGCGCCTGGCGTGAAGCTGGGGGGCGGTGTGGTGAGTCATCTGCTTACCGAAGTGGATGTAGTGTGCTTGCCGGCGGACCTGCCTGAATACATTGACGTGGATCTTTCCACCTTGGAAGCTGGGCATACCATCCATCTGTCTCAGTTGTCCTTGTCTGCCGGTGTCGAGATCCCTGCGTTGACGCGTGGCGAAGACCAGGGCGTGGCCAATATCCTGGCCGTTCGTGGAGCGGCGGATGGGGATGCCAAGGCTGGTGGCTGATTCGTAGTTCGCCAACGGCGTGATGCAAGCATCGCTTCGTCTGTTGGTCGGGCTGGGTAATCCAGGATCCGACTACGAAAAAACCCGGCATAACGCCGGGTTTTGGTTTTGTGAACGCCTGGCTGAGCAACTCGGGATTGGTTTTCTGAACGAAGCACGATTTCGTGGACGTGTGGCACATGTTCGTGCCGATCGAGCCTGGTTGCTCATGCCGCAAACCTATATGAACCGTTCGGGGCAGTCAGTGGGGGAGTTGGCGCGTTTCCATCGCATATCTCCCGCCGAAATATTGGTGGTTCACGATGACCTCGATCTTTCTCCTGGTGTGTTAAGACTGAAATTTGGGGGCGGTGCGGGGGGGCATAACGGCGTCAAGGATATCGCAGCCCATTTGGGGAGCCCCGATTTCTGGCGGTTACGCGTTGGCATCGGTCATCCAGGGGATCGCAACGAGGTGGCCCATTTCGTACTTAAATCGCCATCAGGTGAAGAGCGGGGGGCGATTGATGAAGGGCTTGGTCGGGCATTGGCTGCGTGGCCATGGCTGCAAATCGGAGACTGGAATGCGGCTATGCAGCGCCTGAATCAGAAACCCCCTCATCCCAGTCGTTACGGCGAGGCACAAACCATGTGCTTTCACAGGAGAAATCATGAGTCTTAAGTGTGGCATTGTCGGTTTGCCAAACGTGGGTAAATCCACTTTGTTCAATGCCTTGACCAAGGCGGGCATTGCGGCAGAAAACTACCCCTTCTGCACCATTGAGCCGAATGTGGGGGTGGTTGAAGTGCCTGACCCGCGTCTTGTGCAATTGGCGGAGATTATTCTGCCGCAACGGGTTGTGTCGGCCATTGTTGAGTTTGTAGATATCGCCGGATTGGTTGCGGGGGCGTCGAAGGGGGAAGGGTTAGGTAACCAGTTTCTGGCCAATATCCGCGAGACTGACGCCATCGTGAATGTGGTGCGTTGTTTCGAGGACGAGAATGTCATTCATGTCGCGGGAAGAATTGATCCTCTTTCTGATATTGAGGTGATTGGTACGGAATTGGCCCTGTCTGACTTGGCGACGGTGGAGAAGGCGCTGGCGCGTGATAGCAAGAAAGCGCGAGCAGGAGACAAAGAGGCGCAGAAACTGGTTGCACTCTATGAGCGAGTTCTTCCTCATCTCAACGAAGCGGCTCCACTACGGAGCCTAAAGCTCACGGATGAAGAGAAGACCATGCTTGCACCGTTGTGCCTGATGACGATCAAGCCGGCCATGTATGTGGCTAATGTGGCTGAAGATGGTTTTCAGAAGAACCCTCACCTAGAGCGGTTGTGTGCCTTGGCAGATGCTGAAGGCGCGCCTGTGGTGGCTGTATGTGCGGCGATTGAAGCCGAGATCGCCTCGCTTGATGAGGTTGATAAGGTGGATTTTCTGGAATCGATGGGTTTGCACGAACCGGGGTTAAACCGTCTGATTCGTGCAGCCTACGAATTGTTGGGTTTGCAAACCTACTTTACGGCAGGCGTCAAGGAGGTTCGTGCCTGGACGATTCACCGAGGTGACACGGCCCCCCAGGCTGCGGGTGTGATTCATAGCGATTTCGAACGAGGCTTTATTCGCGCGCAAACGATTTCTTTTGATGATTTCGTGCAATACAAGGGCGAGCAAGGAGCGAAAGAGGTCGGAAAAATGCGTTCAGAAGGAAAAGAGTACGTTGTCAAGGATGGCGATGTGATGAACTTCCTGTTTAACGTCTAGTCCACCCAGAAAGCTTTTGATGGTGATGTGCCCTCTTGTTACAATGCCAAGCTCTTTTCTGAACTTTTGAGGTGAGTGATATGCGTCGCAAACTCGTTATCGGTAACTGGAAGATGCACGGTAACCAGGCCGAAAACGAAATGCTGCTCTCGGGTGTGCTGGCGGGAGCGCAGGGCGTTGGTGTTGATATTGCCGTTTGTGTGCCATTCCCTTATCTGCAGCAAGTGCGTGAGAGGCTATCCGGGAGCCCTCTTTCTTTTGGGGCCCAGAATGTCAGCCAGTATGCGAAAGGTGCGTACACGGGGGAAGTATCCGCAGGCATGTTGAAAGATATGGCGTGTCGCTATGTCATCGTTGGGCACTCTGAGCGTCGGGCCATTTATGGTGAGAGCGACACGGTGGTGGCGGAAAAATATGCAGCGACCCAGTCAGCCGGATTGACGCCGATCTTGTGTGTCGGGGAAACCCTGGCGGAGCGGGATGCGGGGGTGACTGAGGTGGTGGTTGCTCGCCAGTTGGACGCGGTGATTCAGAAATGCGGGATTGCCTCGTTTGCTAATGCTGTGGTGGCTTATGAGCCGGTTTGGGCTATTGGTACAGGAAAAACGGCGACGCCGGATCAGGCGCAGTCTGTCCATGCATTCATTCGGGCTAAGTTGCACAATCTAGATGCCGCGCTCGCGGATGGGGTGATTGTTTTGTATGGCGGTAGCGTGAAATCTGCGAATGCATCAGAGTTGTTTTCCCAACAGGATATCGATGGTGGTTTGATCGGGGGGGCGTCCCTTGATGTTGCTGAGTTTTTGTCAATTTGCCGTTCGGTATAAGGTTTAAGCGGTCATGGCATTTCTTGTCTTGGTTCTTCATATATTGGTGACCATATTCTTGGTTGGCTTGGTTTTGCTTCAGCATGGAAAAGGCGCTGATATGGGGGCCGCATTTGGTAGTGGTGCTTCTGGGGGGGTATTCGGAGCATCCGGCTCGGCTAATTTTCTATCAAGGGCTACGGCTGTTTTGGCGGCTTTGTTTTTTGCGACCAGCATGGCGCTGGCTTATTTTTCGTCATTGAAACCGGAAACCCATTCCATATCGAATGTTGTGCCGGTACAATCTCAGCCCCTTCCTGTTCAGCAGGAAAGTAATAAGTTGAACGCTATTCCTAAGTGAGTTGTATGTTAGGGGCGTGAGTAGGCCGACGTGGTGGAATTGGTAGACACGCTGTCTTGAGGGGGCAGTGACGAAAGTCGTGCGAGTTCGAGTCTCGCCGTCGGCACCAGGCATAAAAAATGGGCACATAAATATGTGCCCATTTTTTATGCCTGGGCGCAGGAGGGGTGTAATTGAATGGTCTGTTTTTTGTATCTAACTTATTCCTTGGCGTGGAATCTTGTTGACGTAGGGAAGGGTTTTTGGCATAATAAAAAAATACTCAATGCGGGAATAGCTCAGTTGGTAGAGCGCAACCTTGCCAAGGTTGAGGTCGCGAGTTCGAGTCTCGTTTCCCGCTCCAAATTTCTCTCCTGAAGGTGTTTCGGCATTTTTGAGAGCTTCGGCGCGTTAGCAAAGCGGTTATGCACCGGATTGCAAATCCGTGTAGGTCGGTTCGACTCCGGCACGCGCCTCCAGGGTCTGTTATCTCGTTCCTGTTGTTTTTTATTGCGCAACCACCCTGTCCTTGATGGGGCGGCGCGAAAGCATCGGTGGGGTAGTGAGTCTTTGCATTGCACGTCCGCAGACTTTGTTGTCTGCTTATCAAGCCCAATCTTATATCGTCCTCTGCTCAGTTTTATTGAGTTCTTTACCCTTATGGGGCGTGTACAGAGTCAAGCTTCTTCATGATTTCTTTGAGCACGTTTGCACTTTTGATCACTTCGTCCGCACAAAACAGGGAATGAGATAGATATCTGATGTGGGAGGGCGTGCTGGCCAGATTGAGGGGGGCCCAGTTGGCATGTTTGCTCATAACCCACTGCTTGTCTGGTCTACCAAAGGCATAAATTTTCCGTTCTGGAATGGGGAGGCAGCGTATTCCTTCAAAACTGGTCGTTTCAGACCCTTGGGCACTTTTTATTCTTAAGCTGTAACGAATGATTTCGTCACTGCTAAATGAGATGGAGTTTCTGTCCAGAAAAAATTGATGGGCGCTGGCCGCATTAGGAATAAATTCAATAAGATTTTTTTGTTCAGGGTATTGGGGTGGAGGGAGTGCTATATCCAGCTTGTCTTTTTGCGCACTCTCATTGAATCCAAAAAAAGGGTAAGCCTCGCCCCACACCATGGAATTTCCAGCAGAAGACAGGCTGCTAGAGGCAAAGGTAACAACAGCCACTAGCAGTGAGCATATAGCGGTGTTAAGACTGACCATTTTTATTGGCTGCACGGTGTTTAATGATCTCAAGTAAGCCGGGCAATATCGAGATGCCGATTATCGTCATAATAACAATGCTGAGATTGCTCTTAATAAAAGGGAGATTTCCAAAGAAATAACCCAAAGGGACTAAAGATCCAACCCATAGCAACGCACCTAGGAAGGAAAACCCCAGAAAACGCGGGTAGGTTAAGCGCCCAATACCGCAAACAAACGGTACAAAAGTACGGATTATCGGCACGAATCTGGCGATGATAATGGCCTTAGGGCCGTGTTTCTCCATGAATGTATGTGTGTTAGCCAGGTTTTCTTGGCTGAGAAAGTGGTTGTTTTTTGATCTGAATATTTTTTCACCAGAATGGAAGCCAATCCAGTAATTCAAGTTGTCGCCACATAAAGCTGCAGTGATCAGTGTGGCGGTTATGAGCCAAGGGTCAATTCCACCAATTGCGGCGATGGCACCGGTTACAAACAGCAAGGAGTCACCGGGTAGGAAGGGCGTGATAACAAAGCCGGTTTCCATGAAAATGATGGCGAACAGGATGGCGTAAACCCAGACGCCATAGCTTTCAACCAGAATGGCCAAGTATTTGTCCAGATGAAGGACAATCTCAAATGTTTGGCTTATAAATTCCATGTTGATCTGGCCAGGGGATCAGACCATTGCACCGGATTCGGGTTTAGATGGTTTTGCGAAATCTTCTCTGGAAACCCCCAGCCACATCACAACAGGGCTGGCGACAAGTACCGATGAGTATGTGCCAACAATAATGCCAATCGTTAGTGCCAGCGCGAATCCATAAAGGACTTCGCCGCCAAGGAAGAGCATGGCAAGTACCATCAATTGGGTCGTGCCACTGGTAATAATGGTTCTAGATAGCGTGGCTGTTTTTGCATTGTCCATGATTGCAGCGATGTCATTGGATCTGGTTTTTCTGAAGTTCTCACGAATTCTGTCAAATACGACGACAGTGTCGTTAACCGAGTAACCCAGTATGGCAAGAATTGCAGCCAAAACTGTCAGGGAGAACTCCCATTGGAATAAGGAAAAACAACCCAATACGATGAAAATATCGTGGGCCGTCGCAAAGATTGCGCCGACAGCAAAACGCCATTCAAATCTTAAGGCTAGGTAAATGACGATGCCTACCGAGGTGACAAGCAGAGCCAAGGCACCATCTTCAAACAACTCTCCCCCGACCTGAGGGCCGACAAACTCAACGCGCCTGAGCTCAACTTGAGGTGAGGCCTGCTTGAGGATGACAAGGATCTTTTCAGAGAGATGTGCAGAACTGGTGTCTTTTATGATGGGGAGGCGAATCAAAACATCAGTCGAATTTCCAAAATTCTGTACCTGGGCTTCCTTAAATCCATTTCTTTCGAGTTGATGACGAATGCCTGGAATATCTGCAGCAGTTGGGTAGCCTATTTCCAAAACTGTGCCACCGGTAAAGTCAATTCCCAGATTCAGGCCTTTTGTGGCCAGCAAGGCCATGGAGGCGACAATGAAGAATATGGAGAAGAAAATGGTGCTGCGCGCATAACGCATGAAGGGGATATCCCGCTTCGGGGTAAAGAGTTCCATAGTGTGTATCCCCATAATTTAGATAGAAACCTTGGTTAGACGTTTTGCACGTCCAAAGCTGAGGTTGACGAGGGCGCGCGAAATGGTCACGGCGCTAAACATGGAGGTGAGGATGCCCAGGCATAGCGTGACGGCGAACCCCCGAACAGGGCCTGAGCCTAGCCAGAACAGCGCGATAGCTGCAATCAGCGTAGTGACGTTTGAGTCCAGAATGGTGTCCCAGGCACGCTCATATCCGGCGAAAATGGAAGCTTGGGGTGAGTTGCCATTACGCAATTCCTCGCGAATACGTTCGGCAATGATGACGTTGGCATCAATGGCCATGCCGAGAGTCAAAGCAATACCGGCAATTCCGGGCAACGTGAGCGTGGCTTGCAGCATGGATAACAGAGCCACCAACAGGAAGAGATTGGCAGCAAGGGCGAAGACCGAAACAAGGCCGAATCCCCGGTAGTAGACGAGCATGAATGTCATGATGAGTGCGAAACCGATTAGCGTGGAGTTCACACCTTTTGTGATGTTGTCCGCACCAAGACTCGGTCCAACGGTTCGTTCCTCCACGATTTCCATCGGAGCGGCCAGCGAGCCGGCACGCAAAAGCAGTGCGACATCAGAGGCTTCCTGTGGGGAATCCATGCCGGTGATTTGCACTCGGCCTCCGCCGATTTCCTCCCGAATGACGGGGGCCGTAATGATTTCTGTCTTGTCCTTTTCAATGAGCAGGATTGCCATGCGCTTACCGACATGCTCCCGCGTCACATTTTTGAAAATTCGCGCCCCCCTTCCGTCCAGGTTAATGTGAACGGCTGCCTGACTCGATTGGCTATCAAAGCCAGGTTGTGCATCGGTGATGTATTCCCCGGTCAGAACAACTTCACGCTTAACCAGCAAGGGAATGCCGCTGCGCTCGTAATAGAGTTCATCGCCAAAAGGCGGGCGGCCGGTCAGTGCTGTTTGTACCTGAGCAGGATCTTGCATTCGATCTTCGTCCACCATGCGAATTTCAAGGGTGGCGGTGCGCCCCAGTATCTCTTTGGCTTTGGCGGTGTCCTGGACGCCTGGTAGTTGTACAACGACACGGTCGGTTCCTTGTTGCTGAATGACAGGTTCAGCGACCCCGAGTTCATTGATCCGATTGCGCAGGGTGGTGAGGTTCTGCTGTAAGGCGAATTCCTGGGTTTTGATCTGTGCCGGTTTGTTCAGGGTTGCAGAGAGGGTGATTTCCTCGCCGCTGCTTGTTTCTGCCAGCAGAAGTTCTGGGTAGGTTTCGTTGATGGCCGTTTGAGCGGCTTTCATTTGTACAGGATCGCGAAATTTGGCATGGGCTGCGACACCTTCGCGGCCAACGCTGACATAGCGAATTTTCTTTTCTCGTAGGAGTGTGCGGATGTCGCCCTGATAACGCTCTGCTGTTTTCTCCAGTGCTTTGGGCATATCGACCTGAAGCAGGAAGTGGACTCCACCACGAAGATCCAATCCCAGATACATGGGCAGTGCACCAATGGAGGTCAACCCGGCCGGAGAGGCGGAAAGCAGGTTGAGCGCTACGGTGTAATCATGTCCGAGCCCCGCTTGAAGAACATCCTTTGCTTTGATTTGCAGGTCAGTGTCGGCAAAGCGGGCCTTGACCCCATGAGGATCAAGGGTGATGGCCAAGGTGGCGATGTTCGCCTGCGTCAAAAGGGTTTCCGCTTTTTTTATCAGCGAAGCATCTGGTTTTTCTGACACGCGTTTGGGGGTGATTTGTACGGCAGGTACTTCGCCAAAAAAATTGGGAAGAGAGTACAAAACGGCGACAAGGAGGGCCGTGCCAACGACGATGTATTTCCAGAGCGGATAGCGGTTCATGTGGAAGCTGACTACGTTTGCGATGGAGCGTTAGACCAAGGGGCACGCTCAAGACGTGCCCCACGACAGATTACAAATCTTTGATGGTGCCTTTGGGGAGGACGTTTTGGATGGCTGCACGTTGAAAAACGGTGACCGTACCGCCGCCGACATCAAGGCTTACGTACTGATCGGAAATCTTGACTACTTTCCCCAACATGCCCCCCATGGTGATGACTTCATCCCCTTTTTGAATACCTTCCTGCATGTTGCGTTGCTCTTTTGTCCGCTTCATTTGGGGACGGATGATCAGGAAATAGAACAAGACGAACAAAACGACCAGGGGAAGAAAGCTCATGAGCGGGTCAGGTTGCTGGGCGGTGTCAGCGGCGTGTGCAGTAGAAATCAGCATGATAGGTAGGTATGAGAGGTTGATGAAACGGGCGGATTCTACACCTGCCCTGATGCGTATTTCGGTGCGGGATGTCATGGTTTGATTGTTAGCATTCGAACCTGAACGGGGTACCTCCTAGATAAGGTGATTTGTGGGTATTGACTTCCAGCAGGCAGAGAATGAAAGCGGGGGTGGGTGACCTGTCCGTGGCTATCTACGCTAAGTTGGCCGAAAGACATCTCCGCTAGGCCGACGGTAAGCGGGGCCTGTCCGTGGCGTTTTTTTATGATTTTTTATTGTGACTTATGCAATTTACTTTGACTCATCAGGAAGGCTCCGCACGATGCGGTGTCTTGGAAACACGTCATGGCATTGTGCAAACACCCGTGTTTATGCCCGTCGGTACGGTGGGCACGGTCAAGGGAATTTCACCGCACGAACTCAAGGATTTGGGTGCTCAGGTTGTTCTGGGCAATACCTTCCACCTGTGGCTGCGCCCTGGGCTTGATGTGATTGCGGCTCATGGTGGCTTGCATGGATTTATGCAGTGGCCCGGGCCAATCTTGACGGACTCAGGGGGATTCCAAGTTTGGAGCCTGACGCATTTGCGCAAAATTACTGAGCAGGGGGTGAAGTTCGCCTCTCCGTTGGATGGGCGGCGTTTGATGTTGTCCCCTGAGCAAAGCATGCAAATTCAGCGTGTATTGAATTCCGATATCGTCATGATCTTCGATGAATGCACGCCCTATCCAGCAGATTGGGATACGGCAAAAGTTTCCATGGAACTCTCTCTGCGGTGGGCAGAGCGCTCGAAGCGCGCTCATGAGGGAAACCCCAATGCCTTGTTCGCTATTGTGCAAGGAGGCATGTATGAGGATCTGAGAAAGCGCTCGCTGGAAAGGTTGGTGGAAATCGACTTCGATGGATATGCCTTGGGAGGGCTTTCCGTGGGGGAGCCCAAAGATGATATGGAGCGAATACTGGATTGCATGGGAGATGCAATGCCGACAGATAAGCCGCGATACCTGATGGGAGTGGGGACGCCGGAAGATATCGTGTTTGCGGTGTCTCGCGGGATCGATATGTTCGACTGTGTGATGCCGACGCGGAATGCTCGACATGGGTTGCTATTCACTTGGCGGGGAGATCTGCGCATAAAAAATGCCCGTTTTAAAAGCGACACGGGGCCTCTTGATCCTCTCTGTGGTTGCTACACTTGCAGGCACTATTCGCGCGCCTACCTTCATCATCTACAGAGGTCGGGCGAGATGCTGGGGGCTCGCCTCAATTCCATCCATAACTTGCATTTCTACCAGCAATTCACAGCAGAAATGCGCGGTGCCTTGGCAAGTGGCCGGTTTCGCACATGGGCGAAGATGTTTCTGGATCGGCGTGCGGAAGGGGAGTAGGTGTTTTTTCGCAGCAAGGGGGGTAAAAAAACCACTGCAAAAAACGATACCATTGGTTGACAAGGCGGTGTTTTGTGCAGAAAATGCGCGGCTTACTCGGTGGGGTTCCCGAGCGGTCAAAGGGATCAGACTGTAAATCTGACGGCACTGCCTTCGAAGGTTCGAATCCTTCCCCCACCACCAGAACATGTTGTATTGCCGCGCTACATCGCTGTGGATGTTGTTTGATAGGGCGGGTGTAGTTCAATGGTAGAACCTCAGCCTTCCAAGCTGATGACGCGGGTTCGATTCCCGCTACCCGCTCCAGTTTGGTTTGGTGTTTGATTGAAATGAATGCCCATGTGGCTCAGTGGTAGAGCACTCCCTTGGTAAGGGAGAGGTCGGCAGTTCAATCCTGCCCATGGGCACCAGTTACTCTGTTCTGTGTTGATTCGTTGGGGAATAGGCAATGGCCAAGGAAAAATTTGAGCGTACGAAGCCGCACGTAAACGTTGGAACGATTGGACACGTTGACCACGGCAAGACGACTTTGACGGCGGCGATCACG
>Ga0208371_1000197_pt1 | contig 17943 bp, 15 predicted proteins | sample SubbioCR12Aug_1A_FD_184827 | JGI IMG/M metagenome (GOLD analysis project Ga0208371, IMG submission 184827) | Serpentinite rock and fluid subsurface biosphere microbial communities from McLaughlin Reserve, California, USA - CR12Aug_1A (SPAdes) | ecosystem: Environmental > Terrestrial > Deep... | reverse complement strand
CACCGGTTTCTGTACCGACTGCCCTTCCTGACGCGGTTGAACCGGTGGATCAAGCAGGATGGTGTACTCACGTACGATGCGCCCTGTGCTCCAGTTGATTTCCAGAAGCATGTCGAGAAAGGGCTCCACCATCGGCACGGCAGACGTGATACGCACCACAGGTTGGCCATTGGCACGCTGTTCCACACTGAACTGCAGGGCATTGAGCGCATTAGCCCGCTCCACCCTGGCCTGGCGAAAGACGTCGTTGCTCGCCAGACGGGCTGAGATGGCCGCAAGCTCTTCCCTGCTGACAGAGAGCAGCTCAATCTCGGCCAGTAAAGGCTGCCCAAGGGCCGACTGTACGGAAAGCTTGCCAAGTCCTGCCGCATAGACATTGCCCCACACGAACAGCAACGCAGACAACAACCCGCTGATTTTTATAGATTTTTTCATCTATCCGCCTTTACCTTCAACCTCAAACAGGATGCAGCAACACTGAGCTTGCCCGATTTCCCCATCATGCAGCAGCCAGAACCCTCTGCCGTGCGGCACGCCCTAACCCCTTGGCTCAGGTCAAGTTAGCACTGAGTTTATCGGCTTATCAATCCAATTTTCCACGAACGAGACGATTTGGTCGGCTTCCAGACGCAACGGATCGTGCACCAGCCAAAGGCATGTACGTCCTGCCTCGACCTGGACGCGGCCCAGGAAGATATCGGCACTCTCTGCGGAATCTGTAGCGGGCGTGGGATTGGCTGCGGGGATATCGGCCTCCATGAGCACAATGCCCTCACGGCGCTCCAATGCCTGACGCAGGCCAAGCAGGTAGGTCTCGCGTTGTGCAGGCGTCACCAGCGTTTCAGCCGACTGCACGTGCAACACGGCGGTTGCGCCGAAAAACACGGGGGCCCAGATGGCAGAAAAACCGACATCGCCGAAATCGCCCAACTGATTCAAAGCCGCCTTGAGTGAAGCCGGGCAATAACGTTGTCCGGGCATATCCATCAAGGGCATGACGTTGAATGCAATCTGCAGGGGAAACACCTCCGGCTCGGGTGTATCCATATTGAATAAACCACGCGACTGCTCAACCAACTCGTTGATGCCTGCCTTACCAGCCAATCCGACCGGCAAGCTCACGAAAGCATCCACGCGGGTGACGCCCCCCACGGCTTTCAAGACCCTCAACACCCGCTCGATGGCCACGATTGGGCCAGGCACCACGGTACTCAGGTCAAGCACCGGCATAAGCGGATAACTGGCCCGCACCCTGTCAACCAGGCGTGCGGCAGAAGGATGGGCACTGGTCGCCACCAGCATTTGTGCCCGGGAAAAGTCACACTCTTCCACGCTTTCGCAAGGCCAGTCGCTGCCCTGGAAGGTCACGCTGTTTTCGGAATCGCCCAGCGTGACCGGAAAAATCCGCCCAACCGGAATGTCACGTTCTTCCAGCTGTTTCAGGAAAGACTCTCCCAGCGGATCGTCCGCACCGAGCACGGCCAGGCTGAATTGGGAAGCGGGCATCGACATCAGGCTTCCAACACGATACGCAGCATGCGGCGCAGCGGTTCAGCCGCACCCCAGAGCAACTGGTCGCCCACGGTGAAGGCAGAAAGGTATTCCGGCCCCATGTTGAGCTTGCGCATGCGCCCCACCGGAACGGTGAGCGTGCCGGTGACAGCCGCGGGGGTGAGCTGTTCCATGGTAATCTGGCGGTCGTTGGGCACCACTTTCACCCAGGCGTTATGGGCGGCGATCAGGCCGTGGATTTCATCCAGCGGCACATCCTTCGTCATTTTGATGGTCAGGGCCTGCGAATGGCAGCGCATGGCACCGACGCGCACGCACAGACCGTCGATGGGAATCGGGCGATCCGCGCGACCCAGAATCTTGTTGGCTTCGACCTGGGCTTTCCATTCCTCTTTCGACTGGCCGGATTCGAGCTGCACATCGATCCACGGAATCAGACTGGCGGCCAGCGGCACCGGCCAGGCATCGAGCGGATAGCGGTCGGATCGGATGAAATCCGTGACCTTGCGGTCGATTTCCAGAATGGCGGAGGCCGGGTCGTCGAGCAGCGGCTTCACTTCAGCATTGACCGCGCCCATCTGTTGCAGCAACTCGCGCATGTTGCGCGCGCCAGCACCCGAAGCGGCCTGATAGGTCTGGGGCGCAACCCACTCGATCAGCCCCGCTTCGAACAGCCCGCCAATGGCCATGAGCATGAGCGACACGGTGCAATTGCCACCGACATAGGTTTTGATGCCACGGGCGATGCCATCCTGGATGACGTTTTTGTTGACCGGGTCAAGGATGATGATGGCGTCGTCCTTCATCCGCAGGGTGGAAGCGGCATCAATCCAATAGCCCTTCCAGCCGCTGGCCATCAGTTTCGGATACACCTCCTTCGTGTAATCCCCCCCCTGGCAGGTGATGATGATGTCCATCGCAGAGAGTTCGTCGATGCTGTTGGCATCTTTCAGGGGCGGCACGTCCCGGCCGATATCCGGCCCCTTGCCCCCCACGTTGGAGGTGGTGAAGAACACCGGCTCGATGACATCGAAATCGCGTTCTTCCTGCATGCGGCCCATGAGCACCGAGCCCACCATGCCGCGCCAACCGATCAGACCTGTTTTTTTCATCGCAAAAACCTCAAAACATTCAATTCATTACATCGCGGCAACAACCGCGTCGCCCATGCCCGAGCACGACACGCGCTCGCACCCTGCCGTCCAGATATCTGCCGTGCGCTTGCCCGACACAATCACCTGCTTCACCGCATTATCGATGCGGGTGAAGGTCGCCTCATCGTTGAAGGTGTACTTGAACATCATCGCCACCGAAAGAATCGTCGCCAGCGGATTGGCAATGTCTTTGCCAGCGATATCCGGCGCAGAACCGTGGCTGGGCTCGTACATGCCCTTGTTGTTCGCATCCAGCGAGGCCGAAGGCAGCATGCCGATGGAACCGGTGAGCATCGAAGCCTCGTCCGAGAGGATGTCGCCGAAGATGTTGCCGGTGACCATGACATCGAACTGCTTGGGCGCACGCACCAGTTGCATGGCGGCGTTGTCCACATACATGTGGCTGAGTTCCACCTCGGGGTAGTCACGGGCCAGCTCAATCATCACTTGTCGCCACAACTCGGTGGTTTCCAGCACGTTGGCCTTGTCGACGGAACACACCTTTTTGTTGCGTTTCATGGCGATGTCGAAGGCGATGCGACCGATGCGGCGAATCTCGGATTCGTTGTAGCGCATGGTGTTGATGCCTTCGCGCTCACCGTTTTCCAGGGTGGCAATGCCGCGCGGCTGGCCAAAATAGATGTCGCCGGTGAGCTCGCGCACGATCATCAGATCGAGGCCAGAGACCACTTCAGGCTTGAGCGTCGAGGCGGAAGCCAGTTCCGGATAAAGCAGCGCCGGGCGCAGGTTGGCGAACAGATTCAACCCCTTGCGAATGCGCAGCAGGCCACGTTCGGGACGCATGTCGCGCGGCAGGGTGTCGTATTTCCAGTCGCCCACCGCGCCAAGCAGCACGGCATCGGCGTCTTGCGCCAGCTTGAAGGTGGTTTCCGGCAACGGGTCTTTCGCCGCCTCATAACCCGCACCACCGATGGGTGCCGCCTCCATTTCGATGTTCAGGCCATCGGCCTTGAGCACGTTCAAGACCTTGACCGCCTGCGCGACGATCTCCGGGCCAATGCCATCACCCGGCAAGACTGCAAGTTTCATGACTTCTTTCCATCCAATAAAAAAACAAGGCTGAAGGGCCAGGCATTACGCCGCCACCCGCATCACCGAAAGCTCATACAAACGCTGTGCAGGCAGTTCCAGCCCGTGAGGCCAGCACATTGCGCCTGCGTCGATGAAAGCGCGCGCAGCCAACGCAGCATCATCAAGCGCCGCAAGTAGAGGGCCCTGACGATGAGCACGGTACTCCCCCAAATCGAATACACCAGCCCGGCCATCGGAAAATTCCAGGGCGTAGCGGCCATTCCCCAAGTAACGCAAGGCCAGAAGCTTAATCATCGTAATCGGCTCCTCTGATTTGCAACAAAGGCTCAAAGCGCTGGGCTCGATCCCAGTTATCCATCAATTCGTCACGATGCACACCGCACCACTCCCTGACGATCGTCGCTGCCCGGGAAGGTAATCGTCCCTGCGCCACGAGCCCCGTCTGGATATCCACCAGCGCCTCAAACCCCTGATATTCCACATGAATGTGGAGAGGCGGGTGATCGTCGTGCCACATGCGCACGATAAGACCAAAAAAGGCTGAGAGGATGGGCACGACAATCGTATTCAGGCAAACAGCCACGGGGCGCGTTCCTTGCGGCGCGCCTCGTAGGCTTGGATCTTGTCGGTGTACTGCAAGGTCAGGCCGATATCGTCCAGACCGTTCTCCAGGCGGTGCTTGCGTTCGCCATCTACCTCGAAGGCGATGATCTCGCCGCCCGGTGTGATGATCGTCTGCGCCGTCAGATCCACCACCAGCCGATAGCCGTCGTGGGCTGCGGTTTCGCGGAACAGGCGATCGACCACCTCGGCGGGCAACACGATGGGCAGCAGGCCGTTCTTGAAGCAGTTGTTGAAGAAGATGTCGGCAAAACTCGGCGCGATGAGGGCGCGAAAACCGTAATCCTCCAACGCCCAGGGCGCGTGTTCACGGCTGGAGCCGCAGCCGAAATTCTCGCGCGCCAGCAAAACCTGCGCCCCCTGGTAACGAGGCTGGTTGAGCACGAAATCGGGGTTGAGCGGACGCACGCTGTGATCCATGCCTGGCTCGCCGTGGTCGAGATAACGCCATTCGTCGAACGCATTGGGGCCGAAACCGGTGCGTTTGATGGATTTGAGAAACTGCTTGGGGATGATGGCGTCGGTATCGACATTGGCACGGTCGAGCGGGGCCACGAGGCCATCGAGTCGGGTGAACGGTTTCATCTGTTGCCTGCTTTCTGAATGGCCTCTCCGGCCTTTTCCAGATCCTGCCCGATGCCTTTGACGGTGTTGCAGCCGTAGATGCTGAACACCACGCCCACGGCTACCGCCAGGATCACTACTTTTACAACACCCAGGATGATGAGTTTTTTCGGGGACATCACGGCACCTCGCAAATCTCGACGCGGATATCGACAAAATGGCCAAACACGGCTGCTGCCGCCGCCATGGCCGGGCTGACCAGATGCGTGCGCCCGCCCTGCCCCTGTCGCCCCTCGAAGTTGCGGTTGGAGGTGGAGGCACAGCGTTCACCGGGTTCGAGACGGTCGGCATTCATGGCCAGGCACATCGAACAACCGGGCTCGCGCCATTCAAACCCGGCAGCCCTGAAAATCTGGTCAAGCCCTTCGGCCTCGGCCTGTGCCTTCACCAAACCGGAACCGGGTACGACCAGCGCCTGTTTCACGCTGGCGGCCACATGCCGCCCCTTCGCCACGGCAGCCGCGATGCGCAGGTCTTCGATACGCGAGTTGGTGCATGAACCGATGAATACCTTGTCTACGGCAATTTCGCTGATCGGCGTATTGGCGGTCAGCCCCATGTATTGCAGGGCGCGCTCCCAATCGGCCTGTTTGACGGCGTTGGGCGCACTGGCCGGGTCGGGCACGCGACCATCGACGCCCGTCACCATTTCCGGCGAGGTGCCCCAGGTGACCTGCGGCGCGATGGCGGCGGCGTCCAGCGCCACCACGGCATCAAAATGCGCGCCTTCGTCGGACACCAGCGTGGTCCACCACGCCACCGCCTGATCCCACTGCGCAGCGGTGGGCGAGCCCGTGCGATTGCGCATGTAATCGATGGTTTTGTCATCCACCGCCACCAGACCGGCGCGTGCCCCTGCCTCGATGGCCATGTTGCACAAGGTCATGCGGCCTTCCATCGACAGACCGCGAATGGCCGAACCGCCGAATTCGATGGCATAGCCCGTACCGCCCGCCGTGCCGATCTGACCGATCACGGCCAGGGCAATGTCCTTGGCCGACACGCCGGGTTGCAATGCACCTTCCACCTTCACCAGCATGGCTTTGGATTTTTTCTGCCACAGACACTGGCTGGCGAGCACATGCTCGACCTCGGAAGTACCAATGCCGAACGCCAGCGCCGCAAAGGCACCGTGGGTGCTGGTATGCGAATCGCCACAGACCAGCGTGACACCGGGCTGGGTGAAGCCTTGCTCCGGACCGATGACATGCACGATGCCCTGACGCGCGTCATGCATGCCGAATTCGTTGAGGCCGAAATCGCGGCAATTGGCATCGAGGGTTTCCACCTGGGTACGTGAAACAGCGTCGGCAATCCCCGCGTGGCGGTCGGTAGTGGGCACGTTGTGGTCGGGCGTGGCCATGACCGAATCGACCCGCCAGACCGGGCGACCCTGCATTTTCAGGCCTTCAAAAGCCTGCGGACTGGTCACTTCGTGAACGAGATGACGGTCGATATAGATGAGCGCCGTGCCATCGGCTTCGAGATGCACCACATGGTCATCCCAGAGTTTGTCGTAGAGCGTTTTTGCTGTCATGGCGATTCGGCCAATGAAAAAGAGGGGAATTATCCCAGATTGTTCATGAAGACGGAGGCACAGGCGTATTGCAGTCACCCCGTGCTGCCCGCCTGTGCTGTCCGCCTGTCGAGCACGATTCACATGCCCACATACCCCCCCGCCAGCGCACGCGCACGGCCCAAAGCCACCAGGGTTTCCAGGAGTTGCGGCAGACGTTTTTTCCAGGGGCCTTTGCCGGTAAAACACGCGGCCACGGCAGTTTCGTCCAGCGGGGCTTGCGCGGCACCCAGCACGCGGGCGACGGCGGCAACCTGTTCGGGCAGGATGGCGGGCCAGGGGGTTTTGCCGGTGGGCACCGGAGACACGGGCTGAACCTCGATTTCTTGCTGGCTTATCGCGGGCAAGCCCGCTCCTACGGAGGGCGTACTTGGGCTTTGGTAATTGGGGCGTAGCCAGCGCACTTGGCCTGCGGCTTCTTCGGCGGCGCGAGCGGCGTTGAGTGCAACGAGATGTTCGAGCAGAACTTTGTCGTCAGGCTGATCTTGCCAGCCGTAGGCCACCAGTACGGCGGCATCGAGGTCGTCGTGGTAGCTCTGCAGCACCGCCACCAAGCCTTGGTCGTAGGTGTTGCGCTCTTTGGGCGTCAGTGCGGCTACGCCTTCGGCACGCATTTTTTCCAGCACGTTGTACAGGCCGGTGAGTGTGAGGTCGGCGTGCTCGGCCAGCATTTTTTTACGATGCGCATCGAGCTGTTCGGCCAGATCGGCGATACGGACGCGTTGTTCGGGGCTGGGATCGGGGAAGGGAAAGGTTTCGAAACAGCGGGATTTAACATAGACGGGATCGTTACCTACGCCCAGATGGCTCCCTTGCGCCAATGCCCACACAACATGCACACGGCTGGAAAGCACGCCCAGGGCATAGGCATCGTCCAGCGCAATGCAGATCAATTTGTTGTCCGGCGCAATGGCGGTATCCAGAAACTGAAAAACCCGGTGTTTGGCGGTTTCCACTGTGGCGATGTAGCGCGGCAGGTGGGCGAGTTGGGCGCGTAAGTCTTCGCGCAATCGACGATGCAACCACCAGTTCTCGCGTAGTTTTGTATCACGATTATTCGCACGTTCCGGCTGCACTGTTTCCAGCACACGCTGGTAGGTGGCCGGCCAGCGGCGGCGCACCTCCTCGGCCTCATAGCCAAACAGATCAATCAAAAACACGTCGCGAGGTCGGTCAGTGAGATCGCGGCCATTGCGGTACAGCTTGATGGGCGCATCAGCCTCCAGGGCGACACGTTCTTGTGGCGTAACAATGAAACCTGCACCGCCCAGTTCAAAACCTCGTTGACTGATGCCCCCATTCGCCCGCAGCGCCCCGGCCCCGGCCACATTGGCCCCGACGCTCAGGTCGGCATGAATCACACCCTGTTTTGCCGTCAGCGTCACTTCCAAGCCTTCGCCGCCGGTGGCGCGTTCGTCGGCCACGGTTTGCAGCACACCCTCGCCTTTGCCGAGTGCGCCCACGGTCATGGCAATGCGCACGGCGGCCCCGTCAGCGCCGTCCACCCAGGGGTGGTCGGGAATGGCGTAGGCAAGGCGTAAATCCTGAGCCAGATGGTGTGCCACCACGCGCCGGTTGAAGGTTTGTTTGAGGCTGTTGGTGGTAATCAAGCCAAAGCGTTGCACCTGCCCGGCACGCACCAACTGCGCGGCTTTATGCCACCAGAACATGACCAGATCAGCCGAATCGGGCACATCGGGGTAGGCGGCGCGCAGGGTGCCCACATAGGTATCGCCCAGAGCAGCACGCAGGGTGGATGCACCGATAAACGGCGGGTTGCCGACGATGAAGTCGGCTTGCGGCCATTCGGCAGGCTGGCTTTCCACCAGCACGGCGTCGCGGCATTCAATGTTTTTGAAGTCCTTCAGAATCGGGCTGGGCGGCAGGAGGTTGGCAACCCCGTGGCCGCGCGTGCGGAAGTGCCATTGCAGGTAGCCAATCCACAGCACCAGTTCGGCCACGGCAGCGGCACGGGGGTTGAGTTCCAGGCCCAGAAACTGGTGCGGATCGACCGTCAAGCCTTCGCTTTCCAGGCGGCCTTGCGTGTCACCCACTTGTTCCAGCAAGTCCAGCACTTCGCCTTCCAGCCGCTTCATGTGTTCCAGCGTGACATACAAGAAATTGGCCGAGCCACAGGCGGGGTCGAGCACGCGTATCTGGCACAGGCGGTGGAGAAAGGCATCCAGCGTGGCGCGGGCGTCCTCGGGCTTGTTTTCATTCGCCAGCAGGAGCGCTGCGGCTTTGACGTTGGCCCATTCAGTACGCAACGGCTCGATCACCGTGGGCAGAATCAAGCGTTCCACATAAGGACGCGGGGTGTATTCGGCCCCCAGCGCGTGACGCTCAGTGGCATCCAGCGCACGTTCAAGCAGCGTGCCGAAGATGGCCGGTTCAACCTGCGTCCAGTCGGCGCGGGCGGCATCGATGAGGTGTTCGATTTGCGCACGGTTTAGTGGCAAAACCAGCGGCAAAACCGGCGATTTTTTGAACAGCTTGCCGTTGAATCGCGGCAGGGTGTGACGCAAGGCCACAGAAAAACCGCCCACATCCATGTCTTGCCAGAGTGCGGCAAGGAGGGGAACGAATTGCTCGGGGTGTTGAACCAGCGTTTCCAGCAAGTCGGTAAAACTGCGTTTTGGTAAAAGACCCACATCTTCAGCAAACATGCAGAACAGGCAGCGAGACAGGAAACCTGCCACCGCTTCGGCAGAGTGCCCGCTGTTTTCAAGTTCGCGTGCGACCTTGGCCAGGCGTTGTGAAATATCACGGGTGACACGGGCGGAAACTTTGGCGGGGTCAAGACCCAATGGGTCCAGCCATATCCGGCGCAGTCGGGCACGCGCCGCGTCGTCGCGCAAATCGGCCAGTTTCAGGCGGTAAGAACGCGGGTCGGGAAACGGGGTGTAGGTGGCACCGCTGCGGCTGAACTCGGCATACAACTCGATGAGGTGGCCGACATCGACGACGATGAGAAACGGGGGTCTGCCCTCTTCCACCGGGAGCGCACGGCAGTAGCTTTCAGCCTGGGCGCGGGCGCGTTGCATGCCGTCGTCAAAGCCTTTGGTTTGCGCGGCTTGTTTGAGTTTTTTGGATTCCAGCACAAAGGCACCGCGCCGGTAGGTGTCGATACGCCCTTCCGAGTGGCTGCCGTCGCCGTGTTTGAAAAGCACGCGACGCTCAAACACATAGGCGTTGTCGCGCGTGTCCGCACGGGCGGGGTCGGGCACCGGCACATCCAGCAGTTCGCACAGCTCACGCACAAAACTTTGCGCGTTGGCCAGTTCTGAGCCGTCGGCGTGCTGCCAGCGGGTGATAAAAGCGTCAGGGGTCATGGATGGTCTGGAACAACAGAAGTTGAGATCACCAAATGCGCTTCACTCCCCCAGAGGCGGGCTTCGCCCACCCCGCCCCCCGTGGGGGACAAGTCAACTCGGGGCGGCCCTTCGTTGACTTGAGAGCATGAACACGATGGCGGCGGCGAAGGCGAAACAGGAAGCCAGGGCAAAGGTTTCGGCGCTACCGAAACGCTCCCACACCCCCCCGGCGTAAAGGCTGCCGAATGTGCCACCAACGCCGAAGGCGAGGCTGTTGTACAACGCCTGCCCGCGCGCTTGGTGTTTGCCGACGAAATAGCGGTGCACCAGCGACATGGCCGAGGCGTGGTAAGCCCCAAAGGTGAGGGCATGCAGCACTTGCGCAAACAGGAGCACCGGCAGGTTATCAGCCAGCCAGCCGATGAGTACGAAACGCACCCCGGCGGCCAGCAGGGTCACAAGCAACACCGTCTCGGGACGAATGCGGGCAAAGACGCGCGGCATGATCAGAAACACGCCGATCTCGCACACCACGCCCAACGCCCACAGCCACCCCGCCATTCCCTTGCTGTAGCCGTTTTCCACGAGATGGATGGTGAAAAAGGTGTAGTACGGGCCATGCGCGGCGGCCATGAGAATCGCAGCCACGATCAGCGCCAACACTTCAGGGCGGCGCAGCACCTGCATCAAGGAAACGGGGTCGTGACCGTGTTGAAGGATTTCTGCTTCGGGAATGAAACGCGCCGTGAAGACAATGCCGACCACCAGGCAAAACACCACCCACAGCAACAGGCTGACCGGAAAATGATCCAGCGCCTGCCCCAACCCGACCACCACCAGAATGAAGCCCACCGAGCCCCACAGACGGATGCGGCCATAACGGTCGGTGCGGGTTTTGAGATGCGACAGGGTGGTCGCCTCGACCAGCGGCAAGGATGCACTCCAGAAAAAACTGATGAGGCTCATGACCACGAACAACCCCCAGAACGAAGTCACCCAGAACACACCCACAAAGGCAATCAGGCACACCACGGCGGCAAGCTGCACGATGGCCACACGCTTGCCGGTGCGGTCGGCGATATGTCCCCAGACGTTGGGGGCGAAGATGCGCATGACCTGCAACAGCGACATGAGCACGCCGATCTGCCAGGCGTTGAATGCGAGCGAGCGCAGATACAGCCCCCAATACGGAGCCATGGCACCGACAAAAGCGAAATAGAAGAAGTAGAAGCCCGACAGGCGCCAGTAAGGGATGCCCGTCATGCGGGGTCAGGCGGGAAAATCAACGTCGTCGTAAACGGCGGCAACAGGCATGTCCAGCGACAGGCTGGGCAGGTGCAGCGAATCGCCCCTGCCGCACGGGTGCAGAATCCACTCCACCCCCTCACCGCGCCGATACACCGAAACGTGCGGGCGGTCTTGCGCCACGACAACGTATTCCTGCAAGGAAGGCAACTGGCGGTAAGCATCGAATTTCGCACCCAGGTCGTACTCCGCCGTACTTTCGGACAGCACTTCCACCACCACGGAAGGCTCGGCCTGCACCAGCGGCTCGGCCCGGTCACGCGATGAGCAGGTGACCATGACATCCGGGTAGAAAAAACAGTTGGCGGCTTCCACACGCAGTTTCACGCCTTCCATGTAGACCCGGCAGGGACGACCGCGCAGGGCGTTTTTAAGCAAGGTCGCCAGATTCAGGCAGATGACGTTATGCACCGTGCTGGCACCCGTCATGGCAAACACCTCACCATTCAGATATTCATGCCGCTCAGTCTGTTCGGCTTCCCAATGCAGGTAATTTTCGGGTGAAAAATCCACGGTTTTTTCCTGGGCATTTCCCATCGTTCACTCCGGTGTAGGCGTTGTGGCAGGAATCAGCGGTGTCTGGCCATGCACGTCGGCACACTGCGCCCGATGCCGCAAAGCGTGATCCATGAGCACGATGGCCAGCATGGCTTCGGCGATCGGCGTGGCGCGAATGCCCACGCACGGGTCATGGCGACCGTGCGTGACCACCTCGATGGGCTCGCCCGCCCGGTTGATCGAACGCCCCGGCAGACGGATCGAAGAGGTCGGTTTGATGGCCATGGCGGCGGTGATGGCCTGGCCGGTGGAAATGCCCCCCAGAATGCCGCCCGCATGGTTGGACAAAAATCCTGCCGGTGTCATTTCGTCGCGGTGTTCCGTGCCTTTTTGCGCCACACAGGCAAACCCGTCGCCGATTTCCACACCTTTGACGGCGTTGATGCTCATGAGCGCATGGGCGATGTCGGCATCCAGGCGGTCATAGACCGGTTCGCCCAGACCTGCGGGCACATTCTCGGCCACGACATGGATGCGCGCGCCGACCGAATTGCCTTCATGGCGCAACGCATCCATGTAGGTTTCAAGCTGCGAGAGATACGAAGCATCGGCGGCAAAAAAGTGGTTGCCCTCTACGGCCAGGTCTTCCCAGGCACGAAACGGCACGACAATCGGCCCCAGTTGCGCCATATAGCCGCGAATCACCGTGCCATAACGCTCGAACAGCCATTTCTTTGCAATCGCCCCGGCAGCAACCCGCACCGCCGTCTCGCGCGCAGAAGAACGTCCGCCGCCACGTGGGTCACGAAAGCCGTATTTCTGCGTGTAGGTGTAATCGGCATGACCGGGCCGGAAGGTCTCGGCGATGTTGCCGTAATCCTGGCTGCGCTGGTCTTCATTGCGGATAAGCAGGGCGATAGGCGTGCCTGTGGTTTTGCCCTCGAATACACCGGAAAGAATCTCCACCGTGTCGGACTCGCGTCGCTGCGTGACATGGCGCGAGGTGCCAGGTTTGCGCCGGTCGAGTTCATGCTGGATATCGGCAGCGGTGAGGCTCAGGCCGGGCGGGCAGCCATCGACAATGCAACCAATGCCAGGGCCATGAGATTCGCCAAAAGAGGTGACAGAGAACAAGAGACCGAGCGAGTTTCCAGACATGAGCGGCAATTCGGGGAGAAGGCGTAACCGGGGCGATTATCGCACGCCCACCGAAACCGCCGCATGAGGGGCTGATCGCTACAAACCCCGTCGGCTCAGGCACCGGGAATGTGCACACTCCCCCAAGATGCACCACCCCAAAGCAGCCCATTCGGCACGTCCACACAGGCAACAAAAAAACCAATTGAATTCAAATAGATACAAATAACAAACAATCACGCCCAGGGCATGATTATTGCTAGAAACTGAAGATTATGGTGCGAACAACAACTGAGAGGAAATGAGATGGCAAATGAGACAGCTCGTGGCAACGGTGTAGGCATTGATGGCGATTTGGTCAAACTGATCCAGCGCATGGGGACGGTGGAGGCCTATCGGGAAAACCTGCAGGCCCTGCAATCAGTGTGGGACAACCTGACCCTGCTGGGCCACTTGTCCGGCACCGGTACAGATATGACAGAAACCCGCCAGGCCTTCCACCAGCTCACCGGCAGCCTGCTCAACCAACTGGGGCGAGAAACCCTGAAAAAAACCGTGCTGGCCATGAAATCCAAAGCCCAGGTGGCGGTGGACATCATGGTGCGTAATCTGTTCGAGCGTACCGCTGACATCGGTTTCCTCGCCATGGACGACGAAATACGGGCCTATCTGCGTGAGGCCGCACCGCTGAAAGCACGCCTCTGCGCACAAGACGGTGGTGCCGATGCAGACGCTGCCCACCTCGATACCCTCAATGCCATCCTGAGCACACGTTTCCACGAATACGTACGCAAATATTCGGTGTATTCGAACATCATCCTGCTCAACCCCAATGGCGAAGTCATGGTGCAGCTCGATGCAAACAACCCGGTGCGACACTCGCACGATGCCCTCATCCGCGAATCGCTGACCAGCCGCCAGGCTTATGTCGAAATATTCCGCCATACCGATCTCATGCCGGGCGAAAGCGAAAGTCTCATCTACGCCTTCCGTGTGAGCGATGGCGACAAGGCGCTGGGGGTGTTGTGTTTGTGCTTCCGCTTTGGCAATGAAACCGCTGGCATCTTCGCCAATCTGGTCAAACCGGATGACTGGAGTGTGCTCGCCCTGCTGACCCCCGCTGGCAAGGTGATTGCCAGCAGCGACCCCCACCATATTCCCGTCGGCGCAAGTTTCCCTCCAGATCTGGATACAGACTGGCGCATCGTCCGCTTTGCCGGGCGTGAATATCTGGCCGCCACCCGTGCCTCACAGGGGTATCAGGGATACAGGGGGCCAGGCTGGGTGGGGCATTGCATGCTGCCGCTGGAACACGCCTTCGATCATGAATCGGCCGATCTCGTCGCCAACCTCCACGATGACGCACTCGAAACGGTACTGAGCAATTCCACCCTGTTCAGCCCGGAACTGCGTGCCGTGCCCCATCAGGCCGCAAAGATCCAGCGCAGCCTGAACCGCTCGGTCTGGAACGGCAACGTACGACAACGTAATGAGCGCAAGGCGATGAATCCGGTTTTTTCCAAGGTGCTGCTTTGGGAAATCAGCAATACCGGTCTGAAAACGCAGGATGTTTTCGAGCGCTCCATCGGCAACCTGCACCAGACGGTGCTCTCAGCCATTCTTCAAGACAGTCGTTTCCAGGCTGCGCTGGCCATCGACATCATGGATCGCAATCTCTATGAACGCGCCAATGATTGCCGCTGGTGGGCATTGACGCCGGTTTTTCAGCGCGCACTCTCCTCACCCAACGAAACCACACTGCAAGCCGCCAGCGACACACTGAAGCAAATCAACGGGCTGTATACGGTCTATGACAACCTCGTGCTGTTTGACCGCCAGGGGCGCGTGCTGACGGTCTCCAACCCCGAATACCGCGACCTGTGCGGGCGCGTGCTTGCCGACGAGTGGACACTTCAGACACTGAACCTGCGCGATAGCCAGCGCTATACCGTGTCGCCTTTCGTCTCCAGCCCGCTGTACAAGGGACGTCACACCTACATTTATGCAGCCGCCATTCGTGACGCGGCCCACTCCCCTCTCGGCGGCATTGGCATTGTCTTCGACGCCGCACCGCAGTTCGCCGCCATGCTCCACGACGCCTTGCCGCGCGATGAGCATGGCGAGGTGCTGCCAGACTGCTTCGGCGTCTTCGCTGACCGCAACCATCAGGTGATCGCCTCCAGCCGTGCCGGGCTGCTCCCTGGCATGCACATCCAGCTGGATGACGCCTTCTTCCGCATTGCCAATGGCGTCGGCACCTCGGGCATCGTCTGCTTCGACGGGCACTACTATGCTGTCGGCGCATGCATGTCCAAGGGCTATCGGGAATACAAAGGGGCTGAAGACCCCTACCACAATGATGTCGTCGCCCTGGTTTTCGTTTCTCTGAAGGAACAGCGGGAGGAACGTCGCCTGCGCGCCCCTGCCAGACCACGCGGCAACGTCAGCAAGGCGGGCAATGGTGTGGAGTGCATGGAAATCGCCACGTTTCATGTGGACAACCGCTGGCTGGGGCTCCCTTCGGAACATGTCGTCGAAGCCATCGACACGCGCGGCGTCACCAGCGTGCCAGGCACCAGCGGCGACATGTCGGGCTATCAGATGTTCCGGGGCAACGTCATTCCCGTCGTGGGGCTGTGGGGCGCATTGGGCAAACTGGATCGGCGGCACGCCAGCGAAGCACCCCAGATCATTGTCATCCGCCGCCGCCCGGACAGCGAAGGTGATTTTCTCGGGATACTTGTGGACGAGCTCGGTGAAATTCCTGAAGTGCCCGTGGAACGCATCGAGAAAATCTCGCCCATGCTCGCGGGTGAAAACAGTTTGGCGGAAAGTCTGGTCAAACCCGAAAACCCCGATCACCAGGGGGAAATGTTGGTGGTCATTTCCCCTGAACGACTTTACCGGCGTTTTCTCACTCAGTAGGGATCTTCAGGAAGCGGCCTGTTGTGACTCGTAATGCCGCTGGAAAAGTGCTTCCAGCTCATCAATCACCTCTGCTGCTGCCTTGCCGTGCACCAGATGCTGCGTCATGAGCCCGGAGGTCTCATTCAATATCCTGGCGCGGTCGATCATGGGGTACGTTTCGCGCAACCGCTTGATGGCCTTGACCACGCTTTCCCGCTCGGGGCGGGGAATGGGCAAGGGTTCGGAAGGCGTATCCACCTCCTGCGGCAAGGCCCGGCCAATCAAAAACTCGGCGTAATCCAGCAGGCTATGTTGCCTGATCTCGGGCAAGGCGCGAAAGGCGCGCAAAAGACGGCGTTCATCGGCAGTCATATGCGGTGATGCTGCGAATATTCCTTGATAAGCGGGCTGTTTTCGAGAAAGTCGAGAAAAGCCTGGAGCAGCTTGCTGCGGAATTTTTCCTGCGGGTAGACCAACGACAACTGACGGCGCAATGGCGGCTCGATCGGGATGGAAACCAACTCACCCAGTTTGACTTCCTTGTCGACCGTCGTGCTCGACACAACGGCCACCCCGAGACCGGCGGCCACCGCACCTTTGATGGCTTCACGGCTGCCCAGCTCCATGGAAAGGTTGATTTCGTCGAGGTTGACCCCGTTCAGGCGGAAAAAATCATCAATGCATTCGCGCGTGCCAGACCCGGATTCACGGCTGATATAGGGGTGTTCGGCCACAATCAGCGGCGTCACCGACTGCTTGTCGGCCAATGCGGAAAAAGGCGCGCAAATCATCACCAGTTCGTCTTCGCAACATACATGCGTCACCAAATTGGGGTGGTGCGAAGGCGATTCGATCAAGCCCAGGTCGAGAGTGTGGTCTGCCACCTTGTTTTCGATGGTTTCAGAGTTGGCCACGGTCAGGCGGGCCTGGGTCTCCGGGTGCAGCCGTTTGAACTCGCCCAGCAGGCGCGGCAGCATGTATTCGGCAATGGTGGTCGAGGCCCCGATCAGAATCGGCCCACTCACCTGGCCGGTCAGTTCGGATATGCGCGCTTCCATCTCGCCGGTCATGTTGAGAATGCGCTCGGCATAATCGAGGGCCAACTCCCCCGCCGGGGTGAGGGAAATTTTGCCGTGGGAGCGTTCAAACAGACGGGTATTGAAATGCTCTTCGAGTTGCTTGACTTGAAAAGTCACCGCCGGTTGGGTCATGAACAGAAGTTCTGCCGCCTTGGTAAAAGAGAGTTGCTTGGCAACTGTGTAGAAAACCTGGAGCCTTCTGTCCGCCATGTTTCTTATATGAAGATAAAAATAAATTATGTCATTGAATCATGATTTGCTTATTTGTAACAGCCGTCTAGCCAGAAACAGCAATTTTCCCTATCGTCTGGCGGCTGATCGATCTTGAAAGCCCTGCGTCACATTTGCCGGTCATATTGTCGGGCTTTAATCACATTTTTATGGTTCACCTTTCCTGTTTGCCCGGCCACTTTTCCTGGGCGATACCCCCCACGCTCACAGCGACGGATTCATGAATCGCGGCTTCTTCATCATTCTCATTGCTCAGTTCCTTTCGGCTCTTGCTGATAACGCACTGCTATTTGCTGCCATTGCGCTGCTGAAAGAGCTCTCTGCACCAGACTGGCATGTGCCGCTGCTGCAACAGTTTTTCGTGATCTCCTACATTCTGCTCGCGCCTTTCGTCGGGCCTTTCGCCGATGCCTTTCCCAAGGGACGAGTGATGTTCGTGTCCAACAACATCAAGATCATCGGCTGCCTGGCCATGCTGCTGGGTATGGAACCCTTGTTCGCCTACGGCATCGTCGGTCTGGGAGCAGCGGCCTATTCCCCGGCCAAATACGGCATCCTCACCGAATACCTGCCCCCTTCCCTGCTGGTCAAGGCCAACAGCTGGATGGAAGGGGCCACCGTGGCTGCAATCATTCTCGGTGCCATCGTGGGGGGGCTTTTGATCAGCCCGAAAATCATGGGTGCCACATTGCAAACCTGGGGGGCCCCCGCATGGGTTTCGGCACCGAATGCCGCCATCGTCGTCATTCTCGCGCTGTACCTGCTCGCCGCCTGGATCAACCTGTATATCCCCCATTTGCCGATTGACCACAAAACACCGAAGAAGAACCCGTTCTATTTGCTGCACGACTTCTGGCATGTCTTCAAACTGCTCTGGAAAGATCCGCTCGGACGGGTTTCGCTGGCAGTCACCACCCTGTTCTGGGGCGTAG
>Ga0208371_1000195_pt1 | contig 18075 bp, 17 predicted proteins | sample SubbioCR12Aug_1A_FD_184827 | JGI IMG/M metagenome (GOLD analysis project Ga0208371, IMG submission 184827) | Serpentinite rock and fluid subsurface biosphere microbial communities from McLaughlin Reserve, California, USA - CR12Aug_1A (SPAdes) | ecosystem: Environmental > Terrestrial > Deep... | reverse complement strand
TTCCATAGCGGGATGTTCCGCTCTGCATTGTGCGGAGTGTGGCAGAACACGCAGATCTGGTCGGTGGTGCCCGTCGGGTTGTAAGTGGTGCCGGAGAGGTCGTGGGCAGAACCGCTGATGGTGCCGGATGCGGCAAACGATAGTGCCGCTCCTGCGAAAAATGCGGTGGCTGTCAAAACGTAGTTTCTCACATACACTCCATGTGGTGAATAACAATATAGGGGTTACGCCAAAAGAATCAAATTGACTTAGCAAGAAATGCACCATGAATTAGCTTGGATTAATTGTTTGTGATTCCAGGTATTTGGGTAAGTGAGTTCATGCTTCTTGGCCATTTGGCGTAGCTAAATGGCAGAGGTGCAGAAAGTGGACATGCTGAAATGCTACATGCTGCGTTTTTTTTATGAGTCAGCAGAACAGTTGTTCAATGTTTTTCCGGTAAAAAACGCAATATGTTCGGGGAGTGACAGTGCTCTTGTCAGGTTATGCCAACATAACACAGGGCAATGCAACGAAACATATTGCAGTTACCGTGCTGCGTGACGAGGTGCGGAAGCCCAGGTGCAATTACTCGTGGTTTGCCCCCACCATTTTCGCGTTCTCTCCTCAATTGAATTATCTAGTTGTATTCAAAATGATTTCCGTATAAAAATATGAATATGGAAAAGATACGGAAAAAATTTCGTTGGATCGATATAGGAGAAGATGCCAGGCGCCAATATATTGATGCGCAGGCGACGTTCACGGCCTGGGAGGATGCCCGAAAAGCTGCTTCCGAAGTACGTGGAGGCATGTATTGGAAGCGACACGGGGAAACGGAATACCTGATCCGGACTTCCCCCAGCAACGCTCAAAAAAGTATCGGTCCTCGCTCCGGGAAGACGGAACAAATCTACCAGGATTTTACAGCCAGAAAAGCTGAGGCAGAGCAAAGGCTCTCAGACCTTACCGGCGCGCTTGAGCGACAACAGCGGATGAACCGGGCGCTTTTTGTCGGCCGCGCACCCCGCATCCTCGTTGACATTCTCAACAAACTCGCCAAAGAGGGGTTATCGGAGTATTTCACGGTCATCGGCACTCACTCCCTCTATGCGTATGAAGCCGCTGCAGGAGCTGGTTTTGGAGACGCGGCAGCATTGGCGACTCAGGACGTCGATCTTCTTCTGGATACTCGGAAGCGCCTGAGCTTTATCACACAGATGAGCCATGTGGGTACATCTGTGCTGAAGCTGATCCAGAAGGTCGATCCCACCTTCAAGATCCGTAACGACCAGAAACATACCGCCGTCAACAGCAAGGGCTTTGAAGTCGATATCATTCGACGGGAACCGAAGGACGGTGATCCCCACCCGCTGCGGCTGACCGACGAGGATGACGAACTCTATGCGGTACCGGCACGTAATGCAGGTCTGCTGCTCGATGGGCCCCGATTTTTGGCAATGATCGTCTCCACGACCGGCCACATGGCAAGGATGAACACCATTTCTCCGGTGACCTTTGTCCGGTTCAAGAGATGGATGGCAGAGCAGCCTGACCGGGATACTATGAAGCGCCAAAGAGATGTCCTTCAAGCAAATATGGTCGAAGAACTGATCGCCGAATACCTCCCCCACCTCCAGCCATAACGTTTCAAGGCGCCCGTGGCGGAGCATTAGCAGTGACCGGTTTTTAACGAACATATTGCAGCTGCTAAGCACCATTGCCCGCCTGTTTCCGGCAGAGCTGCAATTTAAGGGGACGACATGCACAATTGCCACGTTAATACATAAACCCAAACACCCACAATGGCAGCTTGTTCTTGAAGCCGACCTCAATATCGTCAGCCACAACGTAAGCGTTCTCAACGCCGCTGATCTGCTTGAAGCCCTTTCCCTTGCCACCAATCTCGAAGGTGTACTTTCCCTTAACGATAAAGTCCCCCCGACCAGACACCTCGACGGTGCTCTCGATCAACTGGGGGTGGATCGTGCCGGCGTTACGGACCTGATTGACAAAGAACAGCTCCCGCAGCGAGCCGGTATTCACCTCATCGGCGATGGCATACATCAGGTTACTGTTCTCCAGCAGGATCTTTTCCGGCTTGGTCAGTACCTCGTAGCCTCTCCCCTGAGACCTGACCAGATTCAGCAGCCGGGCATCCTGCAACTTCTCCAGGTATTCATAGAGTCGCGGTCGCGAGATGTCGGTTGCCTCGGCCAGCTTGGCGATGTTGGGCACGAATGGTACACCAACTGTCAGCAGATACAGAAGTTTTTTGATTTTGGAAACCTGCCGGGGTTCAATCCGGTTGACGAAGGGAAGATCCACTTCGAGGATATGGTTGATGACCTCGCGGACCTTGAGCCTGTAGAATGACTCTCCTTCCAGGAAGAAAGGATAGTAGCCCCCCTGGAGATAATCCCGGAACTGGCGCAGCGGCTTGATCTCGTTGCAGATGTCGCCGGCAATCCGCTGATGGTCAGCCAGTATCTCCTCCAGCGAGTAGGCCGGATACTCCTTGTTCAGGGTGAAATTGACATACTCCCGCAGAGACAGGCCGTGGAGACTGAAAACGATGGCCCGGCGTGAAAGATCGGCCTTCTGCTTGCTGATCTGCAACAGACTGGAACCTGAAAAGACCACCCGCAGGCCGGGGAAGGAGTCGTACATGGCCTTGACGTGCGTTGACCAGTCCGGATACTTGTGAATCTCGTCCACCAGGAGAACTTCCCCGCCAAGCTGGTGAAACTCGCGGGCGAACTCGAACAGGTCATGGGCCTGGAAAAAGGGGCTGTCCACGGAGATGTACAGGGCCTTGTCGCTCCCTGCGTAACGCTCCTTTATGTGCTGGAGCATCAGGGTCGTCTTTCCGGTGCCGCGTGCCCCCAGGATGCCGATGCAGCGTTCCTTCCAGTCGATACGGTCGTAGAGATACCGTTTCGTGGGGCTCACCGACTCGATCAACCGCTGCTGTTCCCTGAAAAAGTTTTCCATTGCAGATCCTTGCTAGAATTGTAAATTGCATTTTACATAAATGTGAAAATATTGCAACCATCGATCGGTTCGTTGCTCCATGGTCAGTATCGGGAGATGGGAACTCCAAGAGGGACGCTGCTGAGTACCGGGCAATGTAACGAAACGACAGAGTGATGCCTAAGCACCATTGCCCGTCTGCTTTTGGCAGACCAGGACCATCTTGTTTTGCGGCTGGAGGGGCTTGTTGTGCAGTTGGATCACCGAAAAGCCGATCGATTCCACCAGCTGCACCAGCTGCCGGAGGGTGAATATCTGCTTGTGGCGAAACGGCATGGGGGAATAGAGGGATTCGAGAAAGAGGGAGTTCCTGCCGCCGCTCAGGCGATACGATAATTCGCTGATCCGGTAAAAGAGCGCATCCCGGCGAGGGGTGTCGAGAACGAGCCAGCCACCGGGTTTGATGACGGCATGGGCGTCCCGCAGGGTTTCGGCGGGGAAGTTGACATGCTCAAGCACGTCCCAGAGCGTGACCAGATCGAAAAAACCTTTGAAACCCGCCTGCCAGTGCGCGGCGTCGATGGTCTCCCCCTGCAGCTCGATGCCGAATTTTTGCCGGGTGAACTCCCGAAAGATCCCCTGCGGTTCGATGCCGTGCACAGAGGCGCCTTCCTCGGCCAAAAGATGGGGAAACACCCCGGCGCCGGCGCCGATGTCGAGACAACGGGCTCCGGACAGGGAAAGATGGCGCTTGACCAGCTGCAGGTTCTTCCTGAGCTGCTTCTCGTTGCCGGGAAGCCGGCCTTCTATGTAGTTGCGGGCCTTCTGGTCGAGGGTCTGCGCGGAACCGTCCCGGAGCCCGGACGGCATGTCGTCCAGGTGGTCGATGTAGTGAAAGCCGCACGCCGGGCAGGCGTAGACCGTTGCCTTTTTCAGGGTGTATTTTGGCCTGGCGCCGTTGGTCGCGCAGAGTTTGCAGCGGCTGAAATCGTACATGTCCTGTTGTCACTCCCCTCTGCATCGACAGACGCATAATCGCTATGAGAATGGACAGCCATGCTGCCTGAAATCAAGGGGGGCCGGCCGGCCATTCGATGCTGCCGACCAGGCGGATAAAATACTCAGGGATGCGGGTGGTAAAGGTCAACCGTTTTCCGCTGACGGGATGGGTGAACGAGATCGAACCGGCATGCAGCGCCAGGGTGCCGTGGGCCTCGTTTCCCTTGCCGTATTTCCTGTCCCCGACCACGGGGTTCCCCTTTTCCGACAGGTGGACCCGGATCTGGTGTTTGCGCCCGGTGAGCAGTCGGATCTCCAGCAGGCTGAGCCCCCTGGCCTCCTTAAGGACCGTATACTCCGTGTGGGACAGCTTTCCCAGGGTCGGGTCGGGGGTCGAATAGACCGTCAGGGCGTTGTTCTCGGCCAGGTAGCTGCTGATCGTCCCGGTCTTTTCCGCCAGCCTGCCGGAGACGACCGTGAGGTAGCGCTTGTCGGTCTCCGGCCAGTGCTCCTGCAGAGAGATCTTGGCTGTTTCGCTCCGGGCAAAGATCAGGATCCCGGAGGTCTCCCGGTCCAGGCGGTGGACGATGTAGACCCGGTTGCGGGAACGGGGATCGCCCTTGCGGACGTACTCGTTGAGGATGGTATGGGCCGTTCTCGTCTTGTCCCGGTCCGTCCCTATGGTCAGGAGCCCGGACGGCTTTTCCGCCACGATGATATCCCTGTCCTCGTAAAGGATGGTAAGCCCCTTGGGCTGATATCTGGCTGGCGGGCGTTTGGCAGCAGGCATGGGGGCCTTTCCTCTGGCGGGCGGCGGGCCACGAAGGGTGGAAAAAGAACGCCCCCGGCTGCAGGGGCAACCGGGGGCGTTCCTGTGTGACTGCGGGCTGCTGGTTACAGTCCGAGCTGCTTGAAGAAGTCGTTCCCTTTGTCGTCCACCAGGATGAATGCGGGGAAGTCTTCGACTTCGATCTTCCAGACCGCTTCCATGCCGAGTTCGGGGAAGTCGATGCACTCGACCTTCTTGATGTTCTCTTCGGCCAGAACCGCTGCCGGTCCGCCGATGGAGCCGAGGTAGAACCCGCCGTACTTTTTGCAGGCGTCCGTTACCTGCTGGCTCCGGTTCCCCTTGGCGATCATGATGAGCGACCCCCCCTTGGACTGCAGTTCGTCCACGTAGGAGTCCATGCGGCCGGCCGTGGTGGGGCCGAAGGAGCCGGATGGCTTGCCTGCCGGGGTCTTGGCCGGGCCGGCGTAGTAGATCGGGTGCTTGAGGAGATACTCGGGGAGCGGCTTGCCGCTGTCCATGATCTCCTTGAACTTGGCGTGGGCGATGTCGCGGCCGACGACGATGGTGCCGTTCAGGAGCAGCGGGGTGGATACCGGGTGCTTGGAGAGCTCGGCCAGGATATCCTTCATCGGCTGGTTGAGATCGATCTTGACGCCGTGGCCGTGCTTGCCGCGGTACTGATCGGGGATGAGGCGGCCCGGATTGCGGTCGAGTTCCTCGACAAAGAGGCCGTCGCGGGTGATCTTGGCCTTGATGTTGCGGTCGGCCGAGCAGGAAACCGCCATGCCCAGCGGGCAGGAGGCGCCGTGGCGCGGCAGGCGGATGACGCGGATGTCGTGAGCAAAGTACTTGCCGCCGAACTGAGCGCCGATGCCGAGCTTGTAGGCGGCCTGGAGGAGCTTCTCTTCAAGCTCCAGGTCGCGGAATGCCTGGCCGTGCTCGTTCCCCTTGGTGGGGAGGCCGTCGAGATACTTGGCAGAGGCGAGCTTGACGGTCTTCATGACCGCGTCGGCCGAGGTGCCGCCGACCACGATGGCGATGTGGTAGGGGGGGCAGGCTGCGGTGCCGAGGTACTTCATCTTGTCGACCAGGAACTTCTGCAGCTTCTCGGGGGTGAGCAGCGCCTTGGTCTCCTGATAGAGCATGGTCTTGTTGGCCGAACCGCCACCCTTGGCTACGAAGAGGAACTTGTAGGCGTCGCCGTCCGTGGCCATGATGTCGATCTGGGCCGGCAGGTTGGTGCCGGTGTTGATCTCCTCGTACATGTCCAGGGCAACGGTCTGGGAGTAGCGGAGGTTTTCCTCGGTATAGGTCTTGTAGACCCCCTTGGCCAGGAATTCCTCGTCCTTGCCGCCGGTCCAGACCTGCTGGCCCTTCTTGGCGACAACCGTGGCAGTGCCGGTATCCTGGCAGATCGGCAGCTCGAAGTTGGCGGAAATCTCGGCATTGCGGAGGAACGCCATGGCAACGCCCTTGTCGTTCATGGATGCTTCGGGATCGCGCAGGATCTTGGCAACCGACTCGTTGTGCTCGGGGCGCAGCAGGAAGGAGACGTCGCGCATGGCCTCGTTGGAGAGGATGGTCAGCGCCTCGGGGCAGACCCGTACCACTTCCTGACCTGCAAACTGCTCCACGGTCACGTACTTTTCCGAGCCTTCGATCTTGCGGTACTTGGTTTCGTCTTTGGCGAGGGGGAACGGCTCCTGGTAAACAAAGGGTTTTGTAGCCATAGCATCTTACTCCTTTCCTGGGAATATCCGCTTCAACAAGCGATGCCTGTGTATGCTGTATACACTTCCGCCGGAATAATATTGGAAAAATCTGATTTTGTCGAGAGGGAAGTTTATCCGGCTCCGGAGAAGGGGGGATAAGCGGTGCAGCCGGTTGCGGATTGCTCCCGGCAGGGTATCATCTATCTGTAGCCAATCACTGTTCGATCTGTTTGAGGAGGCATCCATGAAACTGCACGTACTGCTGCTGAACCTTGTTGCCGCACTGCTTTTGAGCGCCCCTGTCGCCTGGGGAGCGGCTCCCGATTGGGACCTGATCGATTCGTCCGAGCAGTTCGATTTTTTCCACGATATGGCGGCAAACGTCACAACGCCCGAAGGGCTGGTCATCGTAACCTTGAAGGCAGTCTACACGCCGGAGGGAAAGCAGGAGACCCTGCAGCTCCTGAAGAACGACCAACGCTATGCCGATCTGGCCTTTACCGTCTACACCTATGACCTCAACTGCGAGGTCGGCACCTCGCGGCTGCGCGGGGTGGCCCACTTCGACAGCAAGGAGGGGAAGATCACCGAGTTCAACCTGGCCGGCAAGACCGAATGGGAGGAGATCCCGCCCGGATCGCGACTCGACCTGGTGCAGGGGCAGGCATGCCCCGTGGTTCAGGAACTGCCGGCGCCAAGGGCTCCCGAACCTCCTGCCGCCAAATAATGGCGGTTGTGGAGCTCCATGCATGCATGAAAAAAGCCCGCCGGGAGGCGGGCTTTGCTGTGGGAGCTCCTACTTCTGGCTCAGCGCCAGGGCCTGGTCGATGTCGGCGATGATGTCGTCCTGGTGTTCGATCCCGACGGAGAGCCGGATCAGGTCCGGGGTGACGCCGGAGGCGTTCTGCTGCTCCTCGGTGAGCTGGCGGTGGGTGGTGGAGGCGGGATGGAGCACGCAGCTGCGCGCATCCCCCACATGGACCACCAGGGCGACCAGCTTGCAGCTCTCCATGAAGATCTTCCCTGCGGCCGCTCCCCCCTTGATGCCGAAGGTAAGGACCCCGCTGGCTCCCAGGGGGAGATATTTCAGGGCACGGTCATGGCTCGGGTGGCTTTCCAGACCGGGGTACTTGACCCAGCTGACGGACGGGTGGCTCTCCAGGAACCTGGCCACGGCCAAGGCGTTGTCGCTGTGGCGCTGCATCCGGAGCGGCAGGGTATGCAGCCCCTGGTTGAAGAGGAACGAATTCATCGGGGCCGGCGTCATCCCCAGGTCGCGCATGAGCTGGACCCTGGCCTTGACGATGTAGGCGGCCGGTCCGAAGGTCTTCACATACTGCAGGCCGTGGTAGCTGGTATCGGGCTCGGTCAGCTCCGGATAGTTGCCCCCTTCCCAGTCGAAGTTGCCGCCGTCCACGATCACCCCCCCCACGCTGGTTGCATGGCCGTCGATATACTTGGTGGCGGAGTGGACCACGATGTTGGCGCCGTGCTCAAAGGGGCGGCAGAGGTAAGGGGTGGCAAAGGTGCTGTCGATGATGAGCGGCACGTTCTTTTCTTTGGCAATGGCGCTGAACTTGGCGAAGTCCAGCACATTGAGGCCGGGGTTGCCGATGGTCTCGGCAAAGAGCGCCCTGGTGTCGGGCCGGAACGCCTTGAGGATCTCCTCGGCCGATGCCTCCGGGTCGACGAAGGTCACCGCGATCCCCATCTTGGGGAGGGTGGAGGCAAAGAGGTTATAGGTGCCGCCGTAGAGGGTGCTGGCGGTGACGAAGTGCTGGCCGGCCTGGCAGATGTTGAAGATGGCAAGGGTGGTGGCTGCCTGACCCGCAGAGGTGGCCAGGGCGCCGACGCCCCCCTCCATCATGGCCAGTTTCTGCTCGAAGGCCTCGCTGGTGGGGTTGCCGAGCCGGGTATAAAAATGCCCCGGCACTTCCAGGTCGAACAGCTTGGCCATGTATTCGGCGCTGTCGTATTTGAAGGTCGTGCTCTGGCAGATGGTGACGACGCGCGGTTCACCCGGCTTGGGGGAATACGCCCCCTGGACTGCCTGGGTCTCGATTTTCCACTGGGTGCTCATATCTTTCCTCCACGGGATAGTGACAGCAGTTTTCTGAGAAAACGGATCAGCATCATAGCAGATCAGCATGAAGAGCGGAACAGGAAACCTGCGTGTGCTCATGCGGGGAAACGGTGGAGGCTGTGGCATGGTTGAACAGAACGAACTGCAGGTATTGCTGGAAAGGGGTGAACTGGACAAGGCACGGGAACTCTGCCTTGCTGCTATCGAGCAGGAGCCGGGGAAGTCGGTCCATTACCTCAACCTGGGGCGGATCTATGTCCGCACCGGCCGGAAAAGGGAGGCGATCCGTACCTTTCGCGACGGTCTCCTCTTCGAGAACAACCAGCGCATCGTCGACGAGCTGACCGCCCTCGGCTGGCGCGACCTGCCGGCCATTCCGTCGCTCGGGCGGGAGCACTGGCTGAATCGCCTGCTGGGGCGGATCAGGTCGCTCTTTTCCTAGCCCGCGAGGGGGAGCGCGGCTGCACAGCACGGCCCTTAGCAGGAAAACCTCAGGTTGTTCAAAACCAGTCAGATCGTCGCACCCGCAGAAAGCCCCGCGGAGGCGTGGCAGCGCCACGCCGCACAAGGCGGCTTTCGAGGACGGCGGCGAGATGGCTGGTTTTCAACAACCGGTTACAGGAACTCCTCGAAGTAGTCCAGATCCTTGTGAAAGGTCTCTTCCAGCCGCCAGAGGGAGAAGAGGGCAACGGCCATGCAGACGCCCCCCACCACCAGCGCACCCCGTTCCAGGCCGAACTGCTGGCGGCAGAACTGGAACATCAGGGTGATCGGCACCACCATGCCGCGGACGAAGTTGGGGACCGTGGTGGCGACGGTGGCGCGCAGGTTGGTGCCGAACTGCTCGGCGGCGACGGTGACGAAGATGGCCCAGTAGCCGCTGCCGAAGCCGAGGAAGGCGCAGATGGTGTAGAAGTAGAATGGCTGCACCTCGAAGGCGACGAAGTACCAGGCGATCCCCAGGATGGTGAACCCCAGGAAGATGAGAACGACCTTCTTGCGGCTCTGCAGGCACTGGGAGAGCATGCCGCTGGCCAGGTCGCCGAAGACCAGGCCGAGGTAGCAGAACATGACCGCGTTCCCGGCCGATACCGGCCCCGTCACCTGCAGGCTCCTGGCGAATTCCGGGGAAAAGGTGATGAGCACCCCGACCACGAACCAAGTCGGTACGCCGATCAGGATGGAGTGGATGTAGCGGCCGAAGCGGTGCCTGTCGGTGAACAGGGCGAGGAAGTTCCCCTTGGCGACGTTTTTCCCCTCCATACCCTTGAACATGCCCGATTCGGCCACGCTGATCCGGGTGATCAGCAGCAGCAGCCCCAACACCCCGCCGATATAGAAGGCGGTCCGCCAGTCGAAGGATTTGGCCACGATGTTGGCCAGAATCGCCCCGGAGACGCCGATGGAGGCGACGATCATGGTGCCGTAGCCCCGCACGCTCTTGTGCAGGACCTCGGCAACCAGGGTGATGCCTGCCCCCAGCTCTCCGGCCAGGCCGACCCCGGCGAGAAAGCGGAGCGCGGCATAGGCCGGCAGCGTCGAAACCATGCCGTTCATGATGTTGGCCAGGGAATAGAGGAAGATCGAGCCGAACATGATCTTCAGCCGCCCCTGTCGGTCCCCCAGCACCCCCCAGATGATCCCGCCGATGAGCATCCCGGCCATCTGCATGTTGAGCAGAAAGACCCCCTGGTCGATCAGGTCCTGGCCCGACAGGCCCAGCGCCTTGAGACTCGGCACCCGGACGATGCTGAACAGCACCAGGTCGTAGATATCGACGAAGTAGCCGAGCGCCGCGACGATGACCGGAAGGGTGAAGGCGGCGCGGATGCCGGTGACGGGGGTGGGTTGGCTGGACATGGCGGACCTCGCAAGGTGGGTGGGGTGCGTGAGCGGTGCAGTCCCTTTCATAAGTCAGCCGGCCGGGGTTTGTCAAGAGGGGATAAACGACAAGTGGCGCGGGGTAGATGACCCCGCGCCACTGGCGCTACGGCATGGCGGTGCGGGCCTATGCGCCCATGGCCGCCTTCAGGTCCGCGTCCACGGTGGTGATGGGGCCGATGTTGAAGTTTTCCACCAGGAAGTTGAGGACGTTGGGGGTGACAAAGGCCGGGAGGCTCGGCCCGAGCTTGATGTTCTTGATCCCGAGGTGGAGGAGCGACAGCAGGATGACCACTGCCTTCTGCTCGTACCAGGAAAGGATGAAGGAGAGCGGCAGGTCGTTGACGCCGCACTTGAAGGCGCCTGCCAGGGCCACGGCGATCTGGACCGCCGAATAGGCGTCGTTGCACTGCCCCACGTCGAGAAGCCGGGGGATGCCGCCGATGTCGCCGAATTCGAGCTTGTTGAAGCGGAACTTGCCGCAGGCGAGCGTCAGGATGACCGTGTCGGCCGGCGCCTTCTCGGCGAATTCGGTGTAGTAGTTACGCCCGGATTTGGCGCCGTCGCAGCCGCCGACCAGGAAGAAGTGCTTGATGGCGCCCGATTTTACCGCGTCGATCACCTTATCGGCCACGCCGAGCACGGCGTTGTGGCCGAAGCCGGTCAGGATCTGCTGTCCCGGATTGTCCGGGAAGCCGGCACATTCCTGGGCCTTGGCAATGACGGCCGAGAAGTCCCACCCCTCGACATGCTTCACGTCGGGCCACTGTACCAGCCCCCAGGTGAAGAGTCGGTCCTTGTAGGAATCGGCCGGCCGCTGGATGCAATTGGTGTTGAAGATGATGGCGCCGGGGAAGTTGGCGAACTCCTTGGCCTGATCCTGCCAGGCGCCGCCGAAGTTGCCCACCAGGTGGGAATACTTCTTGAGGCCGGGGTAGCCGTGTGCCGGCAGCATTTCGCCGTGGGTGTAGATGTTGATCCCTTTGCCTTCGGTCTGCTTGAGCAGCTCATCCAGCATCTTCAGGTCGTGGCCGGAGACCAGGATCGCCTTGCCGGCGCGGGTGCCGAGCTCGACCGGGGTCGGTACCGGATGGCCGTAATTCTCCACATGGCCGGCATTGAGGATGCCCATGGCGGTGATGTTCTGCTTGCCGCACTCCATGCAGAGCCCCACGAAGTCCATGAGACCGAGATTGGCGTCGGTGGTGGCGGCCAGGGCGCGGTGGAAGAAGGCCATGACCTCTTCGTCGTTCTTGCCCAGGATCAGGGCGTGGTCCATGTAGGCGGCCATCCCCTTCAGGCCGTAGGTAAGGATCTCGATGACCGAACGGATGTCTTCGTTGACATGGAGGGTGGTGAGGCCGTGCTCCTCTCCCTGGCGGACCAGCCCTGCCTGGTCGGCAGCCGGGGTCCAGGTGGCCTGGGGTGCGGCGATGGCGGCGGGTGTGGCGCCCTTGGCCTTGCAGGCCTGCTCATAGAGGGCCTTGGCCTGGTTGCGCACGTCGATGCTCGCGCGTACCGACTTCTCGATCTGGTCGGGGTCGAAATCCACGTTGGTGACGGTGGTGAAGAGCCCCTCGACCACGAAACGGTCGATGGCGTCGTCCTTGGCCCCCAGCTCGCGCGCCTTGGCCGCGTAGAGGGCTATCCCCTTCAGCCCGTAGAGCAGCAGGTCCTGCAGTGCCGCCACGTCGGGTTTCTTGCCGCAGACCCCGGAGATGTTGCATCCCACGCCATTGGCTGCCTGTTCACACTGATTGCAAAACATTCCCATACTCGTTCCTCCTCTTTGAGAGTTGATTGTTGGGTGAATAACACCACTATATCTCTATCTGCCGATGAAGCAACCGCTCTTTGAGACCAACCTTATCCGATTTATCCCGTCCATTCCTTGACGTGAGTCAAGAGAGTGCGGAAAGCCGAAAATGGCGGACAGCGGCCGGACGGGGAGGAGCTGTACTGTTGACATCCGGTGGCTGCGGGATAGACTGTGGCTGACATCGGCAGCGGATCGGCTGCCGGGGAAAGGGGGTCTGGATGAAACGATTGATGACACGGATCGGGGTGATCGGGCTGTTCGTCTGCTGCCTGACCGCGGCCATTGCCGCTGCCGGGCAGGAACCGCTCCGGGTGGGGATGGAGCTGGCCTATCCCCCCTTCGAGATGACCGACAAGAGCGGCTCGCCGAGCGGGATCAGCGTCGACCTGGCCCGCGACCTGGGCAAGGCCCTGGGAAGACCGGTGAAGATCGAGAATATGGCTTTCGACGGCCTGATACCGGCCTTAAAGACCGGCAAGATCGACCTGATCATCTCCTCCATGACCGCTACCGGGGAGAGGGCACGGTCCATCGATTTCTCCGATCCCTACCTGCAGACCGGCCTCTGCCTGCTGCTGAAAAAGGATTCTCCCGCCGCGACGATCAGGGACCTGGACCGGCTCGGCCGCACAGTGGCGGTGAAGAAGGGGACCACCGGCCACCTCTATGCCGCAAAGAATCTGAAGCATGCCCGTCTCCTCGTGCTGGACAAGGAGGCGGCAGCGGTGCTGGAGGTGGTGCAGGGGAAGGCCGACGCCTTCATCTACGACCAGATGTCCGTCTACCAGAACTGGCAGCGCAACCGGGCAACCACCCGTGCCATCCTTGCCCCGTTCCAGAAGGAGTCGTGGGCGATCGGGATTCGCAAGGGAAACGAGCCGCTGCGCCGGCAGATCAACGATTTCATCCGGAGCTACCGCTTGTCCGGCGGCTTTGACCGGCTGGGGAACCGCTACATGAAAGAGATGAAGCAGGAGTTCAAACGTCTCGGCTATCCATTCTTCCTCTAGGCGGTGAAGGAGTGACCGGGATATTTTCGTTGCTGACACAGCGCCGGGGAGAGGCCGGCCCCCTCGCCGCAATGGCGCGGCTCATCTCCTGGCTGCTGGTCTTCCTGGCAGTGGGAGGGGTCTTTACCTTCGCCTTCAGCCAGCTCCAGTACGGCTGGAACTGGGGCGCCATCGCCGACTACCGGCAGAAGCTCTTTATCGGCTGGATGACCACCGTTGCCATCTCGTGCGTATCCCTTTGTACCAGCCTGATTATCGGCCTGGCCGCTGCCCTGGCCCGGCGCTGCCCCTTCCTGCCGGTCAGGTACACCGGCACCCTCTACGTGGAGCTGATCCGCGGCACCCCCCTCCTGGTGCAGATCCTGATCTTTTTCTACGTGGTTGCCGATGCCTTCGGGATCGACAACCGCTACCCGGTCGGGGTGCTCACCCTGTCGCTGTTCGCCGGGGCGTACATCTCCGAGATCATCCGTGCGGGGATCGAGAGCGTCGGCGAGTCGCAGCTGGAGTCGGCCAGGTCCATCGGCCTGACCCGCGGCCAGATCTACCGTTTCGTGATCTTCCCCCAGGTGGCCCGCCAGCTGATCCCGCCGCTGGCAGGGCAGTTCGCCTCCATCATCAAGGATTCGTCGCTCCTCTCCATCATCGCCGTGAGCGAGTTCACCCTCAACGCCCAGGAGGTGAACGCCTACACCTACAGCACCCTGGAGAGCTACATCCCCCTTGCCGTCGGCTATCTCCTGCTCACCCTTCCCATCTCGCTGGCCGGCAGGGTGCTGGAACGGAAATACCGCTATGCGCATTGAGCTGGTCGGCATAGCCAAGAGATTCGGCGAGCACCAGGCCCTCAGGGAGACCACGCTCGCGCTGCCCGATGTCCATGCCATGGCGGTTATCGGCCCGTCGGGAGGGGGGAAGACCACGCTGCTCCGGCTCATCGCCGGCCTGGAGATCCCGGATCAGGGGGAGCTGTTCATCGACGGCGAACGGCTGGAATCGGGCCAGGCTGCGCTGCTCAGGCACCGCAGGAGCATCGGCACGGTCTTTCAGTCCTTCAATCTCTTTCCCCACCTGTCGGCGCTGGAGAACATCGTCCTCCCCCTGGAAAAGGTCCACGGCTATGGGCGACAGGCTGCCTGTGACCACGCCATGGCCCTTCTGGAGCGTTTCCAGCTTGCTCCCCATGCCGGGAAACGGCCGGCAGAGCTTTCCGGGGGGCAGCAGCAGCGGGTGGCCATTGTCCGGGCGATTGCCATCAAGCCGCGGTTTCTCCTCTTCGACGAACCGACCTCGGCACTCGACCCGGAGATGACCGCCGAGGTGCTGGACGTGATCGGCGAGCTGCGCGCAGAAGGGCGGGACCTGATCATGGTGACCCACCACATGGGGTTTGCCCGGAGCGTGGCTGACCACTGTCTGTTTGTCGGCGACGGGGAGATCCTGGAAGAGGGGCCGGCACGGGACTTCTTCGCCGCCCCCCGCAGCGGGCAGCTCCGCAGCTTCCTGGCAAAGATCCTCAAATACTGATGCCGCTTTATCCGCAGATCTGCCGGTGAGTGCGGTCAATCCTTGCGCCGTTCGGCATTTCTGCGATACTCTAGTATGATGACGACCAACAATACGGACCTGCTGCATCAGCCGATTCCCCGGCTCCTCCGCCAACTGGCCGTGCCGGTGGGGGTCGGTTTCTTTTTCAACACCATGTTCAACGTGGTGGATACCTTCTATGCCGGCCGGATCTCCACCACTGCCATTGCCTCGCTGGCGCTCTGCTTTCCGCTGTTCTTCGTCATCATTGCCGTGGGGGTCGGCATCCTCATGGCCACCACGTCGCTCATCGGCCATGGACTCGGAGCCGGGCGGCTCGAAGATGCCAAGCGGTATGCTGCCCAGGCCTTTTCCTTTGCCCTGGTCCATGCCCTGCTGGTGACGGTGGCCGGGATCGTGTCGGCCCCCTGGATCTTTACCCGCATGGGGGCTTCGGGAGAGTTCCTGGGGCTGGCGGTCAGCTGCATGCATGCCCTGTTCAGCGGCTCGGTCTTCTTTCTGGGGAACTATGTCTGCAATGCCATCCTGAGCGCCACCGGCGACACGCGGAGTTTTCGCAACTTCCTGGTGGGGGGCTTTCTGCTCAACCTGCTGCTGGACCCCTGGTTCATGTACGGCGGGTTCGGCCTCCCGCCGCTGGGGCTCCCCGGCATCGCCTGGGCCACGGTGGCGATCCAGGGGATGGGGGGAATATACCTGCTGCGCCGGGTGATCGGCACCGGGCTTCTGACGCCCTTTTCCGCGCGGCACTTCATCCCGCGGAAGGATTCGTTTCTCCGACTGTTCAGCCAGGGGGTGCCGGCCAGCCTCAACATGCTCACGGTATCCCTGGGGATTTTCGTCATCACCTGGTTCATCGGCCGCTACGGCACGGCCGCGGTGGCGGCCTACGGCATCTGCACCCGGGTCGAGCAGATCGTCCTGCTGCCGGTCATGGGGCTCAATATCGCGACGCTGACCCTGGTGGCGCAGAATTTCGGGGCCGGACAGTTCGCGCGGGTCTCGGAAACGCCGGGTGTGGCCCTGCGGGGGGGATTGCTGCTCATGGCGTTCGGCTCGGTGGCGGTCTTTCTGGGGGGAGGGGCGCTGCTCAAGCTCTTTACCAAAGATCCCGAGGTGATTGCTGCCGGCATCGGCTATTTCCGCGTGAACGCCTTCGTGCTGGGAGCCTACGTGATCCTCTACATCAACAATGCGGCCCTGCAGGGGTTGCAGAAACCCGCCTTCGCCCTCTGGATCGGGCTTTTCCGCCAGCTGGCAGCCCCTCTGGCTGCATTCCCCCTGCTGGCGGGGTATCTGGGCTGGGGCCTGGACGGGGTCTGGTGGGGAATTTTGCTGGTTACCTGGACCGCAGCGGCGATGTCGGTGATCTACACCCGGCACATGCTCAGGGTCATGGCGCGGGATGCTGCCGACAAACAGCTCATGGAGGCTGCACTCCCCGCGGATGCGAGGTCGGATAGTGGCAGTTAGGGCGCTCATCTTGCTGGTGTCTCTCGTGGCGGCAATTTTCTGCACGCCGACGTGGGGGAGTGCGGCCGAAAAGCTCGATCCGCCTGCCAGTACCGAGCCCCTGGCGCTGCCTGCATGGGGAGGTGTCATGCCGAACCTGGCCGAGCGCCTGCGGGTGGGTGATACCTATGGCATCAGGCAGGTGTTCGAGCCGGACGTGGTGCTTACCACCGCAGGGCTCGGCCTGAAAAGCGGCGGCAGCGTGCTCTTTTCCCCGCAGTTCGGCGTCGGCCACGTCACCCAGCAGCGGGAGCTGGGCCGGGGCTACGAGGATGTCCTGCACCGGCTCCATGCCCGCGCCGGCGGTACGCTCCATCTCTCCGACTCCATCTACCTTTCCGCGGCAACCAAGATCCCCCTCTACAACTACGAATTCACCGACCTCCGGACAACCGGCGGGGCGACCTTTCTCTCCGGGAGCGGCAAGCACGATTACGAGCTCTTTCGCCTGCCCGCGGCAACCCTCACCTGGTCGGGAGAGATGGGGGTGAAGCTGGGGCGCCGCGTGGACTTCAACCTCTTTTACGACCAGAACCTGCTGAAAGAGCAGTGGATGTCCGGGGCGACCCAGCAGGAAGAGGTGATCGGCACCCGTTTCATCATCCGGTTCAAGTGATGGAAGCCGACCGCAGGAAATGGAATGACCGTTATGCCGGGGAAGGGTTTCTGCTCGGGACCGGGCCGTCCGCCTTTCTGGCGGAGAACATCGACCTGCTGCAAAGCCGCTGTCCCGGCCGGCGCGCATTGGATATCGCCTGCGGCGAAGGGCGCAACAGCATCTTCCTGGCCCAAAGCGGTTTCAAAGTCACCGGGCTGGACATCTCCGAGCAGGGGCTGGCAAAGGCCCGCCGGCGCGCCCGCAGTGAAGGGCTCACCATCCGGTTCCGCCGGACAGACCTGGAAGAGAGGGCGTTTTCCGGCCCCTTCGACCTGATCGTCAACATCAACTTCCTCTTGCGCGGGCTGTTTCCCCTCATGGTCAATGCCCTTTCCCCCGGCGGCATCATCCTGGTCGAGACCCTGCTGGATGGCCCCCTTGCCCCGCCGACCACCAACCGGCGCTTTCTCCTCCAGCCGGGGGAGCTGGAACAGCTCTTTTGCCCCATGCCGGGCTCCATCCTGCACGTTTCCGAATCTCCCCAGGCGTCATCCCCCTCTGCCCGCCTGATTTTTCAGAAAGACTGATCGCCTCGTTAATTCCGGAATCGTGCGGGAACGGTGAAGTTCCCTCGTGCCGCGTCGATACGGATACGTGGTACAGCACGCAGATCAGGGGATGAAGAGAGGTGCGGGCGGTTCATGGAGAGGCGGAACAAGAGCATAGCAACCGTTGCATCGGTCCTCTGCGCGGTGTTGCTGTTCCTGCTGGTGAGCAGCAAATTCATCTTCCTGGACAGCTATGTCAGGGTGGAGGAAGAGCGGGCCCTGCAGGACCTGCAGCGGGTAACGAGCGCCCTAGCCAACGATCTCGGCTACCTGGACGCCTCGACAGCCGATTATGCCGCCTGGGACGATACCTACCGGTTCATTGCCGACGGCAACCGGGACTATATCGACAACAATCTGGACGATCAGACCCTGATCCGGCTCCGCATCAATCTCATCGCCTATGTGCGTCCCTCGGGCGAACTCCTCTATGCCAGATCGATCGATCTGAAGGAGGGGCGAGTCGTTCCGGTTCCGGCAGATCTGAAAAAGCATCTGGCCCCGGGCAGGTGTCTGCCCCGACACAACAGCCTCAAAGGGAACAAAACCGGGCTGATCACCCT
>Ga0208371_1000194_pt1 | contig 18093 bp, 11 predicted proteins | sample SubbioCR12Aug_1A_FD_184827 | JGI IMG/M metagenome (GOLD analysis project Ga0208371, IMG submission 184827) | Serpentinite rock and fluid subsurface biosphere microbial communities from McLaughlin Reserve, California, USA - CR12Aug_1A (SPAdes) | ecosystem: Environmental > Terrestrial > Deep... | reverse complement strand
GCCGGATCTCCCGCCTCGGCGTGGATTGACAATTCACCTGCCGTCGACGCAGGGGTAGCCGTGTCGGCCCGGCAGACCGTGGCACCTGCCGCGGCGAACAGCCCCAGCAGCAGTATTCCTCGGCGAATCAATCGATGTTGCATTCCTGTTTCCCCTCGTTACCTCAAATGCTCTGCGTCTCCGGGTGGGAGTTTTGCGAGCTGTTGACCAGATCACCGATTACCGTGCAATATCTCCACCAAAGCTGAGCGCCGATCCCTCTTTAATGAATGCCGTGCTGATGGGCACTGTCGCGAGGCACGAACTTTGTATATACTTATATGATGCAATCAGAATCTTGAATGGGGAGATCCTTATGAATGTACTGCTGGTAGAGGACGAGTACAAAACGGTCGATTTCATCAAGAAGGGGCTGCATGAAAACGGTTTTCGCGTCGATGTGGCCCACTATGGGACAGATGCGCTCAAGCTGGCCTTTTCCCACGAATACGACATCATTGTACTCGATGTGATGATACCCGGCATTGACGGCTGGGAGGTGATGCACCGTCTGCGGGAAAAGGGGAACATGACGCCGGTGATCTTTTTGACTGCGCTGGATGGGCTGGAAGACCGTCTCCACGGCCTGAAGCTCGGGGCTGACGATTATATCGTCAAGCCGTTCGCCTTTTCCGAGCTTGTAGCCAGGATCCATACGGTCCTGCGGCGGGGGCAGGCCAAGACCGGCGGTGAACTCTATCGGGTGGGAGACCTGGAACTGGACCTTGCCGCCCACCGGGTTGTGCGCCAGGGAGTCAGGATCGATCTGACACCCAAGGAGTATACCCTGCTCGCGCTGCTCATGCGCTACCAGGGCGATGTCCTCACCAGGACCCGGATCGCCGAAAGGATCTGGAACCTGGACGATTTCCACGATACCAACGTTGTCGACGTCCACATGCGCCGGTTGCGCGCCAAGATAGACGATCCCTTTGAAAAGAAGCTGATCCACACGGTCCGTGGCGTCGGTTATGTGCTTGAGGAGCGGGGCTGATGTCAGAACCGCAGCCACTGAAAGGGAAGCCGTCCGTTTCCATCAAGAATGAACTGACCACCCACTATGTGTTTTCGTTCTTCCTCATCCTCGTCTGCACCATCGGTCTCATCTACTGGGCGCTGGTAGCTGCCATAAAGCAGCAGGGCGTCAAGCACATGAAGGACGAGATCATGGTGCTGCAGACGATCCTGAATTCCGGTGATCCGAGGGCCTTGCAGCGGAAAATAAAGACATCCCAGGAAAAGGAGTTCGCCAAGCTCTATGTCCGGATTCTGGACAGGGACAATCGCGTCATCGTGCAGACCCCGGAGATGGACCAGCTGCTGCCCCTTCCCTTTTTTCACGAGCCGGTACCCCTGGAAAAGCTGAACGCCGAAGGTTTCAGGCAGTACCAAGCAAACGGCAAGGCCTTTCTGGTGGAATCGTTGTGGCTCCATGTGCTGGGAGCGCCGCGTATTGTCCACATAGGGCTGGATGTCTCTTCCATCGAACAGATACTCGGGGTATTCAAGGGGTGGCTGGTCCTGGTGATGCTGGTGGGGCTCCTGGCATCCGGCATTGTGGGGCGCTACATCACCAACCGGGGCCTCAGGCCGATAGACCAGATAGCGGCCAAGAGCCGGCAGATTACCGCCAGCAACCTGGGAGAGCGATTCGAGCCGCACAACTGGCCGGTGGAGATGCATGAGCTGACCATGGCCCTGGACGACATGCTGGACCGCCTGCAGCATTCATTCGAGCGGCTGAGGAGTTACGCCGCCAACCTGGCCCACGAACTGCGCACCCCCATCGCCAACCTGATGGGAGAAGCTGAAGTGGTGCTGACCCAGCGCCGGGATCGCGACGAGTACGAACGGGTCATCGAATCGAGCCTGGAGGAGTATCAACGGCTGTCGCGCACCATCGACAGCCTGCTCTTCCTCGCCAAGGCCGATTCCCTTGAGGTGAGGCTCAAGCTGGAGATCGTCCGGGTCAAGGAAGAGATCCATAACCTGGAGGACTACTATGAAGTATCCGCCCAGGGAAGAGCGTTTCTCATCCTCTGCGATCCGGACATGACCGTGCGGGCGGACGTGACCCTGTTCCGGCGGGCCTTGAGCAATCTCATCATGAACGCCATCAAGTACAGTCCCGAGGGAGGGATGATCACGGTACAGGCAGAGCGGTCCGAAGGCTATGTGGAGGTGTCGGTTGCCGACCAGGGGATCGGCATCGCCCCGGAGCATCTGGAGCATCTGTTTGATCGTTTCTACCGGGTGCAGGAGGCAAAGAAGCTGGACACCAGGGGGGCAGGACTCGGACTCGCCATCGTCAAGTCGATCATGGAGCTGCATGGTGGAGCAGTGGCCATTTCCAGCGATCCGGGCAGGGGGACGAAGGTGACCCTGACCTTCCCGGCGGCAGGGTAATTCGATTATTTTTTTTCAATGAGTCGAAAATGACAGCCCCGTAAGTTTAATGAAAGGTTTACGAGCGCAACGCTCGGCTAATTCGGGAGAGGTGACGGGATTTTACGTTTCTCCCCCCGGACAGAAAACATTCGTGCAGGGCCTCCGACTTCGGAGGCCTTTTTTTTGCGCCTTTTTTTTCGTCTGATTAAGAACGGTTACGAGAAAAAATTGAGGACGTAACGACGATGGCATTACCGGTGCTTTGTAGGATATCAGAAACAGACTGAAATACTTACGAAATTGTCAGAAAAGGAAAAACGGCCGGATGGGACTCAAGGGATTGTGCATAGGAATGATGGGTGTGCTGACCTTCGGTATGGCGACCCCGGTTTTCGCCTCCGAGGTGAAAGCTTCCTATCTCTATAATCTCTCCGACTTCACCGGTTCCAAGCCGTTCAGTTCGGCAAAGATCACCCTGGCCCCGGTCAAGCACGAGATATATGCCATGGCCGGAGAATCGGTGTCGGTGTTCAACAGCAGCGGCATGGAAGTCTACCGCTTCGATTACGACCCCGGCATGGGAGTGGTTGTCGACGTGGCCGTGGACAAGAGCGGCGACATCATTGTCCTGGCCCAGCAGGGGGCGAAGTTCAGGCTGGTCCGCTGCAACTTCCGGGCAGAGCCGGTGGCTCCCATCGAACTGCAGGGTCTGCCCGAAGGGTTTGCCTCCTTTGCCCCGAACCGGATGCTGCTCCGCGACGGCAGGCTCTACCTGGTGAGCATGGCAGGGATGCAGGTCCTGGTGGCTTCCCCGGACGGCTCGGTGATCAAGGGATACGACCTGGCGCAGTCGCTTGAGTTCAGCGAAAAGGAGCGGGTCAACAGCGGGCTCGGCGGATTCGAGGTGGACCGGGACGGCAGCTTCCTCTTTACGGTACCGGCCATTGCCCGGGCCTATCGCCTCTCCGGCGACGGGACCATCAAGGCGGTAGGGAAGCGGGGAAGCGCACCCGGACGCTTCGGGGTCATCTCCGGAATCGCTGTCGACACTACGGGTAACGTGCTGGTTGCCGACACCCTGCGCTGCGTGGTGCTGGTGTTCGACAAGGAATTCAGATTCATCAAGGAGTTCGGAGCACGTGGCTTCAAGCCCGGCTATCTCATCGGCCCGAGCGATATCGCGGTGGATGCGGAGAACAGGGTCTATGTCAGCCAGCTTCGCAAGCGAGGGGTCAGTGTTTTCCAGCTTTCTCTGAGCTGATCAACTAGATAAGGGCTCTGCATCCTGCCTGGAAAAGGAGGTGAATGGGAAGGGGCACGAAAAGGATGCGATTGAACGGTTTGCAAGGAATAGCTTACGGAATGAAACAGCTCGCAGTATCAATGGGGCGAAAAGCCTCGCAACATCCTCTGCAGGGGTAAACCCATCGTAAGGTGGGGACACAAAGCCACAGATCCTCAGTTCAGCGACGAACCGGATGGCTGGGCCGCCAGAGAAAAACCTTATGGAGGATAGTCATGAAGAAAGTTACACAGGTAAGTCTCGCAGTCGCAGCATCGCTTCTCATCAGCGCACCGGCAGCATTTGCATTCCACTCAGGCGGCGTTGCCGAGTGCGAAGGGTGCCACACCATGCACAACTCCCTGGACGGCGCCGCCATGACCACGGCTACCCCGCAGTTCCAGGCCGGCCCGTATCTCCTCCAGGGGAACGACGCCAGTTCCGCATGCCTCAACTGTCACCAGCATGCCGGTGACACCGGTCCTTCCAGCTACCACATCTCCACCGCCGACGCCGACATGCCCGCCGGTACCGCTCCGCTGCAGATGACCCCGGGCGGCGACTTCGGCTGGCTGAAGAAGACCTACAACTTCCTCGTACGCGGTACCTCTACAACCAACCATGGCGAGCGCCACGGCCACAACGTCGTTGCAGCCGACTTCGGTTACGTCGCCGACTCCACCCTGACCGTGGCCCCCGGTGGCAGCTACCCGGCCGCCAACCTGGCCTGCTCCAGCTGCCATGATCCCCACGGCAAGTATCGCCGTGATGCATCCGGCAACATCGCCACCACCGGTCTGCCGATCAAGAACTCCGGTTCCTACAACACCAGCGCCGATCCCACCTCGTGGGGTTCTGTCGGCGTATTCCGTATCCTCGGCGGCACCGGCTACCAGCCCAAGTCGCTCGCAGGCTCCTTCGGCTTCACCCAGCAGGTCCCGGCAGCCGTTGCTCCCTCCACCTACAACAGGACTGAAGCAGCGACCCAGACCCGCGTCGCTTACGGCAACAACATGTCCGAGTGGTGCGCCAACTGCCACACCGGCATCCTGCGCGGTTCCTTCACCTCCGGCATGGGCGGGCTCTCCCACCCGGCAGGTAACGGCGCCAAGCTCGGCACCGACATCATCGCCAACTACAATGCCTACGTGAAGTCCGGCGACATGAGCGGTACTGCCGCAACCGCCTACAACTCCCTCGCTCCGTTCGAGATGGGCACCACCGATTACACCGCCATGAAGGCCGTTGCCCTGAACACCGATGCAGCCCTGGGCGGCCCCGATTCAAACTCCAACGTGAACTGCCTCTCCTGCCACAGGGCTCACGCCTCCGCATTTGAGAGCATGCTGCGCTACGGCCACGCCAACGAGTTCATGACTGTTGCCGATGCTTCCGGCGTCTCCATCTATCCGGATCCGGTCGCCAACGCCGCTCAGGCACAGGGCCTCTCCGTTGCCGAGTCCACTGCCGCTTACTACGGCCGCCCGGCAACCAAGTTCGCTCCTTACCAGCGCCTCATGTGCAACAAGTGCCACGCCAAGGATTAATTGTCTGATCTATGTGGTTCTTTGCGGGGCCGGCTCTCTGCCGGCCCCGTTTTTCACCATCGGCGGACAGGGGCATGCCGGTCCGGTGCCAGGTTCGCCTCCTGCCTGAGAGTGTATGACTGCAACACGTACCATGCAAAAGTTTTGTCGGTTGATGTCTATATTGCCATCTATCTGGCTGGCGCCTGCCAGCCTTGTTTTTTCCCGGGGGGGCTGGTTAGAGATTTGTAAGCAAAATAGGCATGCTGTGTGCTGCAGTAATCGGTGTCGCTCCACTGAGAACTGTTTCGAGCAGCTTCATGGGGGAAGCCCGGGGGCCATCGGTCACCGGGAGTGAGAAAGGAAAGAGCCGTGTCTCCATCTGTTGCCTTCCTCGTGTATGGCATGTTTTTCTGCTCCGGCGTGGCCGCGCTGATCTACCAGGTGGTCTGGGTCCGTTCCCTGAGCCTGATATTCGGCGGCTCGCATCTGGCGGTCACGACGGTACTGGCGGTTTTCATGGCCGGGCTTGCCCTGGGAAGCTGGATCTTCGGCAAACGGACCCAGGAGCTGCAACGGCTGCTCCGCCTGTATGGCATGCTGGAAGTGGGTGTTGCCCTTTCGGCAGTGACCGTTGCCGTGCTGGTCATGATCTACCCGAAGATCTATATCCCGCTGGCAACGCTGGCCGATCATTCACCGCTCTATCTTTCCGCCATCCGCGTCTTCTTCTGTTTCATCGCCCTCATCGTCCCGACCACCCTCATGGGGGGGACACTGCCGATCCTCTCGACGTTCGTCTCCAGGCACCGGGGGGAGCGGTCCGGTTCACTCCCGTTTCTCTATGCCTTCAATACCTTTGGGGCCGTTGCCGGTTCCACCGTTGCCGGATTCTATTTCCTCCCCAATTTCTCGGTGACGACGACGCTCCTGGTGGCAATCGCCATCAATATGGCAGTCGGTTTCCTGGCCATCTACCTGCAGGGGGTCGTTGCCGAAGAGACCCCTGTCGCGATCGATGCCGACGAACCGGGAGAGACCCCTCCGTTGCCGGCTGCAGAGACGGCGGCAGATCCCGTTCCCTATCGGCTCGTGCTGTGGGGGATCGGTGTCAGCGGTTTCTGCGCCCTCGGCTATGAGGTCCTCTGGACCAGGGTGCTGAGTATCGTCATCGGCGCCAGTGTCTACGGTTTTACCATCATGCTGGCCGCATTCCTGGTCGGTATCGCCCTGGGGAGTTCCTGTTACGGCATCATCGACAACCGTCTGCGCACCAAGGGGTTTTCTTCGGGGAGTGTGGCCGGGTTCGGCTGGGTGCAGGTGGTCATCGGCGTTACGGCGCTGGTGGTGACGTTTTCCATCCGCCATCTCCCGTCAATGGCCATCCTGTTCCAGCAGCAGACCGTATTCACCTCCATGGATCCCTTTGCGGCCCGGCAGTTTCTCAGTATCCTCCTGGCATTCTGCTACATGCTGGTTCCGGCGTTTTTCATGGGTGTCGCCTTCCCCATGGCCGGCAAGGTGCACGTGGGCTATCGCCGCCAGGTCGGCCATGCCGTCGGCGAGGTGCTGACCTACAATACCGTCGGTGCCATCCTCGGTACCGCGGTGAGCGGTTTTCTGCTGATCTACCTGTTCGGCATAGAACGCTCCCTGCAGATCCTCAGTCTGATCAACATCGGCTACGGTTTCGTACTGGTGGCGAGCATGCTGCGAAATCGCGTCGCCGTCCGGGTGGTCGCTGCGGTATCGCTGGGGGGGATCGTGTTCCTGGCCGTGAACCGTGATGCCCTGCGGCTCTGGAACCGCGACTATTTCGCCATCTACCGGGCCAACCAGCCCGAGGTCTTTGCCACGCCGGAACTCGTGCGGGAGGCGCTGCAGAATGCCGAGGTGCTCTATTATGCCGAAGGGGTGTCGTCCATCGTCAGCTCCATACGGATCAAGGGGGGCGGTTACCAGGCGTTCATCACCAACGGTCGCGTGGAGGCGTCGACCCACGGCGAGGGTCTGCAGTGCCAGTACACCCTGGGGCACCTGCCGATGCTCCTGCACAAGAACCCGGAAAAGGTCTTTGTCCTGGGGACCGGCAGCGGCATGACCCTGGGCGCCACCTCGGTACACCCCAGCGTGCAGAGAATCGTCCTGGCCGAGATCGAGCCGAAGGTCCTGGGTGTGGCGCGGACCTTTGCCGCCTATAACCACTCGGTGCTGGACAACCCGAAACTGCAGGTGGTCTTCAATGACGGCCGCAACTATCTGCTTACCAGCGACGAGAAGTTCGACGTCATCACTGCCGACCCGATCCACCCCTGGTTCAGCGGCGCCGGCTATCTCTATACCCGCGAATATTTCAAGCTGGCAGCGGAGCATCTCCGTCCGGGCGGTATCATCTGCCAGTGGCTGCCGCTCTACGAATTGACCGGCCAGGACCTGATGACCGTGGTCAGGACGCTGCGGGAGAGCTTCCGCTTCACGATGATCTGGCTGACCCACAACGATGCCGTCCTGGTCGGCAGCAACGAGCCGATCGTCATCGACGAGGAGGAGTTGGAGCAAAGAATCGCCGTGCCGGAAGTCAACCGGGATCTGAAGATGGTCAACATGGGGAGTGCCGCGGATTTTCTCAGCTACTTCCTGACCGGGACGGCCGGTTCCGCTGCCTATGCCCGTGGCGGTCTGATCAATACCGACGACAATCTCTTCCTGGAGTTTTCCGCCCCCCGTTCCATCGGCATGTCTCTGCTGACGGCCGACAATGTCGGTACGCTCCACCGCTTCCGCGAGAGCATCCTGCCCTACCTCCACAAGCCGGCCGACAGCGCCGCCCGCGAGGATCAACGCCGGCGCTGGTCCGAGATCGAAGCGGCTGGCCGGGAGTCCGGTCCCCTGCATGCCGCGTTTCTTGGCGGAAGATTCGAGACCCTCCAGTTCCGCGAAGCAGCGCTCGCCTTTGAAAAACGCTATCCCGACTATGCTCCGTGGCGGTTCCTGGAAAAGGAGTATACTAAGGAAATAGCGATGAATCCCAGCCTTCTGGCAACGACCTCGCTGTTGCTTCTGGACGACCAGGGGCGACCGGTTGCTGCCGAGATCTCCGTGGTAAAGGCGCCGATTTCTCCCGAACGGGCCGACGTGATGGTCGTGGACAACAATGCCCGCGTTATCTATGGCCGTTTGACCGTCCAGGGGGAAGAGGGTGCCCTGCTCATGGAGCGGTTTGCCGCCGAAATCCTGCCGGCCGTCCAGAATGCCTATGTCCGGGAGCGTAACGAAGCGAAGAGCCGGGGGCGGAAGTACCCGCCGGCACGGCAGATGGAGGAGCGTATCAGGGAGGTTGTCGCCAACCAGGTCAATGCCTATCGGGGGCAGATGGAAGGCGGCGTGCGGGTCAGGTGAGGCCGTGGGTGTGAAGCAGCAGCAGATCATGCAGGTTTGTGCGGGATTCCAGCGGGGTAGGTCTTGAAGAGTGCAGGCATCACATGCAGCATCCTTTCCCTTGCGGCACTGATCCTGGTGGCGACGGACACGGGACCGGCCGTTGCCTTCCACGAAGGGGGTGCCGGGGAGTGCGAAGGATGCCACTCCATCCATAACTCCTTCGAGGGGCTTCCCATGGCCGGCAACATGCCCCTGGGGAGCGGCAACCGCTACCTGCTCAAGGCGAACGATCCGGGGTCGGTCTGTCTGAACTGCCATCAGCAGGCAGGGGAGACCGGACCTTCCTCCTACCATGTCAGCACGGCGGAGGTGGATATGCCGACCGGGGTTCCTCCTCGCCAGTTGGCCCCCGGCGGGGATTTCGGCTGGCTGAAGAAAAACTATGCCTGGATGCCGAGCCTGGGTGCGGCCATGCTGAGCAGCAACGGCGACAGCCACGGCCACAATATCGTGGCGCTGGATTACGGCTACCTGCAGGACGCCGCAAAACTCTCCGCCCCCGGCGGGACCTATCCTGCCGCCAACCTGACCTGCATCAGCTGCCACGACCCCCACGGCAACTACCGCAGGACCGCGGATGGGAGCATCGCAACCAGCGGCACCCCGATCAGGGGATCCGGTTCCGTTGCCGGCAGCCCCGAACCCGAGATCGGGCTTGCGGTCGGCGTCTACCGCCTGCTGGGGGGGACCGGATACAGCCCCAAGTCCCTGGCAGGGGTGAATCCCTTTTCCGCCAATCCTCCCGCAGCCGTGGCGCCCGATCTGTATAACCGGTCCGAGAACGTTTCCCCGACCAGGGTGGGGTATGGCAGCGGCATGTCGGAGTGGTGCCGTAACTGCCATCCCAACATCCATACCGACATCGCACCCACCCCGCTCATCCACCCGAGCGGAAGCGGCGGTACCCTGGGAGCGACGATTGCGGCGTACTACAACCAGTACGTGATGACCGGCGATCTCTCCGGCATGGAGGCAACGTCCTATCTGTCGCTGGTCCCGTTCGAGGTCGGCACGACCAACTACCCGCTTCTCAAGTCGATCGTGACCGCTTTCCCGACCAAGGGTCCCTCCACGACCGACGGCAGCCCGGCCGTGATGTGCCTCTCCTGCCATCGCGCCCATGCCAGCGGCTGGGATGGCAGCATGCGCTGGAACAACAAGTCGGCCCTGATCGTCAACAACGGCACCTATTCCCAGCAGGGAGAGACCTACCAGCCGTACGGCCAGGGGAGGAGCGAGGAGGAGGCCCTGCGGGCGTATTACGATATCCCTGCCTCGCGTTTTGCCCCCCAGCAGCAGCTACTCTGCACCAAGTGCCATGAGAGTGTGCCACTCTGACATGGACGAGCGGGTGATGATTTTCAGGCGCTGCCGAGCGACAGCGCAACCGAGGAGAATGCAGTGTTGAAGCGACTTTTGCTGACCGTCTGCCTGGCATGCCTGTTTGCCGGCTGCACCGGACCCCAGCAGGGACTGCGCAGGCCCCTCATCGATGAAGGGGAGCTGTATCTCTACTGCGAGCCGTTTCCGCCGGAGGCGAGCAGGCTCCGTTTCGCCATGGCCGGCATTGCGGCGCTCCGCGCGGATGGCGTGGAAATCCCCCTGACCGTGGAGATGGCGGAATTCAAGACCTCGACCGTCTCCCGGCAGCGGCTCTGCGCCTCGGGGATTCTCCCTCCCGGCAGCTATGTCGGGCTCAGTTACCGGGTCAAGAGCGCGGCCATGCTCGGGGAGGATGGCGAGGGGGCGATGCTGGTCCCGGAACGGCCCCATGCCAATCCCGTGAACTTCACGATTGCCAGCGGGAAGGCGACCATCCTGGACCTGAGCCTCAACTACCGCGAGTCGACCGCAGGCGGGGTGCGGTTTACCCCCACCTTCACCTCGCTGTTCGCCATGGCTCCGCTCCCCGGCCTGACCGGCTACCTGACCAATCGTGCCTCCAACACGGTGACGGTGTTCGACAAGCGCTCGGCCCGGGTCGGAGGGGTCATCGAGACCGGCCGGGGGCCGTCGGGAATCGTGCTGGACCAGGTGAGGCGAAGGGCCTACGTGGCGATCTCCGGCGAGGATGCCGTGGATGTCATCGATGTGGCGGAACACGCGGTCATAGCCCGCATCAGGCTCAATCCCGGCGATGCCCCCCATTCCCTGGTCATCACCCCGGACGGGAAATTCATCGTCACGGCCAATACCGGCTCCAACACGGCAAGCATCCTGGATGCCCTGTCCCAGATGGAGGTGGCGCGGTTCACGGTGGGGAACAGCCCCGAGTTTGTCGTCAGCGACCGGAGCGGCAAGCGGGCATACGTCTTCAACCGGCTCTCCAACACCATCTCGGTGATCGATATCGAGGCGCGGCAGCTGGCATGGACCATTGCCACCGAAGCGGGGCCGCTCTACGGGCAGTTCAACCGGAAGGGGGACCGCCTGTACGTCTTCCACGAACTGTCACCCTATCTGCTGATCATCGATCCGGTCAGCCAGACGGTGATCCGGAGGGTGAATGCCGGGACCGGGACCGGCGCCCTGAAGGTGAATACCTTTACCGACCAGATCTATCTCGGCAAGCAGTTCGGCGGGATCATCGACATCTATGACCCATTCTCCTTCATCCCCGGTGATTTCCTGAACGTGCAGGGTGGCGTCAGCTACCTGACCATCGACGGCGAGGAGAACAACCTTCTCGTCCTGACCCCGCGCAGCAGGGCGCTCAGGATGATAAACCTGATCGGCAAGAAGGAGCAGGCGGTGCTGGACACGGGCGAAGAACCCTACTGGGTTGCCATCTTCGGTGAAAGGTAAGAATGTCCGTGAGCCGCGTGTCCGGGTGTCGCTTCATCCTGAGACTGGTCTGCCTGATTGGATTGCTGTGCAGTGCGGTTTGCATGCCGAACCCCGCCGATGCCGAGGGGCTCAGGGGATACCTGGAGTACAATTACACCAAATCCGACGGAAACCAGCGCGACAGCAGCGGGACAACCACCAGGACCGACAATTCCTCCCTGCTCCAGCGCTACAACCTGACCATGGACAAGATGTTCTATCCCTATCTGCGATTCTATGCCGGCGGTTATGTGGAGCGGGGCGATTCGGAATTCACCAGCAACGGCCAGACGGTCGACAGCAGCGTCAGCAAGTTCAACCCGTTTGCCGATCTGACCCTCACCAATCCGATCATCTCCGCGGGCCTTGGCTTCAACCGGAGAGAAGAGACCTTGAAGACGGGAGGAGCGGACTCGGTGACCAACGTGTTCGAGAACTACAATGCCAAGCTGGGATGGAAGCCCGAGGGGCTCCCGAGCATGGATCTCCTCATGTCGCGGATGAATGCCTACGACGACAACCGCCTGTTCCAGGACACGGTCACGGACACGATCAACCTGAATACGCGCTATAAACCGGTGGAGGAGTTGGAATTGAACTACCAGGGGGCCTTGAATACCCTGGAAGACCGGTTGAGCGGCCTGGAAACCCGGACACTGACCCAGAGCATGCGCATCGCCTATGGGAGCCAGTTCTTCAGGGACCGGGTGTCGCTCGCCTCAAGCTATAACATCTCCGCCCGGATCAATGAGATCACGGCCGGGAGTTCAGGGAAGGTCGAGAACTATGTCCCGGCGATCAGCGGCTATTCGAATCTGATCACCGTCATCAGCTACGACCCCCTGAACGAAGACCTGCGCGACAAGGTGAACCCGAACCTGATCCAGGGGGATGCCCAGCTGCAGATCGGCTATCTCTCCCTCCCTCCCACGCTGACCCATGTGTCGGCGGCGCTGCAGATATTCGCCTCCCTGTCGGTGAACAAGATGCGGGTCTTCGTCACCGCGGGCGGTTCGGACCTGGCACTCCCCGATGCGGTGACGCAGCTGTTCACCTTCAAGGTCTATACGAGCACTGATAATATCGGGTGGGAAGAGGTCACCTCTGTTGTTTCCACGTTCGGCGCATTCAGGAGCAACATCACCAACACCAACCGGCATGGTTTCGAGCTTTCCTTCCCGGCGGTGAGCAACCGGGGCTACATCAAGATCGTGGTGGTCCCCCGGACCATACCCGCCAATACCGTCGTCGGCACCACCCAGATCAGCGACATGAAGATCTACAACATCGAGAACTATTTCGAGGAGACCCTGCCGCCGGGGGTGACGCGGACCTCCCACGCCCTATCGGGCCTGTACGACCTGAACATGAAGGTCAAGCTGCTGGAGGAGCCTTCCCTCTTCTACGACATGACCTTTACCCTGGATCATTCGAGCAACGATACGGCCTCCTCGCAGCGGTATCTGATCCTGAACGGCCTGAGCCTCAACCACCGCTTCAACTCCAAGCTCTCCGGCAGCGCCCGGCTGGCCAGGGAGGATTCGGTGGAGCCGGAGCGGACGAGGGCCTCCAATACCCTGAGTCTCGCGCTGGCGGCAAATCCGCTGCCGACCCTGGCCCATTCGCTGGTCTACAGCGGCAGGATCGAGGATGAGAACGGTGCCGGCAAGGTGCAGAACTCGCTGTTTCTGACCAACTCCGCCGAGCTGTACCGCGGGTTCAATGTCAACCTGTCGGCTGGCGGCAGCATGGGGCGCGACGAAGTGGGGACGGACCAGAAGACCTTTCTCGTTACGGCCGGTGCCAGTCTGCAGCCCCATCCGACCCTGAGCGTCAACCTCAGCTTTTCCGATTCGCGGCAGTGGCTGTCAGGGGGGGGGAAGCCCGACCAGTTTACCTACACGCGTCTGGGGGACCTCTCCGGCACCTTCAACCCGCTACGGAGCGTCTACCTGTTCGGCGGCCTTTCGTTCGTTGCCCAGAACGACCGGGAGACCCAGTATACCCGCAACATCGGCGGCTCCTGGGCGCCTTTCCGCGACGGTGCCCTGCTCTTGAACATCTCGTATCGCGAGAGCATCGCCACGGTCAGCGAGGAAAAGGACCGCAATCTGGTCGGCAGCCTGCGGTGGAATATCCGGAGCGGGTCGTACCTGGACGTATCGTACCTGATCTCGAAAAACAGCTCGCTGTCGCAATCGAGCGATACCCAGACCTTCAGCACCTCGCTCAGGCTGAGCTACTGAGTGCAGGGCAGCGGCGGGAAGAGAGGAAGTCATGACCGGGTGGCGCCATCTTCGGAAGTTCCGGGAGCTTTTGGCGCTGTCCGCGATGAAGAGGCAGCAATGCACAGAGGACAAACCAGCGAGGGGCGTATGAAGACAGCAGAGTATAGATCGATGCAAAAGGGTACGGGGCTCAGGTTCCTGTGTGGCGTGCTCATGGCCATGGTTGTCATGCTGAGCGGATGTGCCGCCAACGTGGACGTGTTCCGCGACGAGAATATGGATTTCGGCGCGATCCGGTCCGTTGCGGTCATGCCGTTTAGCAACCTCTCCAAGGACCAGCTGGCCGGAGAGCGGGTCAGGGACGTCTTCAACACCATGCTGCTCGCCACGGGAGCCATCTATTCCATCCCGTCGGGCGAAGTGGCCCGGGGAATCACCAGCGCCGGCATTGCCAACCCGACGGCGCCGACGCCCGAGGAGGTGGTGAAGCTGGCCAAGATGATCAAGGTCGATGGGGTCATTGTCGGTGTCCTGCGGGAATATGGGGATGTCCGCTCGGGAACCGCGTCTGCCGATGTCATCTCCCTGAGTCTCCAGTTGCTGGAAGGCCAGACCGGCAGGATCGTCTGGTCCGCCAGTACGACCCAGGGAGGGATCAGCGTCACCGACCGTCTGTTCGGCGGTGGCGGCAGACCGATCAACGATGTTACCGAGATGGCGGTCAATGAACTCATTACGAAGCTTTTTGAATAGATTCTGCCTGCTGCTGTTCCTGGGGATGCTTGGGGGGTGCGCTGCTGCTCAGGCACCGCTCAGGTTCGAGGCTGTTGCTCCCGAGAGCGAATGGCGGATTGCGGTCTTTCCCATCGAGAACCTGAGCGGGGTGCCGGCGCCGTTAAAGGAGCTCAGGTCGGAGCTCATGGAGGAGATGCGCGGGGTGGGGCTGCGGACTGTCGAGGCAAGCGTGGTCGACCGGTTCATGGCGCAGCACTGGATCAGGTACAGCGGCGGCATAGACGGCGAGGACGCCCGGGCACTGCGACAGGAGACCGGCGCCGATGCCGTGCTGATAACCAACCTGGAACTGTACGACGAGACCTATCCCCCCAAGCTTGCGTTCATCTCCAGGCTGGTGATAACCGGACCGAACCCCGAGATCTTCTGGATGGATTCGGTGAGCCTGACCGGCGCCGATGCACCGGGGATTCTCGGCCTGGGGCTGATCGAAGACCCCCGGCAGCTGCGAATGAAGGCCTTGGGTCAGCTCAGTTCCTCGCTGGAGCGGTTTCTCGCCGATCCGGAGAGCCGGGCAGGTGCCAACGGTCTGTTCCCCGGCCGCTACGCGCCGCGTTTCCAGTACAAGGCGCTGGAGGTGGCGACCGAGACCAGGCCGACCATTACCGTCATCCCGTTCTTCAACGAGAGCACCCGGAAGCACGCGGGTGAGATCCAGGTCCTTCATTTCGTCAGGGAACTGGTGCGCGTCGGATCGTTTTCCGTCCTGGAGCCGGGGGTGTTGCGCGAGAAGATGCTCAACATGCGGGTGATCATGCAGGATGGCATCTCCATCCCGTACATCGACCTGCTCGCCAATACGTTGAACGTCGATTACCTGTTGACCGGGAAGGTGTTCGATTACCAGGATGTTACCGGTGGCGGTGCCAGCCCGAAGGTCGACTATTCGGTGCAGGTGATAGAGAAGGGAACCAAGAAGGTTGTCTGGACCTCCAGCAGCTGGAACAGGGGGGATGATGGGGTATACTTTTACGACTGGGGCCGGATCAATACTGCCAGCGCCCTTGCCCGGCTGATGACCCGCGCACTCGTGCGGGACCTGGCTTCCAAGAGATGATGACACGTGTGGACTTGACACTACTACCGTTTCGAAAGAGGGGTACCATGAAACTGAAGAATCTGATGTTGCCGGCCATTGCGAATCTTGTCTTCTACAGCGCCACACTCGCCTTTGCCGCAGAAGAGGCCAAGCCGGTCCCGTCGCCACAAAAGCAACCGGCGGAAGCCAAGGCGACAGCTCCGGCAGTCGAGGCACCGACCATCCGCCTGAAGGTCCCGGTCTTTTCTCCGGATTTTGCCGCATTCCCGGTGGCGAAGGTGAACGATGAAAAGATCACCATGGCCGACATGACCAAGGCCCTCGGCTCGCTCCATGAGGAGATGACAGAGGGAAAGGCCGCGCGGAAGAAGGATTTTGCCGAACTGCTCAAGCGTCTCATCAATTCCCAGCTGATCATCCAGGAGGGCCGCAATATGGGGCTCGATCAGCTTGAGGAGATCAAGGCGGCTATCGCCGGTTTCGAGAAGAAGAATCTGCGCGAGGCGCTTTTGAAGGATGCGGTCAAGGATATCCAGGTGCCGGCCAAAGACCTGGAGAAGGCGTATCGCGAACAGACCAGGGAGTGGCGGCTGAAATCCCTCGTCTTCAAGCAGGAAGCCGATGCGAAAACCATGGAGAAGGAGCTGAAGGCGGGGAAAAAGTTCGATGCCCTGTTCGACAAGGCGATCAAGGATGGAACCGCCACCGAGGGGGGGAAGGCCAGCGAGTTCATCGCCCGGGAGAATATCCACCCGGTGATGCTGAAGATGCTCACCCCCATGAAGGATGGCGCGGTGAGCAGCGTGCTCCCGCTGGAAAACGGGTTCCTGGTCTTCAGGGTCGAAGGAAACAGGTCGAAGGATGACCCGGCAGTGAAGGACAAGGTGCATCAGGAGCTTTTGACCAAGGTCCGGCTGAAGGGCCTTGAAGACTTCCGGGACGGTCTCATCAAGAAATACGTGAAGAAGAACAAGAAGCTCATCGACAAACTCGATTTCGAGGCGAAAAAACCGGGCTTCGAGAGTTTCCTGACGGACAAGCGGGCTATTGCCGAGGTGAAGGGGGAAGCACCGGTGACGGTTGCCGACCTGGCCGAGGCGGTCAAGGCCAAGTTCTTCCATGGCGTGGAACAGGCGGCAAGCTCGAAGAAGGTCAACAAGGCCAAAGAGGAGCTGATCCTGCAGATCCTGGGGACACGCGTGCTTGAGAAGGAAGCCAGGGTGCGCAAGCTGGACAAGGATGAGGCGTTCAGGGCAAAGGTGAAGGCCTACGCCGATTCGCTCGTATTCGGCACCTTCGTGGACAAGGTCGTGAAGCCTGAGATCGTCCTGAAAGACGAGGAGCTGCAGTCCTACTATGACGAACATGGCAAGGAGTTCACTTCCGAGGAGAAATTCAAGCTCGATGCCATTACCTTCAACTCCACCGCTGAGGCAGAGGCTGCCGTCGACAAGCTCCGCAAGGGGATGGACTTCAAGTGGTACAAGGAGAATGCCGAGGGGCGGATCACGGAAGACAAGGCAATCCACCATCTCTTTGAGGGTGACCCCATTCTGAAGGCAGATCTTCCGGAGTCATTCCAGAAGGCGCTGACCGGGGCTGCCAGCGGAGAATTCCGGGTCGTGGCGGGTCCGGCCGAGAGTTATGCCGTGTTCGTACAGGAGGTAAGCCCTGCGCAGACCCTGCCGTTCGCGGCGGTGGCAGGGGATATCCGCAGGAAGCTGTTTTTCGACAAGTTGAATGGCGGGATCGAATCATGGGCGGAAAAGCTGAGAAATGCCTCTGATGTCACCATTTACGCCGATTTTGCTCAATAGGGAGATGCCATGCGTATGACTGCAAAAAGACGGGTCGGAGTAGTGGCGGGATTCCTGCTGCTCGTGTGTGGTCTGATTTTGCCCGGGATGGTTGCCGAGAGCCATGCCGCGAAGAAATTTGCCCGCAAGGAGTGCATGGACTGCCACACCAAGTTCGCGGACAAGTACTTTTCCCTGAAGTACCAGCACACCATTGTCAAGGAACAGAAGTGCGAGGGGTGCCATATCCGGCACGGCATCATCCCGAAGATGCTGCTGAAGAAGGAAGGCAACCAGGTCTGTTACGAATGTCACGCCAAGGACAAGCTGGGGCTCAACAAGAAGCGGGTCCATACGCCGCTCGTTTCGGGGAAATGCACCATCTGCCACAACCCCCATGGGTCGAACTCGGCGCATCTGCTGTCGGCCGAAGGGAAAGAGGCCTGTTACACCTGCCACAAGAAGGAGCTTTACGAGAAAAAGGTGGTGCACAAGGTCATCCTCGACAAGGGGTGTCTGGCATGCCATCTCGCCCACAGCTCCGACGAGGCGAACCTCTTGGCCAAGACCGAGCCGGCTCTCTGTCTCGGATGTCATGACAGCGGCAGCGGCACGTTCAAAAAGGCCCATGCCAATTATCCGGTGGAAGGGAAACGCTGCACACCCTGTCACAACCCCCATTCTTCCCAGCAGCCCAAACTGTTGAAAACGAGCCTGCACAATCCGGTGGCCT
>Ga0208371_1000193_pt1 | contig 18166 bp, 15 predicted proteins | sample SubbioCR12Aug_1A_FD_184827 | JGI IMG/M metagenome (GOLD analysis project Ga0208371, IMG submission 184827) | Serpentinite rock and fluid subsurface biosphere microbial communities from McLaughlin Reserve, California, USA - CR12Aug_1A (SPAdes) | ecosystem: Environmental > Terrestrial > Deep... | reverse complement strand
AATTAAATGTTTTAGTCCAGCGTCTAAAGGGTTAACATGAACTATACCGATACCACTTCCATTGTTGGCAGTATTAAATGTATTAGAATATGATATTGTTGTATTTTTTACAGCATCTCCAGTAGTATCAAATACTATTGTATTAGTCGCAGATAACGTTCCAGATTTGCTGTAACCTGCAAGCCCGGAAGTTATTGCACATTTTCCAATTGTCATATTTTCAATTACAGTATTTAAGGCTGTATTACCAGTGGCACATCCAACATATTCATGTTTATACGCAACGCAATTCACAAGTTTCGTTCCAGATCCACCATCGTCAGTATCAATATTCCATGCTGATTTTTTATTATTAAATGCAATACAACCCTCCCATTTAATATTGTTACTTGAAGGATTGCCAGCATGACCAGTTAAATAAAAAGCGCCCACATTATCATTATCGTATGTAGTAAGATCACTATCAATAACAATACAGTTCTGTAATAAAATATTAGGGGATTCATATACGGTAATTCCAGCCTGTGGATCTCCATTTGTTGAAGTCCATCCACCATCATCTCTAACTACAACACGTCGCAATATATTATGATCAGCTCGATAAATCAAAACTTTATAACGACCGCCTAAACCGTATACCCAGCAATCTTCAAGCAAATTATAACTGCCGCCGAAAGCTAAATTAATATTATTACCGCTCGATGCACCTCCCTCAAAAGCACATTTTATTATTTTTATATGATTTCCAGACACTAGTTTATTCCATGGTCCTGATATCTTTAATCCAATAATTTGTGCATATGAACTTCCAATATTAAATCCATTTATTGCTGATATTGTCACACCACCAGTATACTTAGCTTTAATAGTATTATAAGCTCCAGGTTGTCCATTTGGTATTTTTGTAATCACATCATATGAACTTGAATATGTACCATCAGCAATTATCAAAGTATCACCACCAGAAGACGAAAGGAGAGATATCCCACTCATAATATATTTTTTTGGTGACAGTGATGTTCCAGTACCATTATCATTTAAAACTTTTCCATCAACATAATACGTAGCAGCATTAGCGCTGTCATAAAGAAAAGAAAGAATAAATATCGAAATAATAAGAACAAATTTCTTCATATCCATTAATACCTCCTGATGGTATTTAACCACCAAATTACAACATTTTTTACAAAAATGGTCATATTTCGTTATGAGACCATTGTCTAAACAATAACTATTGTATGATATTGCAAATAAAATACCATTATTTAATAAATTAGTTTATGTTTATATAAATTATAATTAAATGTTTATTATCTATCTATATTTTCTAATTAAAATATAATTAAGAAAATATAATCTAAGGTAAATTCTATTAATTTACAGAAAAGTATTCAACATTTTATTTATTACGTAAATAATAATGATGTTATATCGTAATTAAATTATCCTACAACACAATAAGAGTTTAATTATCATCATTCAATTGAATTACGTATAAAATAATGCATTCGCATTATCTTCCCAAAATCTTTTTGTAGATGTCAATAAATTCTCTTGCAACATTATCCCAAGTTCGACCATTTATACTATCTCTTAGTTGTTCCGCGTTCCAATTAGTATTGATACAACATTTTAGAGCTTCACATAATTGAATCGAATTATTAGAATTAAATAAAAAGCCATTTATTCCATCTTTTACCAATTCTGGTATTCCACCAATTTTTGAAGCTACGATTGGTTTTCCAGAACTTAAAGCCTCAATGACGACATTAGGGCATCCTTCATTAAAACTTGGAAGACATAACAAATCAGAAGCGCTCATCCATAATGATACAATATCAAGATTCTGAAAACCTATAAAAGAAAAACAATTCAATTTTCTTCTTAATATTTCATTTTGTAGATCTGACTTCATAGGTCCATCGCCTACTATGATAACTATAATATTTTCTTTTTCAGATTCATTAAATAATGATATCGCTTCAATTAAATTAGTTAATCCTTTTTCATAGCTCAATCGTCCAACGAATAAAATTATTTTTTTATCGTTATCTACTGCAAGACACTTACGTATATCTTTTTGTTTACGAATTTTAAATAATGATAAATTTACTCCGTTTTGAATAATTTTAATTTCTTTATTTTCAAGAAGAATTGAAATTTTTTCCCCAAGATCTTTACTTACGGATGTAATTTTTGAACATCCATTCAATGAACAAAGAATTTGTTTAGAAATTAAAGGTTTGTATAAATAACAATTAACATCACTACCTAATGCAGAAATTACAATAGGTATATTTAAAATCTTACATGCCCAGTAAGCTGCTACGCCATCAGGATATAAATAATGTGCATTAACAATATCTATTCGCTTTTTTGAATTTAAACATTTTAAAGAATAGAATACTGGTATAAATAAGAATAATGCGTGAAAAATATCAGAAAATTTAGGTAATATAAAATATTTTGGTGAAATAACATTTACACCATCAAGTCTATATTCATTTGGTACTTGAGAAAAGCTATACCATTTCTTAAATTTACTAAAACATCGATGTTTTGGAAAAAATGGTAAAGGGCAAATTACTTTTATATTGCATAATTTAGACAATGATTTAACAAGTTGGAGATTGAATAAACCTCTAACTGTTTCTATATTATTGGGAAATAAATTACTTAAAAAAACAACATTTATTTTCTCATCAAATTTTATATTCATAATCACTTAACCTTAAATATCGATTATCAAACCAAAATTAAATCCCTTTTTATCAATAATATTAATGATTTTATTTAAATTATTTGCAGTAAGTTTAGAATCATTATGAAAAAGTAATATATCTCCTCCAGTTATATTATTTAATGTATTTTCAATTTCTTCAAAACATTGTGCAAAAGAATCTTTGCTATCATATGACCATAAAACAATTTTAAAATTATTATAAACAGCGTATAAAAAATCTGATATAGTCAATTTACCATAAGGTGGTCTGTAAATTCGGCATTGATTATTTGTTATAGTTTTAATAGCATTATTTGTTAACTTTATTTCATTAAACGATTTAATAAAATTAAAATTTGTTGGCCTAAAATGTGAAAATGAATGATTACCAATAGATCCACCATTTTTAATTATTTTTTTAATAATATCAGGAAACTTTAATATAGACTCACCATTTAAAAAAAAAGTTGCAGGAATTTTATTTTCATTTAATATATCAACTATTTTAACTATACAGTCATCATATGGGCCGTCATCGAATGATAAATAAACTGTATTTTTATCATTTCCTTTTATTAAAATTAGCTTATCAGGAATAAGTTTTAAAAATAATTTTTTTAAAAAATTCTTCAATTTTTGAGATTCCTTTTTAAAAGTTTTTCATAAAGAATAATATAATTCCTTTTTGTTTTTTCAAAATTAAACTTATTAAAAGCTTTTTCCCTTCCATTTTTTCCAATAATAAATCTCTTTTTTTTATCATTCACTAAACTAATAATTGCATCAGAAAACCCCTCAACATCATTGTCAGGAATAAGAATACCTGAAAAACCATCTGATATAATTTCATTATTTCCACCAACAGAAGTAGCAATAACAGGTAATGAAAATTTCATAGCTTCAATAATTGCAAGTGAAATTCCTTCATAATGAGAACTATTGACAAATATATCACTTTCACATAATATTTTCTCTACTTCATCACAAAATCCATAGAATATTAAATTGTTGTTCAAGTTATGACTATCGCATTCAATTTCAAGATTTTTTCTTTCAGGGCCGTCCCCAACAAAAATTAAACGCACATTGTATTGGCACCTTTTTTTTGCAATTGCAAAAGCATGAATAAGCATTTTATAATTTTTTACTTGTACCAACCTCCCAACAGTAACTAATAGCAAATCAGATTTATTCTTTTTGAGTTTATGATCTATGACTTTAAAATTAACACCATTATAAATAGTAACAACTTTATTTTTTGAAATAAATAAATCATTAATAATTTTAAACCGAAGAGAATCTGAAACGGTAATTATTTTATCAATAAAAATTGAAATTATGGATTCTATAAACATTCTAAATTTTTTTTTAATAATATTTTTTGAATAGTGCTCCATTGCTCCGTGTGCAGTATGTACGATAACTTTAGATCTCCCAATTTTTGCACCTAAAAAAGTTTCAGGGAAATGCCCCCAGCTATGTGAATGTACAACGTCGAACTCATAATTTCTTACTATCTTTGCAATTTGCAAGGGAATAATCAATGAATTGCCTTCATTTTTATTCAAACAATATATTTTAACATTTTTTTTTAACTTATTTGAAAGTTGACCGATTTTTTTTATGCAGCACACAGCTTGATTATAATCATTTGTCATATCATTAATAAGGTTAACCACAAGCATTTCAGCTCCACCTACTTCTAACGATTCAATTACATGAAGTATTTTCATTATCAATCACAATCAAAAAATAATTTATTTAAGAAAAAGCACCAGGCCCCAATAATATTGTAAAAGCATTAATAAAAACAACCCATCCAAATTCAATTAAAAAAATAATTTTAATGTCTTTCGTAGTAATTTCAATAGGTAATTTCAAATGACGGCCAAACACAGAACAGGCACTTAACAGTACATAAAATAACTCGTATTCAAGTGTAACAAACATAGAGCTAATGAGATAGCCGATAATACTTATAAATAAGGCGCGTGATAAAATTAAATCGCGTTCTTTTTTTTTAATACTAATATTTTCGTTTAAAAATATTAAAAGCTGTTTTAGACTAAAATAAATAAGAGCAATCCAAAAGAACAATCCAGGCAAACCAGTTTCACCCATTATTTCTACAAGTGAATTATGAGCAACAAGTTGTCCAGTATATTCAGCAAATCCACCTCTTCCTATTCCAAAAAAAGGATTTTGTTTTATCATTTCACATCCTTGTGCCCACATTTCTACTCTATGAGCTGAAGAATGGTGCTCGTCGGACACTTGAGTCATATGTGATGGTAGGAAGGCTATTACACTAAAAATACAAACAACTATAAATATTAAAATAATTTTGTTTTTTTTTATATAATTTCTTCCAAAATGCATTGAAAGAATAGCCAGTGTAGTTAATAATCCGCCGCGTGAACCATTAAAATATATTGCAACAGCAAATAACCCAAAAATCGGAAAAAATATTATTTTATATATTATTTTTGAATTAATATCGATCATGAATAGAATAAAGGGTAGCGCAACTGTATAAACAACACAAAATACTCCTGGGCCATCAAAAATATTAATCCATTGTGTTCTTCCTTTACCTGGCCCATCTATCCATCCAAGACGCTGACCTGCCCAACCAATCTCATTTTGATAATGATCAATCCCTTCTATACAAAGGATGATTGCCAATACGACAATTACAAAGAAAAAAATATAAATATTGTTATTTGAAGTAAGAGAAGTTGAAATTAAAAAATAGAGGACAAACCATTTTATATAGAAAAAAACAATATTATCCCATCTTTCTATAAAAACACCGTTTGCGATAAGCGAAATGGATATCCATACTATCCATAAAATAAAAAATTTTTCCTGTGGCCCAAGTCTAAAATTTGTGTATTTTCCACTTAATAAGACATATAATGCCCAGATAGGATATATATATAAATCTATTCGAATTCCAATAAAAGGTTCTATCCACAATTGTGGTGCAATAAACAGTGTTATTAGATAAATAATCGGTAAGATCATATACCCATCAAATTTCCATAAGAAATTTTTTACATGCAGGTATCAAACATTCAGTAACCATTTCCCTATACCAACACTCTGTATCCTTTATTTCCTGATAAAAAGCATTATTTAGGTATGTGATCATCGATAGAATTGTAATTGGTTTTAATAATTCAATATTAATTTTTAACTTTTCCATATAATCATATATTAAAGGGTCGACAATTGATGAATCAACGAGATCCCACATCCTCTGGGCCAACCGATACTCATTATCATTTCGTACTTTACCATTCCATATGAGTAATGTTATTAGATCGTAAAGGGGCAATCCACGGTTAGATGAAAATTCCCAGTCAATAACGCCAACAAAATTGATTTCAGGTTTTTTTGAACAAATAAAATTCGAGAATTTGAAATCTCCATGACAGGTAACTAAAGGCAAAGTATTAATTGAAATCAATTTCTTAATTTCGATAGATGCCTTTGATAGAATATCATTTTCAGTTTTAATAAGTCCCTTTCCAATTATCTCAAATAGGCTTTCAATTATCTCTTGATTGACAAAATCGTTACTCCTGCAATCAATGAAGTCGGTATTTATCAAGAAACTATAAGCTTGATGAATAATATGGGGAACAAGTTCTAAAGAAATCTGTCTATTATCTAGAGAAATGCCATCTATTTTCGATTCTGCATAATATAACTGTCCACATACACACCCTTGAGTTACAGGCAGTGGTGTAAGAATTGATTTGTCAGTGTATGACAATTTTTTTAGCATCTCATAATTTCGCGAACAATATTTTTCAGCAGATTCACTTTGTGGCAATCGAACAATAGTGGAACCATAATCAACCACAAGTGAACCAGTTGAACCAATTCTTGCGAGAGTTCCTGATTTCAATTTAATATTATTTTTTATTGCAATATCTTCTTCAATTATTTGTGTTAGTGTTTTGAAAGATTCAAAATCACACAATTTTGAATTCTTCTGAAAAATATAACCAGCTATATCACCTTTTATTTTGTCCTTTGTATTATCATATATCTCTCGAATTCTCTTAATTCCATTTCTTTTGAAAATCCTAACATAATGTAGGTTTGAAAATGATTCATAATGTTGCACTGTGCATATTTTTTTAAAATCAAGTGTCCCTAACTTCATTTGTAAAGAAATTTTAATTACACCTTTCATTAATTTAGATAATATGGAAGTAGTAATTAATTCGAAAGATAAATATAATATGCCTCCTTTTTTGATAATACTACAAATTTCATCAAAATATAGGACAAAGGTTGAATAAGAACGGGAATACTTAACACCATGTAAGCAAACTATTTTAAAGGTCTCTTTTTTAAAAGGTACGTCAGCAATTTCACCAACAACAATATAAATATTCTTAATATTCAAAGACCGAATACGAAACTGTATGAATTTTGCATATTCTGAATTAGAGCAAAGACAGACAACATACTCCACATGGTGACTGAGTGCGATTGATGTACCACCGATAAAAGTTTCATCCATCACCAGAACAGTGGCACATTTAGGCATAGGGAGAAATAATTTAAAAGCACCACAAGCGCTAACCCTATTTCGATTTCTTTCAATCATTTTTTTTGTAGATTCAGGAATCATTTTTTTTCATATTAGGTGGTTAATAATATTTATTAATTTAGCGTTTTTGTGAACTATAAATAATATCAATTATTTTTTTTCGTTCATCAGTAGTTAATCCAATAATCCAAGATGAGAATACATGGATAGTAGAACAAATAACAAATTGACAGAGAAAAACCGGCCAAGTATTCATCTTCATATAGTATTTAAAAAAAAGAAGGGCAATTAGAATGGGAAAAGATGCAGCTATTGATCGAATATAGCATTTTATAAATAAATCAGATAAACTCACATGAATAACTCGTGACAAATAAATAGGATATGCAACCCCCCCCAATAGAGCTTTTGGAAATGCCAAACCAATAGCAACACCAATTACCCCATAATATTTACATAAAAGCAATGAAAGTGTAACTGAAACAAATCCTTCAATAATTGAAAGCCACATTATTATCTTATGCCTGGCCAGTCCATACAAAATTGGAATAGCGCTTAATTGAGGGAATAAAATAATTCCTCCAATGGAAAGAAGTAACATGACTAAGTAACTATCAGGGTAAATAGTGCCAATCCAAAGTAAAAGGAATTGATCACCCATAATTATCAAAAAGCTTAAAATTGGGTAAGATATCAAACTGCATATTTTAGCAGAATAAAAATATAAATTTCCAATGTTACCATCATGCTGAGCATCCATTTCACTTGTTGCCGGTGCTAATACATTCATCAATACTTCAAGGAGGTCTTTTGAATATTTCACTAAACGGCTTCCGACTGTGTAATAGGTAACAGCGGTTGTAGTTAAAAATGATGCAATAATTACCGAATCGATATATGTCATAATGCGTCCGACAATACCAATAACAAACGAGATGATACTAAAAGAAAAAATTGTATACAAAATTTCTTTCGGAGGAAGTTTGAAAAGTGTAATTCCTTTTATACCTGAAATATTTCTCGCAATAATCATTGTTGCGATGTAGCCAATTATTGTTGTGCTGAAATGGGCTGCAGCAATTGTGTAGATATTAGGATATTTTCCCAAAAATATTAGAATGATAGATGTTCTACTTAACATTACAAATATTTCTATGCCATTATTTATGTCGTAGCGTTGTAAACCAGAAATTACACCACCATAGATAACAGCAACCAACCCAGCTGCAACCTGCATTCCAACAAGTAATATTAGAATAGGAGCCGCTGCTTTATAATCGAGCGGAATATTGAACAAAATATTTACGTAAACAGCCATTACCAAACTGAGAAGTAAAACAATTGCACCACATATCAAATAACAAAAAAGGCTGGCCTGAACAAGGTCCCTCATTTTCTGTTGCTGACCTAATACGTGATATTGAGCGACATATTTATTAATAGCAGGACGTAAACCAAGATTTAGTATCCCCATATATCCTGTTAAGGAGATAGTAAGGGCCCAAATACCATAAGCTGATTCGCCAATCCGGTGAATAATATAGGGAAGCATGCAGAATGCGGTAATAGCCTCTACAGCGAAGCCAACACCATTAGCGAAGGCATTTCTGATAATTTTTTTAAAAACAGGCATTAAAATTTATCCTTTAAGGAATCAATTATTTTAATAGCATTGCCTTCCCAGCTATGATATTTTAAAACCATTTTTCTAGCAGAGTTTCCAATTAAATATATTTTTTCAGGATTATCAACCAATGATAGAATGCTTTCTATTAGTGATGTCTTATCCAAAGGAGAGAAAATAATACCCGTTTTATCGTGTTCTATTACATCCGTTATAGGTTTCAACTTAGGAGCAACTATTGTTTTTCCAAGTCCCATCATTTCAAAGAGAACAACAGGTGAGCCAAATTGATTTGAATGAGAAAATACACCAATATCCATAGCATCAATATAATGAATTACATCCTGTCGAACAACAGCACCAGTAAAAATTATCTTTTCCCCCAATCCTAATCGTTTAACCTGATCTTTTAAATCGGATGTCATTGGTCCATCTCCAATTATTAGAGCAGAAACATTATCATACCCCTTATCAACAATTTCTTTTTGAACATCAATTAAAAGATCAAGTCTATCCCACCAGTCAAACCAACCAGCAAACCCAATTACAATATTGTTATCAATACCATATTTTTGACGAATTTCGTTTCTTCTTGTCTTTTGTATATATTCTTCAGGATCAATTGCATTCGGAGTAATGTAAACTTTATTATATGAATCATTAACTTCCAATATTCTTGTCTTAAGATATGACGAAACAGTAAAAATAGATGCCGCTGTATGAAAGGTTGCCTTTTCCATCAAATGTGCAAGAGCCTTCATAATTAATGGCCTAGCCCTTTTTATTCCTACGACCTCATTTGCTTCAACTACAAGAGGTATTCCATAAAACTTAGATATCAAAGCTCCGGCAAATAAAAAGTATGCATTACGTTCATATATAAAATGAAAATGATTATTTTTGATTTCATTACGAATCTTAAGCACAGATAATAAATTGTAACCGATTTCCAAAAATTCAAATACTATTTGAGGTGTTTTTTTACTTACATATTTCCATAAAGAATTTATGCCCTTTGTTTCTTCCTTTGTTTTATCCAAAGGACATTGACCAACAGTGTCAAGGGGATCAACTCCAGGTGGGGAGATAACAGTAACATGATGGCCAAGTTTCTCAAATGCTTTTACAATGCTATTAATGTGCACGCCTTCAGCACCACGTCCCATTGTCCTGTGATGATATAGTATTCTCATTTCTTTACAATACCGTTATATTATTTTTTAAAAAACATTAAAATTAATGAATACCTTAAAAGTAAATATTGACATAAAAAAAATGAAAGGTATTAATAAATAATCTAATAAATTTCATAGGTATTTATATAGATTCATTCATCCATTTTATCTATAATATTCATATGATAGTACAATTTGTTTCATAATTAATTTTGAGATAATTTAAAATCTATTCCTTATTTTGTATTCCCAGCCACCTAAAAACACAAATAGTATATATCCTGAAATTGCACCGAAACTATTTGCCAAAACATCATATATTGATGCAACTCTAGATGTAATGAATAAAAATTGACTGACTTCGATAATTAAACTTAAAATAAATCCAACAAATCCGACAAGAATCAGCATTATTTTTAAATTTAGAGTATAATAGTTAAAATTCAAAGCCGTGATAAGATAACCTATTGGTAGAAAACCAAAAAAATTGATTATGAAGTCAAATGTTGAAAAATGCTTGTAACTAAACATCACATAAGAATAATCAAGACCATATGATTCAGGTTTCAACCCCAGAAACAGAACACCTGCAATTAAACAAAACAAAAATAAAAAATCACATGTTTTTTGATTCTTAAATGTCAACATCCTTATTCCAAGAATGACGGCATAAGATCCGGAAAGAAGGCAAATAAGTTGTTTCCATCCATAGCCGGGCGTACCGTTAAAAAACAGATCTACAATGAAAGCAACAGCTATCAATATAAAGCCAAAAATCATCAAAAATAATGAAATAAATAAACATATCATTTTGATTATTCTATCAACTGATAAAAAAAATAATCATCTATCAGCCTTTTTCCATATGCTTGTAATACTTTCTTTTCTAAGAAAATATATAAAACCCAGAAGAGCTGCAATATTCATTGTGCAATAATAGAAAGGAAAATATAAATAACCGATTTCATGATTGTTTTTTCTCATAACGTATCCCGTTAAGGCTATTGAATAAAAACCAATTTGCAACAACCAAAAAAAAATATAAAATCCATAACTTATGAAATAATTACTGATAAATAGACCGATAAGTAAAAAAGGCATCAACCATCTTAACATTTTATGTGATATAAATTGAAAAGCGAAATAACTTTTTGGGGGGAATAACATCCGACTATATATACAAAGGGTCTGGTACCCCCCAAAGACCATGCGAGCCTTAACATTGAAATCATCTTCAATATTAGTAGATGCTTCTTCCCATGAAATGGCTTCTGGCTCATAAACGACGCGATAACCCTTCTCAACAATATTAAAAGTAATAGCTGTATCATCATTTATGACGATTTCTGGAATTAATGAGTACAAATTTTTTCTAATTGCGAATATTTCACCATCACCTGTTGAAATTGATCCAACATAACTTTGAATTGTTTTTATGAATGATTCAAAATTCCAAAAAAAACTATCTCCACGACTTGATTCGCGCTGCAAGTTTTTTATAATACTTTTTCTACCGCATACCCCCCCAACAGTTGTGTCATAAAAATTACTAACCAACATTTTGATTGCATTAGATTCATACATAGAATTTGCATCTGAAAAAATAATAATATCTCCGTTAGCATGGCCTACAGCTCGGTTTAAAGCTGCTGTTTTACCTTTGCGTTGCGGTTCAAATAAACTAAATATTTTTGAATCTCGAAATTTTTCAACAATTATTGGTGTTTTGTCATTAGATCCGTCTGAAACAACTATAATTTCAATAGATTCTGAAGGGTAATCAAGTTTTAAACTATTATAGATTTTTTTTTCAATAACCTTTTCTTCATTATACGCTGCGATGATTAAACTAACAAATGGTGTAATTTTTTCTTTTCTAACTTTATTTTTTTTAAAAAAATACATCATTATTGAAATGATTGGGAATCCAATGTAATGGTAACATATTGTAAAAAATAAAAAATAAAAAATAAAAAAAATCATCTAAAATCCTTTCAAGAATCTATTTTTCTTCATATACCTCATCATGTTTTTTACTTTTAATAATTCGATTCTTAATTTTCAAACTATTATACCGCAAAATTGGAAGCACCTTTGTCTTACACAAATACAAAAAATTGGAATATGGCCTTTTGCTAAAAATTTGAATGTTACAATGTTGACGAAATCCAGTGGCCCATTTTTTTTTATAATCCAAGTCATCACCGCCAAAGTCAAATTCTTTAATTTTTTCAGAATGATAGTATTCAAGAACGTGATATAGTAATGCTTGCCCAGGGGATAGTCGAGTATAGTCTTGATCAAAATCATTAATCAGAAAATAAATTTTATTACCCTCATAAAGAAAATAATCAGCTGCAATTGCATTATTATTGAGAAATAAAATCCACAAATGTACTTGGCCCAATATTGCAAAATAAGCCGTTATTTCTTCATAAAAACTTTTAGATTTTAAAGATGCGGCCATATCCGTCTTGATGTTTCCTTTCCAACTTTTCCGGGATACCTGAAAAACATAATTTAATGCAGTTCCAATTTCATCAGGTTTTTTATAAAATTCAACTTTATATTCTCCTTCACGAGAAACTTTTTTTAAACCGCGTTTACGTGCACGCCGTTGAGTTGCGTTGAAAACTTCAGAAAGGTATATTTCAAAATCTTTTTGAATTTCTATAAATGGTGACCTTAATCCTTTTTCAATAATAAGATTAATTCTTGAATTACCCTTTAGAAGCTTTAAATAAGAAGCACTCGATTCAACACTTCTGAGAAATATAAGATCCCATTCACTTTTATTATCAATTAAAAATTTTAAAATAAGTTTTACAGCATTTTCTGACCTATTATTATTACGATAAATAATATGATTTCTTGGACTGATTCCATTGTCAATAAAACTAATCTGAATAGCTGGCAATCCTTTTAACGACATTCTTACTTTCATTAATGGAGCAATTGCCAAAAGAAGATTATTATCGGTAACACAAATAACGTAAAGTTCATTATCAGAACTTAAATACGTCCACCATTTGTAATACCAGTACCATGAATAGAAAGGGGCCTGAAAAACACTATCTGAAGATAATTCATTCCAGCCTTGACGAATTTCGTTAAATTCATCAATAGTTTTTACAATTTTTATTTCCATCTTCTTTGCCCTACTATATTATTTTATGGTTTTATAATTTAAAGTTTCAACCATTTTAATCCAATAGGGTTAATGGTTAAGGCCGGTATGATAACTATTAATATTGTAGTACAAGTTCATAATTCAAGAGTTTTTCTGGAATTTCATCTGGATGATTCTCGAGTCCTTTTACAACATTATACATCTGTCGTGCAGATACATAATATAAATTATATTTTGGGTTATCTGCACAAAAAGATTCAAGCATATAAAATATCTTATTTAATATTCCCTTATTAAAAAGAAAGTCAGTAATTTTTTCTTGCGTTCCATGAGTATAAAGTTTAACAAATATAATGTCTGGTCTACCTAAAACGTGTATTCCACTATTTATCCAATTATGAATTCTATACTTCGTCATAGGTATTTCACTTGAAATATTACCGTTTTCAATTCTTGGGATTATACCGAATTTTCTCCAGAATATGTTAAATCCTAAAGGGCCCTGGATGCATAGTAAACCTGGCTGACCTGTAATACCGGACTTGGAACAAATCCCAATATCATGTGACTTTGGTTTATAAGGATCATCAACAGCATAGTAAATACTGTTCACCATTCTTGTCTGTGTATTGCTTGGTGCCGACGGCATTGTAAAATCAGCATAACATCCCGTTTTTTGCAATATTGTAATTTCATCATTCACCCCACAGCACTTACCGTCAGGTCTTGAATTATCCAATGCCCAATCTCCATGGATAAAACCATATCTAATTTCAGAATTTATACGATTAATAGGTAAAAGTCCATGAACTCCTGATAACAAATTCTTAAAATCTATAAGGGTTTTTCTAAGTTTTATTGAATTATCATTATGATGATGTAGATGAATTTCAGTTTCTCCAAACCCATTTCTACAAATTTCAGAGATCATATCTATCAAATTTTTTTTATACTCTTCAACAGGATAAAAGAAACAATGTTTAGGATGATTACCTAAAGAATCTATATGCTTGGATGCAATAATTTGATAATCATCTATCCATCTTTTAACACGTTCATAGGCTAAAACATCATCATTGTTTTTCCAATATGGTTCAAAATGATCACAAATAGTAAATAAAATATGAACCGGTTCAGTTTTATATAAATCTGATTTTGATAATTTTATTATTCTCTTTAGATAGTTTCCAAACCATATATCAATGTTTTTTAACATGACGAGATTATCCTAATTAATACAAGAATTTATATAGAAACCGTAGTCTTTACATTGACCTAAATCAATAAATCGATATTGTTTACCTATCTTAAAAACAATTATTTTACCAAAATCGCGATAACCCATCCTATAAACTGATTTTCTTGAATTATAATTTGTTGATTCAACAATCGCAAGTAAACCATCAACACCTGAATCAGAAAGAGATTGAAGTGCCTTTGCCATACCTATAGCATGTAAGCGTTTACCTCTAAATTCTGATATAGTAAATCCTTTATACTGGTAAATATAATTAGATTTAAACTGAATTTGTAAATCATCAGTAATCTCTGTAGTTTTATTAGAATACCATCCATATGAAATTAACTCATCATCTTTAAATATTCCATAGCAATAATCATTTTTTTCTATTGCTTTTTTTATAAAATTATATGTCATATCTAACTCTTTTTTTGAATAATTCATCAATTTATTTATTTCTATAAAATGATAATTATATTCAATATTATTATAAAGATAATTTTTATCTATCGTTTTCATTGTTAAAATCATGCATCGATATATTTTAAAAAAAAATATAAAATTGATAGCCTTAATGACTATTTCATTAAATGTTTCAAAAAAACCATTTTTTTTTATTTTTTGGTAGATTTTATTAATCATATTTAAAAAATACTAAAGATTATTAAGATTAAAATTTCTATCATTTAAAAATAATTCAGGTAAAAGAGTCGTTGCTGAAAATAATGTTTTCTTATCAGATGGTGATACTCTTTTTATATTTAAATTATGAATATATTTCCATTTATTAAAACCAGTATTAAACGAAAATGCTAGTTTATATCCACATTTTTTAACATTTTCTTGTGTTATTGAAGAAAAATGCTCATAACCGCCAACTGGATAGGAAAGTGAATTAACGCTATTACCAATATGACTTTGGATGACTTGCATAGAGGTCTTTAATTCTTCAAGTTGTTTTTTTTCATTTAAAGTAGCGAGAACGTGATGATTATGTGTATGTGAGCCAATGGTGATACAGCTATTAGAAATCTCTTTAATTTGGTCCCAATTCATCAACTCTAACCCTTGAATACAAATATCTGGAAAAGGGACATCGCATGCAATAGATAACTTATTGAGTAACTGAATCGTTTTTTCATATGGTTCTAATTTAAATTTTTGTAAAAAAAATTGTTTCGCTTTATTGTAACATGATTTAACAAATATAGTTTCACCATCAAAAATAATAAAATCCTTAATAGTATTTTTTAAGAAATACGAAACAATGTCCCACCACCCGAGAAATCTGTTATTAATTGTATTTGATGGAATAAAAAATATTGCTGGTACATCTTCATCTTTTAAAATAGGATAAGCCAATGTGTAATTATCAATATATCCATCATCAAATGTAATCATACTGCAGATTTGTTTTGGAAATCTTGATGTTTCAATGAATTGAATTAATTCACTCTCAGAAATAATTCGCGTATTGAGTTTAAGCCATTTGATTTGTTTTTTAAATACAGATACTTTTGGCCCAAAAACATCCTCATCATATTGCATTTTCTCATTATCATTTTCAGATTTTAAACGATGATAGTTATATACTATAAGTTTACCAACAAGTCTGTTTGATAGCCACGATAATATTCCAGATGGATAAAGTATTTCCGATAATAATTCTTTTTTACCTATCATAATTATTCTTTTTAACTAATTATTGAGATTATTAATATTCTAACAATTATTTATTTTTTCATTTAACCATTCATAGATTTTTTTTGTTGCATTGTCTTGCATCTCAACCCATGTCAACATATGATTTCCATTTGAAATCAAATATATATCAAATTGTCTATTGTTTGCATTTGAAAAATATTTTTTAATAAAATGTTTTTCAAATTCCCAATAGATCCAATCAGTATCACCATAAATAAATAATATTTTTTTATTGCCGATTATTTTCCTTGCAGATTTAAAAAATTCAGGGTTGGGGGTTACACCTCTTTCATCGATATCGTTCTCAACATTGTTCTTTTTCCAAACAATTAATTTTGTTAATATCATTTTAATAGTCTGCCAATCACTCTTTCCGTTTATAAAACGCCACCAAGCGATTGGTGATAAAAACTTGCTGTAATAAGTTTTTAATATGAATTTCGCCTGTTCTTTCGGCATTCTTTCATTGTAATCAACATCATCACTATCTAAAATAATCGGCATGCCTATGGGTATAACGAAATCAACCTCTTTAATCTGAGAGGCCGATATAAATGCAGAAATTGCACCTCCACAGACTCCAGTTATAGCAATAGAATCAAATTTTTCCTGAGAAGTAATATAGTCAATAGAAGATTTTATATCTTCTACAAATAACCCTGTTTCAATTTTTGTGAATAAATCATTTCGTTTGCATGAATCAATTAAACCTTCGCTTAAACCAAGTCCAGATGGGCTAAACTTAAAAACATAGAAACCTTTGTCAATAAGAAAACGCGCCATTCTTACATATGCTCGAAAATCGCCTTCACACCCCATTAATCCGCCATTAGGAAAGACAATAAGATCCTTCCGAAAACCCCTTAACGGTAATTTAGGTGCGTAAAAAAAACCTCTTAAAATTTTTCCATTTCGATTAGTAAACTCAACTATATTTTTGTTCATCCCCCACCACCCTAAAGAAACTAAAACAAATTATTGCTGCAACCATTGTACTGTTAATGAATTTAAATTATCAGAAATTTGAGAGTAATCCAGACAATTAAGCCAAAATTCTCTTTCAGTCTCAATATGATATAAAACATTTTTTTGATTTACTAAACTTTTCTGTTTCTCTTCTGCCATCTTGTTTTTTAATCCTTCTTTATCAGCAGGGATTATATCTAAATAAAGGATAGGTAATTCATTATTAATCGGTAATCCAACATTTTTTGATATTACAATTTCTTCATAAAACAACTTACCAATACGATAACCATCAATGTGATTAAGAATATATCCATCACGAATACAATTCCCATTTCTCAGCAACTCTTCAAGAATCGTATCTCGGTTAGCTACAATTTTTTTAAATACATATGATTGAGTTGAAATCGTTGAACGAAGTGCTTTGAAAACATATGCTTTGATATCTGTTATAGGGGCCCACAATACAAGTTTATTAACCGCAAAATTGTTATCTAAAATAATATGAAAAGCTATACTGCATCCTGTTCTAATACCCAAAAAGTTATAAGTTGATATACAATATTCAGAAATCATATAATTAATTATTGTTCGGATATCATCAATGCAGTATTTCAAAGAAAAATCTTCGGAATCGCCATCACTTTCGCCATAACCATAATAATCCCACATTAAAACTAATTGTCCTGTTTCTGACATGTTTTGAGCAAAATTATAAGCAATGCGTTGGCTCCACATTCTCTCTTCAAATAATGGTAAAAATATTATCGTGTATGATGTTACTTTGCTTGTATTTCCAAATAACGTGCAAAAAATACTTCTTTCACCTGATTTTAAAAAAAAACTTTTAACATTATTCATATATAACTCGTTTCAATTATTTAATACGCTGAATTAATTTAGTAAAATAAATCATATTTTATCTCAACTTGTTAGTACACAACTTTCGGGAATGGATTGTGAGTGCAGAAATATGGTTTATCTATTTGAAATTATGAATAAATAGCTTGTTGAGCCCAGTCAGTTGATATATAG
>Ga0208371_1000192_pt1 | contig 18262 bp, 8 predicted proteins | sample SubbioCR12Aug_1A_FD_184827 | JGI IMG/M metagenome (GOLD analysis project Ga0208371, IMG submission 184827) | Serpentinite rock and fluid subsurface biosphere microbial communities from McLaughlin Reserve, California, USA - CR12Aug_1A (SPAdes) | ecosystem: Environmental > Terrestrial > Deep... | reverse complement strand
TTTCGCTGCCGCAAAAGGAGGCATAAAAGATGATGAGCCGAATCAGGAACATCCTGCTGGTCGAAGACAATCCCAATGATGCGGAGCTGACCATGGAGGCGCTTGCCGAGCACAACCTGGCCAACAAGGTGGAATGGGTGCAGGACGGCGAAGAGGCCCTGGATTACCTCTTCCACCGTGGAAGTTTCGCGGGGCGTCCGAACAACAACCCGGTGGTGATCCTCCTGGACCTCAAGCTCCCCAAGGTGGACGGCCTCCAGGTCCTGAAAGCCATCAAGGAAGACGAGACGCTGAAAACGATTCCGGTGGTTATCCTCACCTCGTCCCGCGAGGAGTGCGACCTGATCGAGGGGTATCGTCTCGGGGTCAACGCCTATGTGGTCAAGCCGGTCGAATTCGGGGCGTTCATGAGTGCGGTCAGGGAGCTCGGCGCATTCTGGGCACTGATCAACGAACCTCCTCCGGGGAACATGAGATAGGGAGTGCACCATGTCCGAATCATTGCGCCTGCTGCACCTTGAGGACAATCCGGCCGACGGCGAGCTGGTCCGCGCCACCCTGGAAGAGGTCTGGCCGGAGATCGTCGTCACGCGGGTCGATGACGAGGCCGCCTTCATCGACATCCTGGAGCAGGAGCAGATCGACCTGATCCTCGCCGATTTCTCGCTGCCGCTGTACGACGGCATGAGCGCCCTGGCCCAGGCGCGCCAACGATTTCCCCAGATCCCCTTCATCTTTGTCTCCGGCACCCTGGGAGAGGAGAAGGCCATCGAATCCATGCGCTGCGGCGCCACCGACTATGTGCTCAAGAACCGGCTGGTCCGGCTGGTCCCGGCCGTAGAACGCGCCCTGAAAGAGAAACGGGAGCTTTGCGAGCGGCAACGTGCCGAGGAGGCGTTACGGGAGAGCAATGAGCGCTTCCGCATGATCTTCGAACACAGTATCGATGCCATCATGCTGACCAGGACCGACGGCACCATCCTTGCGGCCAACCCCGAGGCCTGCCGCATCTTCGGCATGAACGAGCAGGAGATCTGTAGCGCCGGCCGGGCAGGGCTGGTGGACATGGACGATGCCAAGGTCGCAACGCTTCTGGAGGAGCGGAAGAACACCGGTCGCTGTCGGGGCGAGATCACGATGATTCGCGGCGACGGAGGTCGTTTCCCGGCAGAGATATCCTCGGCGGTCTTTTTCGGCCGGGGAGGAGAGCAACAGGCGAGCCTCGTCATCCGCGATGTTACTGAACGGAAAAACCTGGAGCGCCAACTGCTCCAGTCGCAGAAAATGGAGGCGGTCGGCACCCTTGCCGGCGGTATCGCCCACGACTTCAACAACATCGTCACAGCCATGATCGGCTATTGCACGCTCCTGCAGATGGAGGAACAGCAGGACGACAAGATCCCGCAATATGTCGACTGCCTGATGGCGCTGTCTGAGCGGGCTGCCAATCTCACCCGGGGGCTTCTGGCGTTCAGCCGGCATCAGATCATGATTCCGAGGCTGATAAACCTCAACGATATTGTCGCTACCATCACCACGCTGATCAGCCGTCTCGTTGGCGAACGGATCATCATGGAGACACATCTGTCGGCAGATTCGCTGACCCTCATGGCCGATTACGGCCAGATTGAGCAGATCATGATGAATCTGGCGACGAACGCCCATGATGCCATGCCCGATGGCGGGACCCTGATAATCTCGACGGATCTGGTCAAACTGGAGTCGGGAAATCCTCTGTTGGCCGACTCCGTTCCCCCCGGTCCCTATGCCCTTCTTTCCGTGACCGATACGGGGTGCGGCATGGACGAGGCGACAGTTGCACGGGGTTTCGAGCCCTTTTTTACCACCAAGGAACCTGGCAAGGGGACCGGACTCGGACTATCGATCATCTACGGGATCGTCAAGCAGCATCACGGGTTTGTCAAGGTTGCCAGCAGGCCCGGTTTCGGATCTACCTTCAGTATCTATCTCCCTCTTGCGGATGCGGTTGAGGCGGTTGATCAGGGGAAAATTCTCCAGCCGGTTCGGGGGGGAACGGAAACGATCCTGGTCGTTGAGGACGAACCGGCACTACGCCAGGTAGTGAGCCAAATTCTGCGGCATTTCGGTTATCGGGTTCTCGAAGCTGCCGACGGCGACGAAGGGACGGATATCTTCCGCACCCATGCGTCGGAGATTTCCCTGGTCATCCTGGACACGATCATGCCCAAGAAACATGGCAAGGCTGTTCATGAGGATATCGTCCGGCTGGAGCCGAAGGTGAGGACGCTGTTCGTCAGCGGTTATCCGGCCGATATCATCGCAAACAAAGGGCTTCTGCCGGCTGGGGTGATTTTCCTGCCCAAGCCTGTATCGCCCATGGAACTACTGGGAACCGTCAGGCAGCTTCTCGACGGGAAGTTGCCGGAAGGTGAATCTCCGGAAAAGAGGAATGAGCATGCACTTTAATTCGGATGACATGCAACAGGGACGCAGGATCATGGTCGTGGATGACGAGCTGCATGTGCGCATGAGCATCGCGTCGTACCTGGAGCGGCAGGGGTACCGGGTGGAGGCGTTTGACAGCAGCATCGATGCCCTGGCGGCATTCCGGCAGGGGGAGGGCTGCGACCTGATCCTCACCGACGTGAAAATGCCGATTATGAACGGGGTGGAATTCCTCGGTCATATTCGCGACATTGATCCCGATATCCCGGTTATTCTCATGACTGCCTATGGCAATCTGGAAATGGCGGTCGATGCCATAAAAATGGGGGCATTCGACTTCATCATCAAGCCGTTCGAGTTTGAATGCCTGTTGGCTGCCATTGCAAAAGGGATCAGGTATCGCTGCCTGGCCCAACTGGAGAAGGATCATACCATCGAGCTGGAACAGGCCCTTGCCGAGAAGATCAAAGAGTTGCAGGAGGTGCATGCGCAGACGGTACTGTCGGAAAAGATGGCATCCATAGGTCTGCTCTCGGCAGGCGTTGCCCATGAGATCAACAATCCGCTCGCGTTCATCGCCAGCAACCTTTCGAGCCTGGACAAGTACCTGGTCCGCTTGACGGATTTTATCGACTGGCAGACCGAACGGATGAAATTGTCCTGCCCCCCGGAACTCCTGGCGGAACAGGAGCAGTACCGGAAGGCCCGCAAGATCGACTATCTGGTCAACGATGTCCGGGTGCTTCTGGATGAATCGCTGGAAGGGGTCACCAGGATCAGGAAGATAGTGGCGAGCCTGAAGAGTTTTGCCCGCAAGGATGACGACGTCCTGGAACTGGCGGATCTGAACGAATTGATCGAAAGCACCCTGACCATCGTCTGGAACGAAATCAAATACGTGGCCACGCTGAACAGGGAGTTCGGGGAGATCCCGCCGATCAGGTGCTATCCCTCCCAGCTCAACCAGGTCATCATGAACCTGCTGGTCAATGCGGCCCATGCCATGAAAAGCGAAGGGACGATCACGGTACGGACCTGGCAGGACGGCAACTGGGTCTGCCTGGCGGTTTCCGATACCGGGTGCGGCATGACCGAGGAGATCAGGTCCCGTATTTTCGAGCCGTTCTTCACCACCAAGGAGGCTGGCAGAGGGACCGGCCTCGGCCTCGCCATCAGCAACGACATCGTCATGAAGCACAGCGGAACCATCGACGTCGCCAGCGAGGTCGGGAAGGGGACGACGTTCACGGTCCGCCTGCCGCTCGATCCGGGCATCCTTCCGCACGAAGGATCGGTACGCGAGGGAGAAGCGGGTGGAGAGCCGAACGCGTGAGACGGTTACTCTGCTGGCTCGGTATATGCCTCATCGCGACAGTTCTGTCCGGGACGGCTCATGCCGGGCGGGTTCCCGAGCGGCTGGTCTATAACCTCTCCTGGACCGGCATTCCGGTGGGGGTTGCCACCCAGGAGATCACCGAGGAGGGGATGGTGCGGCGGATTGTCTCCACGGCCCGCTCCAACGACTGGCTTTCCGCGTTTTTCCCGGTGGAGGACCGCATCGAGAGCGTGCTGGTCAAGACGGAGCCCTTTCCCGGCCAGTCGCGCTCCTTCCGCATGCAGATCCGCGAGGGGGCGCGCCGCCGGGACCGCGAGCTGATCTTTTTCCAGGCGTCCGGCAAGGCGATCTACCACGACCGGATCGGTGGCGAACGGAAAGAGATCCCCATTGTCGAAAATACCTATGACGTCTATGCGAGCTTCTACTATGTCCGTTTTCTCGACCTCAAGGTCGGGCGACCGGTCTACCTGCACATCCTCGACGGCAAGGAGCTGCAGCGGATCGAGGTGCAGGTACTGCGCAAGGAGCGGGTCAGCACCCCGGTGGGAGAATTCGACACCATCGTGGTGAAGCCGCTGGTCAAGCCCGAAGGGGTCTTCGAAGGGAAGGGGGGCGCAACCATCTGGCTCACCGACGACCACCGCCGCATCCCGGTCAAGGCCCGGACCAAGGTCAAGGTGGGGAGCGTCACGGCCATATTGACGGGCGGGGAGTTCTAGCGGGGAGCAGGCCCTGATCCCCGGGCCGTGGGCCGCTCTGCCTTGCCATCTCTCCCGGTCTGTGTTACGGTGGCCCTAACTTCGCAGGTACAAGGAAATATAATGCAATTCAAAGAGTTGAACCTCCCCGAGCAGGTCAGGCGTGGGATCGAGGATGCCGGATTCACCGATTGTACCCCCATCCAGGCGGAAACCCTGCCTTTGGCCCTGTCGGGCAAAGACGTGGCAGGCCAGGCACAGACCGGGACCGGCAAGACAGCCGCCTTCCTCATCACGCTCTTTACCAAGCTCCTCGGCCAGAAGCGGCAGGGGGAGCCGCGCCAGCCGCGCGCCCTGATCCTGGCCCCCACCCGCGAACTGGTGGTGCAGATCGAGAAGGATGCCCAGCAGCTGGGGCTGCACTGCGGTTTCGCCATCCAGGCGATCTATGGCGGCGTCGACTACATGAAGCAGAAGAACGCCCTCAAGGAAGGGGCCGACGTGGTCATCGGCACGCCGGGGCGGCTGATCGACTACCTGAAGCAGAAGGTCTACAGCCTCAAGGGGATCGAGGTGCTGGTCATCGACGAGGCAGACCGGATGTTCGACATGGGATTCATCGCCGATCTCCGCTTCATCCTCCGTCGTCTCCCCCCCTTTGACCGCCGCCAGAACATGATGTTCTCCGCCACCCTCAACCAGCGGGTGATGGAGCTGGCCTACGAATTCATGAACGTGCCGCAGAAGGTGGCGGTGACACCGGACCAGATGACGGCGGAACGGGTCAGCCAGGTCGTCTACCATGCCTCGCGCAAGGAAAAATTCCCGCTCCTTCTGGGTCTTCTGCGCCGGGAGGGGATGGCGCGGACCATGATCTTCGTCAATACCAAGCGGGAGGCCGAGTTCCTCTTCGACCGGCTCAACGCCAACGACTCCCCCTGCCGGGTGATCTCCGGCGATGTGGAGCAGCGCAAGCGGATGAAAATCCTGGAGGACTTCAAGGAAGGGAAGCTGCCGATCCTGATCGCCACCGATGTCGCCTCCCGGGGGCTCCACATCGAAGGGGTCTCCCACGTCATCAACTACGATCTCCCCCAGGACGCCGAGGATTACGTCCATCGCATCGGCCGCACTGCCAGGGCTGGCGCGGAAGGGAAGGCGATCTCCCTGGCGGACGAGGACGGGGTCTTCCACATCGAGGCGATCCACGAGTACATCAAAGAGAAGATCCCGGTGGAGTGGGCCGAGGACGATCTGTTCGTCCACGACTACAAGCGGAGCAAGCCCCGGCACAAGACCCCGGAAGTCAAGACCCACGGTAGGAGCCACGAGCGCCCCCATGCCCGGCCCGGCGAAGCGACGGGCGAAGCTGCCAACCCCAAGAAAAAGCGGCGCCGCGGTCCCCGCAAACCTGCTGCTCCCAAGGACGCCGGGGAAAGTTGAGATGACAGATGTAATATCATATAAGAGGGGCGCCGCAAGCGCCCCTTTTTTTGTTTCGTTTCTCATGAACTCCAGCATTACATTTCAGCAGGGGTTTGGCCTATACGTTTCGCTATATAGCGAATCCCTGTTGTTTTTTCGGTGATAAAAACTGTTGTTTCTTGAGGTGTTGTCGTTAACCGGTTGGTGGCACACTAAGTGCATTTAATGAAAGCGCCTTAGTGCACCCGGTTGCCGTGCATGCAACAACGCATGCCTGAGACCAGGGAGAGGAGGCAAACGTTCCGTGAGGTAAAGGGGAAAAAATGCGGCTCTGTGGGGGACTTTCATCCCGACTCCGGAAGATGCTTCTGCTCATCGGTATTTCCTGTTTTTCCATCCCGTCCGGAGCCGTAGCTGGCATAGGGTGTTATGAGTGCCATGGGACAAAAAACCCGGTGGATTTCCGTCCCATCGATGCCCCGGTCCGGGATATTTCAAACGGCGGCTTCCAGGGCAACCATCGCAGTCACATGGGAGCTGCCGTAGACCCGAAGTCGTGTAACCCCTGCCATAGCGGAGAGGGGAGCGTTCCTTCCTCCTATTCGCCAAGCCATCGTGACGGCAAGATACAGATTTCGGAAAACATCAACAACTCTCCCCATCCCGACAAGGGGGCATATGCCAAGGGGGCGACAAAGGCGGTATTCTTCAACCAGACCACTCTGCCCCGGCTTGGGAGCTGTTCCAACGTCAACTGCCACTTCGAGTCGCAGACACCGCTCTGGGGTTCTCCCTCGTTCACCCCGCCGGACGATTGCAACAAATGCCATGCGGACAATCCGACCAGCGGCGGCCATCCCGGCGCAGGCGGCAAACATGCCGGCATTGCCTGCGAGTCCTGCCATTCGACGCATGCCACCTTCAGCCATGCCACCAGCGGGCGCCTGCAGCTGCAATTCTCGCCGGTTCCCGGCGGCACCTACAGCGGCGACCTGACCAGGTTTCTCCCGAGCCAGTCGGCCGGAAAGACCTACGGTTCCTGTCGCAACATCTATTGCCACAGCGACGGGACAGCCGTGGCCAGCGGCGTTATCGGCTTCAGCGGGGCGACGTTCGCGAATCATACCACGCCGACGTGGGGCGAAAGTAGTGCGGTCACCTGTACCTCGTGTCACGATACGCCCCCCGACTACGGGCAGGCTTACTGGGTCAAGTATGGGCAGGAATTCTTCAAACCCGGACCGAAGGCGAACTACCACTACATCGGGGACCATCGGGTAGAGGGGTGCACCAGCTGCCATTTCGCGACGACCGATGACGGCGCCACGATCAAGGACGCCGCCAAACATGGCAATGGCGTGTACGACGTGGTCCCCGGCCCCGGCATCAGTTTCCGCTACGACTATGATCCGGGCGGGGGGAAATGCTCGACCATCGTCTGCCACAACCGGAACCATCCCACCGGTGATGAAAGCTGGGGCGAGACGCCCACTTATCTGAACGTCACCTATGCCAGGACGGACTGCCACACCTATACCTTTACCGTCGATGACGCAGAGCTGCTCGCACGGGGTGAGATCTCCCCGTTGAGCATCAGCTGGGACTTCGGCGACGGCAGCAGCGCGAGCGGCAGCTTTTCCGTAGCGCATCGCTTTGCTGACAGGGGCAATTATATCGTCAAGGTAACGGTGCGGGATAAGACGCGCCACCTCATCTACAATAACCTCTATATCCCGGTCGATGATACCAACATCAGGCCCTCAGCCAATATCGCCGTAGCCGTTGACGGCATGACGGTTACGCTCACCGATCTTTCCACCGACCCGGATTTCAACGAATGCGGTCACTCCGGGACCGGTACGATCTCTATCAACTGGAATGACGGCTCGCCCGGCCTCAATCTGCCTCTCGCCTTGACGGACAGCCCTTCGGGGGCAACATTCCAGCATACCTACCAGGCAGCGGGCACGTACAGCATCAGCGTGCAGATCAGGGATAACGCCGGCGACGCCCCCTACTCGCAGCTCAACCCGCTGACGGCGCAGGTTCCGCCGGGAGATCCGGTCTCCACGACATTCAAGGGGCATGTCACCGACCATGAAAACGGTCTCGGGCTGGAAGGGGTGACCGTGCAGTTGAAAAACCCGCTGTCGGTGCCGGCAGTCGTTGCCACGACAACGACCGATCCTGCCGGGTATTATGCATTCAACCCCGTGGAGTTGGGCGTTAACTACTCCATCGAAGTGGCCAAGGATGGTCGACTCTTCAACCCGGCCAGCAAAACGGCCTGGATATCGCCCATCAACGGCGGGCAGTCTGCCGTTATCGACTTCCACTCCTCAAGCGCTGATATTGAACCGAAAATCACCATCGGCGGCCGGATTACCGACCAGAGCGGAGCCGGGAAACCGGCCTACTTAACGCTCCTGAAAGGGGATGTCACCGTCGGGACTACGTCGACGAACAACGATGGCATCTATACCTTCGGCGAAGTGGATGACGATTGCTATACGGTGAAGCCGAGCTATGAGGCGAGCTACGCGTACACTCCCGAAACCGGGGAGGTCTGCTTTACGGATAGCCACGTCGATTTCACCTATCATCCGGCAAGCGTGATCCTGCAGCTCTCCGGCTCTCTGCGTGACGACGGGGGCGCTGATATCCCCAACGCCACGGTCAACCTCAAAGATGCCAGCGGCAAGGTCGTATTGTCCCAGACAGTCACCGGCTCCTTCAATTTCTATAACAGGGTGGTCGAAGGGTGCTACAGCATTGAAGTGCAGAAGTTCGGCTATGTCTTTGCTCCGTCGGTGCAAAGCGTGTGCGGCACAGGGGGCGAGAGCATCACCACCCTCAACGTTATCGGCCAACCCGCGGTTCCTCCGATTGTCATCGGGGGGACGGTAACCGATGCCTTGAGCGGTGACCCGGCCGCTGCGACCATCCACCTGCGCAAGGGGGGGACGGTTTATTACAAGAGCCCCCAATGGACGACGCCGGGCGTCTACCGATTCGACCCGGTGCCGCCGGATTGCTACACCATCGAACCGGTCGACGAACGATACCAGTTCACGCCTGCCTCCCGGGAGGTCTGCGACAGTTCTTCGTCGGTACAGTTCAGCAGCCTGGCGCGTGAAACCATGGATGTCGGCGGAGAGATCTACAACGGAAGCGGGATCCCCGTGCGCTTCCCCATTACCGTCACCATAAAGGACGCCGGCGGCACGCTGCTCTCCTCATCGCAGACATCGACCACCATGGAGACGTACATCGGCAAGTACAGCAGCCTTGTCCGCAAAAGCTGCGTAACCGTCGAACCGGTGGCAGGGACGTTCACCTTTGCGCCGGCTGCCCGGACCGTCTGCGAAGCGATCCGCAATCTCGACTTCAAGGCGACCGACACCAGGTTCAGGGTAAAGGGAAGGGTTACCGACCAGGGCGGGGTCGGCCAGGAAGGCGTGAGGCTCTCTCTGCAGGACATGAACGGCACGGTCCTGCAAACCCGGCAGACCATAAGCGGTGGGTACTACAGCTTCGGCAAACTCGACAACGCCTGTTACCGGGTGGTGCCGGAACCGGGGGCAGTCCCCTTCAGCCCGCTCTCAAGCCAGGTATGCGGGGCACATACCAGCTTGAACTTTACTGCCGTGAACATCGGCAGCGGAACCGTGGCGATCCCTCTCGATTCAACCCGGATATCCATCACCTGGCTCGATTACAGCGACGAAACCGGTTTTAGCGTGGAGCGATGCAGCGGGGAGGCCTGTACCGATTTTACGGAGGTTTACGCGGCCGGCCCGGATGTTACCCAATATACGGATGCCGCCGTCTGCAGCGGCATGAGCTATCTCTACCGGGTCAGGGCCTTTAAATCAGGGGAATGGGAGCAGGTGTCCAATACGGTCGGCGCCTCCACCCCCCTGCCGGTTGCACCGACCGACCTGGCGGCAGTTGTGCAGTCCGAAAGCCGGGTCTTGCTGTCGTGGAACCAGACCGGCACCGAGCAGACCGGTTTCAGGATAGAGAGATGTGCCGGCCCCGGCTGCAGCGGATTCACGCAGATCGCAACCGTCGGCGCGGCTGCCAGGACCTATCTGGACAACGGCATCACTGCAGGGAGCTATTCGTACCGGGTCCGGGCCTACAAGGATGCCGGATGCCCCTGGGAAAGCGAGTACACACCTTCCGCATCCGTGGATACGTCCACCCCGCTGCTCACCGATTTTGCCGTTGCCGCCGGCGACACGACCACGGCGAATTTCTTCTGGACGGACAACAGCACCAGGGTTTCAGGCTACACGCTCGACCGCTGCACCGGCGCCGGCTGCGAAGATTTCACGCCGATCGCTTCCCTCGACAAGGACCCTGCCGCAGTGCTCTCCCTGAACCTGGACGAATCGGGCTGGACCGGAGCGGCAGGTGAAGTGACGGACAGTTCTGGCAACGACAGCCATGGGACCGCCTTTGGCGGGGCAACCACGGTTGCCGGGGGCAGATCGGGCAGGGCCGGGAGTTTTGACGGCATAGACGGTTATGTTGCGGCAGGTGTCGATGGCAGGAGCTTCTACCAGTGGACCATCGAGATGTGGATCAGGCCGGAACCGCTCAATGCCCAGAAAATGATCTTCCAGTGGGGGGATTCGGCGACCGTCGACACCAGCAATCCCTTCATCCGCCTGATCCGGAACAGCAACGGCACGGTGCAGTGGGGATATTCCTATTACATCGGCGGCACAAACCCCTATACGGGTTCCAGCACCACTGGCCAGATAACGGCGCCGGATAGCCAGTGGACGCACGTCGTGCTCACCTATGACGGGACCCGCTTGCGCACGTACGGCAATGGCGCCTTTGTGAGCAGGCAGATGATAAACCTGACTCAGTCGGATAAGGCGCTGGTTGCCATATTCGGCGCAGGCAAAGGGTACGCGGTCGGGGAGCATAACCGGTACAAGGGGCTGGTGGACGGGGCAGTGCTCTATCGCCGTGCCCTGTCGGCGGCAGAAGTGCTGGCCCGGTACCAGAGCAGCGCGGACCAATCGGTCTGCAGCGCCGCCACCTACCGGTACAGGGCAAAGGCGGTCAACAAAGGGCTGTCCAATGCCGGCGGCGGCTGCTGGAGCAAGCGTGCGCCATTGGCGATAGCGGACTTCCAGCCCAACTTCCAGACGCGCGTGGTTGTCCCCTATGCCCCGGATATGAAGAGCACCTTCGATGACCTGCGCTTCTACGATGTCCGTGCCGGCAGGGAGATCCCCTATTGGCTCGACACGAAAACCGACGGGGTAACCGCTACCTTCTGGCTGAGGACCGGTGCAACCAACGACATCTATCTCTATTACGGCAACCCCGCCGCCCTTTCGTCGAGCAACGGCAGGGCGACATTCGAGGTCTTCGACGATTTCCGCGACGCCATCAGCCTCGCCTACAGCGAGCGGCCCAAGTGGCTGGATACCATCTGGTCGTATAACAACGACAACGGCTACCTCTACATAACCGCCGGCAACGGCACCGCCAATTTTACCTACGGTTCCGGCTACGATTACACCTGGACTGCCGCAACGAGAAGGACAGAGATCCTTGAGGCATGCTCCAGCCTGGGAACGGACTTCCATGCCCAGATCAGGTTGAACAACTACACGGCCAACAATCAGACCTTTGCCGGGATTGCGCTCTCCAACACGGCCATGGCATATACCTTTGGCCGGTTCCGTAACGACGCGACCCCTGAAGATGCATTCAGGGTGGAAAAGCTGGACGGGAGCAGCGCCGCCAGTTATGCCGCCACGGCAACACCGGCCTACCTGGCCGTGAAAAAGACCGGCAGCAGCTTCTCCTTTTTCCTCAGCCACGACAATGCCAACTGGACCCTGGTCGGAGGTCCCTACAGCGACCTTACCCCCACCCGCCTCTCTCTCTTCGGCAAGGAGACCACGAACGGCACGAGTGCCTTGTCCTTTTCCATGGATGATTTCTATGTGCGGAAGTATGCCGCTACCGAACCGACCGCGGCCATTGGCGCCGAAGAGACGCTGGCGTCGTGCCTCACGCTGGGATGGGAAAATCCGTACAGCGCCGCGGTGACCGTCACCACACCGACACCGGGAGCGCCCGACGCCCTGACCCTGAAGCTGTACGACACCCAGATCGATCTGACCTGGGCGCGACATACCACCGACGAAAGCGGCTTCGTCATCGAACGCTGCCAGGGAGCGGGCTGCAGCTCATTTGCCCAGATTGCGACCGTGGCAGCCGGTGCGACAACATACAGCGACGTGGGGCTCATCCTCGGCGAGACCTATTCGTACCGGGTCAAGGCGTACAAGACCGCGTCCTGCGCCTGGGAAACCCCGTACAGCGAGCCTGCCGGCGGGACTACCGCCGTATTGGCGCCTGCGCTGACCGTCACGCCCTACAACACCACGCAACTGAACCTCTCCTGGCTGGACAATGCCCGGTCCGAAACGGCGTACAGCGTCGAACGCTGCCTGGGTGACGCCTGCAGCGATTTCGCGCCGATTGCCACGGTTGTCGGCACTACGTACGCCGATGCTTCGGTCTGCACCGGGGCCGACTTCCGCTATCGGGTCAATGCCGTGAGCAGGGGATTTTCGAACAGCGGCGGCGGTTGCTGGCAATGGCGCGTGCCGCTGACCATCTCCTCGTTCCAGCCCAACTACCAGACCCGAGTGACCATATCCTCCAATGCCGCAGTCCGGGCCGATTTCGCGGACGTACGCTTCTACGATGCCGCTACCGGCCAGGAACTCCCCTACTGGCTGGAGAGCAAAACCAATTCCTATAGTGCGGTCGTCTGGGTCAAGACCGGCGCCAGCAATTCGGTCTACATGTACTTCGGCAATCCGAGCGCCACATCCGCGAGCAATGGCCCTGCCGTCTTCGAGGTCTATGACGATTTCGACGATGGCGTCATTGATCCGGCACGTTGGACGCTGCTTCCGGGCAACGGTTCCGTGAGCGAGAGCGGTGGGGCGCTCAATTTCTCCTATGCCGGTGCCGGGGCCAACGACTGGTCAGCGGCCAAGGGGCGGGAGGTGGCGGCACTTCGCCTGAATTCGCTGCCTGCCACCGACTTCCTGGCAGCGGTGAAGATGAACACCTATACGGTCGCTACCTCCACCCATGCCGGCATCGGGGTCTATGGTTCGGATACCGGCGCCTATCTGTGGGGGAGATACAGCGGTCCGCCGGAAGATTACGGTCTGACCCGGCTCGACGGTGTTCTGATCGGTTCCTATTCCTCGTCGACCCTGCCGGAGGTCTTTGCCGTGAAAAAGACCGGGCAAAACTACTCGTTCTTCTACGGCACCGACAATTTCTACCTGCAGCAGAAAGGCAATACCTACAATGACGTCCCCTTCAACGGGATTGTCCTGTTCGGCAAGGAGTGGGGAAGCAATTCCCTCTCGTTCGGCCTGGATTACTTTTATATCCGCAGGCTGGCGGCAAAAGAGCCGACCGTCTATTTCGATTACGCGACAAAAGTACAGTCGACGATCTGCGGCGCGGCCTGGGACGGCCCTTACAGCAGCGCCATGACCGGCACGACGCCGACGCCGGTGCCTCCGGCCTCGCTTTCCGCGACTGCCGTGTCGCCTTCCCGCATCAATCTCTCATGGGCGCAGACGTCGGATGAAACCGGATTCCGGATCGAGAGATGCGGTGGGGAGGGCTGCTCCGATTTCACCGAAATCGCAACGGTGGGGGCAGATGTGACGACATACGGCGATGAGGCCGTGAGCAGCGGCACCAGCTACAGCTATCGCGTCAGAGGGTACAAAACGACCGTAAACTGCAACTGGGTGAGCGATTACAGCACCACGACAACGGCAACGGCTGCCCTGGTCCCCCCTGCAGGCCTCATCGCCACCCCTGTTTCGGCAACCCAGATCAATCTTGCCTGGACAGACACGACTGCAGCCGAATCCGGTTTCAGGATCGAGCGCTGCCCGGGTGCGGGATGCACGGATTTCACCCAGATTGCCTCTGTCGGCGCGAATGTGACCTCCTATCCGGATACCTCCGTGGAAAGCGGCCAGACGTACCAATACCGGGTACGGGCATGGAACAGCGGCCTGTTCGCATCCAGCGGCTGTTGGACGAAAAAGACGTCCGTCTACCTGTCGTCCAATTTCCAGCCCAACTACCAGAACAAGATCACGATCTACTTCTCGCCAACCCTGACGCCCGGTTTGCGCCCGGATTTCAGCGATATCAGGTTTTATGACGAAACCAGCAGGCAGGAGCTCCCCTATTGGCTGGAAAAGATTGTCTCCGGGACCGATGGCAGCGCCACGGCAACGGTCTGGTACAAATCGGGAGCGACCAACACCATTTCCCTGTATTTCGGCAACCAGAACGCGCTGTCCGCCAGCAACGGCACCGCAACGTTCGAAATCTTCGACGACTTCAGCGCCGGCTCGCTGGGCAGCCTCTGGACCCTGCTTTCCGGGAACGGAACCATTCAGCAAAGCGGCAATGCCCTGAATTTCAACTACCCCGGTGCCCAGGACAACACCTGGAATGCCGTCGGGAGACAGGGGGCGGCACTGCTGCTGAACAGCCTCCCTGCCGGTGATTTCTTTGCCGCGGTCAAGCTCAACGACTATACCGTCACTGACCAGTCGTTTGCCGGCATGGGAGTCTACGGCTCCGATACCGGCGCCTATCTCCTGGGACGCACCCAATCGGCAACCTACAATAACTTCAGCCTGCAAAAGAACGACGGCACCGCGATAGCCACCGGCTCCATATCCACGGCGCCGTACTATCTGGGGCTCAGGAAGACGGGTACGCAGTATTCGTTCTGGGGGAGCTACAACAACTCTTCCTGGAGCGCCATCGGTGGATCGTACAGCGATATCCCCTTGAATGGCGTGGCACTTTTCGGCAAGGAAAACGGGACCTCTGACCTGGCGTTTTCCCTGGGGCCGTTCTATGTCCGCAAATTGGCTGCGACGGAGCCTTCACCGTCGGTCGATGCCCGTACCTTTGCCACGCAGCAGGTCAATGTCTGCTCGGATGTCTGGGAAGGTCCGTACAGCAGTCAGGCCACGGCGGCGACCCCCTAGCGGCGACAGCTGCCGGGGAACCGGCGCTGTTGGCCGTTGCACAGGGCCGCTCAGACCAGCGGCCCTGTCTTTCGCCTGTTGCATCCGCCGTATCCTGCCGGGACGTTTGCCCGGTCGCCCCTCCTTGCCCTTGCCCGGTTTTCTGCTAGAGTTGTGGCAACTATATCCCCAGGAGGTAACGCGATGAAAAAGATTCTCTGCATGGTTGCGGCACTTTCCGTCAGCGCCGCCCTGGCCGGCGTTGGCATGGCTTCCGAGCACTATTCGCCGGCCGGCGCTCTTCTCAAGAAGGAACAGGAGCTCAAGGGGAAGATCGACGCAAAGGACAAGCAACTGCAAGACCAGGCCGCCGGGATGGAGAGGAAACGGGCCGAGCAGCAGGAGGAGATGCAAAAGAGGAAGCTGGAACGGCAGAAGGCAATGGAGATGAAGAAGCAGGAGCTGCAGAAGGCGAAGAGCGATGCCGCGGCCGAAGGTGAGAAGGTGAAGGCAAAGACCAAGGAAAACATTACGGAACTGAAGAAGAAAAAAGAGACCAGGAAGAAGCAGCTCAAGGAGATGAAGGAAGAGACCCACAAGGAGATGAAAGGGATGAAGGAGGGGTACACGGTGAAATAGCCGTTTCCTCCCGATGCCGATATTGAAGGCTGCCCCGGCTTGTTCCGGGGCGGCCTTTGTTGTCTCTGGCCCCGGAAATTGTCCGCTCGGTTCGATGCTGAACAGTCAGCTCCGGATGCCTGCCACTTGCTCAAATCCGCAAAACTGTTGCAACTTTACTTCATGATCAGTAATAGCAGTGCGAAATGCTGATAATTGGCAAGTATTCATTTGACATAACCGATTACGTTTCTAGAATGTGATATAGCCATATAATAATTTAACCGTATCTAATGACAGGGAGCAGACTATGATTTGTCGGCCTCTTCAGAGACGCAGACAGGAAACGGCAAGGATTGTAGCAATATATGCGGTGTTTGGCTTGGCCTGGATATACGGGTCAGATACGCTGCTCGGTTGGCTGGTCCATGATCCGGTCGCCATGGTCAAGATTGCGGTCGTCAAGGGCTGGCTCTTTATCCTCTGCACGGCAACGCTCCTCTATTTCCTGATCAACCGGTTGGTGCAGCAGCTTGCTACTGCCGAACGCGGCCGGATTGAGGCCTCTCTGCAGGACATTGCTGAACGCAAACGGTCCGAGGAGGTGCTGAGGGAAAGCCGGGCGAAGCTGGAAGCGGCGTTGGCCAGCATGACGGATGCCGTGTTCATTTCCGATATTGCCGGTCAATTCGTCGATTTCAACGATGCCTTTGCCACGTTCCACCGGTTCAGGAGCAAGTCCGACTGCGCCCGGACATTTGCCGAATATCCCGGTATCCTCGATGTGTTCTTGCCCGACGGGGAGTTGGCTCCGGTCGAGATGTGGGCGGTTCCGAGGGCATTGCGGGGCGAGACCGCCACCAATGCCGAATATACTCTCCGCCGCAAAGATACGGGCGAAACATGGGTCGGGAGCTACAGTTTCAGCCCCATTCGCGACAAGGATGGCGTGATCGTCGGCTCCGTGGTGGTAGGCCGCGACATAACCGACCGGAAACGGGCGGAAACGGCGCTGAAGGAGAGCGAGGAACGATGGAAGTTCGCTCTTGAGGGGGCCGGAGATGGCCTCTGGGATTGGAACGCCGTGACCAACCGAGTCTATTATTCCCGGCAGTGGAAAACCATGCTGGGGTATGCCGATGACGAAATCGGCGATACCCTGGACGAGTGGGACAGTCGCCTGCACCCCGAGGACAGGGCTGCGGTCTATACCGACCTTGAGCGTCATTTCCGTGGGGAAACGCAGACCTATACCAACGAGTATCGCATGCTCTGCAGGGATGGCAGCTACAAGTGGATCCTGGACCGCGGCAAGGTCATCGAATGGACCGAGGGCGGGGAACCGCATCGTGTTATCGGCATCCATACCGATATCAGTGACAACAAGCGGGCCGAAGAGGAGAAAGCCAAGCTCGAAGCCCAGCTCCTGCAGGCCCAGAAGATGGAATCGGTGGGGCGCCTGGCAGGAGGCGTGGCCCATGACTTCAACAACCTTTTGACCGTCATACTCGGCCATGCGGAACTGGCCCTCATGAAAATGGACCCGTCCGGACCGTTCTCACAAGACCTTACGGCGATCCGCGACGCTGCCGTGCGCTCGGCCGATCTCACGCAGCAACTGCTGGCGTTTGCCCGCAAACAGACCATCGCGCCAAAGGTACTGGACATGAACGCGACCGTGGCGAGCATGCTCAAGATGCTGCAACGGCTCATCGGCGAAGACATCCTTCTCAACTGGCATCCTGCGGCCAGCCTGTGGCAGGTCAAGGTGGACCCGGCACAATTAGACCAGATCCTGGCAAACCTGTCCGTCAACGCGCGGGATGCCATCGCCGACGTCGGCAAGATCACCATCGAGACGAGGAATAGCGTCTTCGACACAGACTATTGTGCCGCTAACTTCGGATTCATTCCGGGAGAGTACGTGATGCTTGCCGTGAGCGACGACGGTTGCGGCATGGACAAGGAGACGATGCTGCACATCTTTGAACCGTTTTTCACGACCAAGGATCTCGGAGAGGGGACCGGTCTCGGGCTTGCCACGGTGTACGGCATCGTGAAGCAGAACAGAGGCTTTATCAAGGTCTACAGCGAGCCGGGCCAGGGAACGACGTTCAAGATCTACCTGCCGCGGTACGAGGGTGAGGGGTCCCCGGTACAGGTCGAAGTCGCCGCCAAGCAGCTCTCAATGGGGAATGAGACCATCCTGCTGGTGGAGGACGAGTCGAGCATCCTCACCATGACTACTCTGCTGCTCGAACGGCAGGGTTACAACGTATTGTCGGCAAGCAAGCCGAGCGAGGCGATCCTGCTGGCGCAAAAGCACGCGGACGGGATTCATCTGCTCCTGACCGACGTGGTCATGCCCGATATGAACGGCCGGGATCTGGCCAGAGCCCTGTTGCCGCTCTGTCCAAAGATCAAGACCCTGTTCATGTCTGGATATACGGCAAATGTCGTTGCCCACCACGGCGTGCTCGACGAGGATGTGCACTTCATCTCGAAACCGTTCTCGCTGCCCGATCTGGCTGCCAAGGTGCGTGAGGTGCTGGATTCCTGAGGCCGGGACCAGATCCGATCGATCGTGCGACAAAATCGGATGCGGGGCGGTCCGGTGGCTGATGTCCCATCACCCCGGGCAGCCCTTCTGCTCAGGTTTCCAGCATCCCCTTCATCATGCTGAA
>Ga0208371_1000191_pt1 | contig 18312 bp, 14 predicted proteins | sample SubbioCR12Aug_1A_FD_184827 | JGI IMG/M metagenome (GOLD analysis project Ga0208371, IMG submission 184827) | Serpentinite rock and fluid subsurface biosphere microbial communities from McLaughlin Reserve, California, USA - CR12Aug_1A (SPAdes) | ecosystem: Environmental > Terrestrial > Deep... | reverse complement strand
GGCCATTCCACCAGGTCCCATGCCGTGGGCAGGGCATCCAGGTCATGGATGTAGGGGCGCTTCGGGGTCACGACCACACCGCCATCGCGCCAGAAGGCCACTCCCTGGACCTTGGCCGGATCGTCGCCGGCATTGAGGCAGGTAAAGAGCTCGGGGAGCGTCACCTCTCCCTCGCCCCGCACGACAAAGTCGATGCCGGCATGATCGGCCAGAAGCATCTCGTCATAGGAAAAGGTCGCATGCACATTCCCCACAACCGTGACGATGGCGGGGTCGACCTCTTTGGCCAGATAACAGAGCTTGATCGCATCGACGATGGAGGCGGTATAGGCAGTGGTGGCAATGGCATGCGGGCGGAAATCCTCGATCCGTTTCCTGATCTCCGGCCACTTGTGCCAGAGCGACATGGCATCGTAATAATCGACCTCGAAACCTGCAGCCCTGAGAGCACCGGCAATGTAGACAAATCCCACATTCAGCCAGGTGCCGGCAGATTCCACCACACCGGAATGGTACGGAGGGGTTATCAGGGCGATACGCTTGATACTCATCAACTTCTCCTTTATGATCTGCGGGTCACCGCCACAAAGCAATTTTTACGCCAGCTCCATGCTTCCTATCGGCATATCATCTATTATTTTAAAGTATTAGTCCTGTTTTGTCTTCATTTTTCAAAAACGACGGCAACCGCCGTGAGGCATGGGCCACGGCATTACCGAAAGGTCATCAGGTACGCCCAGTAGCCGCCGGCGCCAAAAAGCGAGAGCAGAACCACATGCTTGAGGATGAGCATGTTCCGCCGCACCTTCTCGGTGGTTTCGCCATAGACATTGTCAACATAGGTAAAGGTCCGGCCGGCACCGGTGGCAAGGATGACCACCACCGCGCCGATGGAGTTCCAGAAGAAGAAACGTTCGAGATGGTTGAGGATTGCCGCAACCGCCGGATACTGTTTCTGGAAACCGTCCAAAAGGTAGATGGCGATGAGGCACGACAGCCAGTAGCCGGTGGTAAAATCGTGGATGAACCCGTTCAGGACGATCGCTGCCTTTGAAAACTTCACGCAAATCTCCTCGTATCTGCCGGTTATTGGATGCCGAGGGTCTTCAGGGCGCTTGGCGCCTCTTCGACCCCTTGCTCCGCAGCCTTGCGCAGCAAGGCACCAGCTTTTTCCCTGTCTTTTTTCACTCCGTCGCCGCTTGCGTACATGAGTCCCAGGTTGTACTGGGCACGGGCGTAGCCCTTTTCCGCCGAACGTCCGTACCATTGCGCAGCCTGCTTCCTGTCTTTTTTGACTCCGTCGCCATTATAGTACATTCTGCCGAGATTGTTCTCTGCCGCCGCATATCCCTGATCCGCCGCCTTCCGGTACCAGCGTGCCGCCTCTTTCAGGTTGCGTGCCGTCCCCTCGCCGTTCTGGTAGAGATAGCCCAGATTGTACCGGGCCTTGGCCACTCCCCGTTCGGCAGCCTTTTTGTACCAGGTGAAGGCGGCGCTGACATCCTTTGCCACCCCCTCGCCATGATAGTACATGCTGGCAACGCTCACCATGGCAGGGACGTGCCCTTTCCCGGCAGCCTTCAGATAGAGGCGGAAGGCCTCGGCACGATCCTTGGGAACCCCTTGCCCAAAGTAATGGACCGTTGCCAGTCCGTGGAGTTCCGCCGGGGTCTTTACCTTGGCGAACTCGCGCTGGGCGCTGCTGTAGCGCCCCTGCTGGTGATACCGCACCCCTTCGTAGACGCCGGCATCGGCAATGCCGGCAGATACCGCCGTAATCGCCGCCAGCAGGCAGGCGAGCAGTCCGGGCAGGCTAGTTGCGGATCGTATGGGCATTGTGGTCCACCTCTGCATAGATCAATCCGGAGATGTCGCGCAGGACATCTGCCAGTCGGGCAAAATCGTTCCCCCTGGTCATGATGCCGAGGAGATAATGGTTGTTCGGGTAATAGACGATCCCGAACTCATGGAGCTGCTTGATCTCGTTGCCGCTCCCCAGTGTCCGCTCGCCATACTTGCTGACCACCGGCACCCCGGCAGGAATCCCGGCAACGATCCCGTTCTTGAATTCCACGTGGGCAAGGAGTTCCAGTGCCCTTTCCGACAGCGGCTTGCTGAGGTACGAGGCATTATAGAGTACGCGCAGCAGAGAGGAGTACGACTTCACTGTCATCAAGTCCTCTTCCTTGTCGGGATCGTAACTGACGCCGACTTCCGCCAGGATCGTGTCCAGGTAGCGGTAGTCGATATTTTCGAAGAGCAGATGCCAGGCATTATTGTCGGAGTATGCCATCATCCGGTACAGCAGGTCATCGACCGTATAACTCTTGCCCGGCTCAATGGTCACCGACGGCTTGATGTTCTGCATGGCGGTCCAGTCACCACTTCCGCCAAAGGTGAGCCGGCGCTGCAACAGGCCGGGGTCTGCTTCGGCCAGCTTCAGGTAGCCGATCATCACCGGAATCTTCATCAGGCTTGCCGGGGAGAATTGCGACCGCTCGTTGATACCGAACCAGGGGCCGTCGTGCAGATCGCGAAAGTAGACCGCAACCTCCTGGACATCTCCCGCAGCGACCTTCTCCCCGATCAGGTCCGAGACTTTCCGCTTCATGGAGCCCAGCGGTCCCGACTGGATATACTCCTGGGCGATTTCGCACTCCAGGAGGGGGTTTATGTAGCGGTACCCGGCCTGGCGCAATGCATGGTGCCGGTGGGATGCCGATTCCTTCTCCAGGCTCCTGGCCAGGAAGAAGCCGGATGCCCCGCCCGCGATGAACAACGCGACCCCTATGATCCAGAAACTGCGCTTCATTGTCCCTGCCATTCTCCTTGGAGCCATGCCCGCTTACTTGAAATACTCGGCATGGATCGAACTCCCCATGTGCGACGTCACGAACAGAGATACCAGCGCCATCACGAAACAGAAAACGAAAAACCATGCCGCGCGCATGCCGCTCAGCCGGAAGAAGCGGCGCAGGTGGAGGTAGACGCCGAAGATGAGCCAGGTGATGAGCGACCAGGTCTCCACCGGGTCCCACCCCCAGTAGCGGCCCCAGGATTTGTATGCCCAGATGGAACCTGCCAGCATGGCGATTCCCCAGAAGATGAACCCGAATCCGGCAAAACGGTAGGCGTACAGGTCCAGGCTCGCCGGTTCGGGAAGGCGCTCAAGCCAGCGGGCCGATGACCGCGCGCCCTTCCTGATATACAACAGGGAAAAGGCAAGGGCCACGACCAGGGTCGCCAGGGAAATCTTGTAGAAGGCGATATGGAACACCAGCCAGATGCTGCCGAAGGTCGGCGGCAGCGACCTGATGCCGGGATTGTACATGGTGGAGAGGGCAATCATGAGGAAAACCGCCGGGAACACGATGATGCTGGCAGGTTTCACCCGCGGATAGACCCGGAGAAAGAGCAGGAACACTGCCATGGTTATCCAGGCATCCGAGGAGAGAACCTCGCTCGGCGCCATGTAGGGTCCATGGCCGACGATCTGCCACCAAAAGAGGAGCGCTGCCCCGTGGAGTGCCAACCCGACGAGCGCCGCGCCGTAACTGCCCCGCTCTGCCCGCTCCTTTTCGAAGATCATCCCGACCGTGTTGGCGATGGTTCCCACCACATAGCAGAAAACCGCCAGCCAGGTGATGAGAACATAGACGGTCGTCTGCCTATCCATTCCGCTCCTCCGCCTCAAGAGAGACCCGTATCGCTGCAAGCTCGTCGGTGTAAAACGTCGCGAACCTGGTGGCCCGCCACCTGATCTCGGACCCTCCGTCAGGACATGGGCAGACCATGGCCTCGCGGGGAGGGGTGAAATAATGGAAGATCCCGCCGAGACAGATCACCAGGAACCCCAGGAAGACGCCCGGCATGCCGGAGAGGCTGACAAAGATGAGCCGCGACCAGGGGCCAAACCTGAGCAGACGGAACCGGTAGGGACCGATGCTCCCCTCGCTGCCGACCCGTAGCGGCAACTGGCCCACTTCCCGCCCTCCCTGATCGACCCTGAGCACCAGCAGCGGATCGATCCGGTCAAAAGTCCTCTTCTCCGCATCGACGTAGTATTTGGCCCGCAGCAGGGCATCATTGCCGAGCACATTCCTGAACGTGTTATAGCTGGGGATTTCGGGGGCCTTTTGCCGTTCCAGCATGAGCTGGAAGACTTCTTCCCGGTTTTCCGGCCCCGTCACCTCCACATAAAAGGCATGGCCGAACTCTATCCCCTGGTAGATCCGTATCCCCTGGTAGGTGAGGATGGAGTTGATCTGCACGGACCGCACGTCTTCGACATTGCTGCCCGGCAGGAAGGTGAGTGTGGAGGCCACCTCCTTCACCGCATGGTTCGGCCAGTAGCTGTAGATGACCCGATCGAGCCGGATCGGACAGGGCAGCGAGAAGTCGCGGGCCAACAGCCCCTTTTCTTCGTCGGTCCAGGGTGCCGTCGGTTCGTGCGTCTCCCCCTCGCCGAGCTGCAGCACCCCCCGTTGCTGGGTGAGGGCGACCAGCAGGGAGGCAACAATCACCAGCACCATCCCCAGGTGAAAGAAAGCATTCCCCCAATACCCCCAGGGATGCCGAACCAGATAGCTGACGCCCGCGTTTTCGCCCACGGGGAGATACCCCCGGCTCCGGAGCCGCTTCATTACCGGACCTCCGGCAAGGGCTGTCCGCAGGATGGCGCCGTCAACCATCTCCCGCCGGGCAAAGCTCAGCCGCCACGCCCTCACGAACTGTTCCCAGGTGGAAAACGCCAGCGACACCGCAACTCCGGCCAGGATCAGAGCAAAGCCGGGGTGCGTGTAGACCCGGTGCAACCCCAGGCTGCCGCTCCAGCGGCCGAGCAGCGGATGGGCAGCCTGCCACGTTTCCATATCCGCCGGGGAGGTCATGAAGGACTGGGGGACGAGTGCCGCAAGGGTGATGGCTGCAAGCGCCAGGCAGATGAGGCAGAGGACCGTGATCCTGGAGAGGAAGAAACGCTTGATTGAATTCATGTCATGCGGCATGAGCCCGGCAGACCAGGCCGGCCATGAAAAGAGACCTAAGGGACATCGACATCACCCGCAGCACCTGCCGAGAGGTCGCTCTGTAGCTCGTGATAGTCATCATCCGCATTGATACCCCACAGGTCGTGCCGCTCTCCGAACAGATTACGCACAGCCAGCATGGCTGTCAACATGGAATGATCCATGTTGTTGTAGCGGTGCATGCCATTGCGGCCGACCACCTGCAGGTTCCCGAACCTCTCCAGGTACTCCCTGATCGTTGCGAGCGCGGCATCGAACCCCTCGTCGTACAGGGGATACGCCTTCGGCATCCGCACCACCACCCCCTCCCGGACCAAGCCGCGCGCTGCAATGCCGATCCGCTCCAGCTCCCGCGTCGCCAGATCGACCAGTGCGTCGTCGTTCATGCGCCAGAGATCGTCACCGGCACGGCAGAAGTACTCCATCCCCACGCAGGTAAGGGTTGGATCGGGCACCATCGCCGGGCTCCAGTTCTTGTAGTTCTGGATCCGCCCGACCCGCAGGGAAGGGTCGTGGATATAGATCCAGTTGTCGGGAAACAGCTCGGCCGCATCGACGATGAGCGCCACGGTGAGAAAGTCCCGGTAGTTGAGCCGCAACGCCGCAGCGACCACCGCTGCCGGCGGCTCGGGCTTCAGGGCAGTTATCAGGTGCCTGAGCGGCATGGTGGAAATCACCGCATCGACCCGTCGCAGCTCTCCGGAGCCTGCCCGCTCGACCTCCAGGGCAGTGATTCCGCTTCCGTCATGGTGTATCCCCGTCACCCGGCTGTCGAGGCATACCGTGCCGCCCTGTTCTCTGATCTGCCTCTCCAGGGCTTCCCACATCTGCCCCGGCCCCAGGCGGGGGTAGAGGAATTCTTCCACCAGCGAGCGTATGGCGCCCCCCCGCCGCAGCGCGAACATGTGCAGCACCGCGGTCCGAAGCGACAGCCCCCGGATACGCTGGGCAGCCCACTGGGCACCGATGGCAGTGCACGGCACCCCCCAGACCTTTTCGGTATAGGCCCGGAAAAACAGCTCGAACAGGCGGTCGCCGAAGCGGTTGGTGACCCAGTCGGCAAAGCTCGTCTCCGGGGCGATCGGCCTGACCTTGCGCCGGAGATAGCTGCCAATGGCCCGCAGGCTGGTGCTTACCCCGAGGTTGCGCAGCACATTGAGCGGCTTGAGCGGATAGTCGTAGTAACGGCCGTCAAAGTAGATCCGCGACAACCGCGGCCGGGTGAGGAGCTCGTCCCCCAGGAGCGACTGCCAGAGGGTGCGGATCAGGGGCTGCTTGGTGAAGAAGCGGTGTCCGCCGAGATCGAAGCGAAACCCCTTGTACTCCACCGTCCTGGCGATCCCCCCCACCTGGCCGTCCTGTTCGCAGACGACTGCCGGGACCCCGCTGGCGGTCAGCGCATGGGCGGCAGTCAGGCCGGCCGGACCGGCGCCGATGACCACCACCTCCATACCTTTGCGCAGGTGCACCTTGTTCATGGCTTCCTTGCTGTGCCGCTGCCGGAACAGCCGTCCTGCAGCGGCAGATGGTTTTCCGTCCTCATGGCTGCCGGCTCCGGAAACGCTTCGCCATGGCCCGCCGCAGCCTGACCCGTGCCGTTTCCCAGAGGAACGCCGCCTCGTTGCGGGCGGTAATGGAGATGTTGTAGGTGCAGGTGTAAAAACAGGGGGTCTCCTCCTGGCAGACCCTGATCTGCTCCCGTTCGCCCTGCAGGGCCTGCCAGAGTTCCGCGATGCCCTGGCCGCGGATATCTCCCACCCCTTCGCGGTCGAGGCAGACCGCAACCTGCCCGTCGGCGTTCAGATCGATATAGAGCCCGGCGGCATCGCAGGGGCCGACCGGCAGCCCGAGCAGATAATCCGAGGCTCGTTCGTAGAAACCGCTGTACTCCCACAACGGCTCCCCGGCGCGGCGAAGCACAGCCAGCTCCCTGAAGATGGCGGCCATCTCCTTTTGCTCCTCCGCTGACGCCTTGTACTGGGCATCGCTGTGGCGGTGGAAGAACCCTTCCCCCTGGTTGACGGGAAAGACCGACAGATAGATCCCCCGCTCCCTGGCAAACGCGAGGAAATCGAAGGTCTCCCGGTAATTGATGCGATTCATGACCAGGTTGACCTTCAGGGGGACATGCAGGCCGGCGGCAATGAGCAGGTCCAGGTTCTGCAGCGCCGTCGGCAGCAGGTCGCGCCCGCGCAGGCGCGCATAGGTTTCCCGGTCGAGGGAATCGATACTGACGGCCAGTTGCAGGAGCCCGTGCGCCCGACGCAACCGCTCTATCCCCTCCGGCGTGAAGAGGGTGCCATTGGTCGCCGTGGTATAGAGAAAACCGAGCCGGTCCAGCATGGCAAAGATGTCGTAGATATCCGCACGGAGAAACGGCTCGCCGCCCGAGATCTCCGTCACCAGGAACCCGAAACGCTTCAGGTCGGTAAAGATCGGTGCCATCTCGTCGACGGTCAGCATCTCGCCGCCGCGGCGCCAGACCGCGCACATCGGACAGGCCTGGTTGCAGGCGTTCAGGGAATTGAAACTGACGAATGTCGGCTGCAGCCGCCGCATGCGCCAGAAGACCCTGATCAGTTTCAAGATGACGGCGGGGCCGGTCAAGATGACAACCTCCTGCTCGCGTCCCCGGTATGGTGCGCGGCATGCAGACAGTACCTGCCCGTTCTTTGTTGCGAAAGTGCCATGGCCGGCTCTTTCCGAGCGCCGCCGGCAGACCGGTGCTGTGGCGGGTCGAAAACGCCTTTCAGGAGAGCCATTTCAGCAGCCTGATGATCCCCTGGCCGGCGGACTTCCTGTGCGCCGAAACCCCTGTGCGTTGCCGGATCTCCGCTGCATGGTCATGGTAATAGCGGTAGGCGTCCCAGAGCATCTCCTCGTTCGTAACGGCTGGTCTCCAGCCGAGCAGGTTCTCTGCCCTGGTCGTGTCGAACATGAAACTGGCGGCAATCATCCGGTACTGGTACGGCCCGAGCGGAGACAGCCCGAGCCGGTACGCCAGCTTCATGAGCGGCAGGACTGCCCACCCCGGCAGGCTGGCGACTCGCGCCCCGGTCCCGGCCCTTTCTATGACAGACCGGTATGCTTCAGCCAGGGTGGGAACCGCGGCAGAGCCGACGTTGAAGATGCCGCCCCCCCGGTATGCGAGCGCCCGCAGACAGGCATCGTGCAGATCGGCAGCCGCGATGAACTGGTAGCGGTTACGCCCCCCGTCCACCACCCAGACCCGGCGCCCTTCGTCGATGAATTCGAAGAGGATGGCCAACAGCCCCAGGCGACCGGCGCCGACGATGGTCGGACAGCGGAAGATCACCGTATCGAAGGAATCGGCGCAGGCGAGCAGGATCTTCTCCGCCTCCCACTTGGAGCGGCCGTAGATCTCCACCGGTCGCGGCAGCTCCTCTTCGCTGACCGGCCGGCCCAGATCCTCCCCCCAGAGACAGTTGGACGAGGTAAAGACGACCTTGGGTATCCGGAATTCCTTCGCCATCCCGGCGATGTTCCGCGTCCCTTCCACGTTGACCGACCAGAGCAGGTCCTCGTCCTTCACGGCATGGGCAAGGACGGCTGCCAGATGGATGACCGCATCGAACCGGTACGTTTCGGCCAGACGGGCCAGCAGCTCCCGGTCCCGGATGTCGCCCCGCACCCTGGTCAGCAGCGGATGGTCGGAGCCGTCTTCCTCCAGGTCGAGGGATACGCAGCCGATGCCGCGCTCCAGCAGGAACGCCTTGAGCGATTCGCCATAGAAACCGGCTCCTCCGGTGATGAGGACGGTGCGCTGCTCCGGCGGCACGGTCCCTTCTCCCGGAGCCCGGCTCCCTGCGGCTATCCCGGCAAAGCTGCCCGGCACCCTATTTCCCCGGCTGCGGGGTTGCCCCGCTGTTGCGCAACTGGAAGGCCTTGCCGACATAGTTCTGCTGCAGGTACTCCTTCAGAAACGGGATCTCTCCCCCCTTGCCGATGACCAGGGGATAGAGCGGCGCAGTGGTCGCCACCACGGCCGCTGCATAGACGGCCATGATCCGGCGCCGTACTGCCGGTTTCCGGGACAGGGACGAGACGAAACAGGCCACGGCCATGAAGGCGAAGGGGAGCACGGAAAGGGCCGTATTCGCCCAGATCGGCCTGCGCGTCAGCGCGAGCGGCAGATAGGCGCAGAAAAAGAGTCCGGCCAGATAGCAGAGCATCCCCTGGCGCTTCCTGATCCCCTGCCAGGCGGCAGAGAAGGCTGCCGGCAGCACCAGCAGCCAGACCAACGGATTGGCTATCGCCAGGAGGATGGTGAGATGCCTTTCCAGGTTGTCGTTCACTCCTGCCGGACCCTCAGTCGGCAGGTTGACGTAGATGTCTTCATAGGTCACGGCAGGGCGGACGAACCACTCGTATGCCCAGTGATCCCGCTTGTCCTCTGTCAGGGGACGGTAGCCGGTATGGTGGGCGGTCTCGCCGTACATGGCCCGCTGCAGGGCCGGCCATTCGCCGGCGTCGTAGCCGCGGCCGAACCAGGGGATGAAGGTGAGGAGATAGATGATCAGGGGGAGAAGGACGAGGAGCGCGCAGGCATGGGCAATGGCAACAGGACGGTCCCATTGCCCCTCCCCCCGCTCCTGCCGGATGGCCTGGACGACCAGGACGAACGTGACGAACAGGGGGAAGAGGACACTCCACTTGGTGGAGAGGCCGCAGCCGAAACTCGCGCCGGCGACAAAAAGCCATGCTGTGCGGCCGGTCTCCCTGTGCCGCAGGGCAGCGTAGATCCCCAGAAGCGGGAAGAAGGCCAGGTAGATATCGCCGATCGCCTGGCGGGAGAAATCGATGGCCAGCGGCTCGACCACCCAGAGCAGGGTGGCGAGCAGCGCCGCGCGCTCGTCCATGATCCGCCGCGCCACCAGCCCCACAAGGGGGATGGTGAGGGTGCCGAACAGGATGCTCACCCCTTTCAGGCCGACAACCCCGGTGCCGAACAGCTTCAGCGCGCCATAGACCAGTATCCCGCACAGGTTCGGGTGGTTCCACATGGTCGGCCCCAACTGCCCCGATTCCGTGTAATTGATGGCCGTGAGCGCCACGCCGAAATCATCCACCGACACCGGCTGGGCCTGGAGGAGGAAAACCCGGAGGATGAACCCCGCGACCGTGAGAAGGAGAAGCCCTGCCACGAAGTGCCGCTCTGCTGCCGGCAGGGACGTGGCCTCTGCCGGCCCGCTGGGGCACGCTTTCTCGCTGTTCATTCTGTTGGCGGGAGATCTCATGACACGTCGCTCAGATCTGCAGGAAATAGTCTCTCAGAAACGGGACTTCTGCCACCTTGCCGATGGCGAGCAGGTAGAGAGGGATGGATGCAAGCACCACAAGTGCCAGGTAGAGGGCGAAAATCCTCTTCCGCGCCGGGGTGGTGCAGAGGGTGGAGACAAGGAGATACGCCACCGGCACCAGGGCGAACGGCAGCACCGACAGCGCGGCATTGACGAATATGGGCCGGCTGTGGGTAAGCGCCAGGGGGAGATAGGCGGCGAGAAAGAGCGTCACCGCGAAGAGCAGCCCCTCGTTCCTCTCCCTGATCCCCCGCCGTGCCGTGAAGAATACCGCCGGCAGCACCAGCAGCCAGACAAACGGGTTGGAAAGGGCAACCAGGAGGGTTACCCGCTTGTCCACCATGGCATCCTCCATTGGTGCGGGATCCCCCTCATCCACCCGGTTGATCATGGTATCGGTCCAGCTGACCGGCCGGACGAACCAGGCCAGGGCGCGGTGATCCCGCTGCTCCACCTGCCCGAGCCCGCTGTGCAGCTTTGTCTCCTGGTACATGCTCCGCTGCAGGGCCAGCCATTCCGGCATCGAGTAACCCCGGCCGAACCAGGGGGTGAAGGTGAGCAGGTAGATGAGCAGCGGCAGAAGGAGCAGCTGCGCGCTTGCCCCGGCCATTGCGGCTATCCGTGTTGACAGGCCTTTGTCGCGTCTCCAGATGGCATGCGCGACAAAGGCGAGCGAAACGGCAAGCGGAAAGAGCATGCTCCATTTGGCTGCCAGGCCGAGCCCGAAGAGGATACCCGCGCCGAAGAGCCACCGGGAACGCTCGGTTGCACGGTAGCGGCAGATGCACCAGATCCCTGCCAGGGGGAAGAACGACATGTAAATCTCGTGTACGGCCTGGCGGGAGAGATCGATGGCCAGCGGGTCGAGCGCCCAGAAAAGCGCCGCCAGGAGCGCCACGCGGCCGTCCCCGGCAATCCTTCTGGCAACGAGACCGAGCAGGAGGACAGAGAGGGTGCCGATGGCGACGCTCGGCCCCTTGAGCCCCAGCACCCCGGTGCCGAAGAGCTTCATGCAGCCATAGACCAGGATGTTGCCCAGCTCCGGGTGGTTCCACATGATCGGCCCGAGCTGGCCCGATTCCATGTAGTTGATCGCGGTCACCCCCATGGAATAGTCGTCGTAGGAGACCGGCTGGGAAGGGAGCAGGAAGACCCGCAGACCGAGGGCGACAAGGGTTACGAGGAGCATCCCGGCAAGGAAGCGTCGATCCGGCAGGTCGGGCGTCGACAGGAGACCGGCCCTCAAGGTCGCGCCCCGTTTTCCGGCATGGTGCCGGGCTGCTGTTCCGTCCGGGCGACGTTTACCCCGATGAGCCGGGCGAACCGGAGCAGCCTTTCCCGTTCAAGCGCCGTGACCCGGTCATTTCCCGCGAGCTCGCAGAGAACGATGCAATCGGTCGTAATCCCCGAGGCCCGCAACTGCTGCAACAGCAGCTCCGGCTCGGCATTCCTGAAGTAGGTGGCGCTGACATAGACGAGCAGGGGCTCCCCTGCACCTCTGAAATGTTCGCCGGTGGTGAACCAGCGCGGGAATCCCTGGTGGGTGAGATAGACCTCGGTCGGGGTGATCCGCTTGTTGTTCGCCTGTCGGGCCATTTCCGTCATCTGCTGGAATCCGGCCGGCGAAAGGATGGCGACGATCCCCCGCGCAATGCCGTTGAGCGCGGCTACATAGAGAAAATTGGAGTCGTTGAGCCCTTCCGTCTCCATGACTGTGGGGATGTGGTAGAGCTTGAGCGGATACGCCCGCGAAAGGGGGATGTCGCCGACATTGGAGACATCCAGCCGCTCCCAGCCGTCGGAGACGAAGAGGATGGTCCGCCCCTTCACCCCCATCCCCTTCCAGATGCCATAGGCGTCACGGGGTGTGGCCACCAGGTAGCGGGCGACGGAGCGGTCGTCGATGCCCCCGACCCGTGCGAAAACCCGCGCATCCCTGCCGTAACGATCGAGGAGCGTCACGGTCAGCGCCAGTGCCAGGAGAATGGCAACTGTCGTTATGAGATGCCGCTGCACCGGTTTCATTGCTGTCGGCTCCAGTGCCGGGTCACCGGCTCATTCCCTGGTGAGCGGCCGGGCCGCCCCGGGCATTGCGCTTGGGTGCCTTCCCCTTGTCGCGCTCCTCGCCGATGGCCGAGATGGAGGTCAGAACCCAGCGCCCCTTCTTGTTCTCCAGCGTGTAGACGACGTCATAGACGTAGTTTTTCTGCTCGTTGCTCGTGGCCCCGGTCTTGATGTTCACATGGACAAAATCCCAGACTTCCCTGGTGGTTGCCTGATAGGTGCCGGCTGCCGGGGATGCGATCTCCTTGAAATCGATCTTCTTCAACTGTGATACGAGCCGGTTGTTCCCCTCGCCCAGGGCGGCCATGTGGTAGTAGGCCTTCATGGCCACATCCTCCGAGGCGACCTCCTGGATGGGGGTCATGTTCATGCTCATGTACCCGCCGATCAGGAGCTGGTTGTAGCGCTCGATGATCTGCTTGACCATGGTGTCGGGGATGGTGCCGGCCGCTCCCCCTCCCGTGCGCTCCGCAGCCCCCTGCTTCGGTGCAGGAGATTTTTCCGTGCAGCCGGCAAGCGGGAGAGAAAGCAGCAGCGCGATGAGAACGGTCCAGTGAAAGGTGCGGATCATTTGAAATACTCCGAATGGATGGTTGAGTTGATGAACGGGGTGACGAACAGGGAAAAGACCGCCAGGAGAAAGCAGAAGATATAGAGCCAGGCGGCCTTGCGCCCTGCCCAGCCGTAAAATCGCCGCATGTGCAGGTAAAGGCCGAAGACCACCCAGGTCACCAGCGACCAGATCTGCACCGGCTCCCAGCTCCAGAACATGTTCAACGACTGGTAGGCCCAGATGGAGCCGGCCAGCATGCCGATGACCCAGAAGGTGAAGCTGAATCCGGCAAACCGGTAGGCATACAGGTCCATGACGTCGGGTCCGGGAAGATACGAATACCTGCGGGGGCGGCTGCCGGTGGAGATCAGGTAGAACAGGGAAAAGGTCACCGCGATCAGGGTGGCGGCAAAGGAGATCTTGTAGAAGATGATGTGCAGGATCAGCCAGAATCCCCGGTAGCTGGCCGGAAGATTCTTGATCTCGGGCCGGAAGAAGAGACCGAGGGCCACGAGGAAAAAGGTCGCGGGAAAGACCGCTATGGCTGCCGAGCGGAGACGGGGATAGAAGCGGGTCGCCAGGAGAAAGAGGGCAAGCATCACCCAGGCATTGGAAGAGAGGATCTCGAACCGGTCCATGTACGGACCGTGGCCGACCATGCGCCACCAGACGAGAAGGGCGATGCCGTGCAGCACAAGGCCGGGGATGGCGCTATACATCCCGTAGCGCTCCAGGCGGCTGTTCGCGAATATGATTCCCGACGCGGCGCAGATTGTCGCTATGACATAAAAGGCCACCGCTCCCCAGTGCAGACCGGTGACCAGGGCAAACTGGCTGTTCATGGTTTTGTCTCTCCCCTGCAGTAGGACATGATCCGCTCCTCCTCGCCGCGGTACAGCTCGCGGAACCTGGCCGAGCGCCAGCTCGCCGTGGCTCCGCCGTCTGTCCGCCAGAGTACTACCTCACGCGGGGTGGCGCAATAGACCAGCACTGCTCCGAAAAAGATGACGGCGAATCCGCAGTAAATGCCGGATACGCCGAACCCGCCGACAGCGAGCAGCTCGGCCATGCCGCGAACATCGTCCAGGCGCACCAGGTAAGGGCCGAGCGATCCGCTTTTTCCGCGGAGCAGCTCGGTTTCCTGCAGCAACGATTCACCCTCGTAGAGCCGGAGCACCAGGAGCGGGTTCGTCGAGATCATCCCTCTCTTGTCGGCATCAGCAAAATATTTTGCCTTCAGGCGAAAACGTCCGCCCGGCAGGTCGAGTTGCCCATAACCGGCCTTGTCCCTGCGCTGAGGCCTGTCTATGGCCAGGATCGCTCCGAACGGCGGTGCATCTCCACTGTAGAGCTGGAGGAAAAAGGCAGTTCCGAACTTCGGGCTCAGGTAAAACATCTGGCCTCGGAAACTCTTCCCCTCGAATACCTTGAGGGTGAGCCTGTCAGCTCTCTCCTGCTCGCCGAAGAGCGACACATCTGCTGTGAGCGACTGCAACTGGTCATTGTCCCAGAAGGCTGGTGCAAGCCTCTCAAGGCGGACAGCCGCCGGGTAGGTCATCCTGCCGGCAAGCAGGCCTGCTGTCTCGCCGGCGGTCCCCTCGACCCGTGAAACCTCCATCCCTTCGACCATCTTGAGGAGCGTCCGGTGCTCTGTCAAGACCCGAACGAACGAGAACAGGACCACCAGGGTGATGCCGAGGTGGAGCAGGAAATTACCCCAATACCCCCAGGGTGCCTTCACATGCCGGCTGACACGCCCGTTATCCGCCAGAAGCAGGTATCCTTCGTGCTGCAGACAGGCGCGGAACTCGCCGGGCTCGACCCGCAACGGCACATCGCCGTCTCCGGGCTCCGTTGGCAACTGCTTCGTCATGCGATAACTGCGGCTCCCCTGGTCAATGGTGGAACAGACGAGCGAAACGAGAAACAGGCAACCGAGCAGGGAGAACCAGACCGAGGTCTGGAGCGCATTCAGGCCGAGCACGCTGATCAATCGCGCGACAGCGGGGAACTGGGCATACCAGAGGGGCTGCTCGTTCGGCATGCTCCCCGGCCGCGGCATGAGATTCGACAGGAGCAGCGACGCAATGAGGAGAACAAAGACGACGGTAATGAATTTTCTATTGGTTACAAACCGTTTCAGCCACATGGCAGTTCAGTCTCGAAATAGAGCTGTGAGATCGGAGTGCTGCGAGCAGGCATGCGATCGGTCCCCTGCAGTACCTTGCAGGCTCTGCATGTGGGTCCGCATAACCGAGCCAGTGGTAGCGCACCATGGTCGCACACATGCGACAAAAATGCCCGCATTATCGCAATGTTTCCTTTATGTTACGAATGTAGCACAGTCGTTTGAGGATATCCAAAAAAAAACCGGGGGCAGAGCCCCCGGCTTGTCCTGCTGATGGTTAGCGCACTACCAGCTTTGCGTGCCGCCGGTGTGCTCGCCGCTGCTGCAGCTGAAAGAGCTGATGGTGCCACCCTGGGCCGGCATTTTGGTGATGGTGAGGGTGCCGGAGTAGCCGCCATTGCCATTGGCCTTGTAGCGGGCCGGTGCATTGGTGGTGATGAGGAGTCGCCCGATCTTGCCGCCGTGCGGCACCCGGATGTGGCAGTTGACGCATGCCATGTTGAAGCTGCGGTGCGAGGTACGTTTCGTCGCACTGCTGGAGTGATAGGTGTTGCTGTTCAGGATCGGGTGGCAATTCAGACAGAAGAGGCCGTTGGTCGTGCCTGCATTACGATTGTACGCCTGAGCCCCTGTCGTGGTATCAAGAGTATAATAATTGGTAGTTGTCGTGTTGCTGGTACCGTTCATGGAAGCCTGGATGTACGGCCAGGCCCGGTTGGGACCGGTCAACATCCACTTGACGCTGGAACCGTGCGGCCCCTTGGAGGCGGTGGAATCGGTGGCGTGACAGTCGGAGCAGTTCATGATGCTGCCGGGGGTCCAGCCACCGGAGAGCTTGGCAGCGGTCAGCTGGGTCCCGGCAGAAAGCGCCGTCCCGATCGGGTGACGGGAGACGTTGTTCGGGTTGATCTCCAGGGCCAGGTCGGTCCAGGCGGCAGCAGTGGTCCCGCCCCACGATGCATAGTTGGCGTTGGCGCTGGAGTGGCACTTGAGACAGATCTGCCATTCAGCGGTCGCAGCCGGGAGTGCGGTCGTGGTCGTCTGCCCCCAGGTGGTGACGCCGGTCCAGTTGGCTGCCCAGGTGGTGACGGTCACTCCCTTGGCACCGGTGAGGACGCCGGCCAGGGTGCCGCTCCCCGGCGTATGGTTGCCGGTCTTGGCCTGGTGCGAATCGTGGCAGTCGCTGCATTCCACGTGCTTGGTGGCGGCGATGTCGGCGCGGGTCTCGGTATCCTTGTGCAGGCCCTTGTAGCCGGTCACGTTGTGCTCGTAGGTCTTCTGGAAGGTGGTGAAGGTGTCTTCGGCTGCAGCGGTCATGGTCTGGGTGCCGAAGTAGTCCCTGCTCGCCGTACTCTTGGCCGGGCCGCCGCCGGGGGTGGTATCGCCGGTCTTGCTGTGGCAGCGGAAGCAGAAGTCTGCACCGAGGGTCTCGGTCGGGGTGGTGATCCCCAGGGCGCTGAGGATGCTCCGCTGGGCGCTGTAGTGGGTGCCGAACTTGTTGGTGGAGGTCTGCTTGTCCTTGACCTGTTCGTCGGTATGGCACTTGCTGCAGTTGGCGGTGAAGGTGCTGGCGCCGAAGCTGGAGGTGATACCGTAGTTGTGGGCCGAGGCGGTGAAGGCGGCACCGGTGATGGCCGGGGTCGTGGTGGTGCCGCCGGTCTTCTGTGCCGTGCTCTTGGTCATGCTCGTGCTGTGACAGGAGATGCAGATGCCGTTGGGAGCAGTGGTCGAGAAATCGGACGCTGCCACGGTCGAGCCGGCCACGGCAATGCCGGAGCGGAGGTTGGCCGCCTTGTTGGCGTTGAAGTAATTATGGTCGGTGTGACAGCTGACGCAGGCCAGGACCGTGGTGCTGGTCGGGTAGCTGCCGGTATTGGGTGCCTGATCGGGCGAGGCATTGTCCATCACGTGATGATAGGTGGCGGTGCTGCTGTTCATGACGTTGTAGGAACCGTGGCATCCGTAGCAGGGCTGGCCGCCGTTGGAGATGCCACCGTCGAGCACGCCGTTGATATGCTTGGTCACGTCGTTGAAGTACGGAGCGGTGTTGTTGACGTGACCGTGGCAGGCATTGCAGGCATTGGCGGCAACGCCCGAGTGGCCGCCGGTGTTGGGCGGGTTGCCGTGGCACTTTCCGCAGTCGGCAGCCGCGCCGGTCAGGATGGTTGCCGTCCAGGTCGGGATCACCTTGGTTGGCGTTGCGCCGTCAGCCATGGACGTACCATGGCAGTAGGAGGCGGTACAGGTATCGGTGCCGCTGTTATAGGCCGGGGTTACGCCGTCGGCAGCGGCAAGGCTGCCGCCCATCGGCACTTCGACCGGCAGTGCGGAATCGACGTGGCCGGCCGAACTGGACAATGCCGGGACCGCATGGCACTGGGCGCAAGCGATGTCGCTGGAGTAGTTGTGCGTCGATGCCAGGTGGCTGACATGGATCGTGGATGCGGCGGTGTTGGTGGTGCCGTTGGTGATCTTGAACGAGCCGCTCGTCGCGGTCGAAGTGGAGCCGTGGCACTTCTCGCACTCGGGGGCTGCAGTATTGGCCCCCCAGGCGGGCGAGGTCGTGCCGTGGCAGTAGCTGTTGGCGCAGCTGCCTCCGTTGACGTTGTAGGTATAGGTGAAACTGCCGGTCTTGCTCGTGTTGGCGGAAATGTCGTAGACCTTGTTCACATGCTTGGTGACGTCGGCGATGGTGGTGCCGGTTGTGGTGGTAGCGTAGTGACAGACATCGCAGGTGAAGCCGGATGCGGTGTGGCCGGCATGGCTGTTCGCCTTGGGAGAGCCGTCGGCATATGACGGGCCGGTGGTAGTGCCGCCGGTGTGGCACATGGAACAACTGGCTGCGCTGGCCCAGGTGGGCGCCACTGCAGGCTGGTCGACCGGCCTGGTTTCGCCGGTCTGGGTGGTGCCGCCGGTCCCTTCGCTGTGACAGTAGGTGGTCTGGCAGGAAGTGGCGCCGGTGTTGAAGCTGTCGTAGGCAACGTTGAATGCCTTGTTGACATGCAGGGTGGTGCTGGTAACGGTCGGTGCGGTGGTGGAATTCGCCGTCGCACTGACAACGGTGCTGTGACACTTGGCGCAGGCGTAGGTGTACTGGCCGGCTGCCTGGCCGACGTGGCGGGCATGGGCGGTCGAGGCAGGGAGACTGGCTGCGGTGACGCCGTGGCAGGTGCCGCAGTTGCCATCGCTGGCAGTGCCCCAGGTAAGGTTGCTGACGTA
>Ga0208371_1000190_pt1 | contig 18443 bp, 18 predicted proteins | sample SubbioCR12Aug_1A_FD_184827 | JGI IMG/M metagenome (GOLD analysis project Ga0208371, IMG submission 184827) | Serpentinite rock and fluid subsurface biosphere microbial communities from McLaughlin Reserve, California, USA - CR12Aug_1A (SPAdes) | ecosystem: Environmental > Terrestrial > Deep... | reverse complement strand
GTCGAAGAAGCGGCGGCGGCGGCGGAGAGTCTGCAAGATCAGGCCAGCACGTTGAGTCGAGCGGTTGCGATATTCAAGCTGCAAGGGGGAGGCGGGAGTCTTGCCGCGCCACCTGCAGGCGGCATGCGAGCTCAGAGCGCCAAAGCGCGTCCCGCATCCCCGGTTGGCCGACGAGTGTCCGAAACGACGGGCAAGCCCCCGGCCCGTGCCCTGCCCTCCACCGCAGGCAGCGATGACGAGTGGGAAGAGTTCTGATGGGAGGCACTAAAACCTGTCTGCCCCGGATGAAAGAGATTCGGCCGCAGTTGTTTCGGCAAGCCTGGATGCTGGTGTTGATATGACCACCAATGAAGTGCCGCCTAGAGAACGCGAGTTTGTTTTTTCTCGGAGAGATTTCGAAGAGATTCGCAAGTTGATTTATGACCATGCTGGTATTGCCCTGACCGATGCCAAGGAAGATATGGTTTACAGCCGTTTAGCCCGGCGATTGAGGGCAACCGGAATAAAAAGCTTTCGTGAATATCTCTCGTTTTTGCGGTCTGGCCACGAGGCAGAGTGGGAAGCTTTCGTTAACTCGTTAACCACGAACCTGACTGACTTTTTCAGAGAAAGTCATCACTTTTCAATTCTGAAAGATTTCCTGAAGACCCGACAAGATCGCCCCATCAATATCTGGTGTTCTGCCGCCAGCACGGGCGAAGAGCCTTATTCCATTGCCATGACGGCAGCCGAAGCCTTCGGTGGTTTTTCCGCGCCGGTGAAAATATGGGCATCCGATCTGGACACCAATGTGCTCAAGAAGGGGCAAGAAGGTGTTTATCCTGTGGAACGTTTGCAGCGCCTGACGGATGCGCAACAGAAACAGTTTTTTCTTAAAGGAACCGGTGTGAATGCTGGTATGGCCAGGGTCAAACCAGAGTTGCGAGGTATGATCGAGTTCTTTAAGTTGAATCTGTTGGACGCATACTTTCCGATAAAGGGGCAGTTGGACGCCATATTTTGTCGCAATGTCATGATTTACTTTGATAAGCCCACTCAATACAAAATACTTAAAAAAATGAAGCCGTTACTCAAGCCAGATGGTTTGCTATTCGTCGGGCATTCTGAGGCTTTGTACCACGCAACTGATTTGTTCAGGCTGCGTGGGCAAACTGTATATGAACATATGGAACGAGTGGGAAGGGGGGCTAAGTGACTCAACGTGCCTACGAAGAAGTTCTTGCACCCAATCATTATTACGACAGAAATTTTGAGATTGAAGCCGCGAAGATACTTCCTGGTGAATATTATGTAACCGGACGCGACATGCTGTTGGTGACTGTTTTGGGGTCTTGTGTGTCAGCCTGTATTCGCGACTCACGTTCAGGCATCGGTGGCATGAACCATTTCATGCTGCCAGATGCGAGTAATGATGCTAATAATTTGTTGTCGGCCTCGGCTCGTTATGGGGGCTATGCCATGGAAGTGCTGATTAATCAGTTGGTAAAGATGGGCGGTAATCGTGCAAATTTTGAAGCCAAGGTATTTGGCGGGGGGGCCGTGCTGCGAGGTTTTACAACGGTTAATGTGGGGGAGCGTAACAGCGAGTTTGTTATCGAATATTTGCGTAAAGAGCGTATTCGCGTTGTGGCGCAGGATCTCCAGGATTTGTATCCAAGAAAGGTCTATTTCTGGCCATCGACAGGGCGAGTTATGGTGAGAAAGCTTAAAACGGTACACAACAACACCATTGTTGAGCGCGAAAAGGATTATGGGCAGCGCTTGCAGTCTTCCAGTATTGCGGGTGATGTCGAGTTGTTTACATGATGTTGCATACATTGTCTATGTTCATAATCAGGTTGGTAGGGGCCGCATGGCGACGATAAAGGTGCTTGTGATCGACGATTCCGCGCTAATAAGAAGTGTTATGCGCGAAATCATTAATAGTCATCCGGATATGGAGGTGGTTGGACTCGCACCAGACCCGCTGGTTGCTCGGGACATGATTAAATCGCTTAATCCTGATGTGCTGACATTGGATATAGAAATGCCCCGCATGAATGGCCTGGAGTTTCTGGAGAAACTCATGCGTTTGCGGCCCATGCCGGTTGTTATGGTTTCCACACTGACGGAAAAAGGCTCTGAAATTACGCTACGGGCATTGGAATTGGGAGCTGTTGATTTTATTGAAAAACCTAAAATTGGTGTCCATGACTCTTTGAATGAATTGTCTGCGGAAATCGGTGAAAAAATACGGATAGCAGCAATGGCTCGTATCAGGCGACACAGTATGGCGACACCATTGCAAGAAACGCCTAATCCGATTTCAGGGCAGTTTCTGAATACAACCGAAAAATTGGTGTTTATTGGGTCGTCTACTGGCGGAACCGAGGCACTTAAGGAAGTGCTGACGCGAATGCCAGCCAATTCTCCGGCCATTCTCGTGACGCAGCATATGCCGGAGTCTTTTACGAAATCTTTTGCCAATCGTTTGAATGGACTTTCTGCCATGTCAGTTAAAGAGGCGGAAAACAATGAAAGAGTGGTGCCGGGGCATGTTTATATCGCACCGGGACACTCGCATTTGTTGGTCAAGAAAAGTGGCGCCTACTACTACACCGAATTATCCAAAGCCGAACCGGTAAACCGGCATCGACCTTCGGTAGATGTGCTTTTTCATAGCGCCGCAAAGGTTGCCGGGCCGAATGCCTTGGGTGTGATGTTGACCGGCATGGGTAAGGATGGGGCTCAAGGGATGTTGGCCATGCGCCAGGCCGGTGCTTATAACATCGCCCAGGATGAAGCGTCCTGTGTGGTTTTTGGTATGCCCAAAGCAGCCATCGAGCTCGGAGCGGTCAATCTTGTAACGGGATTGCAGGACATGGCAGCGGCAATTCTGCAGCGTTTGGGGGGGCGATGAGATGGTGTTGCGTCTGGCGGTGAGGTACCACGATGCTATTCAAGTTCCTTGAGCGTCCTGCCGTAAAGTGCACTCGTTGTCTGGTACGGAGTACAGAACATGCAAGTCGTAACGGAAGAGTCAGGTGGCCGACAGGTATTGAAGTTGAGTGGACGCTTCGATTTTCATTCCCACCGGGAGTTTCGTGCCGCTTATGAGAAAGCGCTGGCCACTGCCGGTGTGCGGGAGATTGAGATCAATTTTGCCGGCGTGGATTATTTGGATAGTTCGGCTTTAGGTATGTTGCTGCTGCTCCGTGAAAAAGGAGATGCCAGCGGTAAGCAGGTCATATTGGCAGAACTGAAAGGCACTGTTAAACAGGTGCTGGATATCGCCAATTTCGGCAAAATTTTTACAATCAAATAATAGGTATCTGCTTGTGTCGGGTGTTCCTTTAAAGATTCTTATTGCGGATGATACCCCGACAAACATCAAGCAGCTTGAGGCTGTAATCCGTAAATTGGGGCATCAGGCGATTGTCGCCTATGATGGTCGTCAGGCCGTGGATCAATATCGAGCCGAATCACCTGATCTTATATTTATGGATATTATGATGCCGGTGATGGATGGCATCGCTGCTGTTAGAGAAATTCGCTCCTTGCCATCTGAAAAATGGTCCCCAATTATTTTTTATTCTGCGCTTGACAGGATGCAGAATATAGTTGAAGGATTGGAGTCTGGGGCGGATGATTATGTTGCCAAGCCTGCGTCATTGCAGTTGCTTCGGGCAAAAATTAATGCATATGCCCGTTTGCTCGGGCTGCAAAAAGAAATCAAAAAACACTCTGAAGAATTGGAAAACTGGCGCGCAGATGCTGAAGAACAAAACCGCCTAGGTGCCCACGTCATGGCCAGGTTGACGGAGGCAAGCGAGTTACGTGATTCGTTACTTCATTATTTTAATATTCCAGCAGAAACTTTTAGCGGCGATTTGCTCTGTGCAGCCAAGGCACCGGGTGATGTTGTTAATTTGATGTTAGCTGATGCGACCGGTCATGGATTGGCAGCGGCGCTGACGGCGATGCCCTTGACGCAGGTTTTCTACAGCATGACAGCCAAAGGATTTCCCTTGGCTTCCATCGCAGAGGAATTGAATCGCAAACTGAAGGGGTTGTTGCCAGCCGATCGTTTTGTGGCCGCAACGCTGGCTGCGGTGGATATTCGTAATCAGACCGTAGAAGTCTGGAATGGCGGGAACCCTGATGCGGTATTTCTCAATTCATCTGGTGTTGTTTCCATGAATTGGCCATCGCGGCATCCCCCACTCGGTATTTTTCCGGACAAGATCTTTTCAGGGATGACAGAAACCGTGGTGTTCCACGAGCCGGGTGACCTGGTGCTTTGTTCTGATGGATTAATCGAGGCTGAAACTCCGGAGGGTGAGTGGTTGGGGTTGGATGGCGTGACAGCCCTGCTGGCAAAAGGGGAGCAGGTACATTCCGATGGGTTTGAGTTACTGCGGCAAGGATTGCGCGAACATTTGCAGGCTGAATCTGGGCGCGACGATATCTCCTGCATGGTGATGCATGTGCCGATTGAACGTCGGCAACAGCTTCGATTTGCTGCACCTGAAATGGTGAATAAAAACCAGGTAGGAGACTGGCGCCTCGACCTCTCTTATAGCGCACAGGAATTGCGTTATATCGACGTGGTGCCCGCGGTGCTTGGATTTATTACCCAGGTTGGTGTGTTGAGGCCACATCAGGGGGCTATTTTTCTGATTGTGTCAGAGTTGTATAACAACTCGCTTGATCATGGGTTACTTGGGCTGGACTCCGCAATCAAATCATGGATAGGGGGGTTCGAGATATACATGAAGCACCGGGCGGAAAGATTGGCGAGGCTGGTTGATGGATATATCGATCTTTCTTTTCAGCTTCATCAGAACAATAACCAGGTTGTCTTGGATATTTCAATTCACGATAGTGGTACCGGGTTTAATTATGAGCGGATCATAGAAGGGCAGGCCGCTGCGCTGCAAGATAGTTTGAAGTCGTTCGGAAGAGGAATTGCCTTGGTACGCAGCCTTTGCTCAGAGGTGGTGTATTCAGGTACGGGAAATAAGGTCTGGGTTAGGTACGTACTTGGTGAGGTGGATGACGTCGAAGAGGGGAATCATGTTCAGGATGATTCACAAGGAGGTGCTTCCCCTGGCGTTGATGGGGATGGGGGGGTTGTGCTTTTTTGACGTGGAGGTTTTTGTTTCGGCGGGCTGCTCTTGTCGAAGCGAAATGCTTCTATCAGAAAAAATCACAAACCGATGAATATGGTGCCCGGAACCGGAATCGAACCGGTACGACCGTGAGGTCGAGGGATTTTAAGTCCCTTGTGTCTACCTATTTCACCACCCGGGCAGGTTTGGCGGGCATTATCGACGGCACCCCGCCATTGTACGATGTCAGTTCTTGCCGCGTTTTGATTTTCGCTCTATTTCAATGAGTTCATTAACGGCCTCAAAAAGTTTTTCCTGGCTTCCGGTCATATAGGCCGAGGTTGTGTATTTGCCATTTACCGCTATGGCGGGAACGCCGGAAAGTTTGTAGGCTTTGCTCATCTCTTTCGCTTTCATCGTCTTGCTGTTGACCCCGAATGAATTGTAGGCATTGATGAGCTTGTTTTTGTCTACACCTTTGTTTGTTGCCCAACTGAAGAAAGTTTCAGGAGTGTTGAGATCGATCTTTTGATTATGAATGGCGTCAAAGACATCCCCGTGCAGTTTTTCTGAAAGTCCCATGGCTTCAAGTGCGTAAAAAGCTCGGGTCAATGGAATCCATTGGTCGTTCAATACTCCGGGTACCCGACGTAGTACAACGTTTTTAGGAAGTTTTTTTGCCCATGCGTTCAGTTCGGGTTCGAGATGGAAGCAGTGAGGGCAGCGATACCAGAAAAATTCGATTATCTCGATTTGGTTTTGTTTTGTTTCTGTGGGTTGAGCGGGGGTTAGTCGCAAATAATCGATGCCTTCATCAATAGCGAGTGCGGGCTGACTACAGGCGATCGAGAGAAAAAGACTCAGACCGGTAAGAAATTTCTTCATGGCAGAATGTCCTGATTAAGGTTTTTTGGGGTCTTTGAATAGACGGGCGTTAAATTCATTTTCGGTGAGAATATCCAGGTCGCCAAATGCGTCATCTTCCCGTTTGTAGGGGCCAACGCGGATGCGGTAAAGCGGTTGACCATTTACGTCGATTTTTTGCGTACTGGCACGCAAGTTGAGAAGAATCAGCTTCGCTTTGATCTGATCTGCTTTTTGGGGGTCGCTCAGGGCAGCGATTTGTAGCCACCAGGTGTCTTTTGATGGGGGGGGCTCTATCGGGCGCGCGGGTTTATCGCCGGGGAGGATGCCGTAAAAAGTGTAGTTGACAGCGGGAGGGGGCGTTTGTGCGGCGGGATGAGATGTGACTGCTGGTTTGAGTAGTCGTGCTTTGTTATGCGGGGACGGAGGGGCTACGTCCATACCTGCTTCTGTACCCCGGGGGGAGGTCTGGGCGGATGAGGACGCGGACGTAGTCAGTGTTTCTTCGCTGACCGGCTCGGTGTCTGGTTTCGGTGTGCTTGTTTTCGGTGCCCGCTCAATGGGGTGAGATGCAGGTGTCTTGAAGTTGATGTACCAAGCAACGCCAGCAGACAGGGCAACGCCGATGGCAAGCCCCGCCATCATGCCGGTTAATACGCCCTTTTTCCCCTGATTGGGGGGGGGCGTGTCGTTTGGCCTGGGGCGTTTGATTTCTCTGCGGCTCATTGCTTACATCGTGTCAGGGGCATGCACGCCCAGCACTTCCAAGCCCTGGCGCAATATCCGTTGGGTCGCAGCGATCAGTAGCAGTCGTGCGTTTCTAAGGGCTTCGTCATCGACCAGGAACTGACAAGCGGCATACAGGCCGTGCAGATCTGAAGCCAAGTCTTTCAGGTAATAAGCAACGGTATGGGGCGACAGGTCACGTGCTGCGCTGGTAACGACTTCGGGGTAATCAGCTAAGCATTTCAACAGGGCAATTTCCTGTGGGTGGGTGAGCCAGGTGGTGTCGGCATCCATCAGTTCGGTGGGGTCGCCTCCCCATGTGTTGAGAACGCGGGCAATACGCGCATGAGCGTATTGAATGTAGTAGACGGGGTTATCGTTGCTTTGGCTTTTTGCCAGATCCAGGTCGAAGTCAAGGTGCTGGTCGGATTTGCGCAATACGTAAAAAAAGCGGGCGGCGTCATTGCCGACTTCACGGCGTAGATCTCGCAGGGTGACGTATTCGCCAGAGCGTGTGGACATCGAGGCTTTTTGGCCATTGCGATACAGCACGGCAAACTGCACCAAGGAGATGATCAGGCGGTTGGCATTTTCTCCTGCGGCACTCAATGCTCCTTTGACTCGGGAGACATAGCCGTGGTGATCGGCTCCCCAAATGTCGATGACGCGTGAAAAACCACGTTCAAATTTGTTCAGGTGGTAGGCGATATCGGCGGCAAAGTAGGTGTAAATGCCGTTTTCGCGTCGGACTACCCGATCTTTTTCGTCACCGAAATGGGTGGAGCGAAACCATAGGGCGTTGTCTTGCTCATAGATGTGTCCATGTGTTTGCAAGGTGGCGACCGCCCGATCGATCATGCCGGATTCGTGCAGGGTTTTTTCCGAGAACCAGCTATCAAAGCTGACGCCGAACTCGCTGAGGTCATTGCGGCAATCGCCTAGCTGTTCTTCTAGTGCTGTGCCATGAACATAGGCATAGTCAACGCCCAAAAGGGTTTTTGCATTGGCAATCAGGCCGTCAAGATGTGCCTCGGGGTCGGTCTCACTCTCGGGTACTTTGTGCATGACATCGCTGGCGCTACGTTGGTAACGATCAGCATGCAGTGCAAAGATGCTTTCGGCCATGGTGCGGACGTAATCGCCTTGGTAAGCGTTCTTCGGGAACGGTACGTTTTCGCCGCACAGTTCCAGATAGCGCAACCAAGTGGATAACGCGAGGATGTCCATCTGCCGTCCCGCATCGTTGACATAGTATTCACGGTGAACATCGTAACCGGCGAGAGCCAGTACGTTGGCCAGGCTGGCACCAAAGGCAGCGCCTCTGCCGTGTCCGACATGCAGCGGGCCGGTTGGGTTGGCAGAGACAAATTCCACCTGGATTTTTTCGCCTTGCCCCTGGTTATTGCATCCGAATCGTTCGCCATATCGCAGGATGTATGTGGGCAGAGCTTGCCAGGCAGCGGGGCGTACAAATACGTTGATGAACCCTGGCCCCGCGATTTCCATTTTTTCGACCAGATCGGAAGTCGGTAATGCATCCATGAGTGCCTGCGCAACTTCTCGCGGGTTGCGGCGCAGTGGTTTTGCCAGTTGCATGGCCGCATTGCATGCGAAGTCTCCGTGACTGCTCTGCCTAGGGCGATCGAGTTCAATCTGAATCGTGGCATCGGGGAAGAGTTGCTTGGCCGCTGCTTGAAAGAGGGAGGAGAGATGGGCTTGGGGAGAGGAATAAGAGGTCATGACGTAAACACGGTGGTTGCTGCGCCATTATAAAGGCGCAGTCCCAGAAAAAACCCCGCCGAAGCGGGGTTTGTGTGCTGCGTCGGCTGCACGTGAACCATGCAGCCGCAATAGCGGGGCGGGATCAGAAATCCATGCCGCCCATACCGCCCATACCGGGGTTCATGTCCGGAGCACCAGGTTTTTTGTCTTCTGGCATTTCCGTGACCATGCAGTCGGTGGTGAGCATCAGGCCCGCGACGGAGGCCGCATTCTGGAGTGCGGTGCGGGTGACCTTGGTGGGGTCGAGTACGCCCATTTCCATCATGTCGCCATATTCGCCTGTAGCTGCGTTATAGCCATAGTTGCCTTTGCCGTTGAGCACCTTGTTGACCACGACGGAGTCTTCTTCGCCGCAGTTGCGGACGATCTCGCGCAGGGGCTGCTCGATGGCGCGCAGAACAATTTTGATGCCTGCGTCCTGGTCGTGGTTGTCTCCCCTCAACTTGGTGATCTTGGCACGGGCACGCAGCAGGGCTACGCCGCCGCCGGGGACAATGCCTTCTTCAACGGCCGCACGGGTGGCGTGCAGGGCGTCTTCCACACGGGCTTTTTTCTCTTTCATTTCGACTTCGGTGGCTGCGCCAACCTTGATGACGGCCACACCGCCAGCCAGCTTGGCTTTACGTTCTTGCAGCTTTTCCTTGTCGTAGTCAGAGGTGACTGTCTCGATCTGCTTGTTGATCTGGGCGATGCGATCTTTGATGGCATCGGCAGAGCCTGCGCCGTCGATGATGGTGGTGTTTTCCTTGCCAACTTCGATGCGTTTGGCACGGCCCAGGTCTTGCAGGCTGGCTTTTTCCAGAGAGAGGCCGACTTCTTCGGCGATAACGGTGCCGCCGGTGAGAATGGCCATGTCTTCCAGCATGGCTTTACGACGATCACCGAAACCGGGTGCTTTAACGGCCGCCACTTTCAGGATGCCGCGGATGGTGTTGACCACCAGGGTAGCCAAGGCTTCACCTTCGAGGTCCTCAGCGATGATCAGCAGGGGTTTGCCTGCCTTGGCCACTTGCTCCAGCACCGGCAGCAGGTCGCGGATGTTGGAAATCTTCTTGTCGTGCAGGAGGATGAACGGCTCTTCCAGTACGGCCATCTGCTTGTCGGCGTTGTTGATGAAATAGGGGGAAAGGTAGCCACGGTCGAACTGCATGCCTTCCACCACATCCAGCTCGTTTTCTAGGCCGGAACCATCTTCAACGGTGATGACGCCTTCCTTGCCGACTTTATCCATGGCGCTGGCGATGATGTCGCCAATGCTGGAATCGGAGTTGGCGGAAATGGAACCCACCTGGGCGATCTCCTTGCTGGTGGTGCAGGGGCGGGAGATGGCCTTGAGCTCTTCGGTCAGGGTGATCACTGCCTTGTCGATGCCACGCTTGAGATCCATGGGGTTCATGCCGGCGGCGACGAATTTCATGCCTTCGCCGAGGATGGATTGGGCCAGCACGGTGGCGGTGGTGGTGCCATCACCGGCCACGTCAGAGGTTTTGGAGGCGACTTCCTTGACCATCTGTGCGCCCATGTTTTCGAACTTGTCTTTCAGTTCGATTTCCTTGGCGACGGATACGCCGTCCTTGGTGACGGTGGGGGCACCGAATGAGCGGTCAAGCACCACATTGCGGCCTTTGGGGCCGAGGGTCACTTTAACGGCGTTAGCCAGGATATTGACGCCATTCACCATGCGGGAACGGGCGGCGTCGCCGAAACGTACGTCTTTAGCTGCCATGAACATTTACTCCTGAAACTGGATGGTTAATCGGGCTTATTTTTCGACGACGCCCATGATGTCTTCTTCGCGCATGACGAGCAGCTCCTCGCCATCGACCTTGACGGACTGACCGGAATATTTTCCGAACAGAACGCGGTCACCTGTTTTGAGATCCATGGCGATCAGTTTGCCGGCGTTGTCACGCTTGCCGGGGCCCACAGCAACGACTTCACCCTGATCGGGTTTTTCGGCTGCGGTGTCGGGAATGACGATGCCGGAAGCGGTTTTGCGCTCCTCTTCCATGCGTTTGACAATGACTCGGTCGTGCAGCGGACGGATCTTCATCTCGTTCCTCCTAAAAAAATCCGTGTGGAAATGGGGGGTGCGATAGCTGCTTGCTAGCACTCTATCGACTTGAGTGCCAATGGTATGGACTCATGCGGCGCTTTTCAAGCGTCGTGAGATGACTGTTTTTTGCGAGAACGGCGCAATGGCACGGTCTGTTACGGCTCGCACTGAGCCGTGATGAGAGGGGGATGGCCTTATCAGGGGGGAGAGAAGCAGATGAAACAGGGTGCGAAGGCCATACTCAGCTGCCTGCATTTTTTGATTTTTCAAGGGCCTCGTCGATGGCTTGATCAAGGTAATAGCCGTAGTAATCCGCTGTCGAAAGCCCTACCAGCGGGGAGGTCAAACGGTTGCCTTGGGTGTCGAACAACATCACGGTGGGCACCATGCGCACATGGTGGCGGCGGCTGAAATCGGTATGTGCTGCGCGTGTGCCGTTGAAATCTTTCAGGGAGGCGTACCCCGCGTTGTCCACTTTGCGCATGACCAATTTGGCTTGGTATTCAGGGTTACGGCTCATTGGAATGAGAAATTCATTAAGAACTCGCCGACAATAGCCGCAGTGCTCGTTTTCAAATAAAACCAACACGACCCCCCCTTTTTTTCTGGCGAGTTGCGCATCGCTTTGCAGGTCTTTCGCCAAGGGCACACCTGTTGGCTCCGGCATATCTGCAAAGGCGGGAGAAAAGGCGAGCGTGCAGGTGCATGTTACAATCGCAAAGAGCCGGGTAATGCGTTGGATAATGCGTTGTTTCATATTGAATTCCTAAGGATTCTCCCGATTTTAGTCAGGCCAGTGCCTCATCCCAATAGTCTGTCTGCCCTAGGCAGCTCTGAATGCGATTCGCCATGTCACAGTCTCTTCCCCAGAAAATCACGATTGCCACCCGGGAAAGTCAGCTTGCCCTTTGGCAGGCCGAACACGTCAAAGCCCGTCTCATGGTGCTTTATTCCGGTCTACAGGTTGAACTTCTGGGGATGACCACCCAAGGAGATCAGATTCTTGATTCCCCGCTTTCTCGTATTGGTGGCAAGGGGTTGTTCGTCAAGGAACTGGAGGTGGCTATGGCCGAAGGGCGGGCTGATCTGGCGGTGCATTCCATCAAGGATGTGCCGATGGATTTGCCGGATGGGTTCGAGTTGGCAGCCATTTCCCTGCGAGAAGACCCGCGCGATGCGTTCGTCTCCAATCACTTTGCGGCGCTGGCCGATTTGCCCGCCGGGGCCAAAGTGGGCACCTCCAGCCTGCGCCGCCATGCACAACTGCGTGCCCATTTTCCGCACCTGCAGGTGGAGACACTACGAGGCAACGTCAATACACGCCTGCGCAAGCTTGATGAAGGCCAGTACGACGCGATTCTCTTGGCTGCGGCTGGGCTCAAGCGTTTGGGCTTCGAGGCGCGTATTCGTTCTGAACTTGCCCCAGAGGAAAGCCTGCCCGCAGTGGGGCAAGGTGCGCTCGGTATCGAGATTCGCTGTGGGCGTGCTGATCTGCACGCCTTGCTGGCACCGCTCAATGATCCGGAAACGGCGGCATGTGTGCGTGCAGAACGCGCCATGAGCCGCAAACTTCAAGGAGGCTGCCAGGCCCCGATAGGTGGGTTTGCCCAGATGCAGGCGGGCCGTATTCACCTGCGTGCTTTTGTGGCCGATCTGGAAGGCACCCGTTTTTATCGGGCTGAAGTCACTGGTGAGGTGACTGCCCCCGAAGAGATCGGCCATCGCGCTGCCGACGCACTCATCCAGCAGGGTGCGGACCAGCTTCTGGCGGAACTGATTCGCCGCCCCTGAGATTTCTCGCTGTACCATGACAGTCCTCCAGTCAGCGCTTCCGCTCAAGGGGGTTGGGGTGCTGGTTACACGCCCTCGTGAGCAGGCCGAGGCGCTCATGGAGGAGATCAAGGCATTGGGCGGTGAACCTGTGCTGTTTCCGGCACTGGCTATCTTGCCGCCCCGAAATGCCACGCAGATCAGGGCGCAACTTCAGCATTTATCGACCTGTGATCTGGCTTTGTTCATCAGCCCTACTGCGGTGCGTCAGGGGTTGTCCTGCCTGCCCGGAGCCTGGCCGAGGCAGGTGCGCGTAGTGGCGATCGGGCAAGCGACGGCCCGGATGTTGCGTGCACAGGGGTTGGCCGAGGTGATAGCCCCCGCCAGCGGCGGCGATAGCGAACACGCATTGGCTTTGCCTGAGCTACAGGAAGTCGACAAGCAGCATATTTTCATTTTTCGTGGTGAAGGTGGTCGGGAAGCGCTGGCTGAAACCCTGGTTTCGCGAGGCGCAGAGGTGACCTATATCGAGTGCTATCGGCGTGGTCTGCCTGAGCCGCTGCCCGATCCATCTCCTGTGCTGGCAGCATTTTCGAGTGGCGCGATTCGGGCGGTGACGGTATTCAGCAGCGAAACGCTGGATAACCTGATGCAGATATTGGGTGAGTCTGGCCGTGCGGCGTTATGCCACCTTCCTGTATTTGTCCCCCATGCGCGTATTGTCCGATATGCACACGCGCGGGGTATTGTGACGGCGTTGGCTCCGCAAGAAGGGGAGAAAAGCATCCTGTCGACCCTTGTGAAATACTTCGCGCATGACTGAAGAAAATATGCCCGTTTCCACTTCTTCCGCTTCGTCTCCACAGGAAAAAGCCTGGCTGGCCGGGGGCTCGTTGCTTTTAGCCCTGCTGGCTTTGGGCGGAGTCGTCGTCTTGAGTGTGCAGGGATATAGTCAGTTGCACACGCTGGAAAATCAGTTGGCACGTCGAATTGGCGAGTTTGATACGGCCAGTCGTGATGCGCGCGTGGCCGCCAAATCAGCCAATGAGGCGCTGGCTGATTTGCAGAATCGGTTGCTGGCGCTGGAATCGCGTGCGCAGGACACGCAGAACCAGCAGATTGCGCTGACGGCCATGTATCAGGAGCTGGCGCGCAGTGCCGATGAACGGGTACTGGCTGACATTGAACAGACCCTGCTGCTGGCGCAACAGCAGTTGCAACTTGCGGGCAACATCAAGGCGGCGCTGATTGGCCTGGAAGCGGCCGATGCTCGCTTGTCGCAGCTGGCCAAACCACAATTTGCCGCTCTGCACAGATCCATCATTAAGGATATCGAGCGCCTCAAACTCATGCCGGCAGCGGATATCGAAGGCATGAATGCGCGTCTGGAGGTCTTGATTCTCGGGGTCGACAAACTTAAGCCAGAGTCGGACAGAGAGGAAACCTCGCGTAGGCCCGGCCCGCATGTGTCGATCAGCGCTTTGGGTACGCTCGAAAATCTGTCGCGTGAAGCCTGGGCTGAGATCAAAAGTCTGCTGCGCATTCGTCGGTTGGATCACCCTGATCTGCCTTTATTGACACCGGAACAGAGCTTTTTCCTCAAACAGAATCTCAAGCTGCGTTTGCTGACGGCCCGTCTCTCCTTGCTACAGCGCGATGAAGCCACGTTCCGTGTGGACATGAAGGCGGCGATGGTGTGGGTGAACAGTTACTTCAACCGGCAGGATCCGGCGACGCGGGTGTTTCTCGATAGCCTGGAAAAACTCCTGCTAGCGCCGGTGGCCTTGCAGGATGCACACATCAACCTCAGTGTGCGCACCTTGCGGGCCATGAGAGGAACGCGCGAATGAGGTTTGCCATCTGGTTACTGGCACTGTTTGCGTTGGCGGTTTCCGTGACCTTGCTGGCCAGACTTGATCAGGGATATGTCATCGTGGTGTTTCCCCCTTGGCGCATGGAGTTGTCTTTCATGCTGACGCTGGTTTTGCTGACGGGGATTTTTCTGTTGGTGAGTTTTTTGCTGCATTTGGCACGGACTGCGCTGCATTTGCCGGAAGACTTGCGCAACTGGCGCAAGCGACGTCATCAGACCCACGCCGACCAAGCCCTGTTAGCGGCGTTGCGAGCCCATTTTGCAGGTGATGAGCGGCGCATGCGCAAACATTTGTCCCAGGCGAAAGACTGCACCGCTCAAGATTTGCTGGCCCAGTTGCAGGCCTCTGCCGCACCAACCGACGAGAAGGTCATGACTCAGGCAGGTGCCTGAAACTCAAAAGCGTCCGAAAAAAAGGCGTCTTGCGGCAACCCCTTGGCCATGAACTCGCGGCGTGCGGTCTGCACCATCGGGGGGGCTCCGCACACGTAAACTTCGTATCCCGACAGGTCATCGAAATCGGCCAGCACGGCTTGATGCACCATGCCCGTCCGCCCTGGCCACGGATCATCTGCCAAGGGGGCCGATAACACCGGGATGAAGCTGAAATTGCGATGCGTTTGCTGCCAGCCCGAGGGGACGAGCGGCTGATAGAGATCGGCGAGGGTGCGTGCGCCCCAATACAGCACGAACTGACGGTCTACCTCATGATGAAATGCGTGTGCGAGGATGCTTTTTACGGGGGCAAACCCTGTGCCACCGGCGACCAGAATCACGGGTTTGTCGGATTCCCGCAGGTAAAAACTACCGTGTGGCCCGGATATGCGCATGATGTCTTTTACTTTCATGCTGTTGAAAACCTGGTCGGTGAATTTGCCGCCGGGTACATGGCGAATATGCAGTTCCAGCAAGGCATCGTCTTCGGGGGCATTGGCCAGAGAAAAACTGCGGCGACTGCCATCCTTGAACAGGAAATCGATGTATTGCCCCGGCAGAAAACGCAGACGTTCGTTCGATGGCAGTTTCAGCCAGAGGCTCATGACGTCCGCTGCCAGTTTTTCCATGCGCTCCACCCGGCACGGCAGGGTTTTGACGGGAATGTCTTTGCCCCCCCCCGCTTCCTTGATTTCAATGACGAGTTCGGACTTGGCTTTGGCGCAACAAAATAAAGCCATCCCCGCCGACTTTTCTTCGGCGCTCAGCGCGCCTTCCTGGTAATTCCCCAGATCCACTTGGCCAGAGAGCACTTTGCCTTTGCAGGCACCGCAGGCACCGTTGCGGCAGCCATAAGGCATGCTGAAGCCCGCATTCAATGAGGCCTCCAACAGGGTTTCATCACCATTCACGCTAAACTCGTGGCCACTTGGTTGAATTTTTATCTGGTAAGACATTTCGTCGATCCTTTTCTGGCTATGCGAATTCTCATCATTGGTTGCGGTGACATCGGCTTGCGTGTCGCCCAACTGCTCAAAGGCCGCGTGCGTTTTTTGGCATTGACCCGATCTCCCGCAAGCCATGAGCAACTGCGGGCTGCGGGTGTAACGCCCATTCTCGGCGACCTCGATGACCGTCACAGTCTGAGGCGTCTGGGGGCATGGGCGAATCGGGTGCTGCATTTCGCCCCTCCCCCGGGGGAAGGAAATGGCGATCCAAGAACGCGGAGATTATTGGCGGCCTTGAGAGCGGGCGGAATATTAGCACTGCACCACGCGTCTTCCCGTGGTCGGGTCGATAGGGCCGATGGCGTGAAAATGAATGCGGATGGCTTGGTCTATATCAGCACCAGTGGCGTGTATGGCGATTGTGGCGGTGCAGAGGTGGCTGAAACTTATCCGGCACATCCCGGCAATATGCGCGCGCTGCGCCGTGCCGATGCTGAAGCTCAGTTACGTCGCTACGGACGTGGGGGGCGGCGGGTTTGCATTCTGCGTGCACCCGGAATCTATGCGCAAAACCGTATGCCTTCAGAACGGGTGAAAAAGGGGTTGCCTGCCCTGCGTGCAGAAGAGGATGTTTATACCAATCACATTCATGCCGATGATCTGGCGCGCCTTGCACTGGCGGCGTTGTTTCGCGGGCGTGCCAACCGGCTCTATAACGCAGTGGATGATAGCGGCCTGAAAATGGGCGATTGGTTCGATGTGGTGGCTGATCACTTGGCTTTGCCCCGTCCACCACGTTTGTCGCGTAGAGAGGTTACTGCAGCGGTTACGCCCGCCATGCGTTCGTTTCTCAGCGAATCGCGGCGGCTGTCAAACCGACGGATCAAAAAAGAACTCCGGTTTCGGTTGAAATATCGGACTGTGCGAGAAGGGTTGAAGTAAGCCAGCATGAGAGGGGGCTGGCGGAGACGAAGGGATTCGAACCCTTGATGCAGGTTTTGCCCGCATGCTCCCTTAGCAGGGGAGTGCCTTCGACCTCTCGGCCACGTCTCCATTCCCGGAGGCCGGGAAAAAGCCGCGCAAGGATACCTGCGCGGTCGGTTAAAAGCAATTTGACTCAGGCGGTGACTTGGTCAAGTTCGAATGCCTGGTGCAAAGCTCTTACGGCAAGTTCCATGTATTTATCTTCCACTACGACAGAAACCTTGATTTCTGAGGTGGAGATCATTTGCAGATTGATGTTTTCTGCAGCCAGGGCGCGGAACATTTTGCTGGCGACCCCCGCGTGGGTGCGCATGCCGACACCGACAATGGAAACCTTGGCGATTTTGTCGTCACCTGTGACGCTGCTTGCGCCGATTTCACCTTTGACGGCATCCAACACGGCCATGGCTTTTTTCAGTTCGCCACGATGCACGGTGAAGGTGAAGTCGGTGGTGTTATTGGCCCCCACGTTCTGCACGATCATGTCGACGTCGATATTGGCGTCAGCGATAGGGCCGAGAATGTGTGCGGCGATGCCGGGTTTGTCAGGTACGCCCAGGATGGTGCACTTGGCCTCGTCGCGATTGAAGGCAATGCCGGAGATGATGGGTTGTTCCATGGAGTCTTCCTCAAAAGTGATGAGTGTGCCTTCGCCTTCTTCTTCAAAACTGGAAAGCACACGCAGTTTGACCTTGTATTTGCCCGCGAATTCGACCGAGCGGATCTGCAGTACCTTGGAGCCCAGGCTGGCCAGTTCCAGCATTTCTTCAAAGGTGATGGTGTTGAGCTTGCGGGCTTCGGGGACGATGCGCGGGTCAGTGGTGTAGACCCCATCCACATCGGTATAGATCTGACATTCGTCAGCCTTCAGGGCAGCGGCAAGTGCCACGCCGGTGGTGTCCGAGCCACCGCGTCCGAGAGTGGTGATGTTGCCGTTTTCGTCCACGCCCTGGAAACCTGCGACTACCACCACATGGCCGCTGTCGAGATCGGCACGGATGTTGGCCTCGTCAATCGAGAGAATGCGTGCCTTGGTGTACGCATCGTCAGTCACAATGCGAACCTGTGGGCCTGTGTAGCTTTTTGCTCTGAGCCCCAAGTCTTTCAGTGCCATGGCAAGCAGGGCAATGGTGACTTGTTCGCCCGTGGAAATCAGCACATCCATTTCACGGGGATCGGGTTCCTTCTGGATTTCCTTTGCCAAGGCAATCAGGCGATTGGTTTCGCCAGACATGGCGGACAGCACCACCACAACCTGATGTCCCAGCATTTTGAATTTGGCGACCCGTTCTGCAACGTTGCGGATGCGTTCAATGGTGCCGACCGAGGTGCCGCCGTATTTCTGAACAATTAATGCCATGATCTTGAGCAGACGTTCGTTTTATGAAAGCCGGATATTTTACAAAGATTGTTCTGCTTGGGCTTGAGCAAGATTGAAACTCTTTGGGGCTATTGCTAGTCTCATACCTCACCTCAACTTTGGAGTGTTACTGCAATGCGATTCGACAATGTCGTCCAGATGGACACCGTGCTCTCCGGTGCCCAGGTCAACAGGGTGCTGCGCAATACTTACCTGATGCTCGGTTTGACCATGATTCCCACAGTCATCGGTGCTTTCCTTGGCATGAGCATGAATTTCTCTTTCATGGCAGAGCATCCCATCATGGGGGCGCTGGGCATGCTGGCAGTCATGTTTGGCCTGTTTTTTGGTATTTCCGCCATGCGCAACAGTGCCATAGGTGTGGTGCTGTTGCTGGCTTTGACCGGGTTCATGGGGGTCATGCTCGGCCCGATCCTGCAGGCGGCCCTGCACCTGAGAAATGGCGCGCAACTGGTGGGCCTGGCCGCCGGCGGTACCGGCGTGATCTTCCTCTCGCTCGCCACCGTCGCCACGGTATCCAAAAAGGATTTCAGCT
>Ga0208371_1000189_pt1 | contig 18577 bp, 12 predicted proteins | sample SubbioCR12Aug_1A_FD_184827 | JGI IMG/M metagenome (GOLD analysis project Ga0208371, IMG submission 184827) | Serpentinite rock and fluid subsurface biosphere microbial communities from McLaughlin Reserve, California, USA - CR12Aug_1A (SPAdes) | ecosystem: Environmental > Terrestrial > Deep... | reverse complement strand
TCCTACTTCCCGCATCCCGCGTTCACTCGTCTCCAGCAGGCGGTTGATCCCTTCCGCTAACTGCAAAATAAAACCTTCCTTGCCGTGGTGATCGAGGCGACGTGCCATATCACCCGCTGCGGCGGCTTCCACCAAACTCGAAACCTCCGTTTCCACTGCGACTTCCTGAGTACGGTCTTGCCATTCGACCACCGTGCCCAAGCGGTGTCCCTGATCATTCGTCACAGGATTGATGACCATGGAGAGGTGATGTCCACCCAACTCGATGGCCCCCCGATAAGTGCCGGAAAGATTGGCCAGCAGGCCCGCCTGCTGACCGGGATTGGAATGTAGCGTGTCGATACTGGCCCCCAGTAGGGCGTCTGCGTTGAATGACGGCAATTGCTTGCGGATATCGCCCTGCGCGCGCTGAAACAGGCCGACGACGGCTTTATTGGCATAAACGATGCGCCGACTGGAGTCGGCCATCATCACCCCTGCGGAAACGTTGTCGAGTGCAATCTTGACTCGCAGGTTTTCATTGGCAATCCGCTTCGCTTCTGCCACATCAAAACCCAGCCGGGTCTGCATGGCCGCTAGTGCTGTCAGCACCTTGCCAATCTCATCATGGCGACTGACCTGGATGTCGTTGTCGTAACGACCTTCCGAAATCTTGTCGAAGTAACCAATCGTCTTCTCTAAAGGCAGGACGATGGAGCGCACCAGCACCCATCCTATGAACATCGCACCCAAAATTGCCACAAGAAACAGTGCAACGATGGTATTGCGCAGCATGGAGTTACGTGCTTCCGCAGCCTGTTTCTGGGCCTGCGCATAGGCGTCGAGCGCATTGATCAATTCATCCGTCGCGGCATTGACCTCTTTGTACATCGGGTTAATGCTATCCACGAGCATGTCGCCCAAATCACCGTACATCTCGGCCTGGAGGGCCGATTTGGCGGGCAGAATGCCTTCTTGACCAAGGTGCTGACGAGCCAGCTTGAATTTCTCCATCGCCTCTTTGACCTTGGCCGTCTCGGCTAGATCCTCAGAAAAGGCGACGGCAGCCAGCGCTTTGAGATCCTTGCTTAACTGGTCGCTGTTGTTCGTGATGACATCGAGATGAACTTGCAACGGATGATCATGCAGCGAGGCAATTTCGTAGTCAGGGTTGTGTTGCATGCCCAACAAAATCTGACCGCGACTGTCTGCCAGGAGGAACCGAATACGGTTAGCCAATATGGAAGGCTCCAGCGCCTGGGCATAGACCTCTTCCACCGTCATATGTGTTTGGGACATACCACGAATGCCGATCATGCCCAAAATGGCCAGCACCACCGCCATCATGGCCACCGCACCGGCCAGGCGTAAGCGCAAGCTCAAGTTCTGGATGTTTTCCAAAACACCGCGAACGCCCGTGTGAAGCACGCGCCCTTCACTGATGCGGATGTGTTTGGCTCGCCCCTCGCGAATGTCTTTGTAGAGCTGTTCGGCAAAGGCCACTTCAGCGCGAGAGGGTTTTGAGCGAATGGACAAAAAACCCACCATCTTGCCGTTCTCACGAATGGGGCTGGCATTGGCCCGCACCCAATAGTGGTCGCCGTTCTTGCGGCGATTTTTGACCAAACCCGACCAGGGTTTGCCTTGGTTCAAGGTATCCCAAAGATCGGCAAAAGCCGGCGGGGGCATATCCGGGTGCCGCAACAGGTTATGCGGTGCCCCCATGAGTTCGTTCTCGGTGAAGCCACTGGCTTCCACAAAATCAGCATTGCAGAAGGTGATGATGCCTTTCAGGTCGGTTGCCGACACGATCTGGATATCATCGCGCAGGGTGTATTCGACGCCCGTTACGGGCAAATTCTGGCGCATTGTCTTTCTCCGGTTGTCCGAGCAAACAACAAACTCAGTGGCGTTGACGCCGTTTCATTGCGACGATGTGCTGAACCGTTCGGTTGGACAAATCGAAGAAATCCCCTACCAACATGGCATTGGCCTCTTCTTTGTCACCGCTCTGGGCTTTTCTCAGAATGTCCGCCGCACAGACGTGAAAATCTGCATGACTACCGCGCAATTCTTCATATTGCGCTTCGTGCTCGAATACTTTTCCCGCGCCATAGATCCATTTACCCAAGGCACACAGGTTGTCTTTACAGACATCATCCGGGTTCAGATTCTTTTCACTGCCCCCCTGAATTGCATTGCGCAACTTCTGCTTCCAGGCCTGATGTGCGTCGATGATGGCGTCGAAATCAACGTCGTTATCCACAACAGGTTTACTGGCCATCGCTGTTGCACCTGGCTTGGGTAACGCTTGCACCCGTGCCGGGGCCGCAACGGCTTTGTGATGAGGATGCGCATGCACGACCGGCGTGTTTGCGCGTGTCGCCATGGGGGCCAATGCGCGACTGGCCTGATGCCCGTGAATGCGGAACACACTCACCACTCGGGTCAACGTGCTCGCCTGATCTTGCAGACTCTCCGCCGCCGCCGCCGCTTCTTCGACCAGCGCCGCGTTCTGTTGCGTCATTTCGTCCATCTGCGTGATCGCACCGTTCACCTGTTCGATCCCTTGGCTTTGCTCCGTGCTCGCCGCGCTGATCTCCCCCATGATGTCCGTCACTCGCTTCACCGCCTGAACAATCTCTTCCATCGTCCCGCCAGCACTTTCCACCAGCTTGTAGCCGTCCGTTACCTTGTCCACTGAGTCCGAAATCAGTTCCTTGATCTCTTTCGCCGCCGCCGCACTCCGCTGCGCAAGGCTCCTTACTTCTCCTGCTACCACCGCAAACCCTCGCCCTTGTTCTCCCGCTCGCGCCGCTTCCACCGCCGCGTTCAGCGCCAATATGTTCGTCTGGAATGCTATCCCGTCTATCACGCTGATAATGTCCGCTATCTTCTTCGAGCTCTCCGATATCTTCCCCATCGTGTGTACCACCTGACCCACCACCGCCCCTCCCTTTACCGCTATGTCGCTCGCTCCTTTCGCCAGTTGGTTCGCTTGCCTCGCGTTGTCCGCGTTTTGCCTCACCGTGCTCGTGATCTCGTCCATCGAGCTCGCCGTCTCTTCCAGACTGCTCGCCTGACTTTCCGTCCGACCAGACAAATCCGCGTTGCCGCTCGCTATCTCCCTCGACGCCGTGTTAATCGCGTCCGTCGATTCCCGGATCTGGCTCACAATCTCTTCCAGCCGTTCGCCCGTCGCGTTCGCAGCGTCTTTCAGTTCGCCAAACAACCCTTGGTAGTCTCCGTGCATCCGCTTCGTCAGATCCCCTTCCGATAGCCCTGTCAGCACTTCTCCTACTTCCCGCATCCCGCGTTCACTCGTCTCCAGCAGGCGGTTGATCCCTTCCGCTAACTGCAAAATAAAACCTTCCTTGCCGTGCGCTGACAGACGTTGCACAAAGTCACCACGAGCAGCTGCATCGACCACATGGGCAATTTCCTGTTCCGTCCCGGCCTCATTGGTGCGGTCACACCATTGCGCAACGTTGCCCAGACGCTCACCTTTTTCATCAATCACGGGATTGAGCGCAATCGTCATGACCCTGCCGCCCATGTTCAGCATGCTTTTGTGTGCGTGGGCCTGCTGGTAACCCGCTTGTAAATTGAAGGCGTTGAGATCCATGCCCAACAAGTGCCCCGCATCAAAATGGGGGATCTGTTTACGAATGTCGGCTTCAGCCGTGCGAAACAAAGATTCGGCTGCTTTGTTCGCATAGAGAATCTTGTTGTCGGTGTCCGTCATCGTGACACTGGCATCCACGTTGTCGAGCGCAACACGGATACGCCGGTTTTCGCCAGAGATACGCGCTTCATTGTTTCTGCGTTCCAGTAATTGCGCCTGCATCTGTTTCAGATTCGCCAGCAAGCTATCGTTATCGCCTGTGGCCAGCGGAATAGCATTTTCAAGACTCCCCCCGGCGATGCTGCGTGCGATACCCATGGCGGCAGAGGGTTCACCACCAATACGACGAATGATGCCTTTCATGATGCTGTTGACCAGCAACAAGGTCACGATCAGTACAAACACCCCCAATAACAGCAATGTCCACATGGCAGAGCGCACACTGGCCGCAGCGTCTTTTTCATCCTTGCCCTGTTCTGCCGTAGCCAACTCAACCGATGTCACCACATGCTTGCGGTGCTGCTCAAAGGCGGTCTGCATGCTGGCGAGCGCTGCTTGCAAAGCAGCTGTATCGCCTGACTTCAGCGCAGGCAGGTACTCCCCGCTGACTTTGACGTAAAACTCATTGCCTGATTCCCGTGCCTTGGTCATCTCGTCCTTCAAGGCACGATTGATGTCCACCTTCTGCCAGTATTCATGCCGCTGCAAAAACTCGTCGCGCGTTTTGTTGAAACGCAACTCCAGAACATTGCGGCGCTCGGCATCGGCCGCCTGCATCTGCAAGGCAATCAGGTAGCCCTCTACGACAAAACCTGGCGGCGGCAGAATATCGGCGATGAGATCCTTGTCTTGAACGATACGGGTGTAGACCGGGCCGTTGACCTGTACACGCCGATTGGCAATCGACTCCACTACAGCCAGGACAAGATTTCCCAGCACGATGATGACCAGCAATGTGATGAACGAGGATTTGAGTGACTGCGTTTTCATTGGTGCTCCCGCGTGACTGGTGGCGAACAATCAGGCAACTGATTCTTCGATCAAGGCCATTTCCTGGCTGGACATGAGTTTTTCGATGTCCACAACGATGATCATGCGGTTCTCAACGGTGCCCAATCCGAGGATGTAGCGTGTGTCGAGGATGGAACCAAACTCTGGCGCAGAACGCAGGTTGTCGGAATTGAGCTGGATGACATCGGATACACCATCCACCACGATGCCCATGACCCGTTTGCCGATATTGAGGATGATCACCACAGTGAATTGATCGTAGGTGGGCTCGCCCAGCTTGAACTTGATGCGTAGATCCACGATCGGGACGATGACCCCTCGCAGGTTGATCACGCCTTTGATGAAAGGCGGTGAATTGGCAATTTTCGTCACGGCGTCATAGCCGCGAATTTCCTGCACCTTGAGGATATCCATGCCGTATTCCTCGGCCCCCAAGGTAAAGGTCAAATATTCCCCGGAGGCAACGATACCGGTAGTTTCTGCGTGTTCCATCACTCGACTCCTCATCTGGCAGCGTCAGGCTGCCAAGCTTCTCTGGGAATTATTCGGGCTCAACCCCATGCGGGTTACTGCGGACACATCAAGAATCATCGCCACACTGCCATCGCCCATGATGGTGGCACCGGACACACCGGGTACCTTGCGGTAGTTGGCTTCAAGGCTCTTAATGACGACTTGGTGCTGCCCTTGCAACTCGTCCACGAACAGCGCTGCTTTGCCATCTTCACTTTCAATCACCATGACGATGCCTCTGGTGATGTCTTCCTGGCAGTGCAGACCGAAAACCTTGCCCAGTGAAATAAAGGGCAGATATTCGCCACGGATATGAACCATGCGACTGTCCCCCGCCATGGTGCGGATATCGCTCAGGCTAGGCTGCAACGATTCCACAATGGTCGTCAGCGGCACGATGAAAGTCTCTCCACCCACCCCCACGGACATACCGTCCAGAATAGCCAGGGTCAGAGGCAAGCGGATGATGGTGCGCGTACCAAATCCAGTGGACGACTCAAGCTCAACCTTGCCGCCCAGCCCTTCGATGTTGCGTTTAACCACGTCCATGCCCACGCCACGCCCGGACACGTCGGTTACCTGATCGGCGGTGGAAAAACCCGGCGCAAAGATCAATTGCCAGACTTCGTGATCGGTCATGCCATCGGAAACGGGCAAACCACGTTCCTTGGCCTTGGAAAGGATTTTTTCCCGGTTGAGGCCCGCGCCATCGTCAATAACTTCGATCACAACGTTGCCACCTTGGTGGCTGGCCTTGAGTGTCAGAGTTCCCTTCGGGTTTTTGCCGGCAGCTGAACGCCTTTCTGGCGTCTCGATGCCATGATCCAGACTGTTCCTCACCAAGTGCGTCATGGGATCGGTGATTTTCTCGATCAATCCCTTGTCGAGCTCGGTGTTGTCGCCCATGGTCTTCATCTCGACCTGCTTGTTGAGCTTGCCTGCGAGATCGCGTACCACGCGAGGAAAACGCGAGAACACCATACTCATCGGCAACATGCGAATGGACATGACGGATTCTTGCAAATCGCGCGTATTGCGGGACAAGAGGTCAATTCCGGCCAAAAGCTTTTCTGCCATGACAGGATCAAAAGCGTTGGCTGCTTCGGCCAGCATGGCCTGGGTGATGACCAACTCGCCGACCAGGTTGATCAGTTGGTCCACCTTTTCAACCGAGACGCGGATGCTGGTATCCGTTGCCGTGGCAACGGCTGCCTTGTCGGATTCCCTTCTGCCTGTTTTGGGTGCGGCACTCACCGCCGCACCGACACGACCACCTGACGAATCGCTTGCGGGTGAGGCTGCGGCAGACGGTGAGGCTGCCAAGGCCGCCGATTTTTTGATGCCCGGCGCGTCATCGAACAAACCGACGCCCTTGGGGGCATCGACATAAATGCCATACCCCTGCCCCTCGATGGCTGCGGGTGAATCCATGGCACTGATGTTGCGGTTGGCCAGATGCTCTGGCTTGCCTGCGGCATCTTCAAAAAAGCCGTATGCACCATCTCTATCTTGTTCTTCCCGGATACCACTCGCGGTGACACTCGACACCCCGACGGAAGCCACGTCATCGGCAAAAAAGCCATAACCAGGATCAGCACTGACTGGTGACACAGGCTTGGGGGGCTCTTCGTCAAAAAAGCCATACCCGAGATCTTCTTTCGCGGGCACTGAAGGCGTTTCGTCAAAAAAACCAAAGCCCGGATCGGCTTCAGGTGCCCCAGGCTCGCTATCAAAAAAACCGAAAGCCTCTTCTTGATCGCCACCCGGGGATAACTTCACCATGTCGGGCGCAACAAAAAAGGACAGCAGGTCACGCAACTCGGCGTCGCTTTTTTGTGTGGTCAAGACCGCCGCCAGCGTAGTGTCCGTGGCGTCAGGTGCGTGCGTCACATCGAGCACAGCAATTTCAGCCAGGCTGGCCAGCAGGTTGTTCAAAGCCCCCGCGTCAGCCACCACCTCGGCAGGCAAATTGCAGGTCAATGTCACTGTTCTGATTTCAGCCGACACTGCACCTTGATGCGCGGCAGCGGGAGATTCATGCCCTGCGGCCTCCCCCGAGGCCAGCTTGTTCAGCTGTTCGCACACCAGGCGAATCTGTGCTTCTTCGGCCGCCGGGCCACCCTGATGATGCTCAAGCTGAGCCCTCAGCACATCACCTGCCGCCAGGAAAGCATCCACCATGTCCGGCCTGAGCTGCAGTTCTTCTTTGCGCAAACGGTCGAGGAGGGTTTCCAGAACATGTGTCACTTCGGTCATATCCGTAAAACCGAAGGTACCGCTACCGCCTTTGATGGAGTGGGCCGCACGGAAGATGGCATTCAGCTCTTCCAACGAAGGCGCATCCACATCCAGGTCGAGCAACAAACTTTCCATGTTCGCCAGATGCTCCGAAGTTTCTTCAAAGAACACCTGGTAGAACTGGCTCATGTCGATGGACATAGGCTTCTCACTGGCTAGTGGCGCTGGGCGGGCCGGATGATCCGAATAAGGGTGACGTCAGAGAATTCCCGCTCGCCCCTCGCAAAGTTAACCGATCACTTTTTTCACCACTTCCAACAGTTTTTGCGGGTCAAACGGCTTGACCAGCCAACCTGTTGCACCCGCAGCTTTACCTGCCGCTTTCATGGCGTCCGATGACTCCGTGGTCAGCATCAGGATGGGTGTGGATCGGTACTGCGGCAACCCCCTCAGGGTTTTGATCAAAGTCAGGCCATCCATCCTGGGCATGTTCTGATCGGTCAAAACCAAGTCGGCGGTCTTGCCTTTTGCCTTGTTGAGACCATCCTCGCCATCGACAGCTTCAACCACTTCGTAGCCTGCGCTCTTCAGGGTAAAAGCTACCATCTGACGGATGGAAGCGGAGTCATCTACGGTTAATACAACTTTCCCCATGTCAAAACCTCTCTCGTACGTGACCAGAACAACCTACCGATGCCTTAAAAACGGCATCACTAAAACAACTCAATATCCCCCGACCCCATGCTTTCCTGTTTCACAGGATTGAAACGCAAACGATCTGCTTCGGCGAAACTGTGGATACGCCGCCGCGCTTCAGCAAGCCCGTCAGCAATATCGTCAGAATTCACAAAAGCCGCAGCAGAATCTTCTGATGCCCGGCGCAACGCGTCGACACGTGCCTGCACGTGTCCAATCAACTGGCTCGTCATATCTTGGAACTGAAGCGCTGTAACCGCCATATTCACATCCATGGCGACATGCGCGGCAACGGCATCAATCTCTTTTGCAGCCGTCACCATCGTCGCATTCATGCTTTCGATGCGCACCATCGTGTCTTGCACGCGCTGCTTCGAGGTCAAGGCAAAGTTCATGTCCATGGATGCCACGGCGTAAATCGCGTCGTGTGCCGTGGTTAGCGCCCCATGAACACCATCCATATGACCGCGAATCTGACTTGAAAACTGGTTGGTGCGCTGCGACAAACCTCGCACCTCGTCCGCAACGACCGCAAACCCACGTCCGGCTTCTCCCGCTCGAGCCGCCTCAATCGCCGCATTCAGAGCCAGCATGTTGGTCTGCTTGGCGATGGCCTCGATTTCACCAAGGATGCCGAGAATGGCGTTCACATCGCCACTGATGACATCCATCGTCTCGACCAGCCCCATGGCCACCTTGCTGGTCGAGACCGTGTTGTCCACAAACGCTTCCATGGTTCTCGATGTATCCAGCACAAAAGAGGAAAAGCTAACGTCGCCATCACCCGTACCTGTCATGCCCGAAGCAATGGAAACAGCCAGATTGCGCTGCGACTGAATCCGCTCGTTCATGGCACCAAAACTGGAAACCAACTGGTCGATCGCTTCCTTGAGCAAGTCCTTGACCCGTTCAAGTTCACCGAGACTCGCCTGACACTGGGCGCTGCCCTCTTCAGCCAGGCCATTCATCAAATCCACAACCTGGCCGCGATGCAATCCAACGAAATCGGGTTCCTTCGCCTTACCGGCTGTCTTCTCCGCGCCGACCCAGCCACGCCAGACAATGACGAGCGCCACCAGCACGGCCAGCACCCGATATGGCGGATCCGCAAACCAGGAAACGAGCGCAACTGGCAAAGCCACAGCAACGAGAACCAACAAAGACTTCTGCGAAGACACCCTCTTCCTTTCCAAGTAGCGAATGCCGCGACGGCCCCGCTGTTTATCGGCTGGCCAGCGAAGAACTTTAGAGCCTGCTCATCGGGCATAACAGCTTCTGCAGCGACATGGGGGAGAGGGACTCCCCCCGATCAGATCATGCTTTTGCTTCGCCCGAAAAGCGCAAGGTCAGCCGCAAATCACACCCGATCTGGCGGCTGTCCAGCAGATCGAAGACCCGCCGCCCTCTCATGGACTGCAGGGCGGGCAAATCGAATACACCGTGCGCACGGTGCCCCATAACCAAGGGCGCAAGATAAGCCACCCATTCATCGACCAATCCAGCCGAGAGCAAACTGCCATTGAGGGTAGCCCCCGCCTCGACGTGGACTTCGTTCAGCCCACGGTCGCCCAGTTCTTTGAACAACGCGGGCACATCGATACGACCATCCTGCCCGGGCAATTGCAAAATCAGGGCCCCCGCCGCCAACAGCGCGTCTCGACGGCGGGCATCGGCTTGTGAGCACACCAGCCAGGCTCCTTCTTCCTGCAGAATGCGGGCGTGAGGCGGCGTGCGCAGCTGGCTATCCAGCACCACTCGCAGCGGTTGTCGGGATGTTTCCAGACCTCGCACATTCATGCTGGGGTCATCTGCCAGCACCGTACCCACACCGGTCAATACGGCACAGGCGCGCGCGCGCAACCTATGCACATCGGCACGTGCCGCTTCCCCGGTAATCCATTTTGATTCGCCACTTTCCAGCGCAGTCTTGCCATCCAGGCTGGAAGCCGTTTTGACCCGCACCCACGGACGTCCCCGTGTCATGCGCGTGACAAAACCGATATTGAGCTCTGTCGCCTCGGCCTCAAGCAGACCGACGTCCACCCTCACACCCGCCAACGTCAACAACGCCAAACCCCGGCCCGCCACCAACGGGTTCGGGTCACGCATCGCCGCGACAACCCGCGATACACCGGCATCCATCAAGGCATTCGCGCACGGCGGGGTACGACCGTGATGGCTGCAGGGCTCCAGCGTGACGTATGCTGTTGCCCCCCGTGCGGCCTCACCGGCCATGAGCAAGGCATGGACTTCGGCATGCGGTTCGCCGGCGCGCTCATGCCATCCTTGGCCGACAACTTGCCTGTCACGCACGATGACGCAGCCCACGCGGGGGTTGGGGGTCGTGGTGAACAGGCCCTGCTCGGCCAAACGCAAGGCCTGAGCCATGAAGGCGTGATCATCAGCAGAAAAAATCACGGTTTCTCCACATCCCGGATGGCGTCACGGAAATCGTCCACATCCTGAAACGCTCGGTAAACCGAGGCAAAACGGATATAAGCCACCTTGTCGAGCCGCTTGAGTTCATTCATGACCAGATCGCCGATAAAACGGGCCGTCACTTCTTTCTCCCCCAGCGTCAGCAACCTTTGCACCACACGTTCGATGGCCCCGTCGGCCAACTCTGTCGAAACGGGGCGCTTGTGCAAGGCACGGCGGAAGCCTTCGCGCAGTTTGTCGCGCGAAAACTCCTGACGTTCCCCGGAAGACTTGACCACGGCAGGAATGCGCACTTCTGCCGTTTCATAGGTGGTAAAGCGCTTGTCACATGCCGAACAACGCCGACGCCGACGAATCGACAGGGCATCTTCAGCCAAGCGGGTTTCAACGACCTGTGTGTCGGTCGCACCACAAAAGGGGCATTTCATAAAACCAGGGAACGCACGCAGCAGGGGGCAAGGCCGCCACCCGCCCCTTCCTGACACGCTGATCCAAAGGCATTACTGGCCATAAACCGGGAATGCTGCAGTCAGTTTCGCCACATCGGCTTTGACGCGCTCAGTCACCGTGGCGTCATTCGGCGCATCGAGCACGTCGGCGACAAGATGCGCTAGTGTTTCTGCTTCCAACTCCTTGAAACCGCGCGTGGTCATGGCTGGGGTGCCAATACGGATGCCACTGGTGACCATCGGTTTCTGCGGATCATTGGGGATGGCGTTTTTGTTGACGGTGATATGGGCACGCCCCAGCGCTGCTTCGGCTTCTTTGCCGGTGAGATTTTTGGCACGCAGATCAACCAGAAAAACATGGCTTTCCGTGCGCCCGGAGACAATACGCAACCCTCGTTCCGACAAGACCTTGCACATCACCAGCGCATTGGCGGCAACCTGTTCCTGATACAGCTTGAACTCTTTGGAGGCTGCTTCTTTGAAAGCCGTGGCTTTGCCGGCGATGACGTGCATCAGCGGCCCGCCCTGCAAACCGGGAAAAATGGCGGAATTCAGCGCTTTTTCATGCTCGGCCTTCATGAGGATGATGCCGCCACGCGGCCCGCGCAGAGTCTTGTGGGTGGTGGAAGTCACCACATCGGCATGCGGCACGGGGTTGGGATACACCCCGGCGGCAATCAGTCCAGCGTAATGCGCCATGTCGACCATGAAGATGGCACCGATTTCTTTGGCCACTTTTGCGAAACGGGCAAAGTCAATCTTCAGGGCATAGGCCGAAGCACCGGCAATGATGAGCCGGGGTTTATGTTCACGCGCCAGGGCTTCCATGCGCTCGTAGTCGATCTCTTCGCGCTCATCCAGACCATAAGCGACGACGTTGAACCATTTTCCGGACATGTTGAGCGCCATGCCGTGGGTCAGGTGCCCACCTTCAGCCAGGCTCATACCCATGATGGTGTCACCGGGTTTGCAGAAGGCCATGAGCACCGCCTGGTTGGCCTGTGAACCCGAATTGGGTTGCACATTGGCGGCCTCAGCACCGAACAGAGCCTTGAGACGGTCGATAGCGAGCTGCTCGGCCACATCTACATGCTCACACCCCCCGTAATAACGCTTGCCCGGATAACCCTCGGCGTATTTGTTGGTCAACACCGAGCCTTGCGCCTGCATGACCGCCGGGCTGGTGTAGTTTTCGGAAGCAATCAGTTCGATGTGGTCTTCCTGACGCTGCGCCTCGGCTTCGATGGCAGCCCAGAGTTCAGGATCGGTGACGGCAAGGGTTTGAGTGGCGGAAAACATGATGACGAGCCCAAAAACGTAAGAAAGGCGTGATTTTATCAGCGCACCAGCGGTTTCATCCCCGGAATATGAAGTACACCGCCCCCATCAGGCACATCCCTGCCCAGAGATAGTTCCAGGAAAGCGGCTCTTTCATATAGAGCACGGCAAAAGGCACAAACACGACCAAGGTGATGACCTCTTGCAAAATCTTCAGCTGCGGCAGGCTCAGGGTTTGAAAGCCCATACGGTTGGCCGGTACCTGTAGCAAGTACTCGAACAAAGCCACGCCCCAACTCGCCAGGGCCGCAATCCACCAAGATTTGTCATTGAGATGTTTCAGGTGGGCATACCAGGCCACTGTCATGAACAGGTTGGACAGGGCCAGCAATGAAACCGTCTGCAACAGGGTGGTGTTCATGGCAAAAACTCATGGCAAAGACAAAAATCAGGGTGGCGAATATATGCTGCAAAGCCCTGCCTCCTACAACTTCCACCCTTTTTTCGCAAAAACCATGCTCGCACGCTTTCATGCCTTGCGGGACTGCCTTGTCGCTCATGACGACCTGTGGCGGCCCACGCCTTTTCACATCCCCAGGCCGGACTGGTGCGATCTTTATCCGGATCTGGGCCAACAACTTCTGTCATTGAAGGATGAGGAAGTCACCCGTCTTGCGGGCGATGCGCACGCCTTGATCGAACTGCTCGCCCATGTCCGCCCGCAACTGCGGTCGCTGCACGAACTCATTGCCCTGCCGCGCGCCGGACACAATGCCGCACCACCGCCAGCACATCTGTTCACTCATGTCCCTGGACGTAAACAGGGGCAGATCACAGCATTTGCACAGGCCACGACAGACATCCGTTTTCCCATACTGGAATGGTGTGCAGGCAAGGGTCATCTGGGGCGCTTGCTCGGCTACCAACATCGCCACCCGGTTGCCAGCCTGGAAATTGATGCCACCCTGGTCAGAGCCGGTACAGCCCTGGCCGCACACGCAGGAATCACGCAGACCTTTCTGCACGAGGACGCACTCGCTGCTTCTGCTCAGCCTCATCTTGCAGGGCACCACGCCGTCGCCCTGCATGCCTGTGGCGAATTGCATCTGGCGTTGCTACGGGCTGCCGTGACACACGGGGCCCCTGCGCTGGATCTGGCCCCCTGCTGTTACTACCGCATTGCCCAGAAAAACTACGTGCCACTCAACCACGATGCCGATTTACCCCTGAGCCGCGACGAACTGCACCTGGCCGTCACCGAAAGCATCACGGCAGGCCAGCGCGACCGGCGACAACGCGACCTGGCCCGCGCCTGGAAGCTGGCTTTTCTGGAATGGCGCACCCGGCTGGGCGTGCCGCGTGGGCGCACGTTCAAACCCGTGCCCGGAGGCTGGCTCACTTTGGGATTCGATGCCTGGATGCGCCGATTGTGTCAGCGCGAACTTCTGCGCGAACTTCTGCCCGAAGCTGCAAACCACGATGAACTGGAGCAGATCGGCTGGCAACGCCTAAAGGAAGTCAGTCGCCTGGAACTGGTTCGCCTGACATTTCGCCGCCCGTTGGAAATCTGGCTGGCTCTTGATCGGGCGGTATTCCTTGCACGACACGGCTATCAGGTTGATCTGCACGAGTTCTGCGACCCGGCGTTGACCCCGCGTAACCTGCTCATTTCTGCACGCCGCCAGACTCTTCAAACACGCCCCTGCTGATGAGCCCGACGGCAAAGCCCCTGCATTTCACACCATGCACAGGTCTGCGGCGCACCGTGCGCCCGTAGCGGCTCACCCGCAGCAATCGCCCGCATGGTCTGCGCAATCCGCGCAGCTTCCTGCCGCGCGGATTGCTGTAGTGCCTCGCCCTCTACCGTGCCCAGATACGCCACCGCATCGGCGTCCACACTTACAAATCCAGCAGCCCCCGCCCCTGATAACCAGGCATAGGCCGCCAGTTGCACGTCCTCTCCTGCTGCATCGAGTTTGGCTTTGAGCGTGCTGCGCGCCTGCGTTTTGTAATCCAGCACAGCCCACTCCCCCAGTATCCCCGAACCATTCAGGCGACGATCCAACCGGTCTGCACGCCCGTACAGGGTGATTTCGTCCGTCGCACTCCAGGGGATGCTTTTCTCCAGTTTCGTTTCTGCGGAGACGAAACACCAGCCTTCGGCTTCGCGTGCCATGGCCCAGGTCACGTAAGCGGGCGCCTGTCGCATCCAGCGCAAGCGCCAGGCCATTGCCTGGTAATCCCGCTGTTCGACTTCTGCGAACACGGCTTCGCTGAGGGCCATCAGCCGTGCTTGCCAGTGCGCGTGCGCCTGTTCTGCCAAGCGCGGGTGACACAGGTGAAACTGCGCCAGAATCACGTGCACAAGGCGGCCATATCCAGCCTTGTCGAATTCTTCCTCGACCTCATCGGGTTCATTCAGCCCCAGCACGTGCCGCGCAAAATACTGGTAGGGACACGCCACCAGGCTTTGCCAGGCGCTGACACTCTGACGCAAGGGCGGCACCGCCAAGACTGGCGCGGCATCCGAACGCAAAGGCATCGGCATGGGTACGGGGGCGGGCATGGGCATCGGGCAGATGCTGCTCGTTTTCCAGGCTGCCCGCGTGAAGGCATCGAGATGTACCAGCCAGGGAGACAGCGGTGCGGGCGCTCCATCGCTTTCGCTTTGCCAGATAAACGCCGCGACCTCGCTTCGCCCCAGCATATCCATGAGCAAACATTGTGTGTCGTGCGCCTTGGCTGGGGCATCACGCACGCCCAACTGACGCATCACCGCATGATTGAATAACCCGGATTTCTGCCCCCCCGGCAAATGCGCCATACCCGCCCCCAGAACCAGCACGCCCTCCAGGTCGCGGTGATGGGCCGCCGCCAGGTGCGTCAGACGAATCGGGCTTTCCACTGCCACATCGAAGAAGGTGGATTGTTCCAGATGCAGCAATAGCCAACGACGCCAGTCATGAAACGAGAAGCGCCAACCAAGATCGGCCACCTCGTCGGCCAGGCGCGTCAACAGATCGAGCAATTGTCGACCAACCGGATCGGCCATGAGCGCATCCTGTGCTCCCAGCAAGGCAAGTGATGTCAGCAGGTTACGGTTCCATTCCGCCAGCGTCAGGCGATTGGTATTGAAGACGGCACGCGCACTCTGCAAACGCTGGATCAGGGGCAACACGTCCTGGCACCCCGCCGCTTCGAGCAGCGTCACATATCCGGCGAGATCCGGCGGAGGGCGCTGCCGCCGCAATAGCGTTTCAAGGGCATGAACCCGCTGCGCACGCGATGCCTGCAAATCGGCAAACAGAAACGGGGATTTGCACAGATCGAGCAGTTCCTTGTGCCAGATCCGCCCTTGCGCCACGCTCAGCCAGCGCTCCAGAACATGGCTGACAGCCGAGGTGGAAAAAGCCCAGCCCGTTTCATCCTGCACAAGAATCTGGCGACGTTCCAGCAAGGCACGCAGGCGTCGCGCCAACAGGCGATCAAGCGCGATCACGGCGATCTGCCGACGTCCCTGGGCCAACCAGTTGAGCAACGTGTGCTCTGCCACCCGGGCGGCCTCTTCAAGACTGCTGGCCGCTCGAATGAGTGGAAATTCCTGAAAAGGGGGCTGCGGGCAGGTCACGGAAAAACACCGGGCCCGTTCTGCCAGATCGGGGGCGGTTTCTCGCCAGACAGTCTGCAACAGCGCTGCTCGCTCAGGGTAAGGAGGCGGATCAGGCAGAACGTGAACCGGAAAACTTCGCTGCCACGCTTCAAAAAAAGCATTTTCCACGCGACTCAAACCCATCAGCCCATAGCAATACAAAGCCGAACCGGCTTGGCTCGCCAGATGCTGCAAACGTTGTGCATAGACACGCAGACGCCCGGGCGAACTGCTGCGAAAAGCTTCCCAGACAGCCAGGGTCAGCCCCGCCTCCAACTCAAGAAAAGGGTTGCTGACACGACATGCACTCAGGTGCTCGCCAACCGTGTCAGCATCGTTCATGTCGAGTTCATGCAGCAAAGTCTGCAACTCTCGCGCTGCCTGCCATAACCCTGCGGGAGGGACATGCCCGGTTCTGGCAAGAAAACCATGCAACTCCGCAAGGCGTTTACTGTCCGCATCAGACGGCCATGACACCGCGCACGTAGCGGCGAACTCAGGCAGGGTCAGGAGGCGCGGGGGCAAAAAATGCGATACCGGTAACACTTGCCGCAGGGCCGTACGCACATCGCGCGCCGCGTGGTGATGTGGCACCAGGATCAAACAGGCAGAAAAATCCGGCGTGCGCGCGCCTTCCTTTTCCAAAAAAACTTGCATAGCCGCAGAGGCAGAACAGGAATGAGTCATGCCGGGCATTGTGCGCAGAGCCACGGGCAAAAAAAACCCCGGCGATAAACCGGGGTGAAGAGAGGAGAGGATGCCAGTCGCGCCAGTGAATGACCGAAGTCGACAACCTGACCTGATTGCCAGACGGCTCAGAGCAACCAGAAAGAACTTGCCGCCAACGGCACACACTCACGAACAACACACTGCAATATGCACAAACACATATTCGGATTTCAATGTATTAAATAAGGGGTTTTGTGTCAACCTGGATTTACGCACCCTATTTATGAGAGAGGCGGCGCAGACTCCGGAAAGGTAAAAACGATGCGAACACCCAGTCCCTGGCCGTTCAGGCCGTTTTCAAACACGACACGGGCCGAATGCAATTCGGCAATGCGTCTGACGATGGACAAGCCCAGCCCCACGCCATCGGTGCTTTGCATGCCGAAACGGTGGAAGCGTAATCCCAGCTTGTCGCGCTCTTGCGGTGCCACACCGGGGCCATCGTCCATGATCTGCAAGACTCCCTCGCCTTTAAGCGTCTGCAAACGCACTTCGATATGCCCCCCCTCAGGCACATAGTTCAAGGCATTACCCATGAGGTTGCGCAACAGCATGGACAACAGATCCACGTGGCCCAAAACAGGCGGCAGCGTTGCAATCTGCGCCGACAAAACCAAGCCGCGCACCTCTGCGATGCCCTGCATTTCTGCAACCGCCTCGCGTACCACCCCCCCCAGATCGAGGGGAGACAAACCAATTTGCGCACTATCGGTTTCCAGACGCGCCAATGACAGCAGTTGCGCCACCAGATGCGTCATCCGGTCACATCCGCGCACGGCCTTGCGCAAGGCCGACTGGCGTTCTTCCTCATCTCCGGTGCGCTGAGCCACCTGCAATTGCATGCGCAATGCGGCAAGCGGCGTACGCAACTCATGGGCAGCATCACTGGTAAACCGACGCTCGTTTTCGAGCGTGCGCGCAATACGCGCAAAAAGATGGTTCATTCCCCTGACCAAGGGGTGCAATTCTCGTGGTGCACCACTTTCATCGAGATTGTCGAGACGATCGGCAGAGCGGCTGGCCAAGTCGGCCTCAAGACGACGCAGAGGCGCAAGCGCCTTGCGGATGACCATGCCCAGCAGCAGTGCAATCACGGGCAAGCCAAACAGATAGGGACGAAGGTTGCTCCAGGCGATGAAGTGCGCAATTTCGTCGCGGATAGCCATATCAAAGGCCACCAACACCCCTCGTCCGCTCCCGCCTTCCTCATCCTGCAAAGCGAAACAGCGAAACGCGCGCGCACCGCCAGTCATGTTGGAATAACCATCTCGAGCCACCCCTTGTGGCCATTCGCGCGGGGCTCCAGCGGAATGCAGGATCAGCAAGTTCTGTCCGTTCTCATTGCCCCAAATCTGAAAAAAAAGCTTGCTTTCGTAGGGGTGGAAGAAAGAGCCCGGCAAATTGACCGGCTCGTCATCGCTATCGCCCCCCAGGGCGAGAATGATGCGCGCCTGCTGGGCAAGCTGGGCATCAACCAGCTCATCGGCTTCGTGCAAGGCGTTGTAATACCCCAGCCATGCCGTCATCCCCCCCGCCACGAACAACACCAACAGCGTCAGCGATAACAAACGCGCTTGAATGGAGACACGCCCGATACCCTCACAACTAGGCTTTTTCAAGGACATACCCCATGCCTCGCAAGGTGCGAATTCGCTCTGAGCCGATCTTGCGACGCAAATGGTGGATGTAAACCTCCAGCGCATTCGACTCCACCCCATCTCCCCAGCCATACAGGGCCGTTTCCAGCTGGGCACGCGAGAGCACTCGCCCGGCGTTGCGCATGAACATTTCCAGAATGGCGAACTCTTTGGCGGGTAGATCCAGCACTTCCCCTTGCAAGCGTACCCGCTGGGCAGCGGGGTCAAGTTCGAGATCGCCCAGGATCATGGTGGGCGAGGCCCGGCCGCTGGCACGACGAATCAGGGCCCGCAACCGGGCGGCCAGTTCATCGAGATCGACTGGCTTGATCAG
>Ga0208371_1000188_pt1 | contig 18601 bp, 19 predicted proteins | sample SubbioCR12Aug_1A_FD_184827 | JGI IMG/M metagenome (GOLD analysis project Ga0208371, IMG submission 184827) | Serpentinite rock and fluid subsurface biosphere microbial communities from McLaughlin Reserve, California, USA - CR12Aug_1A (SPAdes) | ecosystem: Environmental > Terrestrial > Deep... | reverse complement strand
GGGAATGAGGCTGTGTGCGATGTCGCCGGAATGCAGCCACCACCCCGCAAAAGTCAGGCATGCAAGAGCGACCACGATGGGCACGAAGACACCGGAAATGCGGTCGGCCAATTTCTGGATGGGGGCTTTTGAGCCTTGTGCCGCTTCAGTCAGGCGCACGATTTCCATGAGCTGGGTGTGGCTGCCTACGCCTGTAGCGCGAATTTTCAGCATGCCGTCAAGATTCTGGCTGCCTGCATGGGCACGGTTGCCGGGCTGTTTGTCGAGCGGCAGGCTTTCGCCGGTGAGCAGGCTTTCGTCCACGCCGGAACGGCCCTCGATGATTTCGCCATCGACGGGAATGCGCTCGCCTGCACGCACCACGACGATATCGCCGAGTTTGAGCGTGGCGCTGTCCACTTCCACGGTTTCACCCTGGCGTTCTACCCGCGCCGTGCGTGGCGCGAGGGCAATGAGTTGTTCCAGCGCTTCAGATGTCCGTGCCTTGGCGCGTGCTTCCAATAGTTTGCCCAGACGCACCAGGGTGATGACGGCTGCACCGGCTTCAAAGTAGAGGTGCCCACCGGGGTCGAGCAGCAGAACCCCCAGGCTGAAGAAGTAGGCGGCACTGGTGCCCAGTGCCACGAGTACATCCATGTTGGCCCCACCGCCGCGCAAGGCGTGCCAGGCACCGGTGTAGAAACGCCTGCCTGCCCAAAATTGCACTGGTGTGGCGAGCAGGGCTTGTAGCCAACCGGGCAGCCAGGTCGGTGCGCCGTGTTCGGTGCTCATGGTCAGCATTTGTGCGAGCAGGGGCAGGGTGAACACGGCGGCCAGTGTGAAGATGCGCAATTCCTGTCGGTATTCGGTTTGTTTGCGTGCTTTTTCTTCTGCGCGGCTGGTTTCATTCAGGAGGGTGGCGCTGAAGCCCGCTTTGGCCACGGCCTGGATCAGTGCTTCTACGGAAGCAAGGCCAGGGGTGAAACGCACCCGTGCTCGTTCGCTGGCGAGGTTGATGCGGGCATCGACACCGGGCAGGCGGTTGAGCACACCTTCCAGCCGGGTCGAACAGGCGGCGCAGGTCATGCCGTCTATGCGCAGATCAAGTGTTTGTTCCAAAACGGAAAAACCGGTTTTTTGCACTTGGGCGATGATTTCCGCTGCTGTGGATTGCGCTGGATCATGGCGAATCCGGGCCTGTTCCGTAGCGAGGTTGACGTGGGCTGTCACGCCCGGCAGGCGATTGAGGTTTTTTTCCAGGCGGGTGGAGCAGGCGGCGCAGGTCATGCCCCCAATGGGCAGGTCTACAGTGGCGTGTTCTTCAATGGATTCGGATGGGGACATGGTGGGGGGCGAAAATCAGTAAACGTCTTTCCACTGGCGCAGCAGGGCAAAGGCCTCGGTTTCGTCGGCGAGCGTGCGTCGAAAGTGGGCTTCCAGCGCCGCGCGTACCGCAGGGATGTGACAGCGCAGAAAGGGGTTGGTTGCCAGTTCGCGCGCCATGCTGGAGGGCAAGGTCGGTTGTTTTGCCTTGCGGCGTGCGCGGGCTTCTTGATAACGGACCTCCAGCGCCGGGTTGTCGGCTTCGAGTTCGCGGGCAAAACCGATGTTGGGCAGGGTGTATTCGTGTGCGCAGTAGACACGGGTTTCGGGGGGTAGGGTGGCGAGTCGTTGCAGCGAGGCGTGCATGTGCGCGGCAGACCCTTCGAACAGGCGACCGCAACCGCAACTGAACAGCGTGTCCCCGCTAAACAGGTTGCCGTGACCGAGGTAGCAGACATGGCCGCGTGTATGCCCTGGTGTTTCCCATACCTTGAAGTTCAGGCCCAGTTCGGGCACGAGCACTTCGTCTCCTTCTGCAACGGCATGGGTGGTGCCGACAATCGCTTCCTTGCGGGGAGCAAACACGGGCATCGGCCAGCGTTGGCACAGGGTTTCCAGCGCCCCGACATGATCAGCATGATGGTGGGTGACAAGAATGGCAATCGGACGGGTCTTGCGTGCCAGCAGCCACGATAGAATCGCACCCGGTTCGCCCGGGTCGACCAGCACGGCCACGGATGTGCCACTCCACTCGCCATGGAGTGCCCAGACGTAGTTGTCGCGAAAGGTTGGAATGGCGGTTATCTGCATCATTGAAGGTTCCTGGTGGTCATTATCCTATGCAGAACTGGTTTGAAAGCGATGTGGGACGTTACGTCCTGAAGCGGGAACAAGTGTGGTTTGATGCGGTCAGCGCCGATATTTTCGGGTTCAATGCGGTACAGCTGGGCACCTGCGATATCGATTATCTGCGAGCCAACCGCATGCGTTACCGTTTCTGTGCGGGAGAGACGCAAGGCCATCTGCGCTGTCAGCCCGAGTATCTGCCACTTGCCAGCCAGACCGTCGATCTTGTGGCCATGCCGCATTTGCTGGAGTTTTCGCCCCACCCCCATGCGCTGCTGCGCGAGGCAGAGCGCATCTTGCGGCCCGAGGGACGTTTGCTGATTGCCGGGTTTAACCCGGCGAGCCTGCTCGGGTTGCGGCGGGTGTGCAGTGCGCACGATGCCGGGTGGCCCTGGCATGGCCGTTTTTTGCATCTGACCCGCCTCAAGGATTGGCTCGCCCTGTTGGGTTTCGAGATCATCGGCGGGCGCATGGCTTGTTATGCGCCGCCGATCAACCGTGAAACCTGGATTCGGCGTTTTGCCTTTCTGGAAGCTGCGGGTGACCGCTGGTGGGCATTGGGTGGCGGTGTGTATCTGCTGCACGCAGTCAAACGCGTGCATGGCATGCGCCTGATCGAGCCCAAGTGGGATGGGCAGTGGATCACCCGCCCTGCCTGGGCAGCCACGCCCAGAAAAACGGTGATGAGAACACGTTGGACGAAGACAGGATGAGTGAAGACGAGATGAGTGAAAGCGGCAATGTATTGAAAGCGGTGGATTTATTCACGGATGGTGCCTGCAAGGGCAACCCCGGCTTGGGTGGGTGGGGCGTGCTCATCCGTTATGGTGATCATGAGAAGAGCCTGTGTGGCGGTGAACGTGAGACCACCAACAATCGTATGGAACTGATGGCGGTGATCGAAGGGTTGAAGGCCTTGACCCGTTCGTGCCAGGTGCGGGTGCATACCGATTCGCAATATGTGCAGAAGGGGATTTCCGAGTGGCTGCCCAACTGGGTGCGTCGCGGCTGGAAAACGGCCAGTGGCAGTGCCGTCAAAAATCAGGATTTATGGCAGGCGCTTTCTGAACAGGTACGTCGGCACGAGGTGAGCTGGTTCTGGGTCAAGGGCCATGCAGGCCATGCAGGCAACGAACGTGCCGACAGCCTGGCGAACGAGGGTGTGCGGGCGGTCATGGAGAAACGTTGATGCGTCAGATCGTGCTGGATACGGAAACCACCGGGCTTGATCCCGCGCTTGGGCATCGCGTGATTGAGATCGGCGCGCTGGAAGTGATCGACCGGCGGCCCACCGGGGAGACCTTTCATGTCTACCTCAACCCCGACCGCACGATCGATGCTGGTGCGATTGCCGTGCACGGCATCACCAACGAATTTCTGTCGGACAAACAACGCTTTGCTGATGTCGCCCGCGATTTCGTCGCGTTTGTGCGTGATTCGGAGCTGGTCATTCACAACGCGCCTTTCGATGTGGGTTTTCTCAATGCCGAACTGGCTCGCCTGGACGAAGGGCCGCTGGGCGGATATTGCCAGGTGCTCGATACCCTGAAGCTGGCCAAGGAAATGCATCCTGGACAGAAAAACAACCTGGATGCCTTGTGCAAACGTTATCAGGTCGATAACTCTGGCCGTAATTATCACGGGGCCTTGCTGGATGCGCAGCTGCTGGCCGAGGTCTATCTGGCCATGACACGCGGCCAGGAAACACTGGGCCTCGATGCCATGGTGCATCGCGGGGCCCACGCGGTGCAAAGTCAGCGCCCTGTGCGGCAGGGGGCGCTGAAAGTGGTGCGTGCCACGCAGGATGAGATGATTGAACATGCGCTCTATCTCAAGGCCTTGACGAAAGAGAGTGGCGAGGAGACGAAATGGTGAAACTCAAGCAAACAGCGCTGTTTTCAGTCGTGCTGGCCACGCAGGCCAGCCTGGCTTCCGATCTGACCGAGGCCGATTTTCTGTATGGTGGCAGCACGGTGCTCACGGCCAGCCGCCTTGCCCAGCCGCTGATGGATACGCCTAACGCCATGACGGTGCTGGAACGCGACATGATCGAAGCCAGCGGTTATCACACCATTTCCGACCTGTTCCGTCTTGTTCCCGGCATGTATGTCGGTCAGGCGAAAGGCTGGTTTCACAACGTATCGCATACCCTGGCGGACGAATATGCCCGGCGCATGCAGGTGCTGGTCGATGGCGCATCGGTGTACCTGCCCAGTATCGGTGGGGTGCGCTGGGATGCTTTGCCCTTGTCCGTCGACGACATCGAACGCATCGAGGTCGTGCGGGGGTCAAACGCAGCGACATTCGGCTCGAACTCGTTTACCGGCGTGATCAACATCATTACCCGGCACCCCGAGGATGTGGACGGAAAAATGTTGCATGTGACCGGTGGTGATCATGGTCACCGTGAAGGCTGGTTTCGCTGGGCGGGTCTGAGTGAATCGGCCAGCCATCGCCTGACGGTCGGCCATCGTGAAGATGGCGGGTTTGCGGGGCAGTACGATGACGAACGTTCACGCATACTGAACTACCGCAGCAATATCGAGCTGCCGGCACGCCAGACGCTGGATGTCCAGATCGGGTATCTCGATGGCACACGGGGAGCGGGAGATGCAGGAGAGCTGCTTGATCGCCCTCGTGAGGGCGATGTCACTTCGTATTCGGCACAGGTCGATTACCGTCGCCCGCTTTCCGGGGCATCGGAAATTCTGGCGAAGATGTATTTCAACCACCTTGAAACGCTCGATACGGTTCCCGTCAACCTTTATGGGGCCACGCACTATCGGGTCGATCTGCAATCGCAACGCTGGCATGCAGAAATGCAGCTGAATCAGGATCATGGCGCGGGCATCAGAAGTTCGCTGGGGGGCTTCGTGCGAGGCGATTCGGTCAACTCCGAGCATTATTTCGCAAGCACAGAGGATCTTTTCGCGGGGTCTCGCGGCATTTTTGGCCATCTCGAATGGCGTATCGCCCCGACCTGGTTACTGAATGCCGGCACCTTCTGGGAAGACTACGACCTCGTGGGTGCGCGCTGGTCACCGCGCGTTTCGCTTAATTGGCAACCTTCGCCACGGCATACGGTGCGCATGGGGGTGTCGCAGGCCTACCGTAATCCGGTTTTGTTCGAGACCCATGCCAATTGGCGTTTGACCCTTCTGGCGGCAAATGATGTGCCCGTTGTGACGTCTAATCCCTATGTATTGGCCAGTGGTGGGGTGGCTCCGGAAGAAATTCTTTCCGGCGAAATCTCTTACATGGGGGTTTGGCCAGAAAAAGGGGTGTCTGTCGATGCCCGCCTGTTCCGTGAACATCTTGCCAATTTCATCAGTGCCGAGTGCCCGACCGGGAGTAATTGCTCTGGATTGTCCCCGTCTACCCCCAGGGATTTCTTCAATATTGGCGATACCTGGCAGGACGGCATGGAGTTTCAACTCAAGTGGTACCCGCAGCCGCGCACTCAGATCGTGCTCAACTATGCCTTTTTGCATATAGACAGCAGCTTCGATGAACAGCGATATTCGCCTCCCTATCTGGTCGGTCTGCATTTCATGCACCAGTTTCCGGGAAACGTGGGTTTGATGGCGTCCCATTACTGGACAGGGGCGTTTGAGCCGATTGGGCAGCAAGCCCTGCCGTCTTCGAAGCGGCTGGATGTGCATCTTTCCAAACAGTTCGACTTGGGGGAACAACGCGCCGAACTTTCTTTGGGAGTCGAGAATGTTGGCAATCGCAGTTATTACGAGTTTTCCTATAGCCCCGAAAATCTGTTTGATACTCGGGCATACGTCCACTTCAAAGTGGACTTCTAATTCAACGCACACATAACAAGGGAGGGATCGGCTAGTGCGCTGGCTGTTCCTGTTATTGATCACCTGGCTGTTCCAGCCTTTTCCTCTATGGGCAAAAGGGATTCAGGTCGTTCTCAGCGAATCCGACGGTGCCTATGAGGAGGTTTCCAGGGCATTTCTTGCTGGCCTGGGGGCCGGGCGCGAGGTCACGGTCAGAAAACTTTCCGATCTCCAGCCGGAACAGGCCAAGACCCTGTCTTCGGGAGAGGATCTGATCGTGCCGGTGGGCACCAGGGCGGCTCGTTTTTTTGCGGAAAATCATGTTGGGCATGCCGATGTGCTGGCATTGCTGGTACCGAAATCAACCATTGACCGCAGCGGGCTGCCCGATTCGCACGGCAAAGGACATTTTTCATTCGTCTATATCGATCAGCCACTGGAGCGCAGCCTGTCTTTGGTGCGTGTGTTGTTGCCGCGCGCGCAACGGATTGGTGTCGTCCTATCCCGATTCAGTGGTATTTCGCCGGACGTGCTGATTCAGGAGGCCGAGCAGCGAGGATTTTCGGTGAGTCTTTCCAGAGTTGCGGAGGCTGAAGAGGTTGGTCATGCCGTGCGGCGTGTGCTCGGTAGCAGCGATGCCCTGTTGCTTGTTCCCGACACCGTCGTGGTTTCCAACGCCAGTCTGCACAGCATTCTTCTGGCCAGCTACCGGCAGCGAGTGCCTGTTGTTGGTTTTTCGCCAGGATTGGTCAAGTCAGGGGCCATTGCCGCCGTATTTTCGTCGCCAGAGCAAATCGGCAAAGAGGGGAGCGTCATGGCAAAACGTTGGCTGGCAACGGGGGTTTTGCCGGAAAGCCGTGCGGCCAGCCAATTCTCCGTTGATCTCAATGTCCACGTGGCTCGTTCTCTGGGCTTGGCGCTACCCAGCGAGCGGGATGTCGAGAAAGAGATTGAAGCGCACCGCTGAGGCGCAGCACTGAAGCGCAGCACTGAAGCGCAGCACCGAAGCACACTACTGAGCGCCCCTTCGTTTACTTGAGAGGGCCGACCTTGTGAAGTCGGCCTGTGCGGTTATTCGGTTACACCATAGCCTGCATCGCGGATCGACTGCGAGATGCTGGCTGTATCGCAAAGAGCTGGGTCATGGTCGACTTCCACCCGGCCAGAGGCCAGCTCCACTCGCACGCCACCGACGCCGGGCAGGGGGGAAATCAGGTTTTTGACGCTGTTCACACAGCCCATGCAGCTCATACCGGTTACGGTCAGGATCAAAGTATTCATGCGCTATCTATCTGTCGGTTACGGGAAGTGAAATCGTTCAAACGGCCATCGGCACCATAAATGCCGCGATTGACCAGGGAATTCTGTAATACCTGAAGTGCGGCCTGTGTGCGTTGCATCTGTTCCTGGATCAACTGACCGTTGATCTTGTTGAGGCGCTCTGCCTTGTGAACCTGTTTTTCGAGGGTTTGCCAGCCAGAGGACGGTGGGGTGGTTGCAAACAACTTCCTTTTCAGATCATCGAGACTTCGCAGCGACGGTGTGCCCGTCATTTCGGCCAACTTCAGCCACTGGATGGCCAAGGCTTTGTAGGTTGTATTGCGCGTGTTGACCAACTCGGCGAGTCGGTCTGAATTTTGAGCGGCCAGTGCAACGGCTTCTTCTTCGAGCAGGGCAATGAAATCACTCAAAGCCTGATTGAGCCGTGTCAGCGTATCTTCAAGTGCATTCATCGTTTCAGTCTATGGCTGAGCTGGTCCAGGGTTTCCTTGACCAGACCTTCGGCGACGGCCTCATCATTCACCTGAAAGCTGCCTTCAGCGATTGCCTGGCGAATGGATTCGACTTTGCCCGGATTGCTGACATCGACTTCCGCCAGAGTGGTTTCAAGTTCGCGCAGTTTATCGGCACTCCCGGTCAATTCAACCTCATCACGGATGCCTTTGGGGGCACCCGATTTTGATGAAGCCCGATTTCTGTGTCCTTTGACCTCTTTGACGCCCGATAGCGCTGAGGTTTTCAGCAGATTTTCAACTTTCATTGGCTTACCCCTCTCTCGTGGGCTTATATCGGCAGCCGCCCCACATCCTTTAAGGTTTGCCTCCCGTGGGGGATAAGCACACCCGGAGCGTCTCTTCGTCTACTTGAGCGTTACTTCCACCTCGCCATGTTCATTGGCATGGCCGGTCACGATTCTGCCATTGCCCATTTTGACCTGAACGGGTTCGCCTGCCTTGGCCGCATTAAGCGCTTTACCTTCGCTACTGACGCTGAAGCGGTCGCTTCTTGCAAAGAAACGCACCAAGGCCCCCGCCTGAATGACATCAGGCAGGCGCAGATCAAAAACGAATACCGGTTGTCCGGCCATGATGGGGCGTCGTGTCAGGGCGTTGGCGGGAATACGCGTGAGATAGGCACCTGGCTCCTGCTCGTATTTCACTTCATTCAGACTGACATCCGCGCCGGTCAGGAGCTGCCCCGCAGGTAACGGATGCAATGCGGTCAGTGCCGGGCCGGAAAGCGCCACGTGGTAAGTCAGATACACATCCCATTTTTTTGGAGCCAGGCATTGCACCCCCACCGACCCACCCCCAAAAAGTCGTGAGCCGGGTGGCAGAAAAAAACGCATATCCGCGCATTCAGGCAGGCGCAAGCGCTCATCCAGCCTGTCGATCTGAACGAGCGGCGTGCTGCCTGTATAGACCCGCAGAGCCTCACCGGTCAGCCAGATGCGGGCATCGTGCCGAATCCCTTCAAGGTTTTTACTGGCGGCCAAGGTAGAAAAAGCCACACAAGCCAATGTCCAAAGCGGCAAAAAACGTATCCAGGTCAATTGGGAACCTATTTCAGCAGGAATCGTGTTCACAGGAAGAGGGGCGTACCTTATCAGGACATGTCTTCCTCGCTCGTGTTCCCGCGCCATTTTCATGCGTGCCCCGTAAAATTGGCTCCCTACGTTTACCCCGAGAACGATTCATGAAGACATGCAGCGAGATCATGGCCGCCAGTGGCGTGAAATTTGGCACCAGTGGTGCACGTGGATTGGTCTGTGAGATGAGTGATGAAGTCTGTTTCGCTTATGCATTGGCGTTTTTGCGCGCCGTAGGTGTGCCCGCCGGAACCCGGGTGGCGTTGGGTATCGACTTGCGCCCCAGCAGTCCGCAGATCGCCGAAGCCTGTGTGGCTGCCATCCTCCATGCGGGTTGTACGGTGGATTTCTGCGGTGCGATGCCTACGCCTGCCGTGGCTTTTTATGCCCAGGAACAGGGGATTCCCGCCATCATGGTCACGGGCAGCCACATTCCATTCGATCGTAACGGCATCAAGTTCTACCGTGCCGAGGGTGAGATCAGCAAAGCCGATGAGATCGCCATCAATCAGATTGCCGAGCCCCTGCCCGAACAGGTGAACCGGCAACCCTTGCCAGCCGTGAACGCCACCGCATATCGGTTATACGTGGCGCGTTACACCGAATTTTTTCCAGGACAGCCGCTATCGGGCATGCGTCTTGGGTTTTACGAACATTCCAGCCTGGCGCGCGACGTCTTGCGCGAGATTGCCGAATCTCTTGGAGCCGAAGTGATTTCCCTGGGCCGCACCGATGAATTCGTGCCCATCGACACCGAAGCCGTGAGCGAAGCCGATGCGGCACGGGCGCGTCAATGGGCAGATGAATACGGTTTTGATGCCCTTTTCTCCACCGATGGCGATGCCGACCGCCCCCTGCTGGGCGATGAACACGGTGAATGGCTGCGCGGCGACATCGTCGGCATTCTGTGCGCACGCACGCTCGGGGCACAGGCCGTTGCCACACCGGTCAGCAGCAACACCGCGCTGGAGCAATGCGGCGCGTTTTCTCACATCGCCCGCACCCGCATCGGTTCCCCCTATGTCATCGAAGGCATGGAACGGCTGGCCGCACAGGGCGGGCGGGGTGTGGTCGGTTTTGAAGCCAACGGTGGTTTTCTGGTCGGATCCCGTATCGAGGTGGCGGGCCGCACCCTGGCACCGCTGCCCACGCGTGATGCTGTGCTGCCGATCCTGGCTTTGCTGGTTGCAGCACGCAAACGGGCGCTGCCGCTTTCCTCCCTGGCCCGCGACCTGCCCGCACGCTATACCGCCAGCGATCGGCTGAAAGATTTCGCCACAGCGGACAGCCGGGCGCTCATCGCGGCACTGGTCGCTTCCGCCGAAACCGTGCAGACCCTGTTGGGCGACCTGTGCGGCACCTTGCAGGGCATCGACCAGACCGATGGCCTGCGCATGACCTTTGCCCACGGCGACATCGTGCACTTGCGTCCCTCCGGCAATGCGCCGGAACTGCGCTGCTATGCCGAAGCCGACACTCCGGCGCGCGCCAGACTGCTTGCCCGCTCTGCGCTGGCCCGCGTGCAAAGTCGCTGATGCCGGAAGACCGCGCACGGGCGCTGCTGCATCGCGTCTTCGGCTACAGCGCCTTTCGCGGCGCACAGCAAGACATCGTTGCGCAAGTGGCCGGGGGCGGCGATGCGCTCGTGCTCATGCCCACGGGCGGCGGCAAATCGCTGTGCTATCAGCTTCCTGCCTTGCTGCGCGAGGGGTGCGGCGTGGTGGTCTCGCCGCTCATTGCCCTCATGCACGATCAGGTGGCGGCACTCACCGAACTGGGGGTGGCTGCCGCTTTCCTCAACTCCAGCCTGACGGGCGAGGAAGCCGCCCAGGTCGAACGTGAATTTCGCGCCGGGCGGCTCAAACTGCTGTACGTCGCCCCGGAACGCCTGCTCATGCCGCGCATGCTCGATCTGCTTGCACAGGGCAAACTGGCGTTGTTCGCCATCGACGAAGCGCACTGCGTATCGCAATGGGGGCATGACTTCCGTCCGGAATATCTCGGGCTGTCGGTGTTGCACGAACGTTTTCCCGAGGTGCCACGCATCGCGCTCACGGCCACCGCCGACGCGCAGACCCGCGAAGAAATCATCCATCGCCTGCAACTCAAGGCAGCCCGTGTTTCCGTCGCCAGTTTCGACCGGCCCAACATCCGCTACCACATCGTCGAGAAGCACGAGCCCAAACGGCAGCTTCTGGCTTTCCTCAAAGAAGGCCACCTCGGTGAAGCCGGGGTGGTGTACTGCGCCACGCGCAACAAGGTGGAAGACACCGCAACCTGGCTGATTGAAGCCGGTATCAACGCCCTGCCGTATCACGCTGGCCTGCCCGCCGACACCCGTCGCCACCATCAGGAACGCTTCCTGCGCGAAGACGGCATCGTCATGGTCGCCACCATCGCCTTTGGCATGGGTATCGACAAACCCGACGTGCGTTTTGTCGCCCACCTCGACCTGCCGCGCTCGCTCGAAGGCTATTACCAGGAAACCGGTCGTGCCGGGCGCGACAGCCTGCCTGCCGAAGCCTGGATGGCCTGGGGGTTGCAGGATGTCGCCACGCAGCGGCGCTTTATCGAAGAATCGGAAGCCGATGAAACACACAAGCGCAGCGCGCACGCCAAGCTCAATGCCTTGCTCGGGCTGGTGGAAACCGCCGAATGCCGCCGCGTCGGCCTGCTGGCCTACTTCGGCGAAGACGCCGCGCCTTGCGGCAACTGCGACAACTGTCTGGAAGCGCCGGTGTTATGGGAGGCCACCGAAGCCGTGCGCAAAGCCTTGTCAGCCATTTACCGCACCGGCCAGCGTTTCGGCGCGGGGCACGTCATCGATGTGCTGCTGGGCAAAACCACCGAAAAAACGCAGCAATGGGGGCACGCACAACTGTCGGTCTTCGGCATTGGCACCGACCTCGATGAAAAACGCTGGCGCACCGTGCTGCGTGCCCTGGTCACGCGCGGCTGGGTCGATGTCGATCACGACGCCTATGGCGCGCTGAAGCTCAATGAAAGCGCCCGCCCCATCCTCAAGGGCGAGGTGCCGGTCATGTTGCGCGAGGTGCCGGTACGCAAACGCAAGGAAACCCGCAGGGAAAAACGCGGTGCCATCGAAGCGCGCGCCCTGTCTTCGGCAGAAACCGTGCTGTTTGAGCATCTGCGCGACTGGCGTCGGCAAACGGCACTGGCCCACGATGTACCCGCCTACGTGATCTTTCACGACGCCACCCTGCGGGAAATCGCCCAGCGCCGCCCGGCCTCTTTGGATGCATTGAGCGAAATATCCGGGGTGGGGGCGAGAAAGCTGGAAGCCTATGGAGCGGAACTGCTGGGGGTGATCAACAGCCTTGGGAAATGCTGAATGATCCCGTTCGCCCTGAGTCTGTCGAAGGGCTATTCCATAAAATCAATGTCTTCGGCAGGCGATCGGGAAACAGCCATTTATCCGTTAATATTCAAACACTTAGATATTCAATATGTAAGAAGCAAGCCATAGACAAACAGCATCACGCCACAACAAGGCAGTATGGTCACAGGCGGTTTACAAAAGGAGGAACGATGGGACTCAGATTTCGCAAGCGAATCCGGCTCGCACCCGGGCTACACCTGAATGTCAGCGGCGGCGGCCTGAGCCTCTCCGTTGGGCCGCGTGGTGCCTCGATGACCTTCGGCGGGAGGGGAGGTACCTACATGAACGCAGGTCTACCCGGGACTGGTCTGTATACACGTGAGCGCATAGGCGCGAACCCAAGGCTTGCCAACTCGCGAACAACAGGGAATCGCGATGGCGCGGTTACTGGCGTGCTCCGGGAAGTCAAGCCGTTCGATGGACCGTCTGGCAGATGAGCAGTCTTCCCGAAACAACGTTCGCTGTCGGTAGGTATGGCCGGATCAGACAGCGCATTCATCAGGTTTTGAGCGACGCCACGTCGGGCCAGCCTGGGCGGGCCGTCAACCTTGGCCTGATCGCGCTTATCCTGCTGAACGTGCTGGCCGTCATGGCAGAAAGTGTGGCCGGGATCAGGAGCAGCTATGGTGCCTGGCTGGTCGGGTTCGAGGCTTTTTCAGTAACGGTATTCGTGATCGAGTACCTGCTGCGAATCTGGTCCTGCACGGCAAGCCCGCTCTACCCCCACCCGTTATCAGGCCGGGTCAGGTTTGCGCTGACTCCGCTGGCGATCATTGACCTCCTTGCCGTGCTGCCGACACTGCTGCTGTGGACCGGTCTGAGCATCGACCTCCGCTTCCTGCGTATCTTGCGGTTGGCTCGGCTACTACGTATTGCCAAGCTTGGGCGCTATTCGCGTGCCCTTCAGTCCATGGGGTTGGTCGTGCGCAGCAGGAGGGAGGAGCTCCTGATGGCCGTAGTGCTGATGGTCATGATCCTGGTGGTGGCATCCTCCCTCATGTACATGGTGGAGAGCGACCAGCAGCCAGAGGCGTTCTCCAGCATCCCGGCCACGATGTGGTGGGGCATCATGACCCTGACGACGGTTGGCTATGGAGATGTCTACCCAGTCACGGTGCTAGGCAAGCTGACTGCGGCGTTGATTGCTATTGCGGGTATCGGACTATTCGCTCTTCCGGCAGGGATTGTCGGGTCAGCGTTTGTTGAGTTGCGGGAGCAGCAGCAGGAAATGCATGACGGTGTGTGCCCCCATTGCGGAAGGCCAATATCGGAACGGCACAAGGACTGAACTGCCTGCCGTTTGGTGGGAAATTTGCGGCGTATAGGCGAATCCGCCTCCCATGATGAGCCGCGCGCATTTGAGAAATGCGCGCGGTCGAGTAGGAAGGAAAATAGAAAGAAAATAGGGGCCAGACCACGATTTCAATGCTTCTTCCGGCCTGTCAACAAGGGATCACCTCAGAATTCGGAAAAAATCGTACGGTAAAGCCCGGTGCCACCTTCTCGCCAACGAAGGTTGGCGAGAAGGTATGTTGAGAAGATGCCGCGATCCAGCGCTGATGCGGCAGGCTGGTTCTCGAAACCCGTTCTCGGTTCAGGTTGCGGAGAGCAGCGAGTTTCGAGAAAGCTGGACGGTTGTTAGCGGCAGGAACAGGGTGTGCGGCGAGTCTGGCAGGGCGATGAAGCCATGATGCCGGTAGAAGGTCGACGCTGCCTCGTCTTTGGCATCGACCGTCAAGGCATAGGCGGCAATTTCGGATCGGGCGGCACGGTCGAGCGCATCGGCCAGCAGTGCACCACCTAGCCCCTGCCCCTTGAAAGCCTGATCGACGGCCAAGCGGCCTATGCGAACCGCTGGCACGGTCGGATGGCGCGGCAGTTTCTTGCCGATGCTGGACGGAAGATCGGCCAGCAGCAGACCAGACGACGCCAAGGTGTAGTAACCCGCGATGCGCTGCCCGTCAGCCAGCGCCACAAAGCAGGCTGCCACACGACGGCGAACGTCCTGGGTGACTTGTTCCCGCAGGTAGCAGTCAAGCGGTTTGGATCCGCTGTTAAATGCGGTGCGGTCATGCGCGGCATTGAGCAGCGCGAGCCGAAACGGCGCGTTGCTCATTCAGCGTGCAACAGCTTGCTGCGACGAACAAAGGCACGTTCCAAGGCCGGTGACGGTTGTGGTGGCGACAGCAGCGCTTGGGCAAAGCACTCCTGATCGGCCAGCGACAGGCGGATGACTTCGGATTGCTCAATGGCGCGTTGCGCGGCGTCTTGGACGGCAGCGACCACGAAATCGGTCACGGTGCGCCCCTGAAGTTCAGCGGCGCGCTTGAGCATCGAATGCAGATCGGTGCTGATTCGGGCTTCGAGACGGGCGGTAGAAATGGCTGCGGGCATGGTGTTGTCCTCCTGTTGCAGTTATACGGCAGACTGCCGTACATATCCATAGCCCTTAGCGTACGATATTTTCCGAATTCTGAGGCACCCCCATGAAGTCACGATTTAAATGCTTCTTCTGCTATACCCCGCTCGTTCCAATCTGATGTGACAACTATTCCGACGCGGGGGGCACCGCCTTCACTTCTTGTGATCAACCACCTTGTCGATCACGCGTGCGGCCCAGTCTTTGGCACCCAGGCCGAAGGCAATGGCGAAGGCCAGGCCTACGGCACCGAAGGCGATGATGAAGGCGGCGGTGAGCAGTTCGTTGGCGATTTGCAACTGCTCCATGGCGATGAAGAACACGAACACCATCATGGCGTATTCCGAGAAGGTGGAAACCGTCAGCGCACCGTCAAATTCCATGTTGTTCAGCCAGGCAAAGACCAGGCGGTTGATGAAGCGCGCGAGGATGGTGCCGAACACCAGCACGAGAATGGCGACGATGACATTGGGGATGTAGAGCACCACCTTGTTGAACAGCTCCGCCACCATTTGCAGGCCCAGCGAGTTGGCTACGGTGACGATCATCACCAGGATGATGAGCCAGTACACCAGATTGCTGAGTAGTCCAGCCAGTGATAGCTCCAGTTCAGCGTGTTGCATGAAGGCTTCCAGCCCTGATTTTTCGGTGATCTTGTCGAACTTGAGCGTGGTGAGCAGACGGCGCACGCCGCTGCGCGCCACTTTTGCCAGCATCCAGCCGAGAAACAGCAGCAACAGCGCGGCAATGAGCTGGGGAATGAAGCTGGCAAGTTGCGTCCAGAACGAGGTGAGCGAGGCGACGAAGATGTCGACCTGATCCATGACGTTGTCCATAGGTAGATCCTTGAAGAGAAAAGGTTGGGAGGATTGTAGGCGTCAGGGTTGCAACTGTTCGCGTGTGATCAGAAAGACGGTGTCCTCGCCGCCCTCGATTTCGGGCCAGGTGAAGGCCAGATCCGGGAAGGCCGCTTCGAGTGCTGCGCGGTTGTGGCCGATTTCCACCGCCAGCAGGCCACCGGGGTTCAGGTGGCGGGCGGCGTCACGCAGGATGATGCGGGTGACATCCAGGCCATCTTCGCCCGAACCCAGCGCCAGTTCGGGTTCATGCAGGTATTCCGGTGGTAGGGCGGCGACGGCAGAGGCATCGACGTAGGGCGGGTTGGAAATGATCAGGTCATAAGTCATGTCACCCAGTGGCGAGAACACGTCGCCTTGGTGCAGGGTTACTCGCTCTTCCAGGCCGTAATCGGTCACGTTGCGGGTGGCGACGGCGAGGGCCTCGCCGGAAAGATCCACCGCATCGATTTCCGCTTCCGGGAAGGCTTCGGCCAGCAAAATGGCGAGACAGCCCGAGCCGGTACACAGGTCGAGGGCGCTGAACACCTGTTCCGGTGCTTCCAGCCAGGGTTCAAGGTGCGAGAGGATCATCGGTGCGAGAAAGGAACGTGGCACGATGACACGCTCGTCCACATAAAAACGGTAACCCTGCAACCAAGCTTCGTGCGTGAGATAGGCCGCAGGCACACGGTCTTTGATGCGTCGTTCGAGCACCAAGGCCAGGCGTTCACGTTCATAGGGCATGAGGTGTGCATCGAGAAAGGGTTCAAGCCGGTCGATGGGCAGATGCAGGGTGTGCAGGCAGAGGTAGGCGGCTTCGTCGAAAGCCTCGGTGGTGCCGTGGCCGTAAAACAGCTCGGCCTGGTTGAAGCGGCTCACGGCATATCGCAGCCAGTCACGCAGGGTAAAGAGTTCCTGTACGGCTTTTTCAAACATGTAACAGCCTTTCCAGCGTGTGTTCGTAGATTCGGGCCAGTTGCACCAGTTCATCTATGCCGACGTGTTCGTCGATTTTGTGGATGGATTCGTTCACCGGCCCGAATTCCACCACCTCGCGGGCGATATCGGCAATGAACCGGCCATCGGAGGTGCCGCCGGTGGTGGAAAGTTCGGGGGTGACGCCGGTGACTTCGCGAATGGCCGCCGACAGGGCCTCAACCAGCGGCCCGCGTGGCGTGAGAAAGGGCTTCGCGCCCACTTCCCATTCCAGATCGTATTTCAAGCCGTGACGGTCGAGCAGGGCATGCACCTGCGCTTGCAGACTTTCCACCGGGCTGGCTGTGCCGTGGCGGAAGTTGAAGACGATGTCGGCATGTCCCGGCACGACGTTGGTGGCCCCGGTGCCTGCGTGCAGGTTGGAGATCTGCCAGGTGGTGGGGGGAAAGTAGTCGTTGCCTTCATCCCAGACCGTGGCGGCGAGTTCGGCAATGGCTGGGGCGGCGCTGTGGATGGGGTTTTCACCGAGGTGTGGGTAGGCGATGTGTGCCTGCACGCCATGAATGCGCAAACGGCCATGCAGTGAGCCGCGCCGCCCGTTTTTCATCATGTCGCCCAAGCGTGACACGCAGGTGGGTTCACCGACGATGCAGGCGTCGAGGCGTTCGCCGCGTGCAGCGAGGCGTTCCACCACTTTCACCGTGCCCTCTACCGCCGGGCCTTCTTCATCCGAAGTGATGAGCCAGGCGATCGAGCCGGGATGCTCGGGGTGTGTGGCGAGAAAGGCTTCGGTGGCGGCGAGAAAGGCGGCAATCGAGCCCTTCATGTCGGCAGCCCCCCGGCCATGGAGCACGCCCGATTTTTCGTCGCCACGCACCGTGGGGGTGAAGGGGGGGCTGGTCCACTGGTCGAGTGGACCGGTGGGCACGACATCGGTGTGCCCGGCAAAACAGATCAGCGGGGCGGCATCGCCACGCCGTGCCCAGAGGTTGGAGACCCCGCCGCTGTTCACGGTTTCGATATGAAATCCCAGGTCGGTGAGTTTTTCAGAAAGCCAGGCCTGGCACCCGGCGTCTTCAGGGGTGAGGGAAGGGCGGGCAATGAGCGCGCAGGCGTATTCCAGAGCTTTGTTCATGAGAAAAGGGGCAGGTATGGCCCGGATGCCTGGTGTCAGACGCCGGGCCTGGGTTCAGATCGTTGGAAACAGCGCGGCATAACGGGATTCGGAAAACCCGGCTTCAAACTGTCCATCGTGTTCCAGCAGGGGACGTTTGATGACGCTGGCGTGTGCCTGCATGACGGCGAAGGCCGAATCGGCATCGACCACGGCAGCCTGGGTTTCGCCTGGCAATTTGCGCCAGGTGGGGCCCGCGCGGTTGATCAGCTTTTCCCAGCCTAGTTGCGCCATGGCGGCGCGCAGTGTGACTTCGGGCACCCCGAGTTTCTTGTAGTCGTGAAATTCATGGGCCAGTGCGTGTTCTTCCAGCCAGGTGCGGGCTTTTTTGACGGTGTTGCAGTTGGGAATGCCGTAAATTTTCATGGCAAACTCGGGCCGATTCTTGAAATTCGAGGGGGCGGATTTTACATGCCCCGTTCTGTTAGGTACCTCGAAAACCTCGTCATATCCGCGAAAGCGGGTATCCAGATTGTTGATTTCACTGGGTTCCCGCTTTCGCGGGAACGACGGATCAGGGAGGGGGCGAGGTGCCCCGTTGCCAATGGAGGAGTCAGCATGAAGTTTCGCGTAGGCCACGGTTTCGATGTGCATGCCTTTGCCGAAGGCCGCAAGCTCATCCTGGGTGGGGTGGACATTCCCCATGAGTTGGGCCTGCTCGGGCATTCCGACGCCGATGTGCTGTTGCACGCCATTTGCGACGCCCTGCTGGGCGCGGCGGGGCTGGGCGATATCGGCAAGCATTTCCCCGATTCCGATGCGCGCTACAAGGGCATCGACAGTCGCAAGCTGCTGCGCCATGTGGCGGTGCTGCTGGCGGGCAAAGGCTGGCGGGTGGAAAACGTTGACGCCACCATCATTGCCCAGGCACCGAAAATGGCACCGCACATCGCCGCCATGCGTGCGCATATTGCCGAAGACCTGGAAGTAGCGGCCGAAGAAGTCAACGTCAAGGCCACTACCACCGAGAAACTCGGTTTCACTGGCCGGGGCGAGGGTATGGCTGCCGAAGCGGTGTGCCTGAT
>Ga0208371_1000187_pt1 | contig 18621 bp, 14 predicted proteins | sample SubbioCR12Aug_1A_FD_184827 | JGI IMG/M metagenome (GOLD analysis project Ga0208371, IMG submission 184827) | Serpentinite rock and fluid subsurface biosphere microbial communities from McLaughlin Reserve, California, USA - CR12Aug_1A (SPAdes) | ecosystem: Environmental > Terrestrial > Deep... | reverse complement strand
TCCTGACAGGGTTGTCAAAATCGGAATATCCCAGGTTCCTGAGGGACGGCAGGTCTTTAAAGGGCTGACCGTGGCCGACAATCTGGAGATGGGGGCCTATCTCCGCTTTCGGGGACGCGAGGGGAAGGACCTCATCCGGCAGGACATGCGCCATATCTATGAACTCTTCCCGCGTTTGGAGGAGAGAAAAAAGCAGATGGCAGGGACCCTGTCCGGGGGTGAGCAGCAGATGCTGGCAATCGGCAGGGCGCTCATGGCACGGCCCAAGCTGCTGTTGCTCGACGAACCGTCAATGGGATTGGCGCCATTGGTAGTTCAGGAAATATTTGCCGTCATCGAGCGATTGCGCATGGATGAAGGGACAACCGTCCTTTTGGTGGAACAGAATGCCAAGGCAGCTCTGAAAATGGCTGATCGCGGCTATGTCCTTGAAACAGGTAAAGTGATACTCGAAGGAGCTTCATCGGAGTTATTGGAAAATAAAGAAGTACAACGCGCCTATCTGGGGAAAGAAAAGAAGGAAATCTGGGAGCGCTGACGGAGAGACGAGCTATGGAAATCTGGGATCGCCACCATGAATGTATGCCGAGAGAAGAACTGGAACAGCTGCAGCTTGAACGTCTCCAGGCAACATTGCATCGTGCGTACAAGAATGTAACCTGTTACCGCACCAAGTTCAACGAGCAGGGGATCGATCCCGACGATGTGCAGTCCTTGACCGACCTTGCCAATCTTCCCTTCACGACCAAAGAGGACCTGCGCCTCAGTTATCCCTACGGCATGTTTGCCGTCCCGCTGCGTGAGGTCGTACGTATTCACTCGTCATCCGGAACCACCGGGAAACCGACGGTCGTTGGCTACACGAAAAACGATATCAAGACGTGGGCCAACCTTGTTGCCCGGTTCATGACCGCTGCCGGCGTAACCTGCGAGGACGTGGTGCAGATCGCCTTCGGTTATGGCATGTTTACCGGTGCATTCGGCCTCCACTACGGTGCGGAAACCATTGGTGCCTCGGTTATTCCGATGGGAGGCGGTAACACCGAAAAGCAGATCATGATCATGCAGGATTACAAGTCGAGTGTCCTCGTCTGTACACCCAGCTATGCCATAACCATTGCCGACAGGATGGAAAAACTCGGGATTGATCCGAAGGGGCTCTCATTAAAAGTTGGCTTGTTTGGTGCCGAACCGTGGTCTGAAGCAATGCGCAATGAAATCGAGTCGAAACTCTGTATCAGCGCTACCGACAACTATGGATTGTCGGAAATCATCGGTCCGGGTGTTGCCGGTGAATGCCGTCACAAGTGTGGCATGCACATTTTCGAGGACACGTTCATACCTGAGATCATCGACCCGGAAACGGGCAAGGTACTTCCTCCCGGAAGCATCGGCGAACTGGTTCTCACGACACTCACCAAAGAGGCTGTACCCATGATTCGCTATCGGACCAGGGATATCACCAGCCTGATCTATGAACCGTGCGAATGCGGGCGGACCATGGTCCGGATGAGGAAAACCATGGGCCGTAGCGACGACATGCTGATCATCAAGGGAGTCAATGTCTATCCTTCGCAGATCGAGGAGGTATTGGTGGCGATCGAGGGGTGCGAACCACATTACCAGCTGGTCGTGGAGCGTAAAGGGACGCTTGATAGCCTTGAGGTACAGATCGAAGTAACTGAGAACATCTTCTTCGATGAGATGAAGATGCAGCGTGCATTCCTGGAAAAGGTGGAAAATCGGATCGAATCGGTCATCGGGGTTGGCGTCACCGTAAAGCTCGTTGAGCCGAGCAGTATTCCTCGCTTTGAAGGAAAGGCATCGAGAGTCATCGATCTCAGGAACAAATAGCACATACGTACCTTGCCGGCGATCCCAACCAACCGACCGGGCAAAACGCTCATGCAAAAAAAGGGGAGCCATGCCCGTTATGGACACAGAACCCCTCAGGCAGCGGTTTTTACCCTCTTTTCGGTTCTACTGTTTACGTCCCATAAGATATATTATGTCAAGTTTGAAATGACATGACAATCTGTGGGACGTTTCTTGTTGTGGCCTCCAACTGTGGTCCCTCCAGAAATGAATTTCAATACTGCTCAATGCTTTTGCAGCAAATATTTGCGGATATTTTGCACCACTTATTGTGGTGTGTACCACAAAACCCAATCTGGTGCGGCTTTACAGGTGATAATTTCAAATTTGGTCTGTGAGGGATTTTCTTGAGTCGATGAAGGGGTAAGTATGGGATGATGATAAAATAAATCCCCGATTGCCTCCCTGTTTCCAGTTCAACAACCGGGGACCCCTTATGGAAGATAGACAATAATATCTATCCCCTCAAAATTGTAATCTATACGGATTTCACAGTCAATGAATGTTTAATCTTCTAACGATTCAAGATCTTTTACCAATTCTACTATTTTTGCCACCACCAGCGTTTCGATCTGTTTGCCTTTCTCTGCGGATGCCTTGCCTGGATCACCCCAGACGCCGTTAGGCCAGTACTTTCGCTTGTTCCGCACCAGGATGCCGACAGGGAATGTCGGATATTCTTCAGGAGAACTCCCTTTTACCAGATGCGGATGCGAATGGAGTATCCGCGAGGTTTCTATCTCACCGGCATGTGAATCGCCTGGTGTCTCGATGAGTTTTTCCCCTTCTTTCTTGGCCAGATCATACTCGGTAACGACTGCGATTGATATGTCATCAAACCGTGCAATCAGCTCTTCGCCTGCATCCTGCAGTGCCATGCGGTGAGCACCCCCTGCATGGCCGGTCAGGATTATGAAGTTCTGCAGCTTCTGTGAACGAAATGAGCCGACGATATCCTTCAAAAGCGTCTTGAGTGTTGTGGTGGAGATGGAAATGGTACCTGGGTAGGTCGCCGTGGAACGACAGTTGCCATAATGAATTGGCGGAGCAACAAACAACGGAACTATCAATGCAGCCTTTTTTGCTGCCTCATAGGCCTGGATGGTATCGGTGGAGAGTGGCAGATGACTTCCATGCTCCTCTACGGAACCAAACGGAATAATGACCGTTCTGGTACGGGCAAGCCCCTCTTCGAATTCTTTCATGGTCATTTCTTCAATGATCATCGCGAGAACCTTTCAGAGTACCTGCAAAAATGTGTGGAGTTGTGGAATAACGCGGACATCTGTCAGAGTCCTGCTGGCTCGTGATTGTAGTTCGAGAAGATGCCGCCCCATACTCGGCGCATTGACTTCGATGGTGACCGGCTGCAAGATCAAAGGGATATCGTTTCCGGCAGTCGCAATAAGATTACAGACCTGTTCAATCTCGTGGTCACTGGTTTCAATGGATACAACGGTCTTTACATAACAGGTAGTCGCTACGGCCAGAGCCAGGAAGTCGCGATGCACTTCCCAGAGTTCCGTATACCCAGATGTCGAAGGTATCTTGATGTCCATGCTGATATAATCGAGGTTGTTTATGATTCTGGCAAGGGCTTCGGGCAGGGTCCCGTTTGTTTCCAGGAAAACGGGCAGGAGCTCATGTAGCTTCGGAAGCCACTCGGAAAGCAGATCGGCATTCAGCAACGGCTCTCCGCCGGTAATGCTCAGGGAATGATGTAACCCTGGATGATCGTACAGCCAGGTCAGCAGATAGGATGTGATAGTGTCGAGAGCTACGGGGTTGGAAATGTCGACGAAATTTCCTCCGGGGGATTTCTCAATCCTGCAGGTTGGTTGAGGCAGAAATGGGGTGTCGCAATAGCCGCAGTTCAGATTACAGCCGGAGAAACGGAGGAATAGCTGACGACGGCCCACCAGAATTCCTTCACCCTGGACCGATGAAAACATTTCGACAAGGTCGGCGCGCTGGTTACTCATAGTAGCTGGCAGCAGCAAAATCCGATTCCCAGACGGTCACCATGTCGATAGCTATGTTATCGTCATTCAACCGCTCGCCAAGTGCATAGTAGAGATAGCGGGCAATATTCTCCGAAGAGGGGGACAGCTCCATAAATGGAGAGAGTTCGTTGAGATATTTGTGATCAAGCGTTTTCAAAAGGGAGATCGTTTCTGCCTTGAGTACCTTGAAATCGATGCCAAGTCCTGCCTTGTCCAACTTCTTGGCAGTGACAATGACTTCAACCTTCCAATTATGGCCATGGAGGTTTTCGCATTCTCCCTGGTAATGCATGAGATTGTGTGCCGCGGCAAACGAGGTGATAATTTTCAATTTATACATGTCGCAAGTCCTTGTTTTTTGCTGCATACTAACATGCATCACCATCAATTGAAAAGTCTTTGTCGCAATAAAAGAAGGCCATGCTCAACACATGGCCTTCTTTAGGGGGGTCTGATCAATGAGGACTGTTATGCAGCTTTTGCCCGACGCTTCCGGACGATACCGCACAGTGCCATTTCGCTGTCCAGTTTGTCTGGGCTTATTCCCAGGGCTTTACAGACAGAATCGCGGTTGCTCTGGTAGCGGTCCATGGCCATCAGGATCAGCGCCTTCTTCAGGGAAAGGGAGAGTTTGTCCAGAATATTCCCCTGGGTAGTCTCAGTCATGACAGAAAAGAGCGGATCGAGATTCTTTTCGAAGAGCTTGGCGCTTTCGTCCACTTTTTTGTTCAGTCGTGTCATCTTATCCACCCCGACTATGTTGTTGATAAAATCGTCCATATTTTCCTGAACGAATTTAAGGGTCTCGTGGTGATTGTCGACGAGGATCAAGTGGTTCGAGGTGCTTTCCCCCCCTTCCCTGCCACGTCTCATCATGACCACTTCCATTACTCTGAACGCACTGTCAATACTGTGCATCTCGTTCGCTATTTTGCATCGGTGTCCCATGGTCGTGCCCCCCTGATATCTGTCTCTGTCTGGTCTTTACCTTTTCAACAGTGATACCAAGTGGCGAACGCCAATGAATATTTCAGATAATGTATTGTTATTACGGCATAAATATTCATTAGAGCCCTAACGCCCTAATTTTGCGTAGCCATTCTCATTGATTGAACTCTGCGCATGGATTTTGGGTATTCGTTGTATTACTTAACAATTTCAGCTGATTACAGAGAACGGGTAATGCTAATGGGAATGTTAGATGTTTGAACAAGGAGAGTTTTCGACATCGGCATGAGAAAGCAACTGAGTTCGGGGGGAGATTGGATTATGACGATCAGAAAGACAAACTGAGGAAGGCATCTACAACTGCAGGATCAAAGTGGCTGCCGGCATTGTCGCGAATGTACTGGAGCACCTTTTCCATGGGCCACCCCTTTCTGTAGGGGCGATCCGAGCAGAGTGCGTCCCAGACATCAATGACAGAAAATATACGTGCCGCCAATGGTATGTCTTTGCCCTGAAGCCCATGGGGATAGCCACTGCCATCCCATTTCTCATGATGGTAGTGGGGGATGTCCAGTGCAGAGCGGAGAAATGAAATGGGGGAGAGCAACTCATAGGCATAAATGGGGTGGCGACGCATGATATCCCATTCAGCTGGTGAGAGAGCACCTGGTTTCAGGAGTATGCTGTCAGGTATTCCCATCTTGCCGATATCGTGCAACAGGGCACCGCGTCGCAGGTGAATCATATCTTCCTCTGGGTAGCCCATGATGCCTGCCAGACGCATCGTCAGTTCGGTTACCCGCTGCGTATGCCCCTCTGTTTCCTGGTCGCGCAGGTCAAGAGCATGCGACCACCCTTCCAGGGTCGTATCGTAGGCCAATGCGAGCTCATTGTTCGAACGTTGCAGATCGGCAAACAACGTGGCATTTCCGATTGCTATCGTTGCCTGTTCGGCGAGAGTTTCGAGAAAGTGGAGCCATTCCATGTCGGGCTTGAGCTGTGATCGGTGATAAATTTCAAGGATTCCCGCAATTTCACCGCTATTCAACAAGGGAACGGCAAAGTAGGATACAAAACCCTCCTCGGCGGAAAAATCTGCAAGCCGTTCATCAACCGACCTGCAATCGGCAAGGTGCGGCATATGATAGATGCGCTTTTCCGAACATGCGATGGAAGGGTACCCTTCCCCCTCCTTCACCGTAAGTGCAGAGGTGGCAATGTTGACAAAGCCTTTTGCTGCCAGCGGCCTGAACTGATGGTTTATCTTGTCCAGTTGCATGACCATCGCTGCATCCACATGCAGCTGACGCATGATCTGTTCGATAATGACCGATATGGTGACATTCAAGTCCAGGCTGGTGGTGATTGTCTTGTCAATATCGCGAAGTGCTGCCAGGCGCTGCAGTTGATGGGAAATTTTTTCCTCAGCCATCTTTCGTTCCGTCACGTCTCGGCCAGTGGAGACAAAATGGGAGATGACACCCTTGTTGTCACGAATCGGGGTGATGATCTCTTCCTGATAGTAGAGCTCACCACTTTTTCTGCGATTGACAACCTCCCTGCGATAAACCTCTCCGTTGAGAATGGTCGACCAGAGATCCCGATAAAACGCTTCGGGATGTGCTCCTGACTTGAGAAATTGCGGTGTCCGGCCGATGACCTCGCCTGAGCTGTAGCCGGTAAGACGTTCAAATGCGGAATTGATATATTCGATGCGACCTTCCCGACTGGTAATAATAACTGCGTCGGCGGTCTGCTCGACAGCGCTTGAAAGTTTCCTGAGCGCCTCATCGGCTTTCTTCCGTTCGCGTCTGACGATCGCCTCGCGCAGTTCCCTTTCAATTGCAGGAACAAGCCGGGCGAGGTTCCCTTTGACGATGAAGTCGTGTGCGCCCGCCTTCAGCGCTTCAACGGCAGTATCTTCCCCAATTTTCCCGGATACGATGATGAACGGGAGATCGAGTTCGTATCGTTTCGCCATCATCAAAGCAGCTGGAGCACTGAATTGCGGCATCAGGTAATCGGCGATGATGATGTCCCAGCCGCCCCGATCCAGTGCTTCGGACATCCCCTGCGGAGTCTCTACCCGCTCGAAACAGACCAGATAGCCGCTTTTGTGCAGTTCATGCAAAAGGAGGATGGCATCATCCTCCGAATCTTCGACAACCAGAATATTAATATGGCGTTCCATCAAGTCAGCCCCGGAGGTATGGTTGGTATATTACTTTAGATGTATCGACACGATCCTGCGCGGGTTTAGAAGAAATTTATACATATTGATTGTTACTTTGAAAAATGCTCAAGCTTTAAGGTGGGTATCCGATGAGTACCCATAGACATGCGCACACCTGATCGAGGAGCCCATAATGCAAAATAATTCTGCTGTACTCCTGGAAAGCGATACCAACGAACTTGAAATCGTTGAGTTCAGGGTCGACGAGTGTGATGAACAAGGGAATGTCATTCCCTGCTACTACGGCGTCAATGTGGCAAAGGTCAGGGAAATCATCCGGCTCCCGCATCTCTGGAAGGTCCTCAACGGGCATCCAGCCATTCCGGGCATGATAAAACTGCGCGACAAGGTCATTACCGTTGTCGACCTCAGTGTCATGCTCAACAAAAGGGTCAATGATCTTCAGGCTGAAAGGGTCATAGTTCTGGAGTTTAACAGACTCATCGTGGCGGTACTGGTCCACTCGGTTTCAAGAATTTATCGGATTTCATGGGAACAGGTAGAACCTCCGGTAAAAACGGCAAGCAGCACCCAGGTCACCGGACTGGTGAAGATGGAAGATCGGATCATCCTGGTCCTTGACTTCGAAAAAATTGTCGGTGAGCTGTATCGAGAATACTCCATGGGCGATGACATCCATCTCCTTGATGCCGAATCATCCGGCAAGATTGATCGCAGCAAAATTAACGTTCTCGTGGCAGATGACTCTCCGTTCATCCGGAACACCATGTGCAACACGCTTCGTGCCGCCGGTTATCACGTGATCGAGGCTGAAAACGGTGAAGAGGCGTGGGAGATCATCCAGGTAAAACAGCAGCAGGCACGACTGAAGCAAACCGCTCTTCTCGATGAATTGGCACTGCTCATTACGGATATAGAAATGCCCAAGATGGATGGGCTACACCTCACGTCCCGGATCAAAAAAGACGACGTACTCAAAGAACTGCCGGTGGTCATATTCTCATCGTTGGCCAGTGACGATAATATCCGTAAATGGCAGGCGCTCGGTGCAAGCGGTATCCTCACAAAACCGGATCTTCCCAAACTCGTTGAACTGACTGACCAATTAGTTTCACGCTGATCCGATTCACAGCAGCAGAATCCTGTCGAACCGAATACAATCAAGATTACCATTCGAGGGAATGTGCTTGAGTGCGAACCTATTGATAGTCGATGATGAGCAGATGATCCGGGAACTGCTCCTGACGACCCTTTCCCGTGAGAACTATGTCTGCTTCCAGTCAAGCAATGCCATTGACGGGCTTACCATCCTTAAGGAGCAGGAAATTGATCTTGCACTGCTGGATGTGATGATGCCCGGTCTTTCCGGTGTTGAATTGCTGCGCGAGCTGAAGATGATCAGCCCTGACACTGCTGTCCTCATGATCACCGCCCTGAGCGACATGGAAACCGCTCTTTCCTGCATCCATCTCGGCGCTGACGATTACATAACCAAGCCGTTCAGCATCGAGAGTATCGTCGCCAAGGCCAGAAATGCACTGGAGAAACGCCAACTCATCATCGAAAACAGGAAATACCAGAACGAACTAGAGCAGAAGGTCATGGAGCAGACCAACCAGATCCGTGCGGCCATGAATGAATTGAACCAGTCGTATGAAACCACTCTGACGGCCCTGGTCCGTTCACTTGATGCCCGGGAAAAAGAGGTCGGTTCCCATTCCGAGCGGGTCATGAACTATACCCTCCTGCTCGCACGCCACATGGGGCTTGCAGAAGCCGATCTGTCAATCATCTCCAAGGGGGCATTGCTTCATGACATCGGGAAGATCGGCGTATCCGACAACATCCTTCTCAAACCGGGCAAACTCACCGACGCAGAGTGGCTTGAAATGAAGAAACATCCCCAGGTCGGCTACGACATTCTCTCGGGCATATCGTTCCTCAAAGGCGCATCGGAATTTATCCTTTCCCATCATGAACGCTATGACGGCGCCGGCTATCCCAACGGACTGCGGGGAGAGGAAATCCCGCTCTGCGCCCGCATCTTTGCCCTTGCCGACACCCTCGATGCCATGACATCGGATCGTCGTTACCGCAAGGCCTTGCCGTTCCGGGCAGTCATTGACGAGCTCAACTGCTGCAAGGGGTCGCAATTCGACCCTACCATCGTCGACGAATTCCTGCACATCCCCCGGTCGCATTGGGAAGAGGTTGCCGGAAACAGATTCCAGTAACATTTTCTGAATACGCGCATCAATAGCAAAGGGCGGCCAGATGGTCGCCCTTTGTGCGTGTAATACCTGATTTTTTCGCTCTGCTCACCTAGCGCAACATGAAGGTCTCGTATTCCAGCCGCCTGAAATCCCTGTCCAGCAGCAGCAGACCAACAGCAATGCAGATACAGAGGGACAGGGCAAAACCGTAGCCATAGTAGAACGGTCCGAGCCAGATCGAAAGGAGGCTCAACGCCAGGTTCAGGAATGCAAACAGGGAGGTCAGGAACAGGGTCCGCTCCCGTCGATCCAGATAGTAATAGATGTTCAGGAGCCCGAGGAAAACGACCTGGAACCCGGCACCGACGACATGGATATGCAGCAGGGGGAGAAAGACCGGAGAAATGCCGAGGACCGCGAATGCCTTGCCCCCCAGGAGATAGACCAGGATCGTGGCGATCGCCTGGATCTTGATGATATCGTAAATCCCTTCCCGTGCCATGCAGACCATCTCGTCCTTCATGGCGCAGATCTGGGTGAACGATCCCCCCTCGCGCACGGCATCGTAGAAGCGATCATAATATTCGACAAAATCGGTCTCCATCCGCACCAGGAACACTGCCATGCCGGGGATAATGGAGAGATAGGCGAGAAAAACCGGCAGGTCGTAGACAATGGAGGTATGCAGCGGGCCGATCCCGTTCACGCCGGTGGCAGGATGAAACCAGAACACATACTTGTCGATCCAGAGTCCCAGGTTGTAGAAAAACCCGGAGAGTATCAGCGAACGATGCACCCTCCCCTTGTTGAGAAAATCGAATTCTATGAACTGCCGGGACGGGTAATTGTGAAAAAGGACGTAGAGCATACCCATCAGCAGGACGAACTGGCCGGCAAGAAAGGCCAGGGTCAGTCCGTCCAGCTTCCACGGGCGGAGGAATGCGGCGAGTATGACCGTGACGCCGTAGCCGGAGGCAAAATTGAGCAGGATTGCCTTATAGGCCTTGAGCCCGGAAAGGAGAATGGCGCAGATCCAGACGCAGGAGAGCACCACGAAGGTTGCGGCGAACATCAGCCGGAATGCCAGCGAGCTTTCCGGGAAGAGCAGGATCGCGAACGGATAGCTGAGACAGCCGCCAATGCCGGTTACGAGCAGAAGAACGCCGTTGAGGTTGGGCAGCAGCCTGAAGTGCTCTTTTTCAAAGATGCGGTCGGCTGCATACCGGGTGAACGCCAGCTGGAAGAGGCCGGTAAAGATGAGCGAAGCAGCGATGAGGTTGGTGACCGAGGTCTGGAAGTCGGCGACCAGTGAAGGAGGGATGACGATGGGAAGCGAGATGAAGCCGATGGTGAGCACCGCTATGATCGAGAGCACCCACGGCCCCGAACTGATCACCCCGGCATAGGTATAGGCCTGGAGCAGGGCAAAATACGAATCCCGCTTCATCAGTTTTCGTAATTCAAAACCTATCCCTGCCATTACGAAACCCTTTCACGGTAGATGGCGCCGTAGCGGCTGAGCATGAGATCACGGGAATAATCATGTTCGACCCGTGCGATGGCAGCGGACTGGGCGCGCTGCCAGGCGGTCCGGTCCGAAAGCAGCCGAAGCGCCGCATCTGCAAGGACCTGCGGGTTGTTGATTTCTACAACCGCGCCGGCAGCCCCGAAGGAGTCTCCCCCTTCCCCATTGCCGAACACGAGTTGCCGGCAGGCCCCCACATCGGTGGTCACCGCGGGCAATCCGGCGGCAAATGCCTCCAGAACCACCAGCGGCAGCCCTTCGCTGATTGAACTGAGCAGCAGGAGCCCGGCAGACGGATACACATCGGCCGGGTCCATGAAACCGCGAAAGGTTATCCGTTCGGACACTGCCAGACTTTCTGCAAGCGCCGTGCACTCGTCGAAATAGGTCGGGTCCTCTTCGACCGGCCCGACGACCCACCCCGCGACATCGGGCAGATGGTTGGCCATGATCCGGATGGATCTGATGAACGTTTTGACGTCCTTGATCTGCACCACCCTGCCAACGAGGCAGAGTACGGGAGGTGCAGTGTCGGGACGACGGCTGCGAAGCGTCGCATAATGCTCGATGTCCACACCGTTGGGGATGACGCGGGTTTTCTCTTCGGTGGCGCCATCCAGGATCTGCCGCTCCCGGGCACCCTCGTACAGGGAAACGATGAGATCGGATGCGTCATAGCAGAGCCGGCCCATGGTTTCGAAAAACCGGATCCACAACTCCCGGAAATAGCTGACCTCGGACGGATCGCGCTGGAATGCATTCCGGTTGTCCCGTATCCAGTCGCTATGGAAGATGTCGATGCGGCGCTCCTTGGTGTATATCCCGTGCTCGCTCAAAAGCAGCGGCCTGCCGGTTCGCCGGTGCAGCAGCGCACCGAGGAAACCGGCATAGCCGGTGGAGACCGTGTGATAAAGCCGGGCCGGTATCAGCCCGGCTGCTATGGATGCCATCTGCCAGATCGGCGCATGCATGTTGCGCACGGTCCAGAAGAAATCGACAAACGAAGGATCGCTGCAGTGCTCACGGTAGAGATCCGTGATCATCTGCCACGACTGCTCGCTATAGAGAAACTGCGCAAAATCGACCCCCGCGTCCCTGTCCAAAAAAGAATCGGGTTGCAGCAGTCGCTGGTCGAACTGCACCTCGCCGCCATTGCGGAACCAGTCATGCAGTTGGCGCATGGCCGAAAATGCCGGGGGATCGCCCTTTTGCGGCTCGATGCGGGGCTGTTGCCCCCCTCCCTGCAGGTACCACGCCTCAAGATGGACCAGGTTGTCGGGCAGCTCGTACTTGAGCCCACTGTAATCCTCAACCCGGCTCCCCAAAAACACCGCTCCGAAGCGATATTCGGGAAAACCGCGGATGATCTGGTTCACCCAGCTGGAAACACCGCCGCTCACATAGGGGAAGGTCCCCTCAAGGAGGAGCATGATATCGACGCTGTCGGCCGTGGGAAATCGTTCCGTCATGTCGCATCCTGCCAGAATCGGACCACATGCCCGATCCCCGGCTTGTGGCGAAGGGTGGAATCCAGGTCGAAGATGGAACGCAACGCCTTGAAATCGCGCCGGACAAAGGCCAGCTCTGCCAGATACGGCAGGATGCGGTCGGGATGCGCCCCCTGTTCCAGAGCGGCACTGGCTGCTGCCTCAGCCCTCTCCACATCGCCCCGGAGAAGGTGGATGCGCCCTTTCAGCGCTGTGAGTGCCGAATCCTCGCCGATGAGCCCCAGAGCCCGGTCTGCATAGGTAAGCGCCTGCTGGACAATAAAGTCATGCAGTTCGTCACGGGCCAGCTCGTTATAAACGATCTCCCAGTAGGAGAATGCCAGGCGCCGGCAGAGTGCGCCCTGTTCACTCCTGTCGGTACAGGATTTCAGAGAGACGAGCGCCTCGGTGATATCGGCACTGATCAGCTTTTCCCGCTGGTCGAAGATGGCAACGGCCAGCAGTCGGATCTCGTCGTCGGGATCTGCGGATGCCAGCTGCAGCAGCCTGCTGGAATTGCCCCCTTCCAGCGAGCCCACCGAGAGCAGCGCTTTCAGGCGGAGCTCCCGGGAGACCAGCTCGTTGGAAAGACGGGACCAGGCCCCCCCCTCCCCCATCACCGGCGGGGTATAGCCGCTCTCCACCACGAAATCGGGCACCGGAACGGCGGAGAATTCCGCCCGCTCGCCGGTCTTCAGGAAGAATCGGAAATAGATGAGGGATACGAGCATCCCGGTCGCCCCGAACAGGGGGATGCAGAACGAAAAACAGAGAAACAGCGCAAAGATTGCCCGCTGCCTGCCGCTATAGCGGTGAGGGAGCAGCATGGTCATGAACAGGGCAAAGGTGAAACTCGCGGCTCCATGGGTGAGGAAAAAGATGCAGACCCGCTCCCAGAGCGGCAACGACATGAACAGCGCAGCAATGGCAGCCAGCTCCCCGATTATGCCCATCACCAGGAGTTTTGCGCTGCCGTTCATGATGCCTCCTTGAGGAGTTCGACAAGGAGCTGTTGCGGCTCATCGGGCGTCACCAGACGGGAACGGAAACGGAGGCCGTCCTGGTCGAACGACAGCCCGTAATTCTTGCGGAGCACCTCACGCATACGCGTCTTGAACCCCTCCACCCCTGCCGGCCCTGAGAAGGGCATCAGGGTGACGAACTGGACCAGATCCGGGGTGTTGTGGCGCCAGGAATGGTCCAGACCCCGCTGCAGACGCTCCATCCTGACGCAGATCTCGTCCTGACGCGGCCCCTGCGGGACTTCGATGACCGCCAGGACGCTCCCGATCTCCAGGTCGCGGCGGAGACGTACCATCTTGGCCAGCTCAGCCGCGAACATGACCGGGCAGTCAGGGAAGATCGCCAGGATCTCCTGCGTAACCCCTGCTGCGCCGGCATGATCGGCAAAATAGGTAAGTATCACGGCCATGATCTGCAGGGTCTCCCGCTCCAGGGCGAGAAACGGCATGTCGGAAATGAGCAGGATGCCGGGCATGTCGCCACTGCTGGTCCTGATGGGAGCGGCAACGAGGTAGGAACTCCGCTCGTCGGGCTCCAGGCGGTTCACTGCCTGGTAGATCGTATTGCCCGATTCCAGGGCGGAGCCGAGCAACAGATCGCCCCTGTCCAGCGGCGCACCGCGGCCGCAGGAGGCAAGGACCTGGTCGCTGACCCGACCGTCGACACATGGGTAGATGGCGGCGCTCCCGAGCCTGCAGTAATGGACCAGGATCGCCATCAGCGCACGTGCGGACCGCTCGTTGAGCTCCCCCCCTTCCCGTGCCAGGAGCCCGCGCAGTTCGGTCATCGCCCCCCGCAGCGTTACCGGTCTGCTGATCAGGTTCTGCTCCAGGCGGTCATGGGAGAGCCGCACCATGAAATAGGCCTTGGAGAGCTGCTCGAACCGCTCGCCGGCATGGCTCCCGAGCACGGTGGCCCGCCGCAGGCGCTTGTTCCAGACGGAACTGAACTGACCGCTGATCAGGACCGTCAGGAGCCCTCCCAGGATATACCCGTTGGGAAGCTGCGCAGAGGTCCCCCCTTCCCAGACCATGGCCAGCAGAACGCCGACCAGGAGAAAGGCGGAGGTCATCCCCGCGGCAATGCCGTAGCGGAGCGAAAGGAGCAGCGGCGCTATCCAGGGCCAGGGGAACTGCCCCTGAACAAAGAAGGGATCTGCAGGGTTGAGATAGCGGCAGAACAGGAACAGGCCGCAGGTGATGACCGCCACCTCCAGCCACTTCTCTACCCTGAAAAAAATGTTCTTGACCTGCTCGTTCATTGCACCGGCATCGCGTCGATCATGCTGGCGATCACCTGCTGGGCAACGGCGCTCACCGCATCGCGGCTCCAACCGCTCTTGCCGGCCGTAGCGCTCCAGACCACCTTGCCGCTGGGGAGGTCAACGACCTGCAGGGTCAACCCCGCCACCGGCTCGCCGTCCAGGCCGACCTTGTAGCGCCATTCGTTGACCACGCCGTTCACCACATACCGGACATTGTGCAGGCGTGCCCAGGCCAGGGCCTCGGCATGCCGTTTCACGCCACGGTCCAGCACCGGCTCATCCTCCTTGCCGGCAGGTTGGTACTGATCCACGCGACCGAACCCCTTGGCCAGGAGCAGGGCCGTCGTGACCGCTTCTGCGCGTTCAGCGGCGTAGGGGGTCTCGGTGTTGTTGACGAACGGCAGCACCGCCCACGACTCGGAACGGGCAAGCGGACCGCCCCCTCCCTGGTGCAGTGTGGTGCAGCCCGCCAAACCCAGGGCCAGGACAAGAATAAAAAGCATGTTGCGCATAATACGGTCCTTTCCGCACGGGGAGCAGATCCTCCCCGGCTCTCAATTGAAATAGTAACGGTACTGCATCTCCAGGAGCGAATTGAGATCGTTGCTGCCGAACCTGCCGCTGTCCTGGGCGACGCCGAAGATCAGGCGGTCGTAGCCGAACAGGGGGCCTGCCAGGCCGATATCGTAGTGAAAACCGACACCGGATTCACTGTTCCAGAGCAGATCGACGGAACCATAGGACTGCCAGCTGCGGCTGTACCCTTCACGTGCCGCCCCACCCACTGCCGTCCCGATCCCGACCTGCACAAAACTGTTCGGCACAAAGTAGCCGTTGTCAGGATCGGAGCCGGCCGGCTGCAGGAGATAGGTCTCTCCTTCCGGGGTTCCGGTCCGGGAGTAGTGGTAGCCACCGGCAAAACCCCTGACGAGCAGATCGGGATAGGCGACGCTGAGGCGATGCACCGCTTCTCCCTCGACGGAACCGCCATTGCCCAGCTCGCGTCGCCACTGGTCGCGCAGGGAGTAGACAGAGCCGCGCCACGAAAGTGTGTCCCGACCCGACAGCTGATGCGACATCCCGACGGTGAGCCGGTCCTTGAGACCGCCAATCTGCAGCGGCGCGGTTTCCTCCGCCAGCCCGGACCAGTCTGCCGAAAGCTCCAGAGAAAGGGTGGATGACACCCGGTAATCCGCATCCAGGCCGACAAAGGCGAAGGAGTTCACAGAGCTTCTGCCGCCGACGCTGATGCTTGCCTTTCCCCTCCCGAACAGGGTCGAGAGGATCAATTGCCCCGACAGATCCCGGTCGGGCATGGTACCGACCACATCGTCCTTCAAGGTCCCGAAGCCGGTGTAGGAAAACCTGCCCGCAAGGGAGTAACGATTGGTGAGCGGGCGGGAGACCTGCTCGGTTGTCTGGATGAAACCGATGCCGCCGCGGTCCATGAGGCGCAGTCCGAGCGATGCCTGGGAGGGATGGGCAACGGCCAGTTCGCGGAACTGGATATCCAGGCGTTCGTCCTCCGGATTGCGGTCGAACCGGCGGAAGGCATGGTCGGCTGCGAGAGGGAACTGACCGGTCCGGCGGGCTCCCTCCACCGCATCCCGGTAGGGGAGCCGCTCCAGGTCCTTCTGCAGCAGATCGCCGATGGCCGTGGTGTCGTTTTCCTCCAGAGCCAGGGCGAGCTGTGCCCACCGGGGTTGTCGGGCGAGAAGACCGAACCGGCGCAGACGCCACAAGCGCGCATAATCGTTCCGTTCCGTGGAGAGCGCCCAGGCGACCAGCAGTTCGCGGGCGGCAGCGTCAACGGGTCCGGCAGCAAGCAGCTGTGCGAATGCCGCATCCGTGGCATCGCCGGGATAGAGCAGTACCAGGAGCCGCCTCTTTATGAGCGCACGTTCGGGCTCTTTTCCCTCTTCCGCGCCGCCGGCGCCGATCTGTCGCACCAGGAGCAGGGCACGCAGCCGTTCCCGGTAGGCGGCATCGGACATATGGGCCTGGTCGAGCAGCTCTGCGTAATCAGCCAGCCAGAGAGGGTCATTCCGCTTCTGACGGTAATTGAGCCGGTAATAATCCAGTGCGCGGCGATAGTCCCCCAACCATGCGGTAGCCGCTCCCAGCGGGTCGAGCAGTTCGGGCTTGCCCCGGAAGCGGTAACGGAAGAGCTCTGTCGCCTCCTGGAGCTCTTCCGACTTCTCCAGATCGATGAGCAGCCAGACATACCCGGCAGCAACCTCGGCATTGCCCGGTTCCAGGACCAGGGCCTGCTGGAAGCAGCGCATGCTCTCATCCGCCCTGCCGGCCTGACGGTAGAGCCGGGAACGGAGCTGCCAGGCATAGCTGCTCCCGGCAAGGGCCGATCGCTCCGTATCGTCCAGGTTGGCCACGAACGCCAGCAATTCTTCATGCCTGCCGAGCTCAAGCCCGGCCTCGATGGCTGCCACGAAATAGTATTCTTTCCGGAAACGGTGCCACCCTTCACGGGCTATGGCATAGGCCCGTTGGGGGTCATGCTGCAGATACTGGGTTACCATCCGCTGATAGTCGTCTTCGCGTGCCGAGCCGGCGGCAATGAGCTTCTCCGAGGCATTGACCGCGCAGGCACCATCCTGCACGGCCCAGCAGAGATCGCTCAGGGTCATCCAGAAATCGGTATCGGCTGGTTTGGCGTTTGCCGCACCTTCCTGCAGGCTCCGGCAGGCAGCCGCAATGTCCCCTGTCCCATAGAGAAGCCGGCTGCGCAGCATGGCAAGCGGTACCGTCACCGGGTATTCGCCGGCAGAGAGATTCACGACCCGGATGGCTTCAGCGGGGTTGCCGGCGGATTCGTAGAGTCGCGCCAGGAGTTCGAGTGCATCACGACGATAGGGACCGTTCTGGAAACGTTTCAGGACGGCGATAGCCTCTTCCGGCTCGCCCAGCGCCTCGACGACCTTTACATACTCCAAAAGCGTGGCAGGGTCGTTGCGCTTTTTCAGACGAAGAGCCAAAAGCGGTTTGCGGCTCGCCTGATCGTTGATCCCTTCGGCAATGGCAAGGGCCTGCTCCAGTGCTTTCATGTCACCGGCGATAAGGGCAAGGTAGCTCAGGTGCACGAGGGCATCCATGGGGCGGGAACGCCAGAGCGCAGCCTGTACGGCTCTCCGGCGCCAGACGGTATCGCGGGGACGTGCCTTGAGCGCTGCCTCGGCGAGCCGATAGGCATCGGCGGCATTGCCGTTGGCAAGAAAGACCTTGTATGCCAGTTCGTACAACTCCAGTTCATAGGGAGCGCCGATCGCTGCCTCGGCAACCTCCGAAGCTGTCGATTCGGCCCGAGCCGGGCCGGAGGCCACGACGCAGAGCGCAAGTGCGGGCAGAAACAGAGAGGTACGCATCAGCCGTTCCCCCCCCCAACATGCGGCGTCTCCATACTGAGCGCCCGCTTGACGTATTCCTGCGCCTTTGCCGGCCTGTTTGCCGCCAGGGCGAGACGCGTGAGGTAGATGAGAATCTCCCGGTCGACCTGTATCGAGCCCATGTACCGGTCGGCTGCCGTCAATGCCTCATCCACCAGATTCCCCGCCTGCAGTGTCCGCACCCCTTTCAGGTAGAGCCGCCGGCGATGCCGTTGATCCGGCTCACTCGCCATGGCGTCGAAGTAGAGTTGCGCGCTCTTCCGGTAGTCGCCCGCCGCCAGTGCGGATTCCGGCGTCTCTGCCGGCGGCAGGTTCGGGATTTCGAGACGGGAGGCAGCGCCATGCGGGGTCACCTTCCCCTCCAGGTAGGACAGGGCCTCGGCTGCACCGGCAAAACGGGCCTGGCCGAGGTAGCGGCGGAGATCATCCAGCGAACTGCCGCTGCCGGCAAGCTGGCGCGCGGTAACGGTGAAATAGGTTTCCAGCACCTGGCGATTCGGGGCATTGGCAGGGGTCTCCCGCAAGAGTCCCTGCAGGATCACCAGGCGGAGTTCCAGGCAGTGGCGCTGCTGCGAAGGGGGGAGATGGGCTGCTGCCAGGTCCAGGACCGGCAGTGCCGCGGAAAAACGTTTCGCCGCAACCAGGGCCTCTGCATAACTGAGCTGCAGTGCTCCGTCATTGGGGCGGA
>Ga0208371_1000186_pt1 | contig 18784 bp, 16 predicted proteins | sample SubbioCR12Aug_1A_FD_184827 | JGI IMG/M metagenome (GOLD analysis project Ga0208371, IMG submission 184827) | Serpentinite rock and fluid subsurface biosphere microbial communities from McLaughlin Reserve, California, USA - CR12Aug_1A (SPAdes) | ecosystem: Environmental > Terrestrial > Deep... | reverse complement strand
AAAGGTGTCGGAGCTGCCGAAGCCGTCCTCTCCCCGGCCATCAGCGAGGCTGATCTCAACGGCCTGGGTCGAGGTGGCGTAGGAGACCGCATCCTGTCCGGCGCCGCCATCCAGGTGATCGCTGCCGGCGCCCCCTTCGAGGAGATCGTCCCCCTCGCCGCCGAGCAGGGTGTCGTCCCCCCCCAGCCCGTAGAGCCGGTCGTCGCCCGAGCCGGAGGAGAGCCGGTTCGCGCCGGCGGTGCCGATCAGGATATCGTCGCCGGAGCCGGATTCGACAGCGCCGATCTGGGAGAACGAGCCGATCAGGATGCCGCCGCCCGCCTTCAGGGCGGTTCCGGCAACGAGATCGATGGTCATGCCGCTGGTATACTCGCTCAGATCCAGGCTGTTGCTGCCGCTGCCGCCGACGATCGTGCCGCCGAAGGTGGCGGTGTCCTCGAAACGGAAGGTGTTGTTGCCGCTGCCGCCGAGCAGCGTCTCCACCGTTCCGGTCACGGAGACCGAATTGTTTTCGTCGCTGACCGTGAGGGTGCCGTCTGCGTAGAAGGTGAAGAAGAGGTCGGTGGTGACTGCCGAGAAGTCGAGGGTATCGCTGCCGGTCACGGCGACATCGCTGATGATGTCGGTACCCCAGCCGTCGGTGAAGAGGTAGCGGTCGTTGCCGGAGGTGCCGACGAACGACTCGTTTGCCGAACTGCTGACGAAATCCTGCAGGAGATAGGCGTAATCGGCCGCTGTTGTCGAGAAGAGTGCGGAAGACTCAATGACGCCGGTGGAATACTCCAGGGTCCAGTCTCCCCCCAGGTCGGCGCTGCCGGTGCTGTCCGTCGACGCCTCCAGGTCCAGACCCGTGATATCGGCCAACCTGTTGACGAAATCGACGCCGGCCGCGCCATCGGCGATGTTGCAGCCGTAGAGGAGGATATCGCCGCCGGACCTGATGGCGTTCTTCCAGGAGGAGAGCTGCCGGGTCTTGCTCTCCAGCTCGGTCCGGGAGAGCATGCTGCTGCCGATCTGCATGAAACCGGCTGCGCCGTGGGAAACGATATGCACGGCGCTCACATCCTGGTATCGGGCAAGGACCTCGGTTATCTGGTCGATGCCGTCGCGGTTCGGATCGAGGTAGATCACCTCGTACCGGGAGTCGGCGCTCTCCTGCCGTGCGTCGCCATCGGCAGAAACCGGCGACGGGTCTGCTCCGGATGCATCCGCCGGGGACAGACCCGGCTCTCCGGTTGCGGAAGTCGACTCCGCCTGGCGGTCCGCAGCCGGCAGGACGGCATCGTCGGCAGTCCGGACATTCACCGTCGCTGCCTTGCCGGAGTTGACGATCTGATCGACCAGCGTGGCATAATCCGTGACCGATGTGTCCACGAAGACGATCTGCACCCCTTGCTGCTGCGTCAGCAGAGCCGCATAGCTCTTGCCGATCTGGGCCGGACTGCCGGCAGTCGCAGCGCCTGGCAGCATGGCCCGGGCATCCGTCGCCGGGGTGGCGGCACCACTGTCGGAGGTCGAGCCCGTATCGGCACGGTCGAGAGCGGATGCATCAAGGCTTTCCGGGGTACTGGACGCGAGTAGGTCTTCTGCCGCCCGGCTCTGCGGGTCGACGGCGCTTTCCGCATCGGCGTCGGACGCCGTAACAGCCGCGTCCGGTGCTGCCAAAGCGGTGGCCGTCTCCAGTGCAGGATCGACAGCCGGGGTTATCGCCGTTTGCGTCGTATCCTGGACCGGATCGACGGTATTGACCGCAGTCGCCGCATCGCTGGCAACGCCGGTCGCCGAGGCGACGACAGGGGGAACCGTCACCGTCTGCGGGGCCGCTATCACTGCCGCCGGGGGTATGATCGCATCTCCGGAGAGCAGTACCCGGCTTTCGAGCGTCTCAAAATGGACCTTCCGATGGTCGGAACCTGACGAGCCCGGATCTTTCGACAACCCGGACTTCAGCTTGGCCATTTGCCTGCTTAATGTTCTGAGCATACTCATGATCAACCCCGTCGCGACACGGTTATTCCCACCAGCCTGCCGTGTCTACTGAAGCCAGCTGTTGAGCTGCCTGATGTCTTCGTCATTCAGCGTCCCAACCGCATGCTTGAGCCGCAGCGTGTTCAGGACATAGTCGTTGCGGGCCTGCGAATACTCTTTCCTGTAGCGGTAGAGGTCCTGCAGCGAATCCAGCACGGCGATGCCGATGAAGAGACCCGCCTTGAACCCCTCCTGCTTTGCCTCCACCACGAGATTCTGCGCCTGGATCGACTTTTTCATCGCCTCCACCCGTGACATGGCGCTCATGACCCCGGAGTAATCCAGGCGTGCCTTCCGTTCGGCGGCCCGCACCTGCTTTTCCAGTTCCTGAACGGCGCTCCGGTGTTTATTGCTGGCTTCACGGGTCTTGGACGCGATCAGCCCCCCCTCGTAGATGGGGACGTTGATCTTGAAGATGAAATCGTAGGTGATGGTGTTGCTTCCGCCGCCGAAGAGGGTGCCGTCCGTATCCTTCAGGATATAGTCGGCCTGGAAATCGAGGGACGGGTAATGAGCCGCCTTCTGCCGCTCGATCTCCTTCTCGGCAATCTCGGCCTTGTATTTCTGAATCAGCACGGCCAGGTTCTGCGTGGTTGCCGCGGCGACCCAGTTTTCGAGCTTGTCGGGAAATGGCGCTGCCAGGGGGATATCCGCCTTCAACGGCCTGGTTTCCATGTCGGGGGAACCGCAGATCTCCACCAACGCCTGCTTCTTATCGTCCAGGAAGTTTTCCGCTTCCACGCGCTGGGCACTCACCGCAGCCAGCCGTGCCTCGCTGTCATACAGGTCCGTAATGGGAGCCAGGCCGTTCGCGGTCCGCATCTTTGCCAGCTCGTAATGCGACTGGACCGCATCCTCCTCGGCCTTGATGGCAAGGAGCTTGTCGTAGGCGGAGAGGATGTTCATGTACGCCTCGACGAGCCTCAAGGCGAGGTCCTGCCTGGCCTTTTCCAGCTCCAGGTCCGAGCGCTTCAGCGACGACCGGGCCTGGCCGACACCCACGAACGAGCCGTACCGGAACAGGGGCTGCACGAGATTCAGGCTGAACCCCCTGGAGTCATAGGTCGTGTTCCCGACGGCAAAGACCGTGTTGTCGGAACTCCTGATATCCTGCCCCGTGAACGTGTAGTTGGCGTCGCCGTAGATCTTCGGCAACAGTCCGGCATACGCCTGGTCCAGGACCTCCCGGTTGGCCAGATGCTCATATTTGGACCCGGTGAATTGCGGGTCGCTCTTGAGCGCGAGTTCGTAGTAAAAGAGCAGGTCGCCCGCAGATGCCGGTTTCGCCAGATGCGTCACCAAAGAGATCGCCACGAACAGAGCCAGCAATGTGGTACAAATGATCCGGTTCATGAGCAGCTGCCCTCCCATTCCTGGGCACCGAGGTGCCTTAAATTTAAAGGAAATCTAATGGTGAATTGTACCACGAAAATACTCTCAAATCCTTATGGTTGACACCATTTTAATGTTAAAAATACAACTCTTCCCAATAGCATAATGGTCCGGCATACATAGGATTATATATATCCATTGAAACAGACGCTGACAGACATAGTTATGCCGCGAAACTGCCAGTAAAAAGTCTACCTGAAGGCCTTGTATTTGTATGTACGGGGGAACAGGTTTGTGTGTACGTGAGGGTGCCGATATGACTGTAGGGGAAACTACTGACAGGGGATCGTGCGAATGCACTTCACTTCTTGTGCCGGATGGCGTAACGCCTCAGCTCCCTCATGCTGTCCAGGTCGAGCTTCACGATGATGCGCGAAAAATAGGTCTCCACGGTGCGGACGCTGATGGCAAACGCTGCGGCGATCTCCGCGTTCGATTCTCCCTGGCCGAGCATGGAGAGTATCTGTTTTTCACGCTCGCTCAGCAAGGCTTCACGGGTGGCTTCCGGCTGGGAAAGGAGCCTGTTCGCCAGGCTCTGGGCAGCCCGCGGGCTGACATGACGCCTCCCCGCCAGGATGTCGGAGACGGCGGTGAGCAGGACATCCGCATTCTCCCGCTTGGTAACATAGCCGTTGGCCCCATTGGCAAAGGCCTTTTCGATGGTGTCGGCATCCTCGTGCATGGAGTAGACCAGCACGGCAATGCCGCGCTCCCGCAACCCGGCAATCAGTTCGAGTCCGCTCACCTCGCCGAGGGAGAGATCCAAGAGCGCCATGTCGGCGCCGGACGAGCCGATCCGTTCGCGCGCCTCGTCACAGCTCCCTGCTTCGCCGCAGGCGATGTGCGACTCCTGGGCGAGCAGCAGCTCCAGCCCCTGCCGCACTGCCGGATGATCGTCGATCAGGAAGATGCGTGCCGCTCTTTCCGCAGAATCATTCATCCGATTGCCCCTCCTGCAACGCTTTATCGCACGGGACGGTACAGGTCACCAGGGTCCCCCCCTCCTCTGCGTCTGAAACGGTCAAGAGACCTCCGATAATCTTTGCCCGGTGCGCCATGATCCCCATGCCGAGCCCCCCGGCAGTCCGGGCTGCAGCGCTCCTGCCGACGCCATTGTCACGGACCGTCAGGGTGAGCCGGCTGCGGTCCCGGCAATCGAGCGCGACAACGATACGGCTCCCCTGGGAATGCTTCACCGCATTGGTGATCGCCTCCTGGGCAATGCGGTAGAGATGGGTGACACTGCCATGGGAGCAGCCCGCACAGCCCCGGTTCTGGATGAAGTAGATGGCGATGCCGCTGGACTCGGCCAGACGCCTGGTCAGTTCGTCGAGGGAGGCGCCGACCCCCTGGGGGTCGTACTCCACCGGCCAGAGCCCGCGGGAAAGATCATACGCGTGGTTGACCGACTCTTCAAGCAGTGAAGAGAGGCGCTGCAATTCCGGCGGTTCCCGGCCCGCACCCGCCAGCTTCCGCTCCAGCACGGAAAACTGCAGCCTGGCACCGGTCAACTGCTGGCACAGCCCGTCATGCAGGTCGCGGCTGATACGTCTCCGCTCTTCCTCGCACACGTTGACGATCTCGCGCTCAAGCCTGGCCCGCTCCGCTATCTCCTCTTCCAGCGCCCGGTTCTTGTCCGTCACTGCGTCGGACAGTTGTTCCACCGCGGTAAAGGCATGGGAATAGCGACGTGCCAGGGCAAGCGACTGCGAGCCGACCAGGAACAGGAAGCCGACCGGCGCCACATAGGCAGTGGCGACGATCCCGTGGTTATGGAGGATATCGTTCACCACCGTCAGGAAAAAGATCAGCAGCCCGGTCAGGATGGTTGCCGCCTCCCCCCTCTTTGCCAGGACCGCCTTGAAAAGCACGACAAAGAGGTAGCCATGAATGAAGATGATGAGCGGGTGAAACGGCGTGACCAGGAGGCTCGATATCCGGGCAGGGGTCGCCAGGGTCGTGAGACCGAAGGCCAGGCAGATCCCCTGCAGCAGCCGCATGAGCCGACGGGAGCAGTCGTCCGGGTAAAGAGATCGGATGAACAGGAGGAGGAGCAGGAAGGCGGCATGGACCGTGAACAGCTCTGCCTTGAAGACGAGTTCCCAGGGAAATGCGGGGAAGAGGTCGGTGAAGATGCGGTTCTCGGTCAGGGTGGTCCGGCAGGCGACCACCAGGCAGAACAGGCCGAAATAGAGGACCGACCGGTCCGTGCGCCGGAGCTGATAGAGAAAGACATGGTACGCGCCCATGATCAGCAGGCAGCCGAAGAGGAAGAAATCCAGCCCCTGCCTCAGCCCCTGTATCCGGGCAAGCCTTGCTTCGCTGCCGAGGGTGACCGGATTCCAGGCGCCACCCTTGGAGTGGTTGAAGTTGGCAACCTGCAGGACGATGTCCAGGGAGTCACCGCTTCTGGGAAGGCGCGCGAGCTGCAGCAGATACTGGGGCCTGTTGGTGGCGGCACTGGTGCCGACCGTGCCGTTGCCGGCGATCCGCGTGCCGTTGACCCAGAGTTGATAGGCGGTTGCCTGGTCCAGGATGCGGATCGCCAGCCGGGGTGCGTCGGGCCGGAGCCTGACCCGGAGGCGGAAGGTGGCATACCCGTCGCCGGAGAGCTTCTCGCCGCCGATCTCCCGGCCGTTCCAGGTGCCGGGAACGTCGAACAGGCCGGTCACGGGCCATGGGCCGGAACCGGAAAAATCCCGGGGGGAAAGGAGCTGTCGCCAGGAGAACACCCATGCGCCGTTCAGGTCGACGCTGCCGTTTTCCCGGAAATCCCAGGCCGTCAGGTCGAGCACCCCTCCTTGTGCGAGAGGCATTGCCCGCGTACCGTCGCCAGCGGTGCTGCAGCCGCCGGCACAGAAGAGCAGCGCCGCCAGCAGCAGGATGAGACCAGGGTGCAATGCCCGTGCGAATGCGGTTGGAAACATCGGTCAGTTTCTCCAAAACCTGCAGATCCCTCTGGAACCCCGCGTAAACCGTTGCGCCCCACGTCCCCGCGGCAGCCGCCCGCAGCCCCTCCCGGCTACCCCTCTTCCCCGTGGACCTTGTGCAGGTAGTAGGAGTAATCACCTTGGTAGACCCGCATCTCGCCATGGTCGATCTCGAAGACCCGGTCCACGAGGGAGCGGAGGAAGTGCCGGTCGTGGCTGACCAGCACCACCGTGCCGGTGAAGCCCTTCAGGGCGTCGAGGAGGATCTCGCGCGACCTGATGTCCAGGTGGTTGGTCGGTTCGTCCAGCACCAGGAAGTTGAGCGGCCGGGCCAGGAGGGTCGCCAGCACCACCCGGCTCTTCTCGCCCCCCGAGAGGTTCTCGATCCGTTTCTCCACGGCATCGCCGGAAAAGAGGAAAGCGCCGAGGAGGTTTCGGATCACGCCGATGTTGGCCAGCGGCATGACATCCTGCACGGTCTCGAAGACCGTCTTGCGGGGGTCGAGCAGCTCCATGGCGTGCTGGCTGAAATAGCCGAGCTCCACGTTCGCCCCCAAGGTGACGGAGCCGGCGGTCGGCCCGGTCTGGCCGGCCAGCGTCTTGAGGAAGGTCGACTTGCCGGCGCCGTTCACCCCGACCACGGCGATCTTCTCCTCTCGCCTGATGATCCCGGTGATGCCGCTGAAAACGGGCTTCTCCAGGCCGTCCGGAGTCTGCCAGCTCTTTGCCAGCCCCTCCATGATCACCACGTCGTCGCCGCTGCGGGGCGGGGTGGTGAAGGCGAAGCGGACCACCCGCTCCTCCGGAGGGATCTCGATCCGGTCGATCTTTTCCAGCTTCTTCACCCTGGACTGGACCTGGGCCGCATGGGAGGCGCGGGCCGCGAACCGGGCAATGAACTCCTCCTCCTTGGCCAGCATCTCCTGCTGCCGCTTAAAGCTTGCCAGGAGCTGCTCGAAGCGGATATCCCGCTCCCGCTCGTAGAAGTCGTAGTTGCCGCCGTAGGTGGTGACCGTCCTGTTGCTCACCTCCACGATCCGCGTGACGATCCGGTTCATGAAGTCCCGGTCGTGGCTCGTCATCAGCAGCGCACCGGTGAACTCCGACGCCAGCCACTCCTCCAGCCAGATGATCGACTCCACGTCCAGGTGGTTGGTCGGCTCGTCCAGGAGCAGCACGTCGGGATGGAGGGTCAGGATCCGGGCCAGGCCGATCCGCATCTTCCAGCCGCCGCTGAACGACTCCACCGGGTGGTTGAACCGGTCGGGCCCGATGCCGAGGCCGGTCAGCACGGTCTGAGCGCGAGTGTCGAGATCGTAGCCGCCGCGATGCTCGAACTCCTCCTGGGCAGTGCCGTAGCGCTCCAGCAGGGCCGCCATCTCGTCGTCCCCCATCGGCTCGCACATGGCGCTTTCCATCGCCTTCAGCTCTTCCGCCAGCCGGACCGTTGCCGCCGACCCGGCCATGACCTCCTCCAGGGCCGATCTGCCCGACATATCCCCCACGTCCTGGGAGAAATAGCCGATGGTGGTCTTTTTGGCGCAGGTCATCTCGCCACTGTCCACCTCCTCCTCGCCGGTGATGATCCGGAAGATCGTGGTCTTGCCCGCGCCGTTCGGCCCGACCAGGCCGGTCCGCGACCCCGGCAGGATCTGGAAGCTGGCATCGCGGAACAGGACCTGCGAGCCGTGCTGTTTGGTGATGTTGGTAAGGTGAATCATGGCTGCTCCGTACAGAATAAATAAAAAACCACAGGGATGCACCCTGTGGTCGAAACTATCTGGATTTGTATCATTATCTCTTTCACCAAGGCAAGCCCAAATTGCATCCCCGGAAAGGCTACAGGATCAGGTCGCGGTGCCCGTGGCAGAGTTGGTCGCGGGTCTGCGCCACTTCGGTGCTCTCCAGATACTCCTCGAATCCCATGGCCCGGTCGATGACCCCCTCGGGCATGATCTCGACGATGCGGTTGGCCAGGGTGGCGACGAACTCGTGGTCGTGGGAGGCGAAGAGCACCACCTCGTTGAAGGCGATGAGGCCGTTGTTCAGCGCCGTGATGGACTCCAGGTCGAGGTGGTTGGTCGGTTCGTCCAGGATCAGGGCATTGGCGCCGGTGAGCATCATCCGGGCCAGCATGCAGCGGACCCGCTCGCCGCCGGAGAGGACGGCGGTCCGCTTGGTCGCCTCGTCGCCGGAAAAGAGCATCCGGCCGAGGAAGCCGCGGGCAAAGGATTCCCCCTCGGTGGGGGGCGAGTACTGGCCGAGCCACTCGATCAGGTTCAGGTCGTTGGCGAAATAGGCGGCGTTCTCCTTGGGGAAATAGGCGCTGGTGATGGTCACGCCCCAGCGGACCGTGCCGCTGTCCGGCTCCAGCTCCCCGGCCAGGATCTGGAACAGGACGGTCCTGGCCAGGCTGTTGCCGCCGACAAAGGCGATCTTGTCCCCCTTGCGCACCGTGAAGCTCAGGTCCTGCAGCACCTGCACGCCGTCGATCTCCTTGGACAGGTTGGCCACTTCGAGGATGATGTCGCCGCAGGCCCGCTCCGGCTTGAAGGCCACATAGGGGTACTTGCGCGACGACACCGGCATCTCCTCCACCGTGAGCTTCTCCAGGAGCCGCTTGCGGGAGGTGGCCTGCCGCGCCTTGGAGGCGTTGGAGCTGAAGCGCTGGATGAACTCCTTCAGTTCGTTGGCCCGATCGGTCACCTTCCGGTTCTCGTCCTGCTTCTGCTTCAGGGTGAGCTGGCTCGCCTGGTACCAGAAGTCGTAGTTGCCGACATAGACCTGGATCCGGCTGAAATCGATGTCAGCCACATGGGTGCAGACCTGGTTGAGGAAGTGGCGGTCATGGGATACGACGATCACCGTGTTGGGGAAGCGGAAGAGGAAATCCTCCAGCCAGGAGATGGACTTCAGGTCCAGGTGGTTGGTCGGTTCGTCCAACAGCAGCACATCCGGGTTGCCGAACAGGGCCTGGGCCAGCAGCACCCGCACCTTGTCGCCCCCCTCCAGCTCCTTCATCCGCTTGTGGCGCAGCTCTTCGGGGATACCGAGACCGTTGAGGAGCACCGCTGCCTCGGCCTCGGCCTCGTAGCCGTTCATCTCGGCGAACTCGGCCTCCAGCTCTGCCGAGCGGATGCCGTCCTCCTCGGAGAAATCGGCCTTGGCGTACATCGCCTCCCTGGCGGTCATCACCTCGTAGAGCCGGGCATGCCCCATGATGACGGTATCGAAGACCGTATGCTCGTCAAAGGCGAACTGGTCCTGCTTCAGGACCGCGACCCGCTCCCGCGGCCCGACGGAGACCGTGCCCGCGTCTGCCTCGGCCTCGCCGGCCAGGATCTTGAGGAAGGTGGACTTGCCGGCGCCGTTGGCGCCGATGAGGCCGTAGCAGTTGCCCGGCACGAACTTGATGTTGACGTCCTTGAAAATGACCCGCTTGCCATAGGCAAGACTGATGTTCTGTGCGCTGATCATGGTGTGGCTCTCTTTCTGCGCCGACAAAAAAAACCACAGGGGTTGTCCCTGTGGTTAAGGCGCTTTCCATCTATAGCATGTTCGGGCTCGCGGGGCAATTCATTAACCGCATGCGCCGAACGGGCGCAGCTTCGCCGGCCGATGCGGGCCGGACAAAGGGAACGGCCGCCCGACGGCACGGGCGTACCGGGTTACAGCCCCGCCTGGGCCTGCATCTCAATAATACGGCAGCTGGTCGTCGAAACGGGTGCCTTTGTTACGGAACCACGCAATCACATGCCTGATCGACTCGACCGCCTTGGTCTGCACCGCCACATCGGAGTTGAACGCCTGATGCGGCTGGACATAGATGTTGGCGCTCCGCTCGATGGCCCTTTTGACGAGCTCCCGCGCCGCCGGAAACGCTCCGGCCTCGCCGGACCCGTTGTTCATGGCGCGAGCGAATTCGAATTCGCTCGAAAAGACGTCGAGCCCGATGCCGATGATCCTGCCGGCGTCGTACAGGCGGAGCAGGGTCTCCTCCGGGGCGATCTCGCCCCTGGTGATATTGATGAAGATCAGTTCCTTTGCCGCCTGCGCCAGGTAGTCTGCGGAAAAATAGCCGACATTCCGGTACGGGCTCTCCGGGGTCTTGGTCAGGTTCATGGCGTTCACCATGATGTCGCTCTCCGCAGCCGCCTGCTCCCTGGAGACGAAGCGGACCGTGCCGCCGTACTGGCGGTCCAGCTCCCCGGCCCGGATATCCACCCCGTACGCGGTCAGCCCGTTTGCCACGGCCAGGTCGTAGATCCGCTTCCCGATCTTGCCGACCCCGAACACCGTCAGGGTCCGGTGGCTTCCCAGCTCCATGAAGGCGCTGGAATGCTTCCTCTCGAACGTGGTGCAGTTGGTCTCATAGTGGTTGAGCAGGCCCGCGGTGGCATAGACGAACTTCATCGCCGTCTGCGCGACCGCATTGACGCAATACTCCCGCAGCGACGCGATGTTTGCCGTGTGCATCAGGTGCTCGAAATGGTCGTACCCGGCGCTGCGCGTCACGATGCTCCTTCTCCCGCCGCCCAGATAGCTCTCCGGGAGCAGCGAATGGGTCTTGGTCGAGATGAGGTCGGGCAGGACCGCGCCGGGATTCTTTGCCAGAAAGGCCTGGACCGTGTCCGGCGTAATCAGGCAGGCATGGGTTGCCGGAAGCTGCCGCTCCTGTATCGCCTTTGCGGTCTCCTCTTCGAGCAGCGCGGCCTCGGCGCCCAAGGCCTCGAAATGGATGATGTCGTACCCGGTCCCGCCCGGGGGTGAAGCTGTCGCGTTTGTCATGGGTGCTCCTGACCGTGCTCCGCTGGTTTGCTTAACCGATGCTCATCTTGTACCACAAAAAAAAGGCGCCGAAAAGGGGCGCCGTCTCATACGGGATGGCGGGAAGCTGCGGTTTCCCACTTCCGGTGCTGTCCGCCGGGTCACGCCCCCTGCTCTCCCTTCAGGCCGCGGGCCTCAAGGGTCCGCGACACCATCAGGCGGAAAAGCTCCTCCATCCGGGCCCGGACCTCGGGCGATTCGATGATGCCGAAGGCGCGGGCAATGGCCTCGAATGTGGCCAGCCCTTCGGGATTGGTCTCCCGGCGCACCCCCCAGGCCGTTTTCTCCCCTGTGGGCAGCCGGACCATGGTGGCGTGCTCCAGTCCGGGAAGCCGCTTCCCCATCCGTGCCGCCTGGCGCCAGTTGCCGTCCGGCACGACGAGGTTGACGGGGCGGGGGTCGGCGTCAAGGAGGCTTTCGCTCAGGACCGGCGCGTCTTCGCCCGGATAGAGGAGCAGGGTCCGGCGCTCAGGGCTGGCGAGGTCGCTGAGATCGAGGAGCTGCTCCCGGTCCCCCTGGATGCGGAGCTCGCTGTTGGGGAGCATGGCAAGGGCCAGGGGTCCGGTGGCCGTCGGCTTGACCCATTCGCGGTGGTGCATCACCAGGATGAGCCGGGTACCGACCTCGATGCGGGGGATGGCGCTGCAGATGCAGAGATGGCAATGCAGGCGGCAGCGCGGGCAACGCTCGCTCCGTTTCGATCTGGTCCCCATGCCTCAGTCTGTTCCGGGATTATCGGACGCTTTTGCCGTCAGCCTGACCCCTTCGGGGGAAAGCGTGACCAGGCCGTCCTTGTAGAGCCCGCCCACAGCCTTTTTGAAGGTCTTCTTGCTCATCCCCAGGGCCTTTTCAATGGCTGCCGGGGCACTCCGGTCGTGCAGGGGGAGGCTGCCGCCATGGGCCGCCAGCGCCTGCAGGATGATATCGCGGGCATCCGACACCGCCTCGGCCCCCACCTTGCGCAGGGTGATGTCCAGCTTGCCGTCCTCGCGCAGGCGCTTCACATAGCCGGCCAGCCGCATGCCCACAGCGGCGCCGGACGGGAGCTCGTCCCGGTAGAGCAGGGCGGGAAAGCGATGGTTGACGATGACCTTGGCGCCCAGGTCGGTGAGCTGCCAGACCAGCAGGTCGACGGCGTCCCCCTCATGGAGATCGGGACGGCGGTAGTCGAGGCAGTCATCGATGCGGGCATTGGCAAAGGGTCGCCCCTGCTGGTCCAGGTCGACCTTCACCAGGTAGCGCCTGCCGGCCTGCATCCGCTCGGGCTGAAGGCTGAACGGCGCCAGCAGGTCCTTGGCCATGCCCCAGTCCAGGAACGCGCCATGGGGGCCGACCGACCGGACCGCCAGCAGGGCGAACTCGCCGGCCTGGGCCAGCGGCAGACGGCAGGTGGCCTGCAGCTCGCCGGCGGTATCCTGGTAGAGGAAGACCTCCAGCTCTTCGCCAGCCGTCACCTCGGCCGCCTCCCGCAGGGGGAGGTGGGCCAGCCGCTCGCCCACCTGCAGCCAGGCACCGCGGCTGTCGACGCGGACGACCCGCAGGGTGTGCAGCCGGCAGAGTTCGGGTTGTGCAAGGTTCTCCATATGTCCCTCCTTCGGGAACCGCTACCGGCATAGTAAAGGCAACCGGGCGGCGTGTCTACTCTTCATGAGATGAACCGGGCAGAAACGGCACCGACTGTCGGTTGAGCGCCATCTGCCCCATTACCTCATCTCCTGGATGATCCCTGAATAGTGCGGTTCATTACCCTATCCCCCGAAAGCTTCCGGGGTGTTACAATAAAGACATGAAAGAAGGTGATACTATGTCAACGGACGATAAGGAACAGAAACCGTGCATGCAGGCCGAACCGCAGGCCGAACACCGCTGGCTGGACAAGCTGGTCGGCAGCTGGACCTATGAGGCCGAAGCGATGATGGAACCGGGCAAGCCCCTTGAGAAGTGCGCCGGGAGCGAAATTGTGCGCTCACTCGGCGGCCTCTGGATCCTGGCCGAGGGGAAGGGGGAGATGCCCGGCGGCGGCGATGCGACCATGATCATGACGCTCGGCTATGACCCGCAGAAAAAGCGGTATGTGGGGACATGGGTCGGATCGATGATGACCCACCTCTGGGTCTACGATGGCGGGCTTGACGCCGGTGGAAAGGTGCTGACCCTCGACTCCGAGGGGCCGGACATGTCCGGTGCGGGCAAGATGGCGAAGTTCAGGGACGTGATCGAGTTCAAGAACGACGACCTCCGGACCCTGACATCGCACATATTGGGACCTGACGGCACGTGGCTCGAAGTCATGACCGCCACCTACCGGCGGAGTGCCTAGGTGGGTGACGCGGCCCCAGCCGGAGATCCCACTGATTTTGCTCGCAGATGAAACAGAAACGGGAGGCGGCCGAAACGGCCGCCTTCTTGTTGCCCATCCTCTGCCCGGAAAGGGGGTCAGTCGATAGAACCGCTGCCGATGGCGGAAAACGGGAGGTAACCGTATCTCCCGTCAACACCGCACCAGGCGAGCATCATTCCCCGGAATGCTTCTGCAGGAGCGGCTTCAGGAATTTCTCAAAGGTGGCCAGTTGTTTGGCGGACAAAAGATCGACGTTCCCTTCGTTATCCAGCAAAAAGGTGCCGACGCCGACAACGGTCCGGGTCAGATAGCCGGTCCCTTCCACGATCTTATCGATCTCGTCTCTTCGCTTGCTCAGCAGGTTTCGCAGCTGGCGCTGGTCAACTTCCATGGTTCCTTCCTCCTGTTGGTTGTGAAGCGGCTCCTGCCGCGCAGGTTCCCGCAACGGGCTATGACCTGCTTCCCCGGCGCCCGGTCTTGGGGGCCGGCCGTTCGGCCGCGATCTTTCCCCGCCGGGCAGGGGTGGCCTTTGCCGGAGGCTGTGCCTTCTTCACCGCTGGCGTGCGGCTCTTGGGCGCTTGCGCGGCCTGCTTGAGCACCTTTACCCGCATGCTCCGCCTGGCTGCGACCTGGGGGAATTCGGCAAGCGTGCGGCGCGGGATGGCATAGGTGAGCAGCTTCTCGATCGCGGCCAATAGCGGCCTTTCCTCCGGGCTGACCAGCGAGAGGGCAACCCCCTCCTCCCCTGCCCGGCCGGTGCGGCCGATCCGATGCACATAGTCTTCCGGAACCTGCGGCAGATCGTAATTCACCACATGGGGCAGCCGCTCGATGTCCAGCCCGCGGGCCGCCACATCGGTCGCCACCAGGACGCGCAATTCGCCCCGCTTGAACTCCGCCAGGGTCCGGGTCCGGATTGACTGGCTCTTGTTGCTGTGGATGGCAGCGGCCCTGATCCCGTCGAAGTTCAGCTCTTCGGTCAGCTTGTCCGCGCCGTAGCGGGTGCGGGCAAAGACCAGCACCTGGTTCCAGCCCCCCTGGCGGATCAGGAAGGAGATCATCTCCCGCTTGCGGCTCCGCTCCACCTGGTAGACCGCCTGGGTTACGGCGTCGGCCGCGATATTGCGGCTCGCCACCTCGATCCGCCGCGGGTGATCGAGCAGTTCGTCGGCCAGTTGCTTGATGCTCCGGGAATAGGTGGCGGAAAAGAGCAGGGTCTGGCGCTTGGCCGGCAGATATTCCGCCACCTTCTTGATCTCGTCGATAAACCCCAGATCGAGCATGCGGTCGGCCTCGTCCAGCACCAGGACCTCGATCTGAGAGAGGTTGACGGTGCCCCGTTCCGCGTGGTCCAACAGCCGCCCCGGCGTGGCGACCACGATATCGACGCCGCGGTGCAGCCGCTCGATCTGCGCCTGGATGGTTACCCCGCCGTAGATCATGGTGGAGCGGAGCGACAGGCGCCGGGCATAATGGTTCATCTGCTCGCTGACCTGGGCCGCCAGCTCGCGGGTCGGTACCAGCACCAGCGCCCGCGGTATCCGCCGCTTCTGTCGGGGGATATTCTCGCCCAGCCGCTGCACGATCGGCAGGGCAAAGGCAGCGGTCTTGCCGGTGCCGGTCTGGGCGCCGGCCAGCAGGTCGCACCCCTCGAAGATCACCGGTATCGCCCCGGCCTGGATCGGGGTCGGCGTGGTATAGCCCTGGGCGGCAATCGCGGTCAGCAGTTCGTCGCGCAGGCCGAGAGATGCAAATGACATGGTTGAGACTCCTTCTATAAGCCTTCTGGTACCCTGACGACAGGTTGACGCTGTCGTTCGGGTTTCAATCCTTCGCTGACAAAAAAACCACAGGAGGATCTCCCTGTGGTCGAGACGCATTGAAATATAGCACGTTATCCATCCCTGGGCAAACTATTAGCCGTTGAGACGGATTGGAGACGGGTCCGGCTTTCCGACTAGCACTTCTTGTCAAAGAGCGCCTTGGCCCGCGTCTGTATCTCTTCCGCTGTCACGTCCTCGACATGGGTGGCAACGGACCATTTATGACCGAACGGATCGGCAACGGTGCCCATCCGGTCGCCCCAGAACTGGTTGTCGACCGGCATCAGCAGCTTGGCACCGGTCGCAACCGCCCGGTTCACGACTGCGTCCACATCGTCGACATAGAGGACGATCGAAACGGACGTGCCGCCGATCGTCTGCGGGCTGAGCGCATTCCAGTCCGGGGCTTCGTCGCACAGCATGATCGGCGAATCGCCGATCTTGATCTCGGCATGCATCACCCTTCCCTCCGGGGTTTCCAGGCGTGTCAGTTCCTTCGCGCCGAACGCCTCTTTATAGTAGTCGATTGCCTTGCCGGCGTTGGTGACGATCAGATACGGGGTTGCGGTGTGATAGCCTTCAGGGGTCTTTTTTACCGTGGTTGCCATGATAGTTTCCTCCATTTATGACTGTTTTTGGGCTATTCTTGATCATAGGCCCGTCGCAGGTCCTCGATGACCAGCCTGGTCATCTGCAGCATGGCCTGCATGACCCGGTTCGCCCTGACCGGATCGGGGTCGCCGAGCAGCTCTCCCAGAACCGTCGGGACGATCTGCCACGACACGCCGTACTTGTCCTGCAGCCAGCCGCACTGCTGCGTCTGCCCGCCTTCCGCCAGCTTCTCCCACAACGCGTCCACCTCGGCCTGGGTCTCGCAGTTCACGACAAACGAGATGGCCGGCGAGAAAGTGAATGCCGGACCGCCATTCAGGGCGATGAACGACTGCCCCTCGATCCGGAACGATACCACCATCACCGAACCGGCAGGACCGGGGCCTGCCTCGCCGTAGCGGTTGATGGCGTCGATTCCGGCATCCTTGAAAACCGAGACGTAAAAGTTCGCCGCCTCTTCGGCCTGGGTGTCGAACCAGAGAAACGGGGTGATCTTTTGTCCACGGATCTTTTCTTGCGTGATCAGGCTTTCCGCCAGCTTGTCGAAGGACTGGTGCCACCCTTCCGAGCAGGGTTCCCGCTCGCTCGCCGGGAGCCCTTCGTGGCGCAGGGTCATCCTGGTTTTCCCGTCAACGTCCTCCAGCGTCACCGTGACCAGCAGCTCCAGCGGGAAATCCCCGGTCATGCCGTAGTGGCTGGCCGGGACCACGTTGCCCTGCTCATCGGCAAAGCTGTCGGTACAGACCAGACGCTCAGGCGCGACGATTTCACGGTAGGTGCCGGTGCTCCAGTAGTCCTGACCTTCCGCTGACCGCATGCAGTAGAGATATGTTCCCCCCACGCGAAGATCGTTGGTGCAATGTGGCGCTGTGAAGCCTTTCGGCCCCCACCAGCGCGACATGCGTTCAGGCTCGGTCCAAGCCTGCCAGACCCGTTCGCGCGGAGCATCTAATACGCGGATTATGACCAGTGCCTCGGTATTCATCTCGGTGCTCCTTTCCCGGGCCGGCACCAGCAGACTGATGCGTCTTTCTCGCGGCAACCGCCCGGATTTTCGTCCTCTGCCTGTATCCTGATTTCATTTTACATACCATACAGTATGAAGTCAAAGCAATAAATTCGGCTATTTATAGCATTTTTTAATATTATAACTTGGCTTAACATACCGCATGATATATTATTGAATCATGAGAACGGAACCGAAGAAGCGGTCGAGAGACCCTGAAAAGACACGCGCCCATATCCTGGAAGTGGCCTTCCGCGAGATTTACCATCACGGTTTCCAGGGTATCAGCATCGATCAGATCATCGGGAAGACAGAGGTGACCAAGGGGGCTTTTTTCCACTACTTCCCCACCAAGAGCGACCTGGGGTATGCCATTGTGGATGAGATCCTGCGGGAGATGATCCTGGACCGGTGGATCCGTCCGCTTGCGGCCTACCGGAACCCGATCCAGGGGATCGTCAAGCGGTTCAGGCTGCTGACCGAGACCATGGCAGACGAGGATCTCACCCGCGGCTGCCCGCTCAACAATCTCGCCCAGGAGATGTCCGCGGTGGACCCGGTCTTCAGGGAAAAGATCAAGGGGGTGCTGACCATCTGGCTCGATGAGACCGAGCGCTTCCTGAAAAAGGCCCGGGATGCCGGCTACCTGAAAAAGGATGCGGACACGCGCCAGTTGGCCGTATTCGTCGTGACGCTGGAAGAGGGCGCATTCGGCCTGGTCAAGAGCATGGCGGACCGGAAGCTGTTCGATTCCCTGTACGACTCGCTGCGGGAGCATCTCTGTTCATATGCGGAAGCGCGTGAGTAACGGCCGCACAACCAGAGGAACGCCCCCCCTCCCCGAACGTCCCGTCAATCGCCGGAATTTGACCTGCGTCATAAAACCGCTGCCCGCTCCGGGCTATACTCTGCTCCAGCATGACATTCGGGTGCCACACAGGCGCCGGGGAAAAGGAGCAGGGATCATGAGCAATTGCGGATGCGGCCACGACGGAGGTCGGGGGCCATTTGCCGAAGGCAGGGAGCTGGTGGAGTTTGTTGCACAGGCCCATGGAGGTGCGCTGAGGAACAAGCCGTTGCCCGGAGGCGGCTTGCCGACCGCCTGCCAGGGGTGCGGCACCCCCTTCACCCTGACCACCTTTGTGGGGAGCTGCCCGGCGTGTGGCGGCATCCATGCCGTTTCGCCGCCTCGGTGCGCCGACCCGGCCAATATCCAGTTCGCCGGTGCCGGCTATCGGCTGGAGTAAGCGCAAATGACCAGCGCCAGCGAATATATCGTCACCATCGTCATCTGGGCATTGACCCTGGCCGGCTCCTTCTTCGGCGGCCGCGCCGCCTGGCGGCGCCGACGGCGGAAACGCCCGGAGGCGAAAAATGAGTTCTGAGATAATGCCTCCCCGGAGTTCCCCCCGCCATTGGCTCATCGGAAGATATCGAACAGCCCCTTGAAGAATCGCCGTGCCTTGGCCGAGAAACTCCGGTCAACCTTCTGCCACCCGCTCCGGCCGTTTTTGCAGCGGGGATGGGATGCCCTTTCATGCATGACCGCAGCTTCAACGCTGCTTGGTGCTTGGCGGTTTTGATTGACTGTTCGGCCGCACGGGATACACTTGATGTGCTGTAACGATACGCAACTACAGCGCCCGCACGATTATTCGAAGAGGTGAGGCCTGCGCCACGTTCCGTTGCCGGGCAACGCCCACGATCCTGCTTCTTGAAAAGGAGGACTGCATGCGGAAAACACGCTACGGAATCGTTGTGCTGTGTATGCTCTTCTGCTGCTCGTTGACCCCTGCGCAAGCCCAGGTGAGCATCGGTATCGGAC
>Ga0208371_1000185_pt1 | contig 18805 bp, 16 predicted proteins | sample SubbioCR12Aug_1A_FD_184827 | JGI IMG/M metagenome (GOLD analysis project Ga0208371, IMG submission 184827) | Serpentinite rock and fluid subsurface biosphere microbial communities from McLaughlin Reserve, California, USA - CR12Aug_1A (SPAdes) | ecosystem: Environmental > Terrestrial > Deep... | reverse complement strand
CAGGCCTCGGCGTGGACAACGATGATGTCGGCGCCGGCGGCGGCAAAATCGGGGATGTACCGGTCAGGATCGGTGATCATGAGATGCACGTCCAGGGGGAGATCGGTGACCGTCCGGAGTGCCGCAACCACCGGAGGGCCGATGGTGATATTGGGGACAAAGTGCCCGTCCATCACATCCACGTGGATATAGTCCGCACCTGCCGCGGCAACGGCCCTCACCTCTTCGCCGAGTTTGGCGAAGTCGGCCGACAGTATCGAAGGGGCAATCTTTTTCATGTTATTTCCTTTGTGAAGATCTGGTGCGACTTGCGCAATCGTGCGGCACAGAAGCCGTCCATCCCGTGCCGGTGGGGCCAGGAGCGGAAAAAACCCCGCTCGGTGCAGAGGTCCGCGGACCAGGGAAACAGTTCAATCACATTTTCTAGCACAAAATCACTGTGATGCGAAAGAAAATCCTCTACAACCGCTTCATTCTCGGCAACGGTGGTGGAGCAGGTGGCGTAGACCAGCAACCCGCCTTTGGCAACGCACTCTGCGGCATTTGCAAGGATACGCTTCTGCAGCGCTGCCAGCTCGGCCACATCCTGCGGCGTTTTCCACCATTTCCCCTCGGGGTTGCGCCGCAGGACCCCCAGTCCCGAGCAGGGAGCATCCACCAGCACCCGCGGGAACAGCTCGCCGGCAAGCGCCTGCCGTGCATTCGTCGCATCCATGGCCCTGGTGGAGATGATGTCGATCCCGAGCCTCTGCGCGCCGAGCCGCACCTGCTCCAGGCGGCGCGGATGCAGGTCGCAGGCAAGGATGCTCCCCTGGTTGCCCATCTGCTCGGCAAGGCAGGCAGCCTTACCCCCCGGCGCGGCGCAGAGATCGAGCAGACGGTCGCCTGCTGCAGGGGCCAGCAGCAGGGCAATCAGTTGCGAAGCCTCGTCCTGGACCGAAAAGAGCCCTTCCTGGAAACTCGGCAGGGTGGCAAAGGGGACCGGTGAACTGAGCTGGGCGCCAACGGGCGAATAGCGGGCCGGCACAGCCGCGGCACCTTCTGCGGCAAGGCGCTCCAGGAGCGCTTCGCGGGAGATGCGCAGCGTGTTGGCCCGGATGGTCAGGGGGGGTGCCTCGCTCATGACGCGGCAGAGTTCCTCTGCCTCTGTGGCGCCCAGCTGGTCGATCCAGTCGGCGACGATCCAAGCAGGCTGGGAGTAGCGCGCCGCCAGATAGGCCCCCAGATCGGCGGCCGGATCGGGATAGGCTATGACAGCCCGCTGCCGATCAGCCTGCCGCAGGATGGCGTTGATGAATCCCGCAGCTCGTGGAGCCACGCCATGGGCGATCTTGACGGTCTCGTTCACCGCTGCCGATGCGGGGATGCGGTCGAGGAAGAAGAGCTGGTAGAGGCCGAGACGGAGCAGCGTCAACACGGCCCGCTCCAACCGGTCGACCCGCTGCCGGGAAAACTGGTTGATGATATGGTCCAGCGTGCCGCGCCGGCGCAGCACCCCATACACCAGCTCGGTCAGGAGGCCGCGGTCGGCGCCCTGGAGTTCCCCACGGGAAAGCTCCCGGTCCAGGAGGATATCGGCAAACGAATGCTCTTTGTCGATGCGGGCAAGGATGGAAAAGGCAGACTGGCGGGGGTTGGCGGGCAAAAAGTCACTCCTGGCACACAAAATAGCATCTCATGTCGCTACGGCACAACACTCCGGCAACCAGTGCCGGCATCGGTTCGGGACAACCGCTGGCGAGAAGGTGGCAGTATAGCAAAAAGCGCGGATTTTGCGAGAAAAAGTATCTATCCCGCTCACCGCGCCGCAGATTCGAGACGGTCACTCCCGCCGGCCGTAGGCCATCGACTCCAGCCGGCGCACCCGCTCCTCAAGCGGGGGATGGGTAGAAAAGAGCGACATCAGTCCGCCGCCGGTAAGCGGGTTGACGATGAACATGTGGGCCGACGCCGGGTTGGCATGCAAAGGAATCTGCTGGTTGGCGAGCTGGAGTTTTTTCAGGGCACCGGCGAGGTAGAGCGGATTGCGGGAGAGTTCGGCCCCTCCCCGGTCTGCCTCGTATTCCCGGGAACGGGAGATCGCCATCTGGATCAGCATGGCGGCAAGCGGTGCAACGATGGCCATGGCAAGCATGCCGAACATGCCTCCCCCCTCGTCGTCTCTGTCTCGACCTCCGAAAATGGCCGCCCACTGCGCCATGTTGGCGAGATAGGTGATGGCTCCGGCCATGGTGGCGGCAATGGAGGAGATCAGGATATCGCGATGCCTGACATGGGAAAGTTCATGGGCCATGACGCCCATCAGCTCTTCGCGGGTGAGAATCCGCATGATCCCGGTGGTGGCAGCCACTGCGGCATGCTCCGGATTGCGGCCGGTGGCAAAGGCATTGGGGGTCGGCGCATCGATCAGGTAGACCCTGGGCATCGGCATTCCAGCCTGCATCGCCAGCTGACGCACCAGCCCCACCAGGTCGGGCTGTTCCGCCTCGGTGACCTGCCTGGCACCGTACATCGCCAGCACGATCTTGTCGGAAAACCAGTAGGACCCCAGGTTCATCACCGCAGCCATGATCAGCGCAAAGCCCATGCCGTTGCGTCCGCCAATGGCTCCGCCGGCCAGGACCAGCACGACCGTCAACAGCGCCATGAGGAATGTGGTACGGAGAGTGTTCATGTATCACCTCAGAATTGCGTGAAGATATGGGTAATTTCCCATCTCTGAGAGTAGTATAAACACTGCAGTGAAAAACATCAAGGGCGCTCCGGCAGGGGCAGGCCAGGAGACGACTACCAGAAATAAGCCTCCTGCGCATCTTGACAGGGAATCGCGGTCGATTATGCTCTTGTCAACCGGACGTGGCGAGAAGCATACTGCACCAATCGCAGCATCACCGGCCATCGGGCAGGAAAGACACAACACCAAGGAGCTATGGTGGATCATCTTATGTGGGGCATCCTGATTGCAGGACTGGCGGCACTTTCTCTGGGTTCCGCAGGCCATGCCCTCCTGTATAAACGCGATCCTCGCTCTGCCCTCGGCTGGATCGTGGTCTGCATCACGGCCCCGTTTCTCGGCCCATTCTTCTACTGGGTGATGGGAGTAAACCGTATCCACCGGAAGGCCCGTCAATGGCTGGAAAGCGGCCGCAGGGTAGCAGGGTGGGACCAGTTCCCCGTCTGCTTCGACCGGGCCGCCGAACAGGGACTTCCCCCCGGCAGCGAGCACCTGCAGGAACTGCGCACCCTTTCCGACCGGGTGGTCTCCGCCCATCTGTCGAGCGGCAACCGGATCACCCCGCTGGAAAACGGCGACAGCGCCTATCCGGCAATGCTTGCCGCCATCGACGCTGCCACCTGCTCCGTTCATCTCTCCACCTACCTCTTTGAAAGCGACGAGATCGGACGCAGGTTCGTCGCGGCACTGACGGCCGCGGCAAAGCGGGGCGTGGACGTCCGCGTCATCATCGACAGCCTGGGGGAAAAGTACTCCCGGCCGCTGGCCCGCGACCTCCTCAAGGGATCAAAGGTAAAGATCGGCCGGTTTCTCCCCTTGCGCCACGGCGGCTACCTGAACCTGCGCAATCACCGGAAGATCCTGGTGGTGGACGGGAACACGGCATTTACCGGAGGGATGAACATCGGCAGCCGACACATGGTAACACCACCCCTGACGGAAGAGCCGGTGAAGGACCTGCATTTCCGGGTGGATGGACCGGTGGTGACGAATCTGCAGCGGATTTTCCTGGAGGATTGGTACTTTGTGGCGGAAGAACTGGTAAACGACGAGATCTTTTTCCCGGAGATCCCCGCCGTTGGAACGGCCATGGTCCGGGCCGTGAGCGACGGACCGGACAAGGAGTTCCGGAAACTCCTCTGGATCATCATGGGGGCGCTTTCCTGCGCACGGCGCACCGTCAGGATCATGACCCCCTACTTCATCCCCGACCGGCCGCTCATCTCGGCCCTCATCACAGCTGCCATGCGCGACGTGGACATTGCGCTGATCCTGCCTGCCCGCAACAACCTGCCGTTCGTCCACTGGGCGAGCAGGGCCTACCTGTGGGAGCTTCTCCAGCACGGCATCAAGGTCTATTACCAGCCCCCGCCCTTCGTCCACACCAAGCTCTTCCTGGTGGATGACGTCTGGTCGCTCATCGGCTCGGCCAACCTGGACCCCCGCAGCCTGCGGCTCAATTTCGAGCTCAACCTGGAAGTCTATGATCCCGCCGGCACGCAAGAGCTCTGCCGATATTTCGACGCGGCGCTCATGATGTCCCGCGAGGAGAGCCTGGAAAACGTGGATGGCCGGCCGCTTCAGGAAAAGATCCGGGACAGCCTGGCAAAACTCTTCTCCCCCTACCTCTGATCGATCCTATCAGCCGCCCAGGTGCTTGTGCAGCCTGGTCATGGCAAGCGCCACCTTTTCCCGGCTGTGCGCCTCGATGGTGTAGACCGCGTCAGGCGCATACTGTCGCATGAGTCGGAAGAAGAGATCGAAGTCGATATCGCCGTCGCCGATGGGAAGATGCTCATCGCGCGTTCCGTGGTTGTCATGGACGTGCACTTCGGCGATATACGGGCCGAGCTGGGCAAACCACTCCTCCATCCCCACCTTGTGAAACAGATTCCAGTGCCCCACGTCGAAACAGTGGCGCAGGTTCGGCAGGTCGAAGGCATCGAGCAGCCCCCTGAGGGTTGAGGGCTCTTCCTCGAAGATGTTCTCAACGGCAATGGTGCAGCCGATTCCCTCCGCCCGTTCCAGGACCCGGCGGAAGGTGTCGATGCAGTTGCCGAGCCAGATATCCTGGCTGTCGCCATAACGCCAGCGGTCATACCCCGGATGAAAGACCATCACCACCGGCTTGAGGATCTCCGCAGCATCCAGCACCTGCTCGAAACGCCTGGCCGTGACCTGCCGGACGAGCGGCTCGGGAGAACCGGGGTTCAGATCCATGAACGGCGCATGGATGGTGGTTCTGAGGCCACTGGCATGGAGGGCGTCTGCTATGCTCGCAAGCTCTTCAAAGACCAGGTTGTCCAGGGCCTCGCCGGCAAGGAATACCTCGGGATTGATTTTCTGCTCCAGGATGATGCCCAGGTGCTGACCAAGATAGGGATAGGGAACATGTGCACATACCAGGTTATTCATGGGGACGTCCGTGCTCCTTTTTCTGTTTGTTTTTCACTTCCTCGTCAGTGGGAGAACGGCCGAACAGCTGCTCCAGCTTGTCGATGGCCGTCGGCTCGCCGAGGATGATGAGGGTATCGCGTGCTTCCAGCTTGGTGTGGGAGTGGGGATTGAATATCATTTTGCCGATCTTTTTCTTGATGCCGATGATGATGACGCCGGTTTCCTTGCGGAATCCCGAACTGACCAGGGTCTCGCCGACAAACCGCGAGTTGGGGGGTATCTCCAGTTCCTCCATCTGCAGGTCGAGATGCTCGCGTCCGGTAGCGATCTCGATGAAATCCACCACGTTGGGGCGGAGAATCGCCTGCGCCATCCTGCTCCCGCCGATGAGATAGGGTGAAACCACCTTGTTCGCCCCGGCACGTTTCAGCTTGATCTCCGACCCTTCCTCGCCGGAACGCGCCAGGATGTAGAGTTCTGGATTGAGTCCCCGGGCGGTCAGGGTGATGTAGACGTTCTCGGTGTCGGAGGTGACCACCGATATGAGCCCTTTGGCGCGCTTGATGCCGGCGCGCAGCAGGGTCTCGTCGTCGGTGGCGTCGCCGTGCATATAGAGATACCCTTCCTCCTTGAGCTTTTCGGCAATCTCGGCAGTCTTTTCCACCACCACGAAGGGGAGCGGCTTTGCTGCAAACTCCCGGCAGATGAGCGATCCCATCCGTCCATACCCACAGATGATGTAGTGATCGGCAAGGGCTTCAATCATCTTTTCCACTTTCTTCCTCCCGATAAAGCGTTGCAGCTGCCCCTCGAACATGATCTGGGCCAGACTCCCCACGATGTAGCCGAGTACGCTCACCCCGAAGACGATCAGGACCATGGTGAAGATCTTGCCGTTGTCGGAGAGATCGTGCACCTCCCGGAAACCGACCGTACCGAGGGTAATGGTGGTCATGTAGAGGGCATCGAGAAACCGCCACCCCTCGATGGACATGAAACCGACCACTCCCAGGGTCACCAGCACTCCCAGGACGATTATCGATATTTTCAGGTGTCGGACAGGATCCACCGGCCACTCCTTCCGGCAAAGCTTACTATCGCACAGGGCAAATTGCAAGCCGGTTGCCGTCAGGACAGGCTGCGCCCCCGCTGTTTTCAAGGGAGTTCGTCGTATTTCTTGACAAATCATGTATACTGTATACAATTCGCCTAACTGTGCTCAGGAGAAAAAGATAATGAAAAGAAATATCGAAAAGCACCTTACGCTGCGCGAACGGATACTGGAGACTATCCGCGACGCCATAGTCAAAGGGGCACTCAAGCCAGGGGAAAAGGTCGCCGAACCCGAACTTGCCGAACGCTTCGGTATCAGCCGCACCCCTATCAGGGAGGCATTCCGGCAGCTCGAATCGGAAGGGTACCTGACCGTCATCCCCCGCAAGGGCGCGGTGGTTACCTCCTTTTCCCAGAAGGATGTGGAAGAGTTCTATGCCATCAAGAGCATCCTGGAAGGATATGCGGCCCGCAAGGCCTGCCAGAATCTCAGCGCCAAAGAGATCGACAAACTGGAAGCCATCAATGCCAAACTGTTCCAGCTTGCCGAAGACTCCGACGTCAAACAGTTCTTCAAGGTGCATAATGACTTTCACGACCTGTTCATCAAGGCAGCCAGCAACGACAAGCTCTGCGACATGATCGCCAGCCTGGTCAGCAAGTTCCAGCGCCTCCGTCTCGCCTCCTTGAGTCTCCCCGGCCGCATGAAGGTTTCGGCCCAGGAACACGAAAAGATCATCGAGGCATTCAGAAGGAAAAACCCGGCCATGGCGGAAAAGCTGGTCCGCAAGACCGCGGAATATGGCGGCAGGGTCCTTACGCAGACCAGCGACATGAGCGCTTCCCTGAAGCCTTCGGAAAGAAACGCCATAATGCACATGGATCTCTGATCCCCGGCACCACGAGCAGACGCACACGCCTCCACCCTGCACCACAGCTTGCCTCTGCCCACAACCCTCTTCCACGATCCGGAAGAGCCCCTCTACAGCCCTGCACAGCATCCCCCAGCAGCAAAAACCGCCTCGCGGGCCATTCGACGCTGCCTGGCAGAAGAGCCCGACGCCAACATCCATATTTTGACTGGCCTTTTTCTCTCAATATCCCTATAATTGGCCGATTTTTCGGTAACCCTTCCGTAAGGACGGAACATGAAGGTCATAGCCCTGATCCCGGCCGCCGGCATGGGAAAGCGGATGGGCGCCGGCATCAACAAGCAGTACCTCCTTGTTGCCGGTACCCCCATCGTTGCGCACACCATAGCAGTCTTCGACTCATCCCCGCTGGTGGACGAGATCTACGTCATCTCCCCCCTGGATGAGATCCCCTACTGCCGGAGCGAGGTCGTGGGGGCGCACGGCTTTGCCAAGGTCAGGGCCATCGTGCCCGGCGGCGCGGAGCGGCAGCATTCGGTCTTGAACGGTCTGCGCGCCGTCGTCGCCCCGGCAGATGACGACGTGGTCCTGATCCACGACGGCGTTCGCCCCTTTGTCACACAGGAGATCATCGAGCGGGCCATCGATGCTGCCTTGATCGCCGACGGCGCCCTGGTGGCGGTGCCGGTCAAGGATACCATCAAGGTGGTCGTCGACGGGACGATCCGTGAAACCCCGCCCCGAGCGAACCTCTGGCAGGCCCAGACTCCACAGGCCTTCCGCTACAGGATCATCCGCGATGCCCACGAGCGCGCCGCCACCGAGGAGTTCCTGGGCACGGACGACACCTCGCTGGTGGAGCGGCTCGGCAAAGAGGTCAAGGTCGTCATGGGCGACTACCGGAACATCAAGATCACGACCCCGGAAGACATGATCCTGGCCGAAGCGTTTTTACGGTCAGGGAAAACGAAAGAGGAGTAACGCATGCGGATCGGACACGGCTACGATGTCCATCGCCTGGTTGAAGGACGCAGGCTGATCATGGGCGGGGTGGATATCCCCTGGGAAAAGGGGCTGCTCGGCCACTCCGACGCCGACGTCCTGCTCCACGCCATCGCCGACGCCATCCTCGGCGCCATTGGCGAAGGTGACATCGGCAAGCATTTCCCTGACACCGACCCCCGCTACAAGGGTGCCGAAAGCCTGAAACTCCTTGAGCACGTGGGGAATCTGGCCCGCGGGAAGGGGTACCGGCTCGGCAATCTCGACGCCACCATTGTGGCCCAGCGGCCCAAGATGGCGCCCCATATCCCCCTGATGCGGGAGAACATCGCCAGGGTCCTGGCAGCAGAGGTGGACCGGGTCAACGTAAAGGCGACCACCACCGAGGAACTCGGCTTCTGCGGCCGCGGCGAGGGAATCGCCGCCCATGCCGTCGCATTGATGATGCCGTCACCCCACTGAACGAGGCATACCATGTCAGATGCAATCGAAAAAGAGACCGTCACCCCCACCAACTTCCTGCGCCAGATCGTCGAGGCGGACCTCGCTTCGGGAAAGCACACCACCATCATTACCCGCTTTCCTCCCGAGCCGAACGGTTACCTCCATATCGGTCACGCCAAGTCGATCTGTCTCAACTTCGGCCTGGCCCGCGACTTCCACGGGCGCTGTCACCTCCGTTTCGACGACACCAACCCGGCCAAGGAAGACGTGGAGTTCACCGAGTCGATCAAGGAGAGTGTCCACTGGCTCGGGTTCGACTGGGGCGAGCATCTCTACTCTGCGTCGAACTATTTCGAGCAGCTCTACCAGTGGGCCGAGCACCTGATCACGACGGGAAAGGCCTATGTGGACGATCTCACCGCCGAAGAGATCCGCCAGCACCGCGGCACCCTGACCGAACCGGGCACACAGAGCCCCCATCGGAACAGGTCGGCAGAGGAGAACCTGGACCTGTTCCGCCGGATGCGGGCCGGTGAATTCGCCGATGGCGCCAAGGTTCTCAGGGCCAGGATCGACATGGCCTCCCCCAACATCAACCTGCGCGACCCGGTGCTGTACCGGATCCTCCATGCCAGCCACCCCCATACCGGCGATGCCTGGTGCATCTACCCGATGTACGACTTCGCCCACGGCCAGTCCGACGCCATCGAGGGGATCACCCACTCCATCTGCACCCTGGAGTTTGAGGACCATCGCCCCTTGTACGAATGGTTTCTCGATAACCTGCCGGTCCCCAGCCATCCGCGGCAGTACGAATTTGCCCGTCTCAACCTGACCTATACGGTCATGAGCAAGCGCAAACTGATGCAACTGGTCCAGGACAGGGACGTCAACGGCTGGGACGACCCGCGCATGCCGACCCTGGTCGGCCTGCGGCGACGGGGCTATACCCCGGAATCGATCCGCACCTTTTGCGAGCGGATCGGCGTCGGCCGGAGCGACAGCTGGATCGACATGAGCATCATGGAAGAGGCTGTCCGCGAAGACCTGAACGAGAGGGCGCCCCGGGCAATGGCGGTGTTGCGCCCCCTGAAGCTGGTCATTGAAAACTATCCCGCAGGGGAGCACGAAGAGTTCATCGTGGCCAACCACCCCCAGAATGCGGCAATGGGAACCAGGGCAGTCCCCTTTTCCCGCGAACTCTGGATAGAGCGGGACGATTTCATGGAAGAGCCGGTAAAGGGGTTCAAGCGACTCTCGCCGGGCCAGGAGGTCCGCCTCCGCGCAGCCTACATCGTCCGCTGCACCGGATGCGCCAAGGACGCGGCAGGGAACGTGGTAGAGGTGCGCTGCACCTATGACCCGGAAACAAAGAGCGGCCTGCCCGGCGCCGAGCGGAAGGTCAAGGGGGTGATCCACTGGGTATCTGCTCCCCATGCCCTGGTCGCCGAGATCCGGCTCTATGACCGCCTGTTCGCCGTTGCCAATCCGAGCGGCGACGACTGGAAGCAGCAGATCAACCCGGACTCGGTGGAGATCCTGACCGACTGCAAGCTGGAACCCTCCCTGAAGGCAGCCGCGGCTGAACAGCGCTTCCAGTTCGAGCGCAGCGGCTACTTCTGCGTCGACCTGAAGGACTCCACGCCCGCTGCGCCGGTTTTCAACCGAACCGTCACCCTGCGCGACTCCTGGACCAAGCGCTGATCCATGATTCGGCGGCAACGCCCTGCCGCCGAATCCAGAGTAATCCAACTACGAGGTATCTCCTATGGCATTGCGTGTCTATAACACCCTGACCGGCAGCAAGGAAGAATTCATCCCCGTCGAACCGGGCAAGGTCAAGATGTACGTCTGCGGCGTCACGGTCTATGACCATTGCCACATCGGCCATGCCCGGGCGAACGTGGTCTTTGACATGATCTACCGTTATCTGCGCTATGCCGGTTATGCAGTGACCTATGTGCGCAACTACACCGACATCGACGACAAGATCATCAACCGGGCCAATCGGGACGGCATCCCCTGGAACGAGGTCGCGGAGCGGTTCATCGGCGAATTCGACCGCGACATGGCAGCGCTCGGCCTGGAGCTTCCCACCCATCAGCCAAAGGCGACCGAGCATATCCCCGAGATCATCGCGATCGTGGAGCGCCTGATCGCCCGCGGCCATGCCTATGCCGTGGAGGGAGACGTCTATTTCCGCGTTTCCACCTTCGCCGACTATCTCAAGCTCTCCAAGCGCAACCTGGAGGATATGCTGGCCGGCGCCCGGGTCGAGGTGGACGAGCGGAAGGAAAACCCCATGGATTTCGCCCTCTGGAAAGGGGCCAAGCCGGGCGAGCCGGCCTGGGAATCCCCGTGGGGCCCTGGCCGCCCCGGCTGGCACATCGAATGTTCGGCCATGAGCATGAAATACCTCGGCACCACCTTCGATATCCATGGCGGCGGCAAGGACCTGGTCTTTCCCCACCACGAGAATGAAATCGCCCAGTCAGAGGCGGCCAACGGCTGCCAGTTCGTCCGCTACTGGCTCCACAACGGCTTCGTCAACATCAACGCCGAAAAGATGAGCAAGTCGCTCGGCAACTTCTTCACCATCAAGGAGGTGCTTGCCCGCTACGACAGCGAGGTCCTCCGCTTCTTCCTCCTCTCCGCCCACTACCGCTCCCCCATCGACTTCTGCGACCAGAACCTGACCGAGGCAGGAACCGGTCTGGAGCGCATCTATTCCGCCCTTGCCTCCATCGACGCGGCACTGCAGGCTGATGCCGTTGCACCGGCAGGAATCGGCAGCGAAGCCGGACAGGAGCTTGCCGCAAAGGTCGCCGATTTCCCGGCCCGCTTCCGCGAAGCCATGGACGACGACTTCAACACGGCCCTTGCCCTGGGGAACATCTTTGAACTGGTCCGGGCCGCCAACCGCCTCATTGCCGAGGCGAGCGGGCTTTCTCCCGACCAGGCCGAGCTTCTTGCAGCGACCCGGCAGCGGATCAGGGAAGCCGGTCAGGTTCTGGGGCTCTTTCACTCGGAACCGGGCGCGTTTCTGGACAGGATCAAGGGACAAAAGATGGCCGGCATGGAGATCGGCCAGGAAGAGATCGAGCAGCTGATTGCCGAACGGGCCGCGGCGCGCAAGGCCAAGGACTTCAAGCGGAGCGACGAAATCAGGGATCTGCTGCTGGCAAGGAATATCGTTCTGCTGGATGGTCCGGAAGGAACCACCTGGAAGGTCAAGTAGCAGGGCGTTATTTCACTGCAGATGCACAAAAGGCCGCGTAAGCGGCCTTTTGTGGTGCAGGGAGCCTGGCTGCGATCAGGCAGCCTTCTTGCTGAACTCCGGATTGATCCGCATTTTTACCATTTCCATGGCTTCGCGCATGATCTGTGAGACGCTCTTGTTCGTCACGCTCATGATCTCTTCGAGTACAGCCCTCTCCTCGTCACTGATCCGCATCGATACCACATTGTAACGCGGGTTTTCCCTCATTCTTCCCATTGTCGTCATCCTCCTATGTTGTGTGTGCGTTTTGGTCTTTTGCCAGTTAACGTCATATGACTACTACTCTAGCCATAATCATGCCAAATTTATAAATCACAAAAACTCGCCCTAACTGCCCGACTTCATTAAAGTGGCGTTCAGGGGTGCCATGATTGTCTTCGAGAATATGTATACAAAGTGTGCCGCACTTGGCACACCCTGGCCAAAACTACGCATTCCTGCCAGATCTGACACACGGAGAAAGATGCGCCCCTTCAACGGGCGGCCCCGGCGTCGCGCCACCCCTTCAGTCCGTGCTTGTCCAGGAGCCGGTAAAAGGTCCGGCGCGGGATATTGGCAAGCTCCGCGGCACGGGAGACATTCCCCCCCGCATCGGCGAGGTAACGCTGAATCAGCTTTTTCTCCACCCGGAGGACATGGGGCTCGCGCTCATTCTTGAACGAGCGGAGATCCGGCACGTCCGCTGCCCCCTCGGCATAACTCTCGGCAAAAACCAGCGGCAGGTTGCCGAGCTTGATGACCTCGTCGTGGGTCAGCACCGCAGCCCGCTCCAGGATATTTTGCATCTCCCTGATATTGCCCGGCCACTGGTACTGCATCATCGATTTGAGCGCCCGCTCCTCGATGGCCTCGATGTTTTTGTTCAGTTTTTTTCGCGCCTTTTCCAGAAAATGGTGGGCAAGAAGCGGTATGGACTCGGAACGCTCGCGCAAAGGGGGCATGATGATGGTAAAGACGTTGAGGCGGTAAAACAGGTCCTCGCGGAACCAGCCTTCGCGAATCCCCTCTTCCAGGTTCTTGTTGGTGGCGGCAATCAGGCGCACATCGACCTTGCGCGACTGGGTCCCCCCCACGGGCCGCACCTCGCCAGTATCGAGCACCCGCAGCAGTTCGGCCTGCAGCTTCGGCGTGATGTCGCCGATCTCGTCCAGAAAGATGGTGCCGCCATCGGCAGCCTCGAACAGCCCCTGCTTGTCGGCCACTGAGCCGGTGAACGCACCCTTTTTATGCCCGAACAGTTCACTCTCCAGGAGCGAATCGGTCAGGGTGGTGCAGTTTACCGTCACCAGCGGCTTGTCGTTGCGCCTGCTGTAGCGGTGGATGGCGCGGGCTGCCAGCTCCTTGCCGGTCCCCGACTCGCCGCGGATCAGCACCGTTGTCGGCGTCGGCCCGACCTGCTTGATCAGCTCCACCACCTCGCGAGTCCTGCCGTCGCTCCCGACGATGAATTCGTCGCCATACTCCTTGTCCAGCTCACGCCGCGCCAGCTCGTATTTCTGGATCAGCCGCCCACGGTCCTCCTCCAGACGCTGCACGTTGAACGGAAGACACATCTCCAGGTTGGCAAGCCCCTGAAAGACGGCCACCGCATACTCCCTGCAGGTCTTGTAGCCGCAGGCCCGGCAATTCATCTCGTCCTTGCGCGTAAACTTGTTGGTCGATTGCAGGATCTTCTTGATGTCCCCCCCCTTGGGGATCGGCAGCTTCACATCCTTGCGGGAAAAGGTCCGCGAAATATCGAGCGGTTCGCGTTCGACGCGATAGTGCGGTGCCGTGCGATAGGGGAGCTCGCTCTTGAAGTGGTTGATGATCAGCTTTCGCTTGAAAAACTCGGTGAGTTCCTTGTTTTCGCAGGCGCTGCCGATACAGCCATGGTAGCAGAAGCGGACATCGGTAATGCGGGGCGTGATCCGCGCCGCTGCAAGGTCGCTGATGATCCCCATGACGTTTGCCTCGCCGGTCACCGCAACGACCTCCGTATCCAGCGGGTCGGTGGCGATGGAAAAGGCACGGAACGAGCCGGCGGTGATGGGGAAAAGCCGCCCCTGGTGGGGCTGGATGCCGTCGAACGGCTGATCGGTCAGCACCGAAAGATTGATCCCGCGCCCCTTGAACATCCCGTCCAGCTCCTGATAGGTAAGCACGACGTCAATCGCGCCACAGGCATCCTCGGACTGGATCTCGAATTTTGCGGCTATGCAGGAGCTGATGTAGATGACTTTCAGCTCCGGCCCGTGAACGCTTTTCAGGAAGCGGCCCATCGCCACCATGGGGGAGACGACGCCGACCAGGTTATCGATGAGGCGGGGATAGTGACGCTCGATCAGGTCAACCACCGCCGGGCAGTGTGACGAGATGAGCGGAACAGATGCGGTTTCCAGCTCCCGCGCATAGGCCGGAGCGATCAACTCGGCACCGTAGGCCCCCTCGTGCACCTCGGCAAAACCGAGCTTCTTGAGGCCGGTAACCAGCTTGCCGGGGCTGATCGCGTGGTAGAAGGTCGGAAAGGAGCTGCCGAGCACTGCAACGACCGGGGTTGCGGCAGCGAGGTAATCCTCGGTCACCCCGATCTTGTCCGAGACCACCTTTGCCTTCTGCGGGCAATTACCGAGACAGTTGCCGCAACCGATACACCGCTCGAAGATGATCTCCGTATGACTTTCCTCCAGCTTGAGCGCCTTGACCGGGCAGCTCCTGACACAGGAGTAGCACTTCCGGCATCTGTCGGTCTGCGTTATGATCGGCTGCATGCTCAGATCTCCTTTTTCAGGCAGCTTACCCCTTTCGGACACGCATGAACGAGGGGCGCAATTTGTACACTGTAGCGCAATTCGATACAATGTGCAACAAATGGCACACTTTGTATACGGAGTGCCACGAGTGGCACAAAGCAGGGCAAAAAAACACCCTAGTGACTAGGAGGGCAAGTCGCTAGGGCATAATGAGAGCCAACGGCTCTCGCAACTGCTATATCTTTTATTTCATTATAACCCCCGCTTCGGCTCTTTTCAATATTGAATCCCTCTGCAATTCTCCCATGATTGCCTGAATCTATACAGTGTGTTATAAAAGGATTATTCAAGCAAAGGAGTACCCTTATGGATCTCACCGTTCAGGAACAACAGTTACTGGCCGACTTCCGGCGCCTGCCCACTGAAGCGCAACGCGAACTGATGGACCAACTTACCACACTGAAACGCAAACACCAGGCAGGGGAGGAAAGCCCTCAAGCCCAGCCTACCAACCAATGCCGCCTTGCCGGCCAGCCGGAAAAACGCCCGGAGGCCGCCAAAGAACCGATATTCACGGAATAAGCTCCCGCACGGGAAAAGGCACAGGTATCCCCCTTGGCAACTCTGTCACTGCAGCATCCCGCCTCTCCCTCTTCACGGGATGGGGAGAGGGGACTTCGCAGCCGCTTCTTCACGCTCAGCGCCCGGATCGTTCTCCTGCTCATACTCTGGGCTGCGCCAGCTGCGGCACGGCAACTCGCGCCTCTCACGGCCCCGCCCCTGGGCGAGCGCTGGTTCAGCATAGCCATGAATGGTGAGCGGGTCGGCTTTGCGCACCTTTCCATTGCCAGCACGGAGGGGAGCTACGTGGTCACCAGCGAGAGCAGCGCCAAGCTGCTGGTCATGGGATTTTCCCGCGAAGCGACGGTGCGCGAACAGTACCGGCTGGACGGGAACCTGGCGCTCAAGTCGTTCTCAGTGGAACAGATCATCGACAAGAGCCCCCTGAAGGTCAGCGGAACGGTGAAGGGCAAGACCGTGAAGGTGCTCGTGGAAACCAAGGGGGGAACTTCGGAAAAGACCCTGAAGATCAAAGGGGCCATATACCCCCCGCCGGTGGTCAACCTCTACCCACTCTTCCAGGGAGTGAAGGCAGGGCGCACCTACAAATTGCAGATGCTGGACACCGAAGGGGTGAAGGTAAAAGACGTGAAATTCAACGTTGTCGGCTTCGAGACGCTGAATGGCACGGACACCATCCATCTGCGCAACGATCTCTATCCGGTCGTGGACAACGATATCTGGGTGGACCGGGCCGGCAACACGCTCCGGGAATCGGTCAGGGACGGTCTCATCCTGACACAGGCGGAAAGTGCGACAGAGGCTCGCCGTTTCCTGCTCGAAGACGCGGTGAGCAAGAAAGAACTGGTGCTCGACTTCAGCCTGGTGCGGGTCGACCGGGAGATAGAGAATCAGTCGGAACTGAAAGGCATGATCATCGAACTGTCCGATCTGCCCGAGGGGATGAGCCTGCCGGAAGGTCCGGGGCAGTCCGCAATCGTCACGGCTCCGGGAAAGGTGCGGATGGTCATGTCGGCGCAGCCGAACCCGCCGGGAGCCCCCACCCTGGCACTGGCTGACCGGGAAAGGTACCTCTCGGCCACTCCCCGTATCAATGCCGACAACCAGGAAATCATTGCCTGCCAGCAAAAGGTCCTGCAGGGGTGCACCGATCAACGGCAGGCGGCAACGCTTTTGACCCGCTGGGTTGCGGAACATCTGGCAGACACGGTGAAGGACAGCCATTCCGCGGTTGAGGCGTTGCAGAACAAAACCGGCAACTGCCAGTCCCATGCCCGTCTCTACGTCTCCCTGGCACGGGCCGCCGGCATACCGAGCAGGATGGTGGCCGGGCTGGTCTATGCTGCCGGCAAAGGGTTCCTCTACCACAGCTGGGCCGAGAGTTACCTCGACGGCTGGACAGCCATCGACCCGACCTTCGGCCAGATCCCGGCAGACGTCACCCATATCAAGCTTGCCGAGGGGGATGAACCGGACGAGATGGCAGCACTGGCCGGGATCATCGGCAGGGTAAAGGCGACCGTCATCGAGACGCGGTAACCGTCACTTCCCCACGCGACGATCCCACTCGCGGCAGTACTGTTCCACCTGGCGCTCCACTTTCCTGCGGCCGGCCGCGTTACAAGGGCCGACCACCACCACGTTCAGGTTTTTCGGCGCAAACAGGGCAGCAGCAGCCAGGCGGACCACTCCGGCATCGTTCGCAGCAGCCTCGGCATGATCCTCCTCAATATCGCGCACCAACCCCATCAGCTCTCCCCATCCGTAGCGGACCTGCATCTCGTAGGTCGAATCGCGACTGTATTCCAGATCGAAGAAATAGCCGTTTTTCACCCGTTCCAGCTCATCAGGGGGGACAAGGTCCGCTGCCATGCTGAGGGTCTCGGCCAGCACCTCCTGAACGGCGCGTTCCAGGTTGTCGGGCGAGGTTGAGAGCTCGATGGCGAACGAACCGGTCTCCTCGTAGGCCGCTATGCTCGCATCGACGGAATAGACAATGCCGAGTCGCTCCCGCAGCGACAGATGCAGCCGGGAACTGCCGCCGCCACAGAGGATGCGGCGGATGAGACGGGTGGTCATGATCCGTGCATCCAGCCGGGGGAACCCGCGGAATGCGAGCTGCAGATGCACCTGGCTGTCCGAATCCGCGACAAAGAGCGTGTGCGGCCCTGCCTGACCGGTCGGTGCCGCCGACAGGGGGAGAAGTGGCGCACCCTCCCAGTCACCCAGTCGGGCGCTGCAGGCGGCGAAGAAATCATCCGGCCTGACACTGCCGGCTACCACCACCACGGCATTGGTCGGGACGTAATGCCGCGACAGGTGCAGGCTGAGATCTTCCTTGCCGATCCCCTGGATGGTATCGAGAAAGCCGATGGTCGGCATCCCCAGGGGATGATCGGGCCAGAGAAGCCGGCTGGCGAGATTGTGGGTGTTGATCTCGTCACCCTGCTCGTTGATATCTTCCAGCGCCTCCTCGACGATGATCCTCCGCTCGATCTCCAGGCCGGGCAGCAGCGGGCGGCGGATCATGGACGAGAAGATGCCGATCCCCTCGCCCACGAAACGGGGATGGATCCGGGAGAAAAAGCAGGTCGTCTCCTCGTCGGTCGAGGCGTTCACACTGCCGCCGATGGTCTCGAAGGCAGTCTCCAGTTCCAGGGTCGTGGCGTAATCGGCTGTCCCGCGAAACAGCATGTGTTCGAGAAAATGGGCCAGGCCGGCCTTTTCGCGACTGTCGTTGCGCCCACCGACCTTCAGGTAGACGGCAAGTTCGGCACTGTGCAGGTGCGGCATCTCCACCGCCACCAGGCGCAGGCCATTGGGCAGTCGCGATGTATGGCAAGAAATCATCAATCCTCCGGTTCAATCCTTAGCTGAAAATATGTCGTCCCTGCAGGGTTGCCCACGCCACCACGGCGTAACGTCCCGCCTTTCCCGCCACGACCAGGAGCGCGAAGCGGAGGAACCCGACCCGCAGAACCCCGGCCACCAGGCAGAGAGGGTCACCCACCACCGGCAGCCAGCTGAAAAGAAGCGACCAGCTGCCGTAGCGGGCAAATGCCCGTTCCGCGCGCTGGCGATCCTGCACACCCATGCGCAGGACCTTCTCTTCGATGAAGCGGCTGCCGCAGACCCCCAGGAAATAACTGGTACAGGCCCCCAGGACATTGCCCGCAGTGGCGACCGCAACGACCGGGGCCGGTGCAAACCCCTTGAGGAGCAGGGCAACCAGGAGCCATTCCGAACCGAGCGGAATAAGGGTCGATGCCAGGAAACTCAACAGGAAAAGGGCCGGATAGCCGTGGTTGACCAGGAACTCCTGCATGGGGCACACACTAGCGGAAAGACCGGGTGATGTCAAACCCCGCATCTGCCCCTGCCGGGATACTGGCTACCGCCGGCCATTTCTGTTATAGTCTCCGCACAGGAGGCCGCCATGCCCTTCTTTGCCAAGCTGCTCATCACCAACCTGGTCATTGTCGGATGCGTTTACCTCGGCCGCCGGCTGCCGAGCCTGGCAGGGCTCATCGCCACCATGCCGATCACCACCCTTGCCGTCCTCCTCTGGCTCCACGCCGACCAGCCCGATGACCCGCGCCTGCTGACGGAGTACACACGCGGCGTCCTCTGGGGGATCGTGCCGACCATCCTCTTTTTTGCCGCTGCCCTCTTCTGCTTCCGTCGAGGCATGACGCTCCCGCTCACCCTC
>Ga0208371_1000184_pt1 | contig 18806 bp, 13 predicted proteins | sample SubbioCR12Aug_1A_FD_184827 | JGI IMG/M metagenome (GOLD analysis project Ga0208371, IMG submission 184827) | Serpentinite rock and fluid subsurface biosphere microbial communities from McLaughlin Reserve, California, USA - CR12Aug_1A (SPAdes) | ecosystem: Environmental > Terrestrial > Deep... | reverse complement strand
GCGGAGCCGTTCCGGGGTCACCAGTGAGCCGGCCTGCTTGACGTGATCCCCGAGTACCTGGCGGAGAGCCGACTGCAGCAGGTGGGTCGCCGTGTGGTTGCGGGCAGTGGCGTTCCGCTCGCAGGACTCAACCTTCAGGTCGGCGGCATCCCCCCGGCGCAGCACCCCTTCCTGCACCACGGCATGGTGCACGGTCAGGTCGGGGAAGGGCTTGCTGGACATCCGCACCTGCAGGTGGGCCGCCCCGGTGGAAAGGGTGCCGGAATCGCCGGCCTGGCCGCCGGACTCGCCGTAGAAGGGGGTGGTATCGGTGATGACCTCCACCTCGTCGCCTGCCGCGGCTTCCTGCACCAGCTGGCCCGCCTTGAGGATGGCAACCACCGTGCCGTAGGCCGCTTTTTCATCGTACCCGACGAAACGGCTGCGCATCCCCTGGTGGTGGAGGGTCTTGAAGATGGCGGCAATCCCCTCTTCGCCGGAACCTTTCCAGTGCTCCCTGGCCTGCTCCCGCTGCCGCTCCATGCACGCCTCGAACCCCGGCTCGTCCAGAGTGAAGCCTTCGGCGGCCACGATGTCGGCGGTGAGATCGACCGGGAAGCCGAAGGTGTCGTAGAGGCGGAACACGATCTCGCCGGGAACCACCCGCTCTCCCCGGTTCTTGAGGGTCGCCACCTCGTCGTTGAGGATGGCCAGGCCCCGGTCGAGGGTCTCGGCAAAGCGCTCCTCCTCGGCCCGGATCACCTTCTTGACGTACTCTTCGCGCTCCAGCAGCTCGGGGAAGGCATCGCCCATGAAGCTGTTCACCGCATCGACGGCCCGGTAGAGGACCGGATCGGCAAAGCCGAGCATCTTGGCGTGGCGGGCGGCCCGGCGCATGATCCGGCGCAGGACGTAGCCCCTTCCCTCATTGGAGGGGAGGACGCCGTCGCAGATCAGGAAGGTGACCGCCCGGGCATGGTCGGCGATGACCCGCATGGAGACGTCGTCCCTGTCGTTGGTCCGGTAGCGCTTGCCGGAAAGCTTTTCGATATGCTTGATGATCCCCTGCAAAAGATCGGTGTCGTAGTTGGACTTCACCCCCTGCATGACGGTGCAGATCCGCTCCAGGCCCATGCCGGTATCGACGGCCGGCTTGGGAAGCGGGGTCAGGGTGCCGTCGCTGGAGCGGTCGAACTGCATGAAGACGTTGTTCCAGATCTCCATGTAGCGGTCGCAGTCGCAGCCGACGGCGCAGTCCGGGCTGCCGCAGCCGACCTCGGGGCCGTTGTCCCAGAAGATCTCGGTGCAGGGGCCGCAGGGGCCGGTGTCCCCCATGGACCAGAAGTTGTCCTTCTCGCCGAAACGGTAGATCCGTTCGCGGGGGACCCCCTCCTGGTTGTGCCAGATATCGGCAGCTTCGTCGTCGTCGGTGTAGACCGTGACATAGAGGCGGTTCTTGTCGAGCTTCAGTTCCCTGGTGAGGAACTCCCAGGCAAAGGCGATGGCCTCTTTCTTGAAATAATCGCCGAAGGAGAAGTTGCCGAGCATCTCGAAAAAGGTATGGTGCCGGGCGGTGCGGCCGACGTTTTCCAGGTCGTTATGCTTGCCGCCGGCCCTGACGCATTTCTGGGACGAACAGGCCCGCACGTAGTCGCGCTTTTCCAGGCCGAGGAAGCAGTCCTTGAACTGGTTCATGCCGGCATTGGTGAAGAGGAGGGTCGGGTCGTTGTGGGGGATGAGGCTGGAGCTGGCGACCACGGTATGGCCCCGCTCGTTGAAAAAGGTCAGGAAGCGTGCTCTGAGTTCTGTGCCTGTCATGAAAACCTCTTCATAGGATGGATGCATCGTCGGATGCAGATATTGTGGGGTTCAGCCGGTCTCCGTTCCCGCACGGAGCAGCGAGATGATCGCGGCCGTGGAAAAACCGCGGCGCTGGAGATAGCCGAAGATCCGCCTCCGCTCGCGGTCCGATGCGGTCAGCGGGTCAAAGGCCGGCATCTTGCGCGCTACCAGCTCGCGGAGCGCCGCATGTTCATCGATCTCCATCGCGGCCCTGGCAGCCACTTCTGCGGCCAGCTCGCCGGCAATGCCCCGGCGCTGCAGCTCCATCCGGAGCCGGGGGCCGAAACTCCGTCCGCTGGTCAGCGCCGCCTCCACCCATCGTTCGGCAAAGCGCCGGTCGTTCAGGAGACCCGATTCCGTCAGGCGGTCGAGGAGCGGCTGCACGGTTTCATCCTGGAAGCCGCGCTGGAGCAGTTTGCGCCGCAACTCGGCCGCCGAATGGTCGCGGCGGGCCAGAAGCCGGTAGGCGCAGTCGCGCGCAGCAGCGGCAGGGTCTCTCTCTTCGTGCGACGGGCCGGTTTGCCGGTCCGGTGGCGCGTCCCCGCGCTGCATCCGTCCCGCCATCAATACTTCTCGATCTTCAGCGGTTCCTCTTCGGCGGCAGGTTCGTCGTGATGCTCCTGTTCCTTGGCGAACTGGTCCCAGGTGGCATTGGAGGTGGAGGAGATGCCGGAGACCTTGAGCGCGAAGTCGTCGGGGTTGGAGGATTGCCGGACCGCCTCTTCGTAGGAGATGAGCTTGCCGGAGAAGAGCTTCATCAGCGACTGGTCGAAGGTCTGCATGCCATAGGAGATGACCCCCTGGGCGATCGCCTCGGGGATCTGCTTGGTCTTCAGTTCGTCGTCGATGCATTCGCGGATGCGCGCCGTGCCGATCATGACCTCCACCGCCGGGACCCTCCCCTTGCCGTCGGCACGGGGGACCAGGCGCTGGGAGATGACCCCCTTGATGACCGAGGAGAGCTGTGTCCTGACCTGGCGCTGGTGGTAGGGGGGAAAGACCGAGATGATCCGGTTGATGGTCTCGGTGGCGTCCAGGGTATGCAGGGTGGACATGACCAGGTGCCCGGTTTCCGCGGCGGCCATGGCGGTCTCGATGGTCTCCAGGTCGCGCATCTCCCCCACCAGGATGACGTCGGGGTCCTGGCGCAGGGCGCTTTTCAGGGCCGTGCCGAAGGAGGCGGTGTCGAACCCGACCTCGCGCTGGCTGATGATGCTCTTGCGGTCGCGGTGCAGGAACTCCACCGGGTCCTCGATGGTGATGATGTTCGCGGTCCGGTTGTCGTTGATGTAGTCGATCATGGCCGCCAGGGTCGACGACTTGCCGCTGCCGGTGGTCCCGGTCACCAGGATCAGGCCCCGCTCTTCCGTGGCGATCTTCTTGAGTACCGGCGGGAGATTGAGCGCTTCCAGGGAGGGGATGGTGAAGGGGATGGTCCTGAAGACCATGGCCACCGATCCCCGCTGGGAATAGGCGCTGACCCGGAAGCGGCCGAGGCCGGGCACCCCGTAGGCCAGGTCGGCCTCGAAGTGCTCGGTGAACTGCTTCTTCTGCCGCTCGTTCATGATCCCCATGGCGAGGGTCGAGATAATGTCGGGGGTAAGGCGCGTGGTGTTGGGAATCGGGTGCAGCTTCCCGTCGATCCGGACGATGGGGAACTGGCCGCTCTTCAGGTGGATGTCGGAACCCCGCGCCTTGACCGCTATGTTGAGAATGTCGTTCAATTCCATGGCTTACCCCCTGGAAGGCTGGCTCATCAGGACTACAGGCCGATCTGGCTCCGCAGGTCGGTTTCAATCTGGGCCACGAGTTCCGGGTGTTCCTTCAGGTAGATGCGGGAATTCTCGCGCCCCTGGCCGATCCGGTCCTTGCCATGGGAGAACCAGGCGCCGCTCTTTTCGATCAGCCCGCGATCCACGGCCAGGTCGAGCAGATCCCCTTCCTTGGAGATCCCCTCGCCGTAGAGGATGTCGAATTCGACCTCCTTGAAGGGGGGGGCCACCTTGTTCTTCACCACCTTGACCCTGGTCCGCGAGCCGATGACATCGTTCCCCTGCTTGAGGCTGGCGATCTTGCGGATGTCCATCCTGACCGAAGCGTAGAACTTGAGCGCGTTGCCGCCGGTGGTGGTTTCGGGATTGCCGAACATGACGCCGATCTTCATCCGGATCTGGTTGATGAAGATGACGCAGCAGTGCGACTTGGAAATGATGGCGGTCAGCTTCCGCAGGGCCTGGGACATGAGCCTCGCCTGGAGACCCATGTGCGAGTCGCCCATGTCTCCCTCGATCTCGGCCTTGGGGACCAGGGCCGCCACGGAATCGATGACCAGCACGTCGATGGCGCCGCTTCTGACCAGCATCTCCGAGATTTCCAGTGCCTGCTCGCCGGTGTCGGGCTGGGATACCAGCAGGTCGTCGGTCTTGACGCCGAGCTTGCGGGCATAGCCGATGTCCAGGGCGTGCTCGGCATCGATGAACGCGGCGATGCCGCCCAGTTTCTGGGCCTCGGCAACGATATGGAGGGCGAGGGTGGTCTTGCCCGACGATTCCGGGCCGAAGACCTCGACCACGCGGCCGCGGGGAACGCCGCCGACGCCGAGGGCCAGGTCCAGCGACAGGGAACCGGTGGATATGGCGGCAATGTCGGGTAACGGTTCGTCGTTGCCCAGGCGCATGATGGCGCCCTTGCCGAACTGTTTTTCTATCTGGCTGAGCGCCAGGTCTATCGCTTTTTCACGGTCGCTCATCTGCACGGTCTCCATTGGGTGATCGGTTGGACCTCATGACATCGGTGCAAGGGTCGGTTGCTGTCGAACCGCCGGTGGTCGGAATACCGGCAGCATTGAAGGTTGATAGCATAGGTGCCACGCCTTTTTCAAGCTCTCTTTGGCAGCGGAACCGGGATGTCGCGGGTCAGGGCACGAGTTGCGGGAGGGCGGGACCCTCCTGGTCCGTGCCGCTTCCCCCCTGCATGAAGGGGAAGGCCGGCTGCTGTTCGACCTCTTCCGTGGGGAGCAGCACGAAAAACGAGCTGCCGGGGTTCTCGTCAAGGTCCTGGCAGGGGCTCTCTACCCATACCATGCCGCCGTGCGCCTCCACCATCCCCTTGACGATGGTCAGCCCGAGGCCGGGACCCTTCCCCTGGAATTTGCCGCGGCCGCTGGAGTGATGGCGGATGTCCCCCACGCCGTAAAATTTGTCGAAGATGTTCAGGTGCTCGTCGGTGTTGATACCGATGCCGCTGTCCCTGATCTCCACCTCGATGAAACGGGTCGTGCCCATCCGATCGAAAAAGCCGGCATTGAACTGGGCCAGGATCTCCTGCTTGCCGGCAAGCTCGATCTGGTCGATCAGCCGTGCCGCTATCAGGATCTGGCCGCCGTCGCGGGAGAACTTGATGGCGTTTTCCAGGAGCTGGCTGAACACCTCTTCCAGGTATTCCCTGTCGGCGGCAAAGCTGGGGATCTGCTCCAGGTCCCGGAATGCCAGCTCCTGCTCCCGTTCGCCCAAGAGCGGGAGAAAGTGGCTGCGAAGTGTTTCCAGGAGCTCGTCGAGCCGGAGCGTCGCCTTGCTCAGGGTGAGCGATTTCGCCTCCAGGCGCGCCACCTTCAGCAGGTTGGAGACGATATCGTTGAGCCGGGCACCTCCCTCGTGGATGATGGAGAGAAGACGGCGTTCATCCTCGGACCGGGGGGTGGCGGAGGCGAGCAGGAAGTCGGTCCCCCCCATGATGCTGGTGAGGGGGGTGCGGAACTCGTGGGAGATGACGCCGAGGAAGTGGTTCTTCATCCGGTCCAGCCGTTCCAGTTCCTTGTTCGCCCGTTCGACCAGCGCCAGGTTCATCTTGAGGCGCTTCTGGGAGAGGGCCAGCTGGTGGCTGCTCTTTTCCAGGAGGCTGTAGGAGCGGAGCAGTTCGTCGGTCTTCCAGGTGAGCTCGGCAAAGATCCGGGCATGCTCGATGACGATGCCGATCTGGTGGCCGATGGTGGCGAAGAAGCGGATCTCTTCCGGGGTATAGCTGCGGTCGGTGGTGTGGAGGATGTGGAGAACGCCGATCACCTTCTGCTTGGCAAAGAGCGGCACCCCGGCCAGGGTGCACCAGCCGTCCTCGGTGGCATGCACGACCACCGGGCAGGTGCGGGGGTGGGGCACCGCGAGCGAATGGCAGCAGTAGCGCTCGTCCGATGAACAGGCGAGCCGTTCCAGCCGGCAGGTGAGGGTCTCCCGGAGATTGCTCTGGGTGGCCAGGGTCATGCCGGTGCCGTCGTGCTGCTGGAGGTGGATGACCCCTGCCTCGGCAGTGAACACCTCCATGGTTTCGGTAAGGATGGCTGCCAGCACCGTCTCCAGCTGCAGGCTTTCGTTGGCGCGGCCGATGATGGCGTTCAGGATGGAGAGTTCGCGGTTGCGCTGCTTGATCTCCCGTTCCGCTCTCAGTTTGAAGGTGATGTCGCGCAGGGTGACATGGACCAGCTTTTCGTCGTCCAGGTCGATGAGCCTCGCCTCCACCTCACCCAGAAAATCCTCGCCATCCCTGCGGCGGAAGGAGAGCGATTCGGCCCGGCCGCGGCCGCGCCGCTTGACCCGGCGGACAAGGTCGCTGAAGCGCCGCCGGTCCGAGGCCGGGGTGAGGTCCTTGCCGGTCAGGGCGAGCATCTCTTCCTTGGAATAGCCGAACAGCTCGGTTCCCTTGCGGTTCACCTCCTGCAGGTCGCCCGTGTCGGCATTGAAGACGAAGATGGCATTCCCCGCCCCTTCCAGGAGGCTCTTGTAGCGCCGCGCCGTCTTGTCGACCTCGCGTTTCATCTCGACCAGCCGCTTGAGTGCCGCGGTCTCCTCCTTTTGGAGCAGGAGACGGCTCTTCCGCGCCAGCCGCTGCTGCACGAAGAAAAACGCCCCGACGAGCGCCAGGCCGGGCCAGAGAACCAGTCCGGGCAGCTCCGTCACGCCGAGGAGTGTGGCTGCCAGAAGCCCCAGCAGGATTCCCATTCCCCAGGTCATCCCTTGGACGAGTCTGTCCATCTGAGCAGGGGTCATGGCCGGCTCCTCCCCCGGTCGCCCGGATCGGCGGCCAGGAGGTGGCGCCGGAGCCAGTCCAGCGCATGGTAGGTCGTGGCGACCCGGACCTGTTCCCGGCTCCCGGAGAGACGGAGTTCCCTGACCCGGCAGCCGTTTTGGTCGCAGAGGGAGAGGAATACCGTTCCCACCGGCTTGTCGTCGGTCCCTCCCGTGGGGCCGGCAATGCCGGTGACCGCGAGCGCCAGGTCGCTGGCAACGGTGCTGCGGACTCCTTCGGCCATGGCCGCGGCGACTTCCTCGCTGACGGCGCCGTGCCGTTCGATCAGCTCGGCGGGAACCCCGAGCAGGCGGCTCTTGGCGTCATTGGCATAGGCGACCACGCCGGCCCGCATGTAGGAGGAGCTGCCGGAGATGTCGGTGAGATGCTTTGCCAGGAGCCCGCCACTGCACGATTCCGCAACGGCGACGGTCAGCCCGCGCTCGTCCAAAAGCCGCGCCACGACGGTCTCCATGGTGTCGCGGTCTTCGGCGACGATGGCGTCTCCCAGCCGGCTGCGCACCATTTGCGCTGCCGCATCCAGCGTGGCTGCCCCGGATTCCGGGCTGGCAGTAAGGCGCAGCCTGACCTGTATCAGCGGGAACTGGACGCAGTAGGCGATCCTGACCCCGTCCAGGGTGAGATCGCTCAGGAGCTGCCCGACCTGGGCCTCTGAGATGCCGAAGACCGTCAGGACCCTGGTGCGCAGGAGCATGGGGAGCCCGGCCCGCTCCCGCACGGCCGGGATCACGCTTTCCTCAACCATGGGACGCATCTCGGAGGGCACGCCGGGGAGGACGTAGAGATGGCAGCTGCCGAGGAGGGTCCGGAAGCCGCAGGCCGTGCCGGTGGGGTTGGGGATGACGGTTGCCCGCGAGGGGAGGTATGCCTGCTTTTCGTTCTGGGGGAAGAGCTCTCTGCCGCGGGAGCGGAAAAAGGCGACGAGATGGGCGTGGGCTGCCTCGTTGCGCACCAGGCTGTCTCCCGTGGCTGCTGCCGCTGCTTCGGCGGTCACGTCGTCGCTGGTCGGGCCGAGACCGCCGGTGGCGATGATGGTGTCGTGGTCGTTCGCCAGCGCAACGAGGGCGCCGGCAATCGCTGCCTGCCGGTCGCCGACGGTCATCTGGCGGCTGACCTCCAGGCCGCTATCGTAGAGCCTGGCGGCAATCTGCGCCGCATTGGTGTCCACGGTCTCGCCGCAGAGGAGTTCGTCTCCTATGGAGAGGAGGGCGATCTTCACGGTTTCGGATTACCTGCGGTCTCCCGCTCGATGATGCGGTAGACCTCGTGCAGCGGGAGACCGGCGCCTGCAGCCAGACGGCGGCACTCCTCGTATTCCGGGGCGATGCGCAGGCTTCCGTCGAGGCCGGTGATGACCTTGACCCGGACCGTCCCCAGGGAGGTGGCGCGCTCTTCGCTGGCCCGTGCCAGGGTCATCCGTTCAACCTGGTGATAGCGCAGGCCGATGGCCGTGGTCTCGGTGAGGATCAGCCGGCCGAGGCGGTCCAGCCCTTTGCGCGGGGTGATGACGGTCAGCTTTGTCCCCGGTCGGTTCTTTTTCATCTGCAGCGGCGAGAACGCCACATCCAGGGCACCCTCGGCAAAGAGCCGCTCCATGACGAATCCCAGGAGCTCCGGATTCATGTCGTCCAGGTGGGTCTCCACCACCATGATCTCGTCATCGGCAGCCACGGCCTCGCCCAGGACGGCCCGGAGCAGGTTGGGGCGCTCGGGGCAGTCCCGGCTGCCGGCGCCATGCCCGACGGCGGAGATCCGCATGGCAGGGGCTTTCCCGGTTGCCGTAGCCAGGGAGGCGACAATGGCGGCGCCGGTCGGGGTGACCCATTCCCCCGGAAGAGGGTCGTCGGCAATCTGCAGCCCCCGCATCAGCTCGGCCGTCGCCGGCGCCGGCACCGGCAGGCGCCCGTGGGCGGTCTCGACCCAGCCCCTGCCGTAGGGGAGGGCCGACGTGCAGAGCTCGGTAACCTCCAGGGCATCGAGGCAGATGGCGGTGCCGACGATGTCGACGATGGAGTCGATGGCGCCGACCTCGTGGAAGTGGACCTGTTCCAGCGGGACGCCGTGAACCAGCGCCTCTGCTTCGGCGAGCCGCCGGAAGATCCGCTGGCTCCGCTCCTTGACCGGGGCGGCAAGGCTGCTGGCATCGATCAGGGCGACAATGTCGGGGTAGTGGCGGTGGTGATGATGCTCGTGGAAGCTGACATCGAAGCGGGTGGCGGCGATCCCGCCGCGGCTGGTCCGTTCAGAGTGGATGGCGAAGCTCGCAGGCGGCAGGGCAAGGGTCTTGAGGCCGTCACGCACCCTTTCCAGGGAAACTCCCAGGTCGATCAGGGCGGCGACGGTCATGTCTCCCGCAATGCCTGCAGAACAGTCGAGATAGAGAATGCTCATGTTGAAACCGGTCCCGTGGATGCGAGAGAAGCTCAAGATGCAGGTTGCGCGGGGAGTCGGGCGCCAGGTTTACTTGAGTGGTACGTTGAGCGCTGCGCAAGGGGCGCGGCGCTGCAGATGAACTGTCTACGCATCCGTCAACGATTCATGAGGCCGGCTGCGTAGCCTGCTCCGAATCCGTTATCGATGTTCACTACCGTTACCCCGGCGGCACAGGAATTGAGCATGCCGAGAAGTGCCGCAATCCCCCCGAAGGAGGCGCCATAGCCGACCGACGTGGGGACCGCGATGACCGGCCGATCCACCAGGCCGCCAACCACCGAGGGGAGCGCCCCCTCCATCCCTGCCACGACGATCAGGACCGTTGCCGCGGAGAGAAGCTCCCGGCGGGCCAGAAGGCGGTGAATCCCCGCTACCCCCACGTCGTAGAGGTGTTCGACCTTGTTTCCCATCAACCGGGCCGTCAGCACCGCCTCTGCCGCCACCGGGATGTCGGAGGTCCCGGCCGAGATCACCAGGATAGTCCCCTTGCCGCGGATCTCCACGGGGTTGGCTTCGACGGTCAGGCAGCGGGCGTCCTGGTGATGGCTGGCCGTGGGAAAGTGCTCGCGCAGCGCCCGGGCCTTTTCGTCGTCGATGCGGGTCACCAGGATATTGTTCCCCTTGGCGAAGAGGGCGGTCATGATCCGTTCGATCTGGCCGATGCTCTTCCCTTCGCCGAAGATCACCTCCGGGCACCCCTGCCGGAGTTCCCGGTGGTGGTCCACATTGGCAAACCCGAGGTCCTCGAAGGGGAGGTGGCGAAGCCGCTCGATGGCCGCATCGATCGCGACGTCGCCGTCGCGGAGTTCTGTCAGGAGCTGTTTCAGGTCTTTAACGTTCATGGCGTACTGATCCGATCATAATAACGGCTTGAAATTGTACCATGCAGGCGGGAAAAGAAAAGGAAAAACAGAGCAAAGCGTTTGACCCCCGGCTATGACCCTGTTATCTTTTGGGCAACGATTCCAACAGACGTTCCGGGAGGGCCTGTGCTCATTGTCATGCACCACAAAGCGGGGAGCAAGCAGATCGAGGCGGTTGTCAAGGCGGTGGCGGTATTGGGGCTCACCGCGGCCCCCATCCCCGGCAGCGAACGGACCGCCATCGGCGTTCTCGGCAACAAGGGGTATGTGGACGACTCCACCATCCGCGATCTGCCGGGGGTGCAGGAGGTGATCCACGTCTCCAAGCCGTACAAGCTGGTCTCCCGCGACTTCCACCCGCGCAACACCGTGGTGCGGGTCGGTGACGTGGAGATCGGCGAGGGGCGCTGCCCGGTGGTGGTTGCCGGCCCTTGCGCGGTGGAGAGCGAAGAGCAGATCGTGAAAACCGCCAAGGCGGTGAAGAAGGCCGGTGCACTCCTCCTGCGCGGCGGCGCCTTCAAGCCGCGGACCGGACCCCACACCTTCCAGGGGCTGCGCGAGGAGGGGCTGCTCCTCCTTGCCAAGGCTGGCAGGATGGCAGGGCTTCCCATCGTCACCGAGGTGATGAGCCCGGACACGTTGGGGCTGGTGGCCGAACATGCCGACCTGCTCCAGGTGGGTGCCCGCAACATGCAGAACTTCGACCTCCTGCGCGAACTGGGACGGATCAGGAAGCCGGTCCTGCTCAAGCGGGGGATGAGCGCCACCCTGGAGGAATTCCTGGCCGCGGCCGAGTATATCCTTGACGAGGGGAACCACAACGTCATCCTCTGCGAGCGGGGGATCAGGACCTTCGAGACCGCGACCCGCAATACCCTCGACCTGTCGGTGGTGCCGCTGGCCAAGGAGCTGTCGCACCTGCCGATCATGGTGGACCCGTCCCATGCCACCGGCAAGCGGTCCCTGGTTTCCCCCATGGCAAAGGCAGCGCTGGTTGCCGGTGCGCACGGCGTCCTGGTCGAGGTCCATCCCGAGCCGGAAAAGGCCCTTTCGGACGGCCCCCAGTCGCTCACCTTTGCCGGCTTCGAGCGACTCATGGAAGAGATCAAAAGGCTCAACGCCTTCCTGGGGTTTCCCGAAAAAGCCACTTGATTTCCTGACTTGCCGCGGGTAGAATGAGCACAGTCTAAGGTTCTCTCTACCATGTGCGTGAGGCTGAAAAGCCCAGGCGGAATGCTCAAACAACGGGAGCCTTTCAGGCCGCGGTGTGCTGCCCCTCGCGGGATTTGCCTGAAGCGGTACAAAGGAGCCCACTTTTAAGGGAACTCGCTGTGAGGCCCCTGAGCCAACGGCATGGTGGAGAGATAGCACAACGGGGAGGCTTTTAACGGGCCTCCCCTTTTTCATATATCCCTCAATCCGTGACAGATGCCGGTTCGAGCGGCACGCGGAGCGTAGCGGCACGGCAGTCGTCACGGATTCACAATGTCTGGAGGTTCGCTATGCGTCTGTTCCCGTGGCTTTTCCTGATGGCCTCCCTCCTGGTAGCCGTTCCTGCCTTCGGGGTGCAGGCCCGCAAAGGGGCGACGGTCGGCAAGCAGGTGCCGCAGGTGTCGGCCCTGAAGGCCGGTGCCGCATTGCGCGATCGTCTCAGGGACGGCAGCGAAGGCCCCGAGCTGGTGGTGATCGCGGCGGGCAGCTTCCGGATGGGCGCCGTGCACGGGGGTGGGGACAGCGACGAGAAACCGGTGCACCAGGTGACCATCCCCAGCGCCTTTGCCATCGGCCGCTTTGAGGTGACCTTTGCCGAGTACGACCGCTTCTGCGCGGCAACGGGTCGGGAAAAACCGAAGGACGGCCGCCGCTACATCCCCTTTTCCAACTGGGGACGCGACCGGAGGCCGGTCATGAACGTTACCTGGGACGATGCCATTGTCTACACCCGCTGGCTCTCCGAGCAGACCGGCCATCGTTACCGGCTCCCCAGCGAGGCGGAGTGGGAATATGCCGCCAAGGCCGGCAGCGAGGACCGGTTCTGGTGGGGTTTCAATGCGGGGGAAAAGCGGGCCAACTGCAAGGGGTGCGGCAGCGAGTGGGACGGCAAGAAGACGGCGCCGGTCGGCTCTTTTGCCCCCAGTCCCTTTGGCCTGTACGATACCGCGGGCAATGTCTGGGAATGGTGCCAGGACCGCTGGCACGAGACCTTCGAAGGGGCGCCGGCCGACGGCCGGGCCTGGGAGACCGGGGACGATCCGCGCCGGGTCCAGCGCGGCGGCTCGTTCGGCAGCAAGCCGCGCTATATCCGCTCGTCGGCCCGTGGACGCGGCAAGCCGACGGAGCGGTATGTCTATCTCGGTTTCCGGGTGGTGCGGGAGCTGGGGCCGGTCAGTCGATAAAATCGCTCTCCATCAGCTCCATCAGCCCTTCGGGGGTGAACGGGAAGGTTGAGACCTGTTCCCGCCCCTGCCGGTTCTGCCAGGTCCAGCGGATCACCTCGCCGTCTCCCTCGCGTTCCCTGCTCAGCCGGTCCGGGTTCAGGCTGATGAACACCTGCCACATCTCCTCCAGGGTCAGAAGCTCGAAGCCGATCACATCTCCGACCTTGTCCCCCTTGGCCAGAAAGCCGTCGATCAGCTCGTAATCGATGAGGGCAGCATCCTCCCCCCACCACTTGATGAAGCGGTGTGCCGGCTGTCGCCTGGTGCCGATGGTCTCCTTCATCTCCGCGTGGTTCATGGCCCCCTCCTGATAATCATGGAACTCGAATATCTTTGAGTATAGCCGCATGATAGGGAGCTGCAAGCAAGAGACGTCAGCAGCGTTCGTCTACCTTTGCCAGGATCAGTCCGCCGATCACGAACAGCACCAGGATACTGAGGACACCGTAGCGGGAATGGCCCGTCAGCTGCCCGGTGATCCCCACCAGAAACGGCCCGGTAATGGTGGCGAATTTGCCGGAGATGTTATAGAGGCCGAAGAACTCGGCGGATTGGTCTGCCGGGATCAGCCTGCCGAAGAAACTGCGGCTCAAGGCCTGGATCCCCCCCATGGCAGCGGCGACCAGCAGGGAGATGATCCAGAAGACCGTCGTTTTGGCCTGCAGCGAGCCCAGGCTGGGCAAGGCAAAAGCGATCAGCGTGATCAGGCAGTAGATGACGATGCCCGCCTGCAAAAGCGGTTTGGCGGGGAACCGTCCGGAAAGTCTCCCCCAGGCAAGTGCGCAGGGGAATGCGACGACCTGGATGGTCAGGATTGCCAGGATCAGGGTCGAAGAGGTCAGTCCGATATCCACCCCGTAGGCAACGGCCATGATGATCACGGTATCCACGCCGTCGATGAAGAAGAAATAGGCCAGCAGGAAGAGAAAGGCGTTCCGGTTCCCGCGCAGGTCCCGCAGGGTAGCAAAGAGCCGCCGGAAGGTCTCGGTGAACGGGTGGGATGCCGGGGGGCAGAAATGGCGCTGGCGGACGTTACGCAGGAGGGGAATGGAGAGGAGCAGCCACCAGACGGCCACGACGAGGAACCCGATCCTGGCGGCAACGTCGGGAATCCCGTCCGCAGACCCCGGCGATCTGAAGGCGAAGATCAGGCCGATCACCGCGAGAAAGGGGATGACGCTCCCGATGTACCCCCAGGCGTACCCTGCCGCCGAGATCCGGTGCAGGCGGGCCGGCTCGGTAACGTCGGTGATGAAGGCATCGTAAAAGACGTTGGTCCCTGCCCAGCCGATCCTGGCAAGGACGAACACGCTCAGGCAGTAGACCCAGGCCCCCTCGGAGCAGAAGTAGAGGAGCGACGTGGCAACAACGCCGATGGCCAGAAACAGGGCGAACAGCCGCTTCTTCCATCCCTCGAAATCGGCGAAGGTCCCGGTGATCGGGGCCATGGCCACGATGGCGAACGATGCCAGGGAGTTGGCGTAGCCCCACCAGGCCGTCGAGACCTCCGGCGGGATGCCGCGGGCGGCGATCTCCTTGAAAAAGATCGGCATGATCGTCGTCACCACGACCAGCACGAAGGCGGAATTCGCCACGTCGTAGAGTATCCAGCTGTTCTCGGCCCTGGTCACGGCTCCTCCCTCCCGGAATGCGGCAAGAGGGAGTGTAATAGGATGCCCCGGCCAGGGCAAGGGGAAATAATAAAAATTGTAATCTGTAAGCTGACAGGTTACAATTTAGCCGTGATAAAGAGCTTCCGGCACAAAGGCATTCAACAGTTTTTTGAAGCAGGGTCCAAAGCTGGAATTCAGCCGAGTCATGCACAGCGACTTCGGCTTCAATTGACCCGTCTTGATGTTGCGACTTGCCCAAACGACATGAATGCTTCCGGTTGGAAACTTCATAAATTGTCGGGTGAACTTGCTGAACACTGGGCGATAACAGTCAACGGTAATTGGGCTTACTTTCTCTTCCGAAGGGGAAGACGCCGTGTTAGTCGATTATCAGGACTACCACTAAATGGAGATCATCAATGACGCGTATGCATAACCCAGCGCACCCCGGAGAGGTATTGCGTGAATTTCTTCCGGAGGACATGAGTATCGGTGAAGTGGCGGCACGTCTGGGCGTGTCACGTCCCCATCTTTCGCGTTTGCTGAATGGCCATTCTGCGATGACCGCAGACATGGCAATAAAAGTAGGGCTGTTGACCGGAACAACACCGGAGTCATGGCTTGTAAATCAAGCTAAATGGGATCTCTGGCAGGCTTCACAGAAACCTCTGCCACCGGTTAAGCCATTGGAATTTCAATCAGCCGCCTGACCGTTGAACTCGCATGCGGCAACAATCCCCTAGCCCGTCCCCTTTTCAGTCCGCTCCGTTACTCGTAATGCGTCCACATACGAATGACTTTAACGGTACTGTTCTCCTCCAGTACTTGATAAACCAGTTTGTGTTGAATATTGATTCGTCTGGAATATGCGCCTGACAGGTCGCCTAAAAGTTTCTCGTATGGTGGGGGATTTCCGAAGGGATTTTCTTTCAGGATTTCCAGCAGTCGTTCGGCTTGCGTTTTAATCCTGCGCGTCTGGCTGAACGTGGCATGGGGAGTATCAGCTAGCCAGCAGCGTCCCCTCGGGGGCTCCCCGAATTGTGGTTGCCTAGGGCCGGGTTCGCCGATTGCTCGACAGAGGCGAAAACTCTTCATGTCGATATGAAAAAACTACTCGGCCCACGGTTAAATGATACAAGTTGACAACAATTACGTGTCAAAATTGATTTTATGGGAACACATATACGGCTATTAAACGCCCCTTATGCTGGGTATTGATTTTAGTTTTATGTCTGCTATATTATACAGTTATGGAAAGGAGGCGATGGTATGAGATGTGAATTCAATGACGGTTTGCAGGTTAGCTATTCAGGGCCATTGCGGATAAATAAAGGTAATGAAATAAATGTATATTTGTCACCGAATGATATAGATACAGATATCCATGGTGAGTTGCATGAAGCAGCACTTCATGGGAATTGCGGCGAACTAAGGCACGTTGCAGAAGAAGTAACTGATATCGTAGGAAGAAATGTCCCTGAAGAGCAATGGTAGAACGAATCGTGGAGGAGGCGATGTTACCTTCGCCATCCTTCCACACCATGGTGGGGTTAGACAACTGCTAATAATTAAGTGAAGGAGATATCTTCCATCTGAAGGGAGGTGTTATAAATGAAAGGGAGAATATACGATAAGCTCTGCGCAATCGATGATTCTGGACGCGCAAGTGCATTAGCTGCAGAACCTACGGTCTTCTGCTCTCAATGTGGCGCCGAAGCCTATGACGAGGGTAGCGTCTGCGAACCGGTGGAATTATACAATGCAGGCAAAAAATGACGAGTTAACCGGGAACCCCATGAGGGAACGCTGCTGGTTATTTTTCTATTGATCCAGGGAATGCCAAGCTGTGCTGTAGCAGAACTGAAATTTATTCATTCATCGCGATGATGAGTTGCGCTTAAGCTAGCGCCGGACGGCTGCCGTGTCAAGGGGATACAGAAACAGGCTAATCAAGACTCGCCTCAACCCCCTCAGGATAAAGGCGGGGAAAATAATACCCCACCATCGATGCAGGAAAACCAAACATTACAGGTCCCTTTTCCGAATCAGAAACTAAATAGTCTTTTTTCAATAAACTACTGACGACCCTGCGCGCCGAACGTTCGGGCATTGCGATGATATTCGGGATTTCTCCACGAGGTATTTCACCGCGTAAAAATACATCTCTCAGTAAATGACCCGCTTCAGGTTTCAATTCACCAAAAGAAACTTGACGATCAACCACCACTTGTATTCTTTTCTGCATTCCATCCAAATCTAAAAGGCCTGACATAAAGTCAATTTGGTCAATTACAGTTTTAAGGAAAAATTTACAAAATCCCAACAGTCCCGCTTGTGTCAAATTTCCCCGGCCATCCAGATCTCCTCTACGAGGTTGGTCTGCCCCAGCCAAGAAAGCAAGATACTCTTCTCGATTTCTTGCAAAACCCCGGGAAACCGTCCACAACCCGTGGCCATCTATTTTTGCCTTTTTCAGGTAGGCATGAGTCATAAGACGTGTAACTCGTCCATTACCATCCAAAAAAGGATGAATCCATGCAAGTCGATGATGAGATGCCGCCGCTGCGATAACTTGACTCAAACCTTTCAGCTTTTGAGGGTCGTAGGCTTCTTCGAATCTTTTCATAAAAGTGCATAGGTATTCTGATTTAGGCGGCAAATGCCTCCCAACCCCAACCTCCAATTCCCTTGTTTTGCCAGGGATCACCCTTTCAGTTTTTCCATCTGCACGTTGTACGACAAGATACTCCTCGGGCATCCGCTCATAAAATTCCTTATGTATCCAGCACAAAAAACTCTCGCTGGTAATGACCGTTCCCGGATTATTCTCGATGTGGGCCTCAATGCGTTTCTGCACTTCTATGTGTGCTTTGCTTTCCAATTGTTTTGCTCTTTTTGCAGGATCTTTGGAAAAGTCTTCTCGCATAGCACGATCAATGTCTACAGGATGGGTGTTGTGCCCTTCTATTAAATTGGAATAGTAGCTGTTCATTCTTCTTACTAATTCCACGACTCCTCTACGTGTAACTGGATGAACAGCAGCACTAATGCCGGCAGATTTGCGAATCACCTCAATCGCCAAATCGTCGAGTTCTCCCGCAGGATCAGTAGGCATCATTGGTTCCATTTCTGAAATCTTTGTATAAAAAACGTCTTCCATGTTGATTCCCCTGACATACCTGACATAGCTGGTATTTTGGCCGATATTAAATCTGGTGACTTTAATTAATTGCGAGACCGCTTTTACCCGTGAATTATTAGTTGTGTTGAAAATTTGGCCGGTTATATGGGAGAGCTAATAAAATAAAAAAATAAGTTGAAACGAGCTATTGCAATTAATTGCACATAAAGACATCGAAAGTTTTGGCCGATATTTTGGCCGATGTTTTTGTATCGTATTTTACCAAAGAAATAAACAACATTTTCACTTTTTTAATTTTGCTGGCCGATGTTTTGGCCGATCTTACGGAAACTAAAAACAAAAAAGGACCATTCAAGGCCTTTGTCTTTTGCGTGATACACTGCGGCCCATTAGTTTTGTCCAACTCCTTAAGGCGCCAGCGGCGGAGCGTCAGCGGAGACCGTTGTCGCCGCTGGTTAAGCGCCGATACCTGCGTGATTTTTCACTGATCAACACTGGCTGACAATGCGGCCGGTGCGAAGGGGTTGTCATCGGCTGCGGGGTGGGATATGGTAGCTCCATGGCCGACAAGCGCTACCATACATTCTCCGCCGAGCTGCGCCGGCTGTTCGGCTGCCGGGTGCAGCGGATCTCGGTGGATGCAGGGTTTACCTGCCCCAACCGCGATGGCAGCGTCGGCGTCGGCGGCTGCAGCTTCTGCGGCGGCAACGGGTCCGGCGCCAAGGGGATCAGACGCGGGCTTTCTGTGACCGAACAGCTGGAACACGGCAAGGGGGTGATGGTCAGGAAGTACGGCGCGCGGAAGTTCCTCGCCTATTTCCAGGCGTTCTCCAATACCTATGCGCCGGTGGGGCGGCTGCGGGAGCTGTACGACGAGGCCCTGGCCGTGCCGGACGTGGTGGGGCTGATCATCGGCACGCGGCCCGACTGCCTGCCGCCCGGAGTGCTCGACCTCTTGGCCGATTACGCTAGAAAAACCTACCTGCTGCTGGAGCTGGGGCTGCAGTCGTCCGTGAACCGCACCCTGAGCGCCATCAACCGGGGGCACGACGTCGCCTGCTTCGTGGAGGCGGCCCGGCGCTGCCGGGAGCGGGGGATTGCCGTCTGTGCCCACCTGATCTTCGGGCTGCCGGGAGAGACGCGGGAGGAGATGCTGCAGACGGCGGAGCTGCTGAACGGGCTCGGGATCGGCGGGGTGAAGCTGCACCACCTGCACGTGATGAAGGGAACCGTGCTGGAAGAGCGCTTTCGGCAGGGGGAGCTGACCCTGATGGAGCGGGACGACTACGTGGGGGTGGTCTGCGATTTCCTGGAGCGGCTCGATCCGCAGATGGCGGTGATGCGGCTGGTGGGGGACGGCGGGCTGAACCTGGTTGCGCCCTGCTGGGGCATGGCCAAGTTCGACATCCTCAATGCC